>Ga0065714_10002594_pt1 | contig 18413 bp, 14 predicted proteins | sample MisRhiReplicate2_FD_59101 | JGI IMG/M metagenome (GOLD analysis project Ga0065714, IMG submission 59101) | Miscanthus rhizosphere microbial communities from Kellogg Biological Station, MSU, sample Rhizosphere Soil Replicate 2: eDNA_1 v2... | ecosystem: Host-associated > Plants > Roots >...
GGCTTGCCGACACGCACCAACTCAGCAAGGAACTGCGCCGGGTCGTCCACATGTTCGATGACTTCGGTGGACACCACGCGGGTGGCCGTGGCGTCGGCAATCGGCAGCGGATTGCAGTCGGTGACATGGCATTCGATGTCGCGGGCCGGGGTATCACCGAGGCGCTGACGGGTGGCTTCGACCTTAGCCGCGTCAATATCAGCGATGATGATTTTCGCCCCGCGCATGCCGCAGAAATGCACGTTGCCGCCGTCACCACAGCCCACATCCAACAGCGTGTCTTCAGCGCTCACCGGAAAACCGGTGAACAGTTCGCCGGTTTGCTGATTGAACCAGCCACTGAGCATCGCGTCGTGCAGGCCCAGCATGTACGGGTCGACCTTCTCGACGTTATCCGCCACTGGCTGCACGGGAGCGGGCATGCCCGCCGTGAATTTCTTCAAAAGGCTCAGCATGAGGCAGCTCCAGAGGATTGGACGGTTGTTCGGGATGTACCCAAGTGTTTGACCAGCGAGGCGCCGCGGTTGCGCATGGGCATTTCGATGAAGCGGTAGTTAAGCTCACTCAACAGCACGATCAGGGCGCAAGCCATCAGCAACATCAGAATCGGATGGCCCGCCGGATTGGGCATCCCGGCAGCCTGTAAGCGGAATGTGAATTCGCGTACCAACAAGTAAGCCGGAATGTGGATCAGATAAATCCCGTAGGACCGGCTGCCGACCCACGTCATCAGGTTCTTGAACACACCCCGCGGCATCAGGTAATCACGGTTATAAGAAGCAATCCAAACCAGTACCGCGCACAACATGGCAATCACGCCGATACGGTAGTTGGCAAAAGTGAAGCGTTCAGTCGCCATGAAACTCAGCCCTAGCGACAGTGCCATCAGCGCCGAAACACCCACCCATGGGCGGCGCAAAAACGTCGGCTCCCAACGCAGGTACGAAGGTTGTGCACTCCACATCGCCAACAGCACACCGAGGGCCAGCGCATCGGTGCGAACAACCATCAGAGTTGCCGTGCGCAACGTGAACAATTGCACGGCAACCAGCGCGAGCAAGGCCCAGACCAGGTGCTTTCGGCAGACCAGAATCAGCAGCGGAAACAGCAGGTAGAACTGCTCTTCCAGCGACAAACTCCAGTAAACAAAACTGGTGCCGTATTCGTAGTGAAAGAAGCTGTCGGCGAAGCGGAAGTTGGCGTATTGCGCCACACCCGCCAGCGTCGCCTGCACGTTAGCATGCAGCGTACCGAAAGCTGCGGAACGGTTCAGAAAGAGGCAAGCCAGCAACATCAGCGCCAGCCACAACCAGGCCGATGGCAACAATCGAAAGGCACGGCGCAACCAGAAATTACGCGTCTGCTGCCAATATTCCTGACGGGTGCTGCAGCCTTGCAACGCCGGGATCAAACTGCGCGCGATGACAAACCCCGAGATGGCAAAAAACAGATCCACACCCCACCAAAGTTGGCCGATTGCAGTGACGGATTGCAACAGTGGCACCGAAGCCGCGAACAGGCTGTCTTGCATGTGATGGAACAGCACACCGAGTACCGCCATCGCACGCAACAACTCGATGTCCATTATCCGCTTGGCGTTGCTCATGACGTCCTCCTGGACGCTGCCCCGGCACCCACCGGTTTGCGGGCGATGATTACCTGGCTCTTGGGCATGAACTGATCAAGCATCTGCTTGATTGCCAATCCGTTCGGTTGCGCCAGCAGGTCCTGCCAGGTTTTCGCCCAACTTTCCATCAGCGGCGGATACGGTGCCTGGATCCGGTCACGCACGGCGCCCCCCAGATCCCGGCCGGCAGCCCGCTCACTGGCCCAAAAAAAGATCATGCCCATCACCCAGAAAAATCCGCTGGCCTGGCGATGCTCGATCACCAGCCCCGCGTCCTCCACCAATGCGGCGAAGCGTTCCGGGGTAAAAATCTGTACGTGATTGGGCGATTGGAAGTAGCTCGCGGGGGCAATGCCTTTCTGCAAATGCTCGCCCACCGGCGCTGGAACGCTGAGCAGATACAACGCACCCGGGCAGCCCATGCGCACCAACTCGGCAATGAAGGGCTCGGGTTGATCGATGTGCTCCAGCACTTCCATGCACACCACTTTGCTAGCGCAACCGTCGGCCAACGGTAAAGGCAGGCTGTTGCTGACCAGACCGAGGTTGGCTTTATCCGATTGCGCGTTTACTTGCCGGGCCAGGTCGCGGACCTTGTCGTGCTCGCTGTCGGTGAAGATCACCGACGCGCCTTGGCGCACTGCAAACAGGGTAGCAACACCCTCTCCACAGCCGACATCCAGTAACGTGTCGTCGGCCGTAATGGCAAAGCCCTTTAGCAATTCCCCGCTGTCGCCGCAGAACCAGCCGTCGTGCATCGCGTCGTGCAAGCCTACATCTCGTGGTGAAACGGGGCTCGGTTCAACGGGCACAGATTCAGCTTTCACCTCTGGAAACAAACGTCTAACCCATGCGCGGATCATGCCTGGGGGGTTTCCATAACGCGGGTTTCGAACTGTCGGGCAAAAAATTCTTTCAGTCGTTGCTCGGCGTTGGCCTGGCTGCAAAATTTTTCGAGGCTGTCCACTGAATGCGCGGACATCTGTGCATAACGGTCCGGGTCGTTTTTGGCGACGTCGTAGCTGGCCCGATAAGCGCCGCACAACGACGCCCAATTGGTGATGTAACGCAGGGTACGGAAAGCCCGACGCGGATCGTGAGGCCAGGCCGTCAGCTCCTCGGTAGAGTCGATCAAAAACGCATTATCGGCGTCCAGGTAATCAATCATCGCCGTGGTCCGTGGTGCCACTGCCGGTTTTCCGCAGGACATGAACTCCATCAGCGGTAAACATTGGCCCTCGCCGTACGACGTATTGACTACGTAGCTGGTGGCCTGCACCAGACGCTCGTAGTCCGCATCCTCGAGGTAGCCGTAGATCAGCACGATGCGGCAGCGATAGGACTGGTTTTTGTACAAGTGGTGGAGAATATCGGTCAGCGCTTCTTCGGCGTCATGGTGCGTCAGTTTAAGCACCAGAGTCGCATCGCCCACCTCACGGAATGTCACGCAGAACGCACTGAGCATGTCTTCCCAATTCTTGCGCCCGTCACCGGGGTTAAACACTGAGGTGTAAATTACCCCGTCGAGGACCAACTCGTGTTTACGCGGTGGCGCTTCAAAATCGATACCTTTACCCGCGCGCAGATGTTCCGGCCCAAAGGCGCGCAAGTCGAGTGTGCGGCTGTCTGCCAGCAAGCCTTTGATCTTCAATCGCACCTGACTGGCCGTTGGCTGGCGTTGCAACTGGGCGCCACGCGACGAAAATCGATCCCACACTGGCGCCGGCACTGCGAGGATCGGATAGTCGGCGCCCATCGCCTCGCGCACTGCAGTAACGGTGTAGCTGGAATGAGTAATCGCCGCTCCGCAAGCTCCAAACACCGTGCGCCAGTCATTGTGAGACTCACCGGCGAAGGGCTCGTTGGGGATGGTGCTGAATTCCCATGCGAATACCGGCAGCGTCGGACAGGCGAAATTGACCGGCGTGCGATGCGGAGGTGAGAACGACAGGAACACGCAGTCTTCACCACGGGCAAGACAGTCGAGGTACAAGGCATCGACTTCGGTCTGTGGGTCGCTGACTTCCACCACTTGACCCAGTCGCTCCAACACCGGCCGATACTCCTTGAGCACGAAGTAATAGCTGTACTCCGAGCGACCAAGGTTCTGGGTAATGGTGTGCTGGTTGGTTTCCGAATGAATAATGATCAGCATGCGGCGTGATCCATTACATTCGCTTTCGGCAAAGCCTTTGGCGTCAGACCGAAAAAATCCGCCAGGCGCTTCTGCACTGGGGCGAAAGCGCAATAGTTATGCATACGCTCGATGGCGGCACGGGACATGCGCTGATACTCCAGCGGTTGCGCTTTGGCCATCCGGTAGCTGTTTTCGTAAGCGGTTTTCAGCGAACCCCAGTCCGGTCGGTAACGCAGGGTGCGATAAATAATCCGGGTGTCCTGCGGCCAGATGGTCAACTCCTCACTGGACTTGACCACAAACGCCACGCGCTCATCGATGTAATCCTCCATGGCCGTATGATCCGGAGCAATCACCGGTTTGCCGCTGGCCATGAACTCCATCAGCGGCAGGCACAGCCCTTCGCAGCGCGATGCATTGACGTAGTAACTGGCAGCTGCATAAAGCCGGGCGTATTGCGAATCGTCCAGATAACCATGCATCACCACCACCCGACAGGCGAATGGCGAAAGCTGCGCGAGCAAGGTCATCAGCTCATCGTAGTAAGACGACAGGTCGTTTTGGGTAATCTTCAGCACCAGCGTGGCGTCATCTGTTTCGCGGAACGCCCAGCAGAACGCGGTAATGAGTTGATGCCAGTTCTTGCGGCCGTCGCGCGGGTTGAACACGGTGACGTAGACCACACCGTCAACCTCGATTTCGACCTGGTTGCTGGTGTCGGGCCACTCTCGCGGTGGTAGTTCGGGTACTGCCATCGTCTGCGGACCGGCGATGGTCGGCATCCGGGCGGCGAGGCGCGCATGGGCGGAGTACGACAACAAGTCACGAATCCCTTCCCAGTACCACTGGCTCAAAAAATGAGTGCGATGCACCGGGATCGGCAGCGCTTTACCCAAGTCCCGGCGCCACATATGAAGGTAATGCCGGGCAATCACGAAGCGACGTTTCAGCGTCAGTGGCGGTGGTTTCAAAGCCTCTAGCGCTGCCAGTTCCTCGGCCGTCGGCGGCTCCGGAATCAGCGCGTCCGCGCTGAGCCCCAGCGTACGCGTATCGAAAATGCAGCCCTTGATCGCCAGCGTCGAACCTTCGTTCACCGGGACGCTGGTGTGCTGGCTGCGTATGTCCGCGAAGTTTTCCCACAACGGCGTGGGCAACACCAGCACCGGAAAGTCGTCGCCCATGGACTTGCGAATCGCCCGGGCGGTATGAGTGGAGAGCGTGATCACCCCCCCCTGACGCGCCAGCATTTGCGTCCAGTCCTGACGCGGGTCGTTGTCCCACCGCTCGTCTGGAATCGAGTCGAACTCCCATGCCACCACGCAGATCGTCGGGCACTCAATGTTGTTCGGGGTTTTCTGCGGCGGCGTAAATGACAAAAACAGACTGTCTTCGCCAACGGCCAGCAATTGTTTGTAGAGGGGGTCGACCTCGTCGGTGGAGGACACCACATGCACGCGTCCAAGGCTTTCGAGCACCGGACGATAAGCCTTGAGCACGAAGTAGTAACTGTATTCGGGACGACCGAGGCTCTGGCTGATGGAGCCGCCGTTTACGTCCGAGTAAAGAATGAAATTCATGGCATCCCACGAGGAAACCGCCATCCCGGCAGCCCCACTCTACGACGGCAAAACCTGGATCGAGCCGGCGTTCGCCAGTCATCGCCCATCGTCTGTTTGCCCGTCTACGTTCTTGTTTTAATGGTCGCATTCGCGGAGTCTCGGAAGATCCCAAACAAACACCGGTTATCGTGACGAGGGGCATTCTAAACACATCCATTGAGGATTCGTGAACCACAGGTAGAGAAAAAATCAGGTGACTCTAAGTAGAACTGACGGGTCACGATCGGACCTGTTGAAATTGCTGAGTAATTGGCACAAATTGGCGACCAAACAACAACAATAAAATATTTCGCCTATATTTCGACACGGCATCCAACCGGTCTGTCAGACCACTGCGTAAAACCTGTGAGGAATGGACGAAATGAATGACCAAGAGGCTGCTGTTTGAAAAAGCGTCTGTTCGTGACGGGTCTCAGTGGATTCGTCGGGCAACACCTCCAATCCCGCCTGAACGCTGATGCCTCGGAATGGGCACTTCTGCCTGCCATTTCCCGTTACGACCTCGCTGAGCCGGACAGTCTTGAAGCTCTGTGGCCCGAGATGCCCGACGCGGTCATTCACCTGGCCGGCCAGACCTTCGTTCCTGAAGCCTTCCGCAATCCGGCGCGCACGTTCAATATCAACCTGATCGGCACCCTGAACCTGCTACAGGCCCTGAAGGCTTGCGGTTTCACCGGGACGTTTCTGTACGTCAGCTCTGGCGATGTCTACGGCCAGGTCATCGAAGCCGAGCTGCCCATCACCGAACGCCAGCCACCCTGTCCGCGCAATCCCTATGCCGTGAGCAAACTGTCGGCTGAATTCCTGAGTCTGCAATGGGGGTTGAGTGAGGGCTGGCCGGTCATGGTCGCCCGTCCGTTCAACCACATTGGCACGGGGCAAAGCGAAAGCTTCGTCATCGCCAGCGCTGCCAGGCAGATCAACCGAATCAAACAAGGGTTGCAAGCGCCACAACTGGAAGTCGGTGACATCGATGTCACACGCGACTTCCTGGATGTGGACGATGTAATTTCGGCTTACCTGGCACTGCTGGAAAAGGGCGTACCGGGACAGGTTTACAACATCTGCTCGGGGCACGAGCAGAGCATTCGCAGTTTGATTGAACAACTGGGGGATCTCGCCCAGGTCGATATGCAATTGATTCAAGACCCCACACGCCTTCGCCGCGCAGATCAGCGTCGCGTCTGTGGTAGCTCTGCCAAGCTTACTCAGGCCACAGGATGGACGCCTGAAATCCCAACACAACAATCCCTGCGGGCGATCCTGTCCGACTGGGAGCCGCGAGTACGACAAGAATGACAAAAAGCGCACTGATCACAGGGATCACCGGCCAGGACGGCGCGTATCTGGCCAAACTGCTGCTCGACAAGGGTTATAAAGTCCACGGGTTAGTGGCGCGTCGCAGCAGCGATTCGCGCTGGCGCCTGCGTGAGATGGGCGTCGAGAGCGACATCGTTTACCTGGACGGCGACATGGCCGATGCCTGCTCGGTGCAGCGCGCGGTCATCAAGTCGGCCCCGGACGAGGTCTATAACCTGGCCGCGCAGAGCTTTGTCGCCGCCTCTTGGGACCAACCGGTCACCACCGGCATCGTCGACGGGCTAGGGGTGACTCACCTGCTCGAAGCCATTCGTCAATTCAGTCCGCATACGCGTTTTTATCAAGCGTCCACCAGCGAAATGTTTGGCCTGATCCAGGCCGAGCAGCAAGACGAGAACACCCCGTTCTACCCGCGCAGCCCGTACGGCGTGGCCAAGCTGTATGGCCACTGGATCACCGTGAACTACCGCGAAAGCTTCAACCTGCACGCCAGCAGCGGGATCCTGTTCAACCACGAATCCCCCTTGCGCGGCATCGAGTTCGTGACCCGTAAAGTGACCGACGCAGCCGCCCGCATCAAGCAGGGCAAACAGCAGGAACTGCGCCTGGGCAACATCGATGCGAAGCGCGACTGGGGTTTTGCCGGCGATTACGTCGAAGCCATGTGGCTGATGCTGCAACAAGACAAGCCCGATGACTTCGTGGTCGCCACCGGCGTGACCACCACCGTACGCGAAATGTGCCGGATCGCCTTCGAACACGTCGACCTGAATTATCGCGACTTTGTCAAAATCGACCCGGCGTTTTTCCGCCCGGCCGAAGTGGAAGTACTACTCGGCAACCCGGCCAAAGCCCAGCGCGTACTGGGCTGGAAGCCAAAGACCGACCTGGAAACCTTGATCCGCATGATGATGGATGCGGACATGAAACGCGTCGCCAAGGAGTAAACCATGCTGATTCCTGTGATCCTCTCCGGCGGTGCTGGAACTCGCTTGTGGCCGGTGTCCCGCGAGGGACATCCCAAACCCTTCATGACCTTGCCCGATGGTCAGTCGCTGCTAGGCAAAACCTACCGCCGTGCCGCCGGTTTGCTCCATGGCTGGGGCGATATCGTCACGGTGACCAACCGCGACTACTACTTCCAGAGCAAGGATCACTATCAGGAGGCGCACCTCGGTCGCCATCGCGGGCACTTTCTGCTTGAGCCGACCGGTCGCAATACGGCTCCGGCCATCGCGGCGGCGGCGCTGGCGCTGCAGGCACTGCACGGCGACGAAGCGATCATGGTGGTGATGCCCGCCGATCATTTGATCCTCAACGAAGACGCCTTCAAGACTGCAGTGGAGCACGCCGTGGAGCTGGCCAGGGATGGTTTCCTGGTAACCTTCGGCGTGGTGCCGAACGCTCCGGAAACCGGTTTTGGCTACATCGAAACCGGCGCAGCGCTGGACGGTAAAGGCGCAGCCAAGGTGCAACGCTTCGTCGAAAAACCTGACCTGCAAACCGCGATGCAGTACCTGAAGAGCGGCAACTTCCTGTGGAATTCCGGAATGTTCTGCTTCTCGATCGCCACCGTGCTGGCCGAGTTGGCGATTCACGCCCCCGAGTTACTCGAGCAGGCGAAATCCTGTATGGCGGCCAGTAGCCCGGTGGAAACCATCGGGTTCCTGCAACAGGAATTGTCCCCGGCGTTGTTTGCCGAAATGACAGACATTTCCATCGACTACGCCCTGATGGAGCGTTCCGACAAAGTGGTGGTAGTGCCCGCCGCATTCGACTGGAGCGACATCGGCTCGTGGGGGGCGGTAGCCGCACTGGTACCGGCAGATGCGCAAAACAACCGGACCAGCGGCGACGCGGTGCTCATAGACAGTCATAATAACTTTATCCAGAGCGAAAACCGTCTGGTGGCAGCCGTGGGTGTGGATAACTTGATCATCATCGACACCGCCGATGCGGTGTTGGTGGCCCACGCTGATCGCGCCCAGGACGTGCGTCGGGTGGCCAAGCAGCTCAAGGACGAGCAGCACGAAGCCTATCGCCTGCACCGTACGGTCAGCCGACCTTGGGGCACTTACACCGTCCTTGAAGAAGGCCCTCGCTTCAAAATCAAACGCATCGTGGTCAAACCCGGTGGCAAGTTGTCACTGCAAATGCACCACCATCGCAATGAGCATTGGGTAGTAGTCGAAGGCATGGCCAAGGTCACCAACAACGGTACCGGCACCCAGCTGGTGGCCAAGAATGAATCGACGTTCATTGCCGCCGGTCACAAACATCGCCTGGAAAACCCCGGCGTGATCGACCTTGTGATCATCGAAGTGCAAAGCGGCGAATACATGGGAGAGGACGATATCGTTCGCTTCGAAGACCAATATGGCAGGACGGTTTGAATGCTGCTTTCTCTGTACCGCTCGCTTCGCAGCTATCGAGGGTTCATCCTCGGTAGCGTCCAGCGTGAGTTTCAAGCGCGTTATCGCAATTCGTTATTCGGCGCGTTGTGGCCGGTGCTCAACCCCCTGTCGATGATCATCGTCTACACCGTGATTTTTTCCCACATCATGCGCGCACGGTTGCCGGGTGTGGATGACAGCATGGCCTACAGCGTTTACCTGTGTGCGGGCCTGCTCGCCTGGGGATTGTTTTCGGAAATCACACTGCGCAGCCAGAACATGTTTCTGGAAAACGCCAACTTACTGAAGAAAATCAGCTTCCCGCGGATCTGCCTGCCGATCATTGTGCTGATCAACGCGAGTATCAATTTCGCGATCATCATCGGCCTGTTCCTGGGCTTTCTGCTGATCACCGGGCGTTGGCCGGGCACTGCGCTGCTGGCGCTGATCCCGCTGATGGCATTGCAAATGATGTTCTGCGCCGGACTGGGGATGGTGCTCGGCGTGCTGAATGTGTTCTTTCGCGATGTCGGACAACTCTTCGGCATCTGCCTGCAATTCTGGTTCTGGATGACGCCCATTGTGTACCCGATGAGCATCCTGCCGGACTGGGCTCAGCGCCTGCTGCAACTCAACCCCCTGACCAATCTGATCGGCAGCTATCAGAACATGTTTTTGTACGGGCAATGGCCGATCTGGAGTTCGCTGCTGCCGACTTTCATCATCGGTCTGGTGTTCTGTCTGATCGGACTGCGGCTGTTTCGTCAGCGGGTCGGCGAAATGGTGGATGAACTCTGATGGGGCATATTCGTGTCACCGGCCTGGGCAAGGCCTACAAGCAATACCCGACTCGCTGGAGCCGACTGGCCGAGTGGCTGATCCCGTTTTCTCCACTGCGCCATCACCAGCATTGGGTGCTGAAAGACGTCGAATTCGAGATTGCTCCAGGGAAAGCAGTCGGTATCGTCGGGGTTAACGGTGCTGGCAAAAGCACCTTGTTGAAGATGATTACCGGCACCACCCAGCCAACGTGCGGCAAGATTGAACTCGAAGGTCGAGTGGCGGCCCTGCTGGAACTTGGTATGGGGTTTCACCCGGACTTTACCGGTCGTCAGAATGCAATCATGGCCGGGCAACTGCTGGGTATGCAGGTCGATGAGATTGAAGCATTGATGCCCGAGATCGAGCATTTCGCGGAAATCGGTGACGCCATCGACCACCCCGTACGCACCTATTCCAGCGGCATGCAGATGCGCCTGGCCTTCAGCGTGGCCACGGCGCGGCGCCCGGACATCCTGATCGTCGACGAAGCGCTTTCAGTGGGCGATGCCTACTTTCAACACAAAAGTTTCGACCGCATCCGCAGCTTTCGCAAAGCTGGCACCACCCTGCTGATCGTGTCCCATGATCGCTCCGCCATTCAGTCAATCTGCGACTCGGCGATCCTCCTTGAAAACGGACGTATGGCCATGCACGGCACACCCGAAGCCGTCATGGACTACTACAACGCCCTGCTCGCCGAGCGTGAAGGCCAGACAGTGCGCCAGGAAGCGCTCTCTGGTGGGCAAGTCAGCACAATTTCAGGAACCGGTGAATCCGGGATTTTGAGGGTACGCTTGCTGGACGAACACGAACGGCCCATCGATGCGGCGGAAGTCGGTCAGCCAGTCGTGCTTGAGGTGGACGTCGAAATCCGTCAGGACATTGAACGGCTGGTGTTGGGGTTCATGATCAAAGATCGTCTGGGCCAAGCCATGTACGGCATCAATACCCATCGTCAAGACAAGGCTCTGACCGACCTGCAGGCCGGCGAACGCGTGACCTACCGCTTTGCTTTTGTCATGGGCCTGGGCAAGGGCAACTATTCCGTGGCTCTGAGCCTGTCTCGGCTGGATTCGCACCTGGACCGCAATTTCGAATGGCGCGATTACGGGCTGGTGTTCCATGTGATTAATAACCGGCAGGAAGACTTTGTCGGTTGCTCGTGGCTGGGGGCGAAAACCTCCATCATTCGGGCGAACACGTCGATCACCTCGGAGAACACACCATGACGCGCCTACTGGTGGAATGCACCCACGTGTTTCAACACCCCAAGGTCAATTCGGGCATTCAGCGGGTGGTGCGCAACGTCATCAATCAGCTGCCGGCAAGTGTGGACGGGGTTGAGTGCATCCCGGTGGTGATGCTCAAGGGCAAACTTTATCGTGTGTTGAAACTGGGATCGTTGAACATTCCGTTTTTCGAGGGCCTGATGACCTTCGGCGGGCGACTGGAACGGCTGGCCCATCGTTTCCATCAACTACATGACCGTCTCGATAAAAGCTGTACATCAACCTTGGCGAGGCGCGCACTGTACGTGGCTTACCGCCTGACCGCACTGGCTTGCTTCAGTGTGCCGCTACGCCTGATCGACCAGGTCAATCGGTATCAACTGCCTAAACGTTGTTCACCGTTGCAGCACCAACCGGGGGATCAATTGGTGCTGCTGGACTCTTCCTGGCATACCGACTTTTTCCCGTTTGCCGAAAGGCTCAAACGTGAAGGCGTGGGCATCGTGGCAGTCATTTACGACCTGATTCCCCTGACTCACCCACAGTTCTACGACACCCGACTGGTGCAGGTTTTCAGCGAATGGTTCGACTGGATCACGAAAACCGCCGATGGCTACGTGGCGATTTCTGCCACGGTGCGCGATCAGGTCCGTGAGGAGTTGCAGCGCCGCCTGGGTCCTGCAAAGGCCAATGAATTGTGGTTCGATTATTTCCACCTCGGTTCCGAGCTCGACCTGAGCGAAGCCACCTCCGCTGTGGAACCACGTCTGGCACGACTGTTTCAGACATCGGAACCGGTGTTTTTGATGGTCAGTACCATCGAACCGCGCAAGAACCACGATTACCTGCTGGACGCCTTTGAACTCGCCTGGGCGGCGGGCTCCAACGCCCGGCTGTGCATTGCCGGTCGAATCGGCTGGAAGTGCGACGCACTGCTCGTCCGGGTCCGCAATCACCCGCAACTGAACCAACGTCTGTTCATGTTCAACGAGCTGAGCGACACCAGCCTCGAACATGCCTACAACCACTCCAGCTCACTGGTCTTTCCGTCTTTTGTCGAAGGCTTCGGCCTGCCGCTGGTGGAAGCCATGCAGCGCGGACTCCCGGCCATGGGCAGCGATATTCCGATCTTTCGCGAAATCGGCGGCGAATTCATGGCGTATTTCGATCTGGCCGAGCCACAAAGCCTGGCCGATCTGGTCGTCCTTTTCGAGCGCAGTGGTCAATTCCCCGCCACCCGCAACGTGGCGGACTGGCACTGGATCGGCTGGCGTGAAGCCAGTGCGCAATTAGCCGAGCGCACCCTGCGCAATCTTGGAGTAGCGCCGGTCATGCTAGAGAGGCAAGATGCGAATTGCCCTTAACGCCCGGATCCTCCAGGCGCCGCGTACCGGTATCGGCAACTACGTCGCCGAACTGGCGAACGCGCTTGCGAGTGAGCCCGATATTGAACTGGCGTTGTTTCATGGTTGGGGTTGGAGCTCAGTACTGCCTGAAGCAGCCATGCCCGGTTACTCCCGGCTGACGCCACTGCTGCGGCAGATTCCGGGGGCCTATCAGGCCCGGCGCTGGCTGGAGCAGAAACGCTTCGATCAAGGTCGCGCGCAAACCATCGACCTCTACCACGAACCGAGCTTGTGGCCGCTGTCGTTCGACGGCCCGACGATCATCACCTTGCATGACCTGACTCACCTGCACTACCCCGAAACACAACCACCCTCGCGCTTGCGAGAAATCGAACGGCGGCTGGCCAACGGCGTGCAACAGGCGAGCCTGATTATCTGCGACTCGCAGTACATTGCTGACGAAGCTCAGGCCCATTTCGGGCTACCGGCAGAACGGTTTGTCGTCGCTCCATTGGGCGTAGCCGCGCGTTTCCACCCACGGACTCCTGAAGCCATCGATGCCGTACTCAAGGCCCATGGCGTCGAGGCACGAGAATACTTCCTCTGCGTCGGCACCCTGGAACCACGCAAGAATTTGACCTTGGCCCTGCGCGCCCACGCCCGATTGCCTGAATCAGTCCGTCAGCGTTTTCCACTGCTGATCGTCGGCATGGCCGGCTGGCAGCGCGAGCAGTTCAGCGAAGAACTGCATCAGGCCCTGGCCTGCGGTCACGTCTGTTTGCTGGGGTATCTGCCTGACGAGCAGGTTGCGCAATTGTTGGCCGGCGCTCGGGCGTTGATTTTTCCGTCGCTCTACGAAGGCTTTGGCCTGCCAGTGCTGCAGGCCATGGCCAGCGGCACGCCAGTCATTCTGACTCGACGTTCGGCCATGCCCGAAGTGGCAGGCGCTGCGGGCAACTATATTGAATCGGACGATCCCGACGGTTTGCGCGATGCAATGAGCCGTCTGATCGACGATCAAGCATATTGGCAAGTATGCACGGATGCCGGATTGCAACAGGCACGGCTTTTTACCTGGGAGCGTTGCGCGAAGGTTACGGCCCGCGCCTACCACCAGGCTATGGGAGATTGAATGCGAGTTCTTCATTTTTTCAAGACGTACCTGCCTGATTCGGTCGGCGGGATCGAACAAGTGATTTTCCAGTTGTGCGAAAACGGCGCCTAGCACGGCGTTGAAGGCAAGGTGCTGACACTCAGTGCCGACCCTACACCGCCGGTGGTGCAGCTTGGACAGCATGAAGTCCATCGGGCCCGACTCGACATTCAGTTCGCCTCCACAGGGTTTTCCTGGAGCGTCTTCAAACAGTTTCGCGAGTTGGCGGCCGAAGCCGACGTGGTCAATTATCACTTTCCATGGCCGTTCATGGACCTGGTGCATTTCCCCAGCAGCATGAATAAGCCGAGCGTAGTGACCTACCACTCGGACATCATTCGCCAGAAACACCTGCTCAAACTCTACCGGCCGCTGATGAACCGCTTTCTGGCCAGCGCCGACCGGATCGTCGCCGCGTCGCCCAACTACTTGCACACCAGCGATGTGCTGCAGCAGTTTCAGGACAAGACCCGCGTGATTCCCTATGGCCTGAACAAGGCAGGTTATCCACAGCCCGACAGCGAGCGCATGACCCACTGGCGGCAGAAACTTGGGGATAAGTTTTTTCTGTTTGTAGGGGTGATGCGTTACTACAAAGGTTTGCACATCCTGCTCGACGCCTTGAAGGACCTGGATTACCCCACGGTGATAGTCGGTGCCGGCCCACTGGAAGCAGAACTCCATGCCCAGGCGGCGGCATTGGGCTTGCGCAACATTCACTTCCTCGGACGCCTGGGCGACGAAGACAAAGTCGCACTGTTGCAACTGAGCTACGCCATCGTGTTCCCGTCCCACCTGCGCTCCGAAGCGTTCGGTATTTCGCTGCTGGAAGGTGCGATGTACGGCAAACCTATGATTTCCAGCGAGATCGGCACCGGCACCAGCTACATCAACATTCACAACGAAACCGGGCTGGTAGTCCCTCCAAGTCATCCACAGGCCTTCCGTGAAGCAATGCGCACGCTGTGGGAAAACCCGACGCGTGCGGCGCAAATGGGCGTGAAGGCCGAGGCGCGTTATCGGCAATTATTCACAGCTGACGAGATGGGCCGCAAGTGGACCGAGTTATACGAAGAGCTGCTGGAAGAAAAGTCTCTGTCTTACGCGTAACCGCTTTCCTGTAGGAGTGAGCCTGCTCGCGATCGCGGTGTATCAGTCGACATCAATGTGAATGTCAGACAGCTATCGCGAGCAGGCTCACTCCTACAGGGGATTTTCTGTGTTTTCCGGATGGGTTACAGATCCAGCACCAACGGCTGCGAACCTTGCGCCGGCACCGCACAACAGATCAGCACTTCTCCTGCTTCGGGCACTTCTGCCGGCACCTGTGGATAAGTCACTGTCCCACTTATAAGGCGGGTCTTGCAGGTCCCACAGGATCCGCCGCGGCAACTGAACTCCGGGCGCAAACCACGGCTTTCGGCCAATTCCAACAAACTGCCGCTATCGGGCTTCCAGCGCGCCTCTTTGGCCGAACGCTCGAACACCACCGGCACCGATGTCGTGGCTGCCGGTGCTTGCTCGATGCGAACGGCATCCGGGTCGGGTATCCGGCGCAACGTCGACGGGCCAAAGGTCTCGGCGTGAATCCTCGAATCACGGATGTCCATCTCACGCAGTCTGTCGTACATCGCTTGGGTAAAACTGCCTGGACCGCAGAGGACAAAATCCAGCTGATCGTAGTCCTCCACCTCAAGCATGCTCTTGAGCAGGTCGACATCGATCCTCCCGGTCAGGTCGAAATCTTCCCCTTCGCGTGCATCGGGCTCCGGCTGACTGAGCAAACGCCAGACGTGCACTGCTTCGCCGAGCCCGTCGAGCAAGCGGTTCAGTTCCGGGTGAAACGGTTGGTCGGCCAAGGTTCGCGAACTCTGGAAGAACCAGGTCGGGCGGATGCTCCGTGTGCGCAGGCCTTGGTAAACCACCTCACGCACCATCGATAGCAGCGGCGTAATGCCAACGCCAGCAGCCAGCAATACCAACGGACGCCGCTCGTGCGGTGCCACCGTGAAATGCCCTTGAGGCGCGCGGGCCTCCAGCACATCACCGACACGAATCCGCTCATGCAAGTGCGATGACACCAACCCGTCACGCTTCACGCTGATACGGAAAAAATCATCAGACGGTGCACTCGACAGGCTGTACGTGCGGATATGTACGTCACCAGCAATGTTGAACCGCAGAGGCAAATGCTGTCCGGCCTGAAACACCGGCAGCCCGGCGCCATCGGCAGGCTCCAGATAGAAAGAACGGATGTTTTGGCTTTCCTGCTCGATACGCGCCACCCGCAGCGACCGCCAGTGATCACCCAAGGCCTTGGCTTGCAGACGCGCTGAGGCCTGCGCCCAACTGCCAGTCAGCAGACTGGTGGGCGACATGCCGTCAAAGCGCCAACGCAAGGCCAGCGCGGCAGGTCGGCGGACCACGCGCTCAACCTCGAAGTTCCACAGCCGCTCAGCGCCTTGAAAGGCGTCGATTTGCGGGCCATCGAGGATGATCTCGGTGCGCCCGCTGAGGTGCAGCAGGTCCCCTGAATTGAAGTCGATGAACAACAAACCGGCACGAGGATTGATCAGCAGATTGCCCAGAGTGTTGAAATGCAGGTTACCGGCGAAATCCGGAATGGTCAGGCGATTGCCCTCTACCTGTACGAAACCGGCCTGCCCGCCCCGGTGAGAAACATCCACCGAACGCTGGCCATCGACGTCCACGTAGCTGGCGACAAAGAACGTGTCCGCCTCGATGATCATGGCTCTGGCCGCGCCATCCAATTCATTAAAATGCTGTGCGACGCGGTTCGCAGGGTCCGCCAAAGGTACCGAGCGAAACTGGCGCAATTGAATGTATTGCGGGCAATTGCCGAAGGATTGCTCCACCGTCACGCCGAATCCACCGGCCGTCATGCTGCCGACTCGACCATTGAGGCGGTTGCGACGTCGGGTGTGCAACTCGATACCGAGTAGTCCGATGGCGTCCCCGTTTCGCAGTTGAGCGGGGTCATCGGCACTCGGCAAACAGTCGAACTGCAGCCGCGAAGGATCGGGAGAATGAGCGAAACCTGGTGGTCCTTCAAGAATGCTGGCCCAAGGGTTGCCATCAACATCTACGGCGCCGTACAGCATGAACGGCAGTTGCTGATAGAACGCGCGGTGCTGGTCCGGCATCTGATTGCGAATCACCCTACGACCGAACGCCTCCATTCGCTCGGCAACGCCCACATGAGCCTGCAGCTGTTTCTCGCCGGCGTGCCATGGTGAATGTTCCATAACGGCTCTCCCCTGCGCCCATCGCGCACAGTGAACGGCCCGATCATGTCGGGCCGTCGTATCAGGCTGTTTTTTGCAGACCCGCCACGGTGCGCGGCATGCCGACAAACCCTGGCAAGGCCTCAATGCGGGCCAGCCAGGCGCGGATATTGGCGTAGTCGTCCAACGACACATTGCCTTCCGGCGCATGGGCGATGTAGCTGTAGGCGGCCACATCGGCGATGGTAGGCTCGGCGCCAGCCAGGTACGGCGTTGTGGCCAACTCTTGATCGATCACTTTGAGCACGGTGTGGGAGTAATCGATGACCTCTTCAGCGTTGTAAGGCGCACCAAACACCGTGATCAGCCGCGCCCTGGCCGGGCCAAAAGCAATTGGCCCGGCGGCAACGGACAACCACCGCTGAACCTTTGCAGCTGCAACTGGATCGGTAGGTAGCCAGCGGCCATTGCCATATTTCTGCGCCAGATACACCAGGATCGCGTTGGAATCGGCCAACACCACGCCTTGATCATCAAGCACCGGAACCTGACCAAACGCATTGAGCGCCAGAAAGCCCGGTCGCTTGTGCTCACCCTTGGCCAAATCGACCAGGATCAGCTCGGTCGGTAATTGCAGCAACGACAACATCAGTTCCACACGGTGAGCATGGCCGGAACGAGGGAAGTTGTAGAGTTTGATCGCTTGCATGGTCGACTCCGCTGGGTGGTGGCGCCATTCAGGAAAGATCAGCACCGAGGGGCGCTATCTTCCACCCGCAACCAAAACATCAGAATAACCAACAAACGCAATCCATTATTTCATCCAGCGAAATAACCCATCACCCGCACAGGGCCGGATGCTCTCTTAATGCCTTCACTGTGAAGTCGACAAAACTGCGGACTCGCGCGGGCGCCTTGCGGCCCCCCTGGTACATCACATGAATGGGCAACGGAGGCAGCTCGACGTCAGCCAGAACGATCTCCAGCTCACCGGCGGCCACCTTGCTCGCCACTTGATAAGACAGGACCCGGGTGAATCCCAGCCCCAGGCATGCCGCCGTGATGGCCGCCTGATTGGCGGTGACCACCAGACGCGGTTCCGGGCGAACATTCAGCAGCTCATGCTCTACAAGGAATGGCCAGGTTTTGTGCTGCCCAATGGCCGATGTTGCAACGATCGGGGCACCACTGAGCTCATTCGGGTGCCTTGGCCTGCCGCGGCCCGCCAAAAACGCCGGGGAAGCGCAGACCACCCACCGCACCTCGCCCACGCGAATCGCATGTTGATTGCTGTCAGGCAGCTCACCGATACGCACCGCCACATCAATGCCCTCCTCGACCATGCTTACAATACGGTCGATCAATAATGCATTGATGCTGACTTCAGGAAATTGCGTGAGATAACCGACCATCAACGGCGTGACAAACATCTCACCGAACAAAACTGGCGCGGTGATCGTCAGTTGCCCACGAGGTTGGGCATGACTACCCGCCGCCGAATCCTCCGCTTCCTGCACTTCGG
>Ga0065714_10002487_pt1 | contig 18379 bp, 10 predicted proteins | sample MisRhiReplicate2_FD_59101 | JGI IMG/M metagenome (GOLD analysis project Ga0065714, IMG submission 59101) | Miscanthus rhizosphere microbial communities from Kellogg Biological Station, MSU, sample Rhizosphere Soil Replicate 2: eDNA_1 v2... | ecosystem: Host-associated > Plants > Roots >...
GTTGGTTTTTGTTAAACGTTCTAATGCAGCCTGATCTCCTTCCCGTATCTTCCTTGCTAATATTACTTCTTCTTCTGCGGTGATTAAATCCACTTTACCAATCTCGTGAAGGTATTTGTCTAATGATTGACTTTCGCGATTGGTAATTGATTGCGTGATTTTGAGTTGTCTCATTTATATGTTTTGGTACTCGTTATGTGTTTTGAACGTGCAAAAGTAAGAATTTAAAGGCATTGTTGAAACATAAATTCCTGAAAATGTTACACTTTACAACAGTATTTTGTATATCTTGAATGCAGCAAAAATTATTCCAAAGTACATTTGTCAGTATTTTTATTTTATAAGTATTTCAAAGGTAAAAAAGTGGTTCACAGTGTTGTACGTTGATAGATAATCATATACGATTGAGCGTTTCATTCTGTAACGATGTTGATAAGATTACGATGGCCTGATAAACGTAGTAAAATAATAGAGACTGTCCGAAAAATAAAGGAATACCTACAAGAAAAGTAAATAAATTTTGGGACAGCCTCATAATTGTTTGGGAAGAGGCTTGTTAACTCAAGTCTGCAACCTGGGCCTCCGCGGCATTTTTCTTAACCGATTCAATTCCATTTTCGCGGCTCGCCTCGCTTTCGTACATTTCACTGTTGCCAATAACTTGTCCGTTGCTTGCTTTTAAATTGAAATAAGGTTTGCCATCGGATGATGTTTTTCTTTCGAACTTACTGTCATCCTGCGAATTTTTTTTAACTGATTCAATGCCATTCTGACAAGCGCCTTTACTCGAATAGCCTTCGCTTGCCAAGATAACCTGACCATTGCCGGCTTTTAGATTGAACTGAAACTCGCCGTTTTTTCTAGTGGTGATTTCAAACTTACCCATAATTCTTTTTTATTAGTTTTTACTTAGGTTGACATTTATAATCCAATTTATAAAAACCATTATATAATTGCAACCAAAAAAAAATAAATATCATATTATGACAGTCTGAATTCCAGCAGCATTAAAGAAATTTTATCAGTAATTACAAAATGGTGTTTAAGTCAAATGTACGATCAAGCTTAATGCCCTTTTCAGTCTGTTGTAAGGTGCAGCATTCGTGAATTGGATCGTGCTCCAGAAATAGTATATATTGGTTATCCGTAGCTTCCTGTAAAAAGGCTTTTTTCTCTTTTAGGGTTTGCAATGGAAACATGTCATAAGCCATAACATAGGGCAAGGGGATATGACCAACAGATGGGAGTAGGTCGGCCATGTAAACAATAGTCTTGTCTTTGTATTGAATTTGCGGCAGCATCATGGCGTCAGTATGTCCATACGCAAAACGGATATTAATTCCTTTGTGGAATTCTACACCGTCTTTATCGGCAATAAACCTAAGTTGCCCACTTTCCTGTATTGGGATGATGTTTTCTCTCAAAAAAGAAGCCTTTTCTCTGTCGTTAGGATTTACTGCCCAGTCCCAGTGCTGGGCATTACTCCAGTAAAAAGCATTTTTAAAAGCCGGACGTAGCCTGTCGCCAATCCGAACGATAGAGCCTCCACAATGATCAAAATGCAAGTGTGTTAAAAATACATCAGTAATGTCATCTCTGCTAAAGCCTTTTGCTGCCAGCGACTTGTCTAATGTGTCATCACCATGCAAATAATAATGTCCAAAAAACTTCTCATCTTGTTTATCACCAATTCCATTATCTATCAATATTAGCCTGTCACCATCTTCTATCAGTAAACAACGCATGGCCCAGGTGCACATATTATTGTCGTCGGCAGGGTTGTTTCGTTGCCAGATAGTTTTAGGTACTACGCCAAACATGGCGCCTCCATCCAGTTTGAATAAGCCAGTATTAATAGTGTGTAAATTCATAGAATATATCGGTTAGGTATTGTAAAAATAAATTTCGCAGTTAATAATAGTTTTGCCGTAAATATAATCATAATAAGGAGGTAACCTTAGTGGAGATTTAATAAAAAAGGGGTTGTATCATCTGATACAACCCCTTCTTCGTAAATATTTTGCTCGTTACAAGTGTATTACTTCACCGTAAGCATCCGCAGTTGCTTCCATAATGGCCTCACTCATTGTAGGGTGTGGATGTACTGCTTTTAGCATTTCATGACCAGTAGTTTCCAGTTTACGGGCCACTACAATTTCTGCAATCATTTCAGTTACATTAGCACCAATCATGTGGGCACCTAACAATTCACCATATTTTGCATCATAGATAACTTTTACAAAGCCATCTTTTGCACCGGCAGCGCTAGCTTTACCCGAAGCAGAGAATGGGAACTTACCAATTTTCACTTCGTAACCCGCAGCTTTGGCAGCTTTCTCAGTATAACCTACAGAAGCAATTTCAGGACTGCAGTAAGTACATCCAGGGATGTTGTTATAATCTAAAGGTTCTGGTTTGTGACCAGCAATTTTCTCTACGCATATGATTCCTTCTGCAGAAGCAACGTGAGCAAGAGCCTGACCGCTAACGATATCGCCAATTGCATAATATCCTTTTACCGAAGTNTTGTAGAATTCATCAACAACTACTTTACCTTTTTCTGTTTTGATACCTGTTTCTTCTAAACCGATATTTTCGATGTTAGCTACGACACCAGCAGCAGAAAGCACGATGTCGCACTCTAGTGTTTGCATGCCTGAAGCAGTTTTAACCTGAACTTTACAGCCTGCGCCACTAGTATCAACAGATTCAACACTTGATGAAGTCATAATCTCGATACCAGCTTTCTTGAAGCTGCGTAACAATTGTTTTGATACATCTTCATCTTCAACCGGAACTACATTTTCCATAAATTCAACAATGGTAACTTTAGTTCCAAGTGTAGCGTAGAAATAAGCAAATTCAACACCTATAGCGCCAGAACCTACAACAACCATAGATTTTGGTTGCTCAGGCAATACCATTGCTTGTCTGTAGCCGATCACTTTTTTACCATCCTGTTTTAGGTTAGGTAATTCTCTTGATCTTCCACCAGTAGCTAATATAATGCTGGTAGCTGTATATTCTTTTTGTGAACCATCAGCAGCTTTAACTTCTACTTTGTTACCGGCTTTAACTTTTCCGGTACCCATGATCACGTCAATTTTGTTCTTTTTCATCAGGAACTGAACACCTTTGCTCATACCCTCAGCAACACCACGACTGCGTTTGATCACAGCAGCAAAGTCTGCTTCAGCTTCAGCGGTTTTAATACCATATTCAGCAGCATGGTTAATATATTCAAATACCTGAGCACTTTTTAATAATGCTTTAGTAGGTATACAGCCCCAGTTAAGGCATATTCCACCTAAAGATTCGCGTTCAACTACTGCAGTTTTTAAACCTAACTGAGAAGCTCTGATCGCAGCCACATATCCACCAGGACCGCTGCCTATTACTATTACATCGTAGTTCATATCTTTAATAAAGGAATTTAACTTAGTAAAGCGCCAAAATTAAAAAAAAATGTTCATTAAATCTGTTTTACTAATATAGGATTGTGTGATTTGTTTGTTAAGTGTCGTTCAAACACTTTATTTCGGATTTCGGGTTTAAATGGAATTGGTATAAATAATTGATAAACCGTGAGTTATATATTTAAGTTATCTGTTAAATGTTGAAAAATATTGGCTTTCTTAATAATTATTTAACATTGAAAATAGAATGCTTGCATAATAAATTTTTAATTTTGCTGCCATATTTTTAGTTACATCATTTAAAAGAAACATTATTAACTAGCTTAAAAAAGAATGAAGAAATCTTTACTATTTAAAATCGTAGCAATTGTTTTTGCTTTCGTCGGATTTATATCCACGACGAATGCACAGGTTACTACTTCCAGTTTAAATGGGACCATTGCTGATGCAAAGGGGCCTATGCCTGGGGCGACTGTAATTGCTATCCACAATCCGACCGGGACAAAGTATGTAGCTACATCTAATACTGATGGCCGTTATAACTTTGTAAATATTAACACTGGTGGACCTTATACTATTACTGCCAGTTATGTGGGTTATAAAGCAGAAAAAATCGAAGGTATTTACCTTAAGCTAGGTGAAACTTTCACACTTAGAATTAAGTTGTCTGAAGGTGGACAGGATTTACAGGAAGTACAGGTTATCGGTAAGAATAGCACGGTATTGAACAGTAAAAGAACTGGCGCATCGACAACAGTGAGTGAAAAACAGTTAGAAACGATGCCTACGATAAGCAGAAGTCTTTCTGATTTTACACGTTTAACGCCACAAGCAAACGGAAACTCTTTCGCAGGATCTAATAATCGTTATAATAACATTACGATTGATGGTGCTGTAAATAATGACGTTTTTGGTTTGTCTTCAAATGGTACTCCGGGTGGTCCGGCAGGTACTCAGCCAATTTCATTGGATGCGATTCAGGAAATTCAGGTATTGGTTGCCCCTTATGACGTTACTCAAGGTAACTTTACAGGCGGTGGTGTGAATGCTATTACGCGTTCAGGAACAAATGATATTGAAGGATCTGCTTACTTTTTTGGCAGAAACCAAAATACAATTGGTAAAAGTGTAGATGGTTTAAATACCAAAGCAACTGAGTTCTATAACAGAACTTACGGTGTACGTGTTGGATTGCCAATTGTTAAAAATAAGTTGTTTTTCTTCGTAAGTGGGGAGATGACCCGTGTTGAACAACCTACTACTTTTAATGCAGGTGACGTGGGGTCTGTTATTAATCCGACTGATGCGCAAAAAATCGCTGATTTCATGAGGACAAACTACAGCTATGATGTTGGCTCTTTTGGTGAGAGTCAGACTCAAACGCAAAGTAATAAGATATTGGCACGTTTAGATTGGAATATCAATGATAAACACCAATTGACATTACGTCATAACTATATCGATGCTTTTGATGATAACTTAACAAGAAGTGGTTCAGGATTCCGTTTTGGTAATAATGGTTACAAATTCAGTAACAATCAGAATGTATCTGTACTAGAATTAAGAAGCCGGTTCAATCAGAATCTATCTAATAACTTAATTGTTGGTTATTCAAGAATCAGAGATAGCAGAGATCCATTGGGTGTGTTGTTCCCTCAAATTCAAATCAACAACATGAACAATGTTTCTACTCAGTCGGTAACTTTTGGTACTGAAAGAAGTTCTGCAGCGAATCAGTTAGATCAGGATATTTTTGAATTTACAGATAACCTTAAGCTGTTTGCCGGTAAACATACTTTTACTTTAGGTACACATAACGAATTCTTTAAATTCAGAAATCTGTTTATTAATAATGTTAATGGATCATGGCAGTATAATAATATTACTGATTTCTATAATAAGGCTCCTAACAGAGTTCAGGCTGCTTATTCAATCCTTCCTGATGATAACCGCCCTGCAGCTCGATTCTCTGCGGCTCAATTAGGATTCTATTTTCAGGATGAGATTGAACTTGATGAGACGTTTAAGTTGACAGCAGGTTTAAGGGTGGATGTTCCTTTGTTCTTTGATAAACCATTGGCTAATCCTTTAGTGTCTTCAGTATTCCCTGGAATGGCAACAGATAAATTGCCTAGCGGACAAATACTTGTTTCACCAAGAATGGGTTTCAACTGGGATGTAGACGGCAAAAGAAACGTACAGGTTAGGGGTGGTATTGGTTTATTTACCGGTCGTGTTCCATTTGTTTGGATGGCTAACCAGTTTACCAATAGCGGTAAGCTTTATGGTAGTGTCGATGTGACTAATCCAACTTCTGGTCCTCAACTTGCTTTTATTCCAGATCCTAATAAGCAAAATACAGCAGGTGCTGCGGTTACAAGTTATGAGGTAAATCTTTTGGCTAATAATTTTAGAATTCCTCAAACACTTCGTTACAGTTTAGGAGCAGATGTTAAATTGCCTGGTGGTGTGTTGGCTACTGTTGATGGATTGTACTCGAAGACGGTAAACAACGTGGTTTATAAGAATATCAATCTTTTAAGAAGAAATGGTGTTATCGCTTCAGATCTTTCAGGTGGTCAGGACACAAGACCCGCTTATACAGGAAAAGTAAGTAACACTTTTACCAACGTTCTTTTACTTGAAAACTCAAGCAAAGGATCATCGTATAGCCTAACGGGACAATTGTCTAAATCATTTGATTTTGGTTTAAGTGCAATGGTTGCCTATACTTATGGTAAATCAGAGGATGTGAACAGTGGTTTAAATAGTACCGCTTTGTCGAACTGGCAGTTCAACCAAATCGTTGCTGATCCAAATAACCCGGAACTTTCGTACTCTAATTTCGACCTTAGACATCGTGTAATCGGTAACTTGTCTTATGGTGTTAGTTATGGCAGAAACAAAGCTTTTGGTACTTCGATCTCGGTGTTCTATGTAGGTAAATCTGGTTCGCCATATACTTATCTTTATTTTGGTGATGTTAACAGTGATGGTGCAAACCAGAATGATTTACTTTATATTCCAAGAAATGCAAGTGAAATTAAATTAGTGCCTTACTACACTAGGAGCTCTACTGGTGTGATCAGTATTACTCCAAATACGCCAACTCCTGCAGAACAATGGACAGCGCTTGATAACTATATTTCAAATGATCCTTATTTAAGTTCACGCAGAGGTCAGTATGCAGAACGTAATGGTTCGAAAATGCCTTGGGAACATCAGTTTGATGTACGTGTTATGCAAGATCTAGGTGGTATGATTCATGGTACTAAAAACAGGTTACAATTATCAATTGATATTATCAATTTTGGTAACCTGCTTAATAAAGACTGGGGTAGAACATATTTTGTTACCAATAGTGCTTCTACACTTATTAACTATAGTACTACGAATTCAGCTAATAGAGGCTTTAACTTTAAAGCGCCTGCTGATAACAGAGCATATAGTGTATCTCCATTTGCTTCAAGATGGCAAGGACAAATTGGGATTAGATATTTATTCAACTAGTCATCAATTTTTATAAAGGCAAAATCCCTGTTTCTGATAAAGGAACAGGGATTTTTCTTTTAAGTAGTAAAATCCCTCCATAATATCGCGCCATTTCACATCTTTGCACCTTATTATATTTAAGGATGGAAATTTTAGCATATGTTGCTTCAGCTTTTATTGGCATTTCTCTTGGGCTTACTGGTGGTGGTGGATCTATTTTAACAGTTCCGGTGATGGTATACCTGTTTGGGATTGACCCGCTAATGGCTACTTCATATTCCTTGTTTGTAGTAGGTCTTACCAGTTTAGTAGGTGCATATCAGAACTATAAATTAGGGTTTATACAAGTGAAGACTGCATTTCTGTTTGGCCTTTGTTCTATAGCTGCGGTATGGCTTACCCGCAAACTGCTTATTCCAATAATCCCTGAACATATTTTTACGAGTGGTACTTTTGTCTTTACCTCACATATGTTTATGATGGTGCTATTTGCAATTCTAATGGTTGCAGCGGCAGTTTCGATGATAAAAGGCCGTAAGGAATGCGAAGACAATGTGGTTCCAGCGAGCTTAAACCTCCCTAAAATGGCATTTTATGGATTGGGAATTGGCTTCACGACTGGGTTGCTGGGTGCCGGAGGTGGTTTTCTTTTAATACCAACATTGGTGGTATTGATGGGCTTGCCTATGAAAGAAGCAATAGGTACTTCGTTGCTCATTATAGCCTTGAATTCTCTTATCGGTTTTACTGCTGATATCGGTCATTTTCATATGGATTGGCCCTTATTGCTTAGTGTAACGGGCTTAGCCATTACCGGGGTTTTTACTGGTGGATTATTAGGAAAGCATGTAAATGGCGGTAAATTAAAAATCGGTTTTGGCTGGTTTGTATTAGTTATGGGGATCTTCGTTCTGATAAAGGAACTTTTATAAAATCAACATTAATGAGGGGTTTGTAGGAACTACCTCATTAATGTTGATTGGTCTATCGCGAAAAGTATCTGATTATTAAGATAAAGATAGCAAGCGGTTGCGCACCAATAAGCATGCGCCAATAAGCCCCGCGCGTTCGCCTAGTTTAGACATTTTTAAAATCGTGTCCTGGTTTACCAGACTAAGTGAATATTTGTTGATTGCACTCTTTATAGGAAGTCTGATGTATTCTTCTGTAGCAGCAAGACTGCCACCTAAGATTACGAGCTCAGGATTAAACAAGTTGATCAGTAAAGCGATTCCGCGACCAAGGTTTTCTCCAATTTTGGCAATCAACTCTATAGCTAGCACGTCGTCATTATTGGCAGCATCGATGATATCTTCCATCTTTATCTCTGAACTGTTCTTGTTTTTCGTTAAAATGGACGAAGAACCTTCCAATAGTCTTTCTTTAAACATGCGGGTTAATGCCCATCCTGAAGCCTCGGTTTCAAGACAACCTTTCTTACCGCATTGGCAAATGATTTCATTATTGAATAGGGGAATGTGACCGAATTCTCCTGAATACCCCGACTTACCGTAGTACAGCTGGCCGTTTATTAAAATACCCAATCCAATACCGTGGTCGAGATTTAAAAATAAAACGTTCTTTTCGTTGCTTACTACACCTGCCGAAAATTCTCCATAGGCCATCGATTTAGAATCATTTTCAAGGAAAACACGAATCCCTATTTTGGATTCAATGATTTTGCTTAATGGCTCCTCATTGAAATAGAAAAAGCTGTAGCTGTAACCAGTGGCATAATTAATCCTTCCAGATAAATTTATGCCTATGCCAAGTAACTTTTCTCTTGGAATGGTAAGCTCTGTAATAAAATCATTAATAAGTGTACAGAGCGATTCGAGCGATTCCTTATTGTTGTCGAGGTTATATGGTATTTTTTCTGAAACCTTAATCAGGTTCTTTTGAAGATCGGATAACCCGATGTTAATGTGGTTTTGTTTAATATCTACACCAATAAAAAAAGCAGAATCGGGTACCAATCCGTATAGGTTAGGTTTACGACCTCCCGTAGATTCTACTTTTCCATAATCTTTAATAAGCCCGTCTTGTATCAGGTCGGCCAAAAGAGCCGTAACTTTAGGTGCGCTCAGATTTAGCTCTTTACAAAGGTCTGCTATGGTTGCATTCCCTACGTTGGCGAAATAGCTGAGAACAGTTTTTTTTAGGCTGACATTTTTATAAGCAACGCCTGTTACATTTTCGTTGTTTAATTCTTCAAAAAAAGTTTTTCCCATTTTTATATTTTACAATTTCTACTTTTTATTAAACCTTGTTACAAAGGGTTTGCCTAATGCAAATTAAAGCTTAATTATTCACAATCGGAGGAAACTTTTTTGGTAATTAAAAGAAAAATAGGTTGCTGAAAGAGAGGGTTTTAAATAAAATAATTTTACTGTCCCTAACTTTATTAAAAAAAGTAAAATATGTTTTGATGTTATTAAAAAATATGTATATTCACATTGCGTTTGGTTCTGAATTAAAAGAGAATACTTAATCTGTGTTCAGGTATCTGGAAACGTAAATCAAGAACTGCATTCTTAATAGTAACATTGAACGGATTAAATGTTTGCCCTTTAAACAATCTTTATTGTAAAAATTAAAATAGGTATAAATATAATTAAAGTAGAAATGAAGCTTAAATTACTCCTTTGCTGTTTTTTTGTTACTTTTTTCTTGTCGGCTATGAGTACACCGGCAGAATCGCGAATTATTTTCTGTGGAAGCTCTTCTAATGACCTGTTTCTATTGCTGCAAAAACAGGGGCTTAAAATCAAAAGATATAATGAAGTTTTAGCTGCAATTTCGGGTACGTCACCGAATGATGTACTGTTTATTATGGCCGACGGCTATCCGAAGCAAAAAGTGGAACTTAATGCTAATTTCTTTGATCAGGTTCGACTTAAGAAATTAAAAGTATACATAGAATATGCAGACCAGATACCGGGAATTGAGATTGGATCAGAACCATTGCATACGCAATTGGAACGAGGCGTAGTGGCCACAGGGGTATTTGGGGCCGGTTTAAAACCTATGAGCATTTTAGGGATTAACGATTGCTACGTATTGCCTGCAAAAGCAAACAACCCCGCTATTGTCCTGGCTAAAGTGGCAGGCTTGGATAAAGCAGAATATGGAATAGATGATGTAGTTAAATATCCGCTGCTATTCGAAAAGGATGACATGATCATCGCTACTACAAAGCTCAGTAATTTTGCCACCGGAAGGTACGGTCCTAATGATGCCTGGAAAGAGGTTTGGTCATATATACTCAAAAAAATGACAGGACGGCAATTTGAGTTCAGCAATTGGCCGGCTTATGTTAGCCCAATGTATGGCAGGAATGAGTCTCTACCTGCTAACGCCAAAAGGAAAAGTGTGGAACTCGGTGTAGAATGGTTTAATAAGGCGAAATTATTTCTTGATCCTTCCTGGAAAGAGATGTGGCTGGGCTATCAAGGCAATGGCGAAGCGCCTTTTGGGCCACCGATTGATCAAAAACTTCCTGTTGGTGATGGAAGCCTTGGAATTCTGGAGGGACATGCTTCTAAAATTTACCATAATGGTTCACAACAATACCGGTATTGGATCCGTGCTGATGTGCAGGGGGAAACTAGTTTCGCGTTGGCAGCGGCGGGAAATCTGTTGCATAAAAATGCTTACGATAAAAAGGCCGAAAAATTGATTGATTATATGTTCTATCATTCCAATTTAAGAGGAGGAGAGAGAAATGATAAGGGTAGTCCCTCATTTGGTTTAATTGGCTGGTCTGTTACCCATCCTGGAGTATACTACGGTGATGACAATGCACGCGCTTTGTTAGGTATAATTGGCGCTTCAGCTTATATGAATACCGATAAGTGGGACAAAGAAGTAGTGGAGGGTATCCTTGCAAATTTTAGAACTACAGGGAAGTTCGGGTACAGAGGCGATCGCCTGGGAGATAAGGAATTACAAAAATTAGACTGGAAGCACTATTGGAACAGGGATGTGGTGAATAATGCACCTCATTTTGAATCCTGGACCTGGGCATGTTATCTGTGGCTCTACAGTAAGACAGGTTATAAGCCGTTGCTGGAAAAAACAAAAAATGCAATAAGGATGACTATGGAAGCCTATCCNGATAACTGGAGGTGGACGAATGGNATACAACAGGAGCGTGCGAGAATGATTCTTCCTTTNGCCTGGCTGGTGCGTATTGAAGATACAGAAGAACACCGCAGGTGGTTGGANCTTTTAGTGAATAAAATAATTGAAAATCAGGTTGAAAGCGGTGCGATAAGAGAAGAACTAGGCGGTGAGGGTAAGGGGAAATTCGGTCGTACCAAGTCAAACAAGGAGTACGGTTTACATGAGGCTCCGTTAATCTTTACTAATGGAGACCCAATTGCTGACATGCTTTACACCAGCAATTTCGCCTTTTTTAGCTTAAACGAAGCGGCGCATGCTACCGGAAATAAAAGATATAAAGATGCGGTGACTAAACTATCGGATTTTCTAACCAGGGTACAGGTAAAAAGCGATAGGTTCAAAGATCTGGATGGGGCATGGTTTAGAGCTTTTGAATACAAACGTTGGGAATACTGGGGCTCTAACGCTGACGCTGGTTGGGGTGTCTGGGGCACATTGAGTGGTTGGACGCAAAGCTGGATTGTAGCTACGCAGGTGTTAACTGAACAGAACCAGAGCTTTTGGGAACTGACCAAAAAATCGGAAGTGAAGAATTTTATGCAACCGACAGTAGAGCTGATGTTTAAAGCCAAATAATTAAATAACATGCGGTGATGGGGTATTGGGGGGATTGATAAGAAGAAATCAATTTTATATAAACGAGTATGGCAAATTTTAATCCTCAAAGTGTAGTTGTTGCAGAAATAGATAGTAAGCAAAGCTATGTACCTGCCCTGGTATCGCTTAGTGTACTTTATTTTATGATGGGTTTTATTACCTGTTTGAACGATACGCTCGTACCTTTTTTTAAGAATAGCTTTACATTAAGCTATGCACAGTCGTCCCTTGTTCAGTTTTACTTCTTTCTTACCTACGGAATTGTATCTATTCCTGCCGGTAAAATTGTAGAAAAAATTGGGTATAAAAACGGAATGGTAACTGGTTTTTGCATTGCTGCATTGGGCGCTTTATTGTTTTACCCGGCCTCTGTCATGCATCAATATTACCTTTTCCTCGCCGCACTGTTTGTGTTGGCTATTGGGATTGTGATTTTACAGGTTGCGGCGAACCCGTATATTACGGTTTTAGGCCCTGCTAAAACAGCTTCATCAAGATTTACATTAATTCAGGGAATAGGTTCCCTTGGAACTACAGTAGCTCCCATTTTTGGGGCTTATTTTATTCTTTCAGGAATTCAAGGCCAGGGGACTTCATCAGATGCAGTAAAATATCCATATTTAGGAATTACGGCTTTGTTATTGCTCATAGCGGCGGCTGTATATGTAATGAAACTCCCGGAGATCAAAAGTGAATCTGTCGATAGCTCTAAAAGCGAAACTGTGCCAGACAAAAGGATTCTGAATTTCCGAAACCTCAAATTGGGTATTCCTGCTCTTTTCTTTTATGTGGGGGCAGAAGTTTCAATAGGTACCTTTTTAACCAATTACATTGCCATAACATTAGGTGTTACCGAAGCAGCAGCAAACTCTTATGTAGCATTTTATTGGGGTAGTATGATCATCGGGAGACTTTTTGGTGCTGGTATTCTGAATTACCTTAAACCTTCTAAAGTTTTGTCTTTCTGTGCTGTGTCGGCAATTTTTCTGATTGCGATTTCACTGGCATCAAGCGGCTATTTAGCTGTATGGAGTATGATCGCGGTAGGTTTATTTAATGCTGTAATGTTCGCTGTTATTTTCTCACTCTCCGTGCATGGCTTAGGTAAGTATACAACACGAGCCTCAGGTTTTTTGTCAACTGCCATTGCCGGAGGGGCAATCATTTCTTATTCACAAGGCTTATTGATAGATCATTATAACTGGACTATTGCCTTTATACTACCCTTATTGTGTTATCTCTATATTGTTTTTTATGGAATAAACGGCTATAAGCCTAATACCTAAATATAAACCCTTTAAACCACCAAACTGTATGATTAAACTATTTTTACCCAAATTTAGATGGGAGGTGATGTTGCTGCTTTTGGTAGCAGGCTTATTGCCTTCAGTTGTTAACGCTCAGAATATACTGCTCAAGGGGCAGGTTGTGGATATTAAAGGCCAGTCTCTTCCTGGGGTAAGTGTACAAGTGAAAAACACTAAAGCTGCTGCTGTTACAAATGTTGATGGCAGGTTTGAATTGCCGGTACCTAAGCCTGATGCAGTCCTTGTTTTTAAATTTGTAGGCTTTAATACCAAAGAGGTAACCGCAAATGGCACAGCTATGAAAGTTGTGCTGGAGGAATCAAGTGAACAATTAGGTGAAGTAGTGGTGATTGGNTACGGAACGCAGAAAAAGGTNACCTTAACAGGCTCTGTTTCTGTAATTGATGGAAAAGCTTTAACNAACAGACAGGTGGGATCAGCTTCACTTGCATTGCAGGGNGCNGCTCCGGGAGTAACCATCAGACAACAGTCGGGGGTNCCGGGTGGCGACGGTGGCGGAATCAGTATAAGAGGCATTGGGTCNATCAATGCAGGCTCAAATCCGCTGGTATTGGTAGATAATGTAGAGATGAGTCTCGATGCAATTGATCCCAACAGTATAGAAAGTATTTCAGTGCTGAAAGATGCTGCTGCTTCGGCGGTCTATGGATCAAGGGCGGCTAACGGAGTAATCCTTGTAACCACCAAGAGGGGTAGTTCGGGTGTAAAAGTGAACTATAGCGGTTACGTAACTAAACAGGAAGCAACTGATTTGCCTGTTAAGGTGAATGCCTTGGATCATATGAAATTATGGGATGTAGGACAAGTGAACAGTGGATTGCCTCCGGCATTTACACAGCAAATTGCTGATTATGAACGTTTCGGTGCGGATAATTTTGCGAGGTTTGATACCGATTGGAAAAAACTGGTGCTTACCAATAATGGTATGATGCAAAATCATAACCTTAATATTTCGGCCGGAACAGATAAAATTAAGATGTTTGCTTCAGGTGGATTTCTAAAACAGAATGGCTTAACAGCTACGACGGATTTCAATAGGAAGGATCTGCGTTTTAATACCGATATTGAATTAACACGCAACTTATCGGCTTCGATGGATTTGGTGCTAAACAAATCTGAACGCACCTGGCCAGGAAACAATTCGGCTACTGGGATCATCAGGTATATGCTGGGCTTGCCGGCTACTGCTCCGGGAAGGTTTGATGGCGGTCAATGGGGTGAAGGGTGGTCCAACACCAACCCTGCAGCACAGGCTGAAGATGGAGGGTTTGATAAGTTGTTTAACAATTCAAGGATTATTAGTGGAACATTAACTTATAAGCCTTTTGAAGGGATGGAGTTGCTTGCTAGTTATAGTACCAATTCCGCTGAAAGCCGGAATAGAAAGCTACAAGGGCAGTACGATATTTATGTTCCGGATGTAGCTAACAATAAATTGAATTTTGCACGTGTGTGGCCGGCATTTAATGCGCTTTTCGACAACACAGCTAAGTCAGACAGAAATCTATTCAGAACGCAGGCTACTTATTCAAAATCTTTTGGTAATCACCAGATCAAGATCTTAGGCGGTTTTTCGACTGAAACATTCGAATCTAGTTATGTAAATGCTTTCCGTCAGAACCTGATATCTGAAAGTTTACCTTATCTGAATGCTGGTGATGCCGTTGGTCAGACTTTGTCTGGGGGCGCAGCATCGCTGAATATGGCTTCGGCATATAGCAGGATCAATTACAATTACAAAGAAAAGTATTTGCTGGAAGTAAATGGTCGTTTTGATGCCTCATCACGTTTTATAAAAGAAAATTGGTGGCAACTCTTTCCTTCCATGTCTGCAGGTTGGAGGATATCTAATGAGAACTTCTGGAAAGGGATATCAAATATTGTAAATGAAGCCAAAATTAGAGTTTCCTATGGTGAATTGGGTAATCAGGCTATCAGAAGAGATGGCGTGGAAGATTATTATCCTACTGTTTCAACTTACAGTGGTACTTTCCCATATTATTTTAATAATGTAATCAATAATGGTTATGCCATTACAAATGCGTCCAATCCATCTATTCAATGGGAGACTTCCAAAGTTCTGGACATCGGTGGTGATTTTGGTTTTCTTAATAACAAGCTGACTTTAACCGCAGATTATTTTAGAAGAGACGTAGGGAACATGCTGATGCTGGATGTAATTCCAAATTATGTAGGCTTGAATCCTCCATTTATCAATGTTGGAACTATGCGCAATACAGGATGGGAGCTCGGTTTAACCTGGAAAGATAAAATCAGTGATTTTAGTTATCAGGTTTCAGCTAACATGTCAGACGTAAAAAATGAGATTACTAATTTAAACGGCAAGGAATATATTTCCGGATCGGTAATTACTAAGGAAGGCTATGCCTATAACTCGTATTATGGCTATATCGCCGAAGGGCTGTTTCAGTCGGACGCGGAGGTAGCTGCGGCGCCGTTTCATTTTGCCAATACTAAGGCGGGTGATATCCGTTACAAGGATATTAGCGGACCTAACGGGGCTCCTGATAACAAGATTGATGCATTCGACCGTTCGGTGTTGGGAAATTATTTCCCGCGTTATGAATACAGTTTGAATTTTGCGGCGCAATTTAAAGGATTTGATTTTACGGCTTTCTTCCAAGGTGTGGGTAAAATGGATAACTATTTATCTGGTACCGGCTCACAGCCTTTTTATTCAGCCAGCTTCCAGGGATCTATTTATGAACATCAAAAGGATTACTGGAGTCCTTCCAATCCTAATGCTGCCTACCCGCGTTTAACAGCGAACAGTATTACCAACAATTACGTAACCTCTTCGTTCTGGATGCGTTCCGGTGCTTATTTAAGATTGAAGAATGTCGTGCTGGGGTATACTTTACCGAAATCATTAACAGGAAAAGTTAAGCTTAGCTCTGCAAGGTTGTATGTAAGCGGACAGAATCTGGTTACCTGGAGTGATTATTTCCCGGGCTTCGATCCTGAACAGCGAGATACTGCCGGAGAATTCTATCCGATTATGAAAACGTATACTGTAGGTTTAAACGTAAATTTTTAGCAACATGAAAAAGAGAATTGTATATATATTGACATTAGTATGTGCGCTCGTAAGTTTGGCTGGTTGTCAGAAGTTTTTGGATAAAGATCCACTGGATGTGCCTGCAACTACTACTTTTTTAACAAATGATAAGGAAATCAACGTATCGCTGACGGCAATCTATAAATCAGTTAACTGGGATTTTGGATTGGTGCCCTATCAATCAGCCACAGATGCATGGACTGATTTGGCGATTTTAAGGGCGAATGACCTTGGTGAGGGAACTTTTGATACTTATAATTCACACCCGGCAAGCCTATGGAAAAACGCTTATTTACAAATTCAAAGGGCTAATACTTTGCTGATTGGTATGGAAGCTGCAAAAGCTAATGTCCCTGCCGCCACTTTCAATAGGATGCAGGCAGAAACGAGGGTTTTGAGAGCCTGGGCTTATCATTTTCTTGTTTTCATGTTTGGTGATGTTCCTTTGATTACAAAACCACTTGCGATTGAGGAATTTAAAACTCAGGTGCGCACACCTAAGGCAGAGGTTATTACTTTTATTTATAAAGAGCTGGATGAAGCGGCTGCGGGTTTAACCTGGGCTCCTTCTGAGCGTGGAAGAGTGAGCAGGGCGGTTGCAATGGGCCTAAAAGCACGAACAGCGCTTTACAATAAAGATTACGACCTGGCTGCAACAGCTGCAAAATCAGTCATAGATAATGCAGGGTTATCATTGAATCCAAAATTTCAGGACCTGTTTACCAGAAGTGGGCAAAAGCCTAATGCTGGTGGGGAGATTATGTTTGAAATTCTATACACAGATGCGGATGTGAACTCACGTACAAATCTGCCTTTAGGAAATGCTGCAAGAGCAGCTGGCGGTCAGTCGGGTCGCTTTCCTGCCCAGCGTTTGGTTGATATGTTTGAAGCTACCGACGGGAAGAGAATTGATGAGTCGACCGTATATAATGCACAAAAACCAAGGGAGAAGCGCGATCTGAGATTAAAATATACAGTTGCTTTACCTGGTGATACCGTTTCAATGAACCTGGTCACTTTTGTTTATGATATTTATAAAAACACAACATCATTTTTAAATGCTGACGGAACCTGGTCTGTAAGAACAAATGCTGATTTTGACAATGCTTTTGGTCCGGCGAAAAGTGGTGTGGGTTATTTGTGGACGAAATATACGATGACTGATGAAAATGCTTTTCAATCAAAGGTGAATTTTATTTTGATGCGCTATGCTGAGATCTTATTAACTTACGCCGAAGCAAAAATCGAAGACAATAAGATAGATGCCACTGTGAAATCTGCATTAGATCTGGTGCGTCAAAGAGCAAAGCAGCCTGTAGTGCCGACAGCCATTGCAAACGATCAGAATGAACTGAGAAAACTCGTAAGAAGGGAGCGTACTGTGGAATTGGCAGTTGAAGGATTCAGGTGGTTTGATATCCGGCGCTGGGGAATTGCGGAACTGGTAATGCCCGGGAAGGTAATTGGTATTTCTAAAACAGCAACCAATCTTCCGCCGGTGCCTAATTATAAAACGTCTGCCATTCATGATCTGAACAGTATTCCGGATTATACTGGCCAAATTGATCTCCGTTATACCCGGGAAACCCGTTTTTGGTTTCCAAAGCTGAATTTGTTGCCCATCCCGCAGGGAGAGCGAGATGTAAACCCCGGACTGAGTCAAAATAAAGATTGGTAATAGTTAAGTAGTTTAAGAATATAAGAATGAAGCGTAGAAATTTTATAAGCCTTTTAGGTGTTTCGGCCACGGCCGGTGTGATAGGTGTTCCAGGGGTAACTTTAGCAAAGGTTCAGGAAACGACTCTGCAGAACGGTGAAAGTCAGTTAGTCGCCGATGTTGTAATTGCAGGCGGTGGCCTGGGAGGCTTTGCCGCCGCAATGTCGTCGCTTAGGAACAAGCAAACTGTAATCATGACAGAAGAAACAGACTGGATTGGCGGGCAGCTAACTCAGCAAGGTGTTCCACCGGATGAGCATGGATGGATAGAGACACATGGAGCTACGCAGATGTATCGTGACTTCCGAAATGCTATAAGAGATTACTATAAAAAGAACTACCCTTTAACTGAAACAGCCAGGAATAATTCCTTATTGAATCCCGGAGATGGATCAGTGTCCAAATTATGCCATGAGCCCAGAGTGGCTCTGGCTGTTTTAAATAATATGCTGGCTCCTTATATCAGCTCAGGAAAATTAGTTCTATTACTGGAGCATAAGGTTGTAAAGGCTGCTGTAAAAGGAACTAAAGTACAATCTTTAACAGCTAAATCTTTACGGACAAA
>Ga0065714_10064802_pt1 | contig 18377 bp, 15 predicted proteins | sample MisRhiReplicate2_FD_59101 | JGI IMG/M metagenome (GOLD analysis project Ga0065714, IMG submission 59101) | Miscanthus rhizosphere microbial communities from Kellogg Biological Station, MSU, sample Rhizosphere Soil Replicate 2: eDNA_1 v2... | ecosystem: Host-associated > Plants > Roots >...
TTGAAGTCGCATCGATAGTAGTCGGCAAGGATGAGCACCTCGTCTCCGGTAGGCTCCAACGCACCTTTCTCGATGCCAATCAGACGCTCAACGTTGATGGCAGTGAAGGCTGCGACTTCGTCAACGGTTCGCTGAAGCTGAATACGATAGCGTTGGAGCTTGTCGCCGAGGGCCTGGAGGTTCATGCGTTGTTCGACGTCCTATTGGGCAATGCACCGATACATAATAGCTCGGATTGGGTAATTGGATCGCCGACTGGAGGCCCTAAGCGGGGAGTGATCTAACCGATGCCGTGAATAGAAAAATGGCCACTATTTACGTGGAGAAAATAGTGGTCGCAATGTACTGAACTCTGTCAGAACCGTATCTGTCCGGTCAGTTAGAGAAGAGGGCCCACGGGTCTCATCTTGATGCATACACCCACCGCAATTTCTCTCTGTCCTGACAAGCAGTCTTGAAAATATTCAACGAGCCTAGACTGAATGCTCAGTTACCAAGGGGAGGGAAAAGCCCTTTCCTTCCATTTCCATTCTGTCCCGAGAATTCGAGCACTTTAGCCTTGTCTCTAATTTCAGCAGGTGGGTCATTGTTCTCAATAACTAGAAATTGACCGATGGCTGATAACGAAGCCAAATGCTCGTAAAACTTTACGTCAAGCATCGTCTTGGCGATCTCCGCTTCGTCAGGCTGTAGCTCGCCATGCCTTTTATACAAAATTGGTTTGCGGTAGGTGACTAATGGGGAGTCTAATACTACTACTCCTGGGTGTGGGAGATTATTTTGACGGCAGTAAATCAGGCAGGCAATCACAAAGGCAGAGTGGAATATGGCTTTCACTCCTTTTCCGTTTTGGCCTCGTGGAACACCATTCACTTCAAAGTCGAAAGCAGTTTGATTCCACGTCACAGTTTGGATTTCAGGATATCCCCATGCCTCAAGTACATCTTTGACCACTACTGTGAACTTTGCACCGGTATCATCGCTGATGCCGACAAATAATCCTTCAGCAAGTTGCTTTCCAATTTTTAGATCTTCTATCAGAGCAAGTCGGTTTGAGAAATCATCCCGCTGTTTGAACATGGCTAAATAACGGTCGCATTCTTCAAGCTGGCGCGAAACACTTCGATGCGAATCTCTCAATTTTGACTCTAACGGTCTTAATTCAAAAATCTTTAAGTCGTGCGCCTCGACTACCTTACTAAGCTCACGGCTTTCGTGTATCAAATCATTCCGTTCTTCGCTCAGATTAGTTAAAGTAGGTAACAAATTCTCCTGATCTCTTTGGATCTTCAAAATTTCGGCTTGTGCTGAAATCTGCTGTTTTTCGAGGTTTCCAGGAAGATGCGGTGTGTGCTGACTACCAGGCTCAGCTCCGCACATTGGGCATGGTTGGTTTTCGAATCTGCAAAGAAGAAAGCCACCTTCTTCAATTGCTTCTAGCCGCCTGATGTCAGTAACATATGTTTGATTCAGATCGACAAAGCGCTTTTCCATAGCCGACAGCTGAGAGCCATGTATATCTGTTTGATGCTTCTGATCCAAGGTGACTCGTCGCAGGCGGACTTGCTCATCTAAGTGTTGCTGTATTGTCGCAAGGTCGTCTCCTACGGTCTCTGCTTGGCTAGAGAGTCGTTCGTGAGAGGAGCTAGTTTCTTCATATGTGACTTTTCCTATTTTTTGATCTAAAACATTTATTAGCTCGGTAAGGAGCTCGATCTTGCCAGCTTTTCCTGCGTTGAGTGCAGTTTGATCTGGCACCGTGTGGATATGAGAATCATCTTGTCCGGTAATTAGCGCTTTGAATACATTTTTGTCTAAAGTTGATGAGTTTTTTGGGCTTATCACTGTAGGTGTAAGGGGGGAAAACATTCTTAGCTCATCAATCAAAACATACGGAATTAATTGTCTGATTGATAGAGGGAGAAGTTTTGCTGCTAGTGTTGATGCTACTTTTTGCTGTGCGATGCCAACGCGGCCCATTAAGAGTTCGGATAGGCTGCCATTTTTACCCTGACCATGCTTTGCGGCTAACACTATTCCCTTTCGCCCAAGGATGACGCCATTTTCCGACAGTCCGTCATAAACCGTTATTGCGCCACCTTTTCTTTCTCGGTGTATGGTTATACTGTGATATTCGGAAAATTCTATTCCAAGAAGTATATCTGTGTAGTCTGCGCCCTCTTTTAGAATGCTGGGTTTGTCGCCTCCAAGCATGAAGTTAAGTACTTCCAATATGTATGATTTACCCGCGTTGGACGCGCCGTATATAATGTTTAGTCCTGGCTGTAGGTCAATCGATATCGGTTCGATATTGGTGCCAGTGAGGGTAAGGTGACGAAGGCGCATTGCCTTGAATTTATTATTACTCAGCAATTGTATATCCCTCGTCAATCTGAAGAACTAATGAGTGTTGCTCGATGTATTGTCGCATTTCATCGAAAAAACTAGCGCGCTGTGTCCCTTGAGTTGCTAGCCAGTAGGCTCGATTTAGCAATTCTACGTTGTAATCGGTAGTCAATAGTTTGATGAATGCAGGAGCATCGTCGCCCGCTAGAAATAATAGGCCTTCTGGGCTTTCTATAGGTGAGATAAGATTTCGACGAGTGAGTAACTTTAGACCATCTTGAATAACTCTACGTCTAACGCTGTATTCGCCCACTCTACTGCTTATTGCTGGATGAAGGCTTGCTGGCCCTCCAATGTCTGCAGTGTGTACTACGAAATAATCCAAAAGGGAAATTGAGTTTAAGTCTAAAGGTCTTGGGTAAAATGCTTCGAGTAGTATAGCTGAGCGGATTCCTGACTCAATTGCGCCATTAAAAAGTTCTTCCTTGTTGTAGTTCAAATTATCCATGGCAGCGTGCCCTCATTAGCGAAATGATGACATGTTCCTTGTCTGACGAGCACAGAAGCTCGCTTATGCCTACCAAATATCCCTGTGATATCGATAATAGACGCGTGGCTCATTACCTTTGTCAGTCTGTCCATTCCGTCTGTCGATATGTGGATTTCATATACGCCGGCTAATATTTCGTCGTTGAATTTTTCTAGGTGTTCAGCGTTTATGTTGTCGCGGAAATGCCTTCTAAAGGCATCTGCATCAAAATATCGTCGGCGTTGTAAATTAAACCCTTTCCCATGTGCTGGATGCGCTATTAGATCCTTTGCACCACTGAAGGGGATTTTTGAATGCTCTGAATAAATTTTCAGCAGCTGGCGTATGTACTCGCTTTCTTCTGACGAGAGTTCTTCTGGAACGACACCGGAGGGGGCGGAGCCTGGGTCGTCACCGAAAGTATCGGCTAAAACAAACTCGATCCCCTCCAGTGTGAGCATTTTCGCGACGTCAACTCCAGAGATGCAGGCGAAATCGAAATCTTCTATAACTTTGCGCAGGGAGGGGGTCAGTGGAAGGGTCTTTTTGGCAGTAATTTTTTTCGCGCAACGAACGTCCCAATCGTCAATCATTTCTTTACGAAATTTTTGAGGGTTGTTTAGAAGTCTTTCTGCTTTGCGATTAAAGCCTTTTGGAGCTACGAATACATACTTTCGTGGTGGGGTGAAGTTTCCCTCGGAACTGTAGTACAAGATCTTCGCAATTTCTTGATGCATGGCAGCGTCGTCGAGGGTCTTACCAAGCATTTTACATTGGTAATTGTCCCAAGCTCCTTCGTGACGGCTTGATGTGACAAATCCAACCACATCGCGACCGAGGTCGTTTGCGTTACCAAATTCGTCATGGTCGAAATATTCTTTTTTTTGTTGCGCGACCCAGCGATGTACAAAGACTTCCAGCTCCTTGTCGCCCATTGCAAGTATTGATCGGCTGTAACTCAGATTACGCGACATGGATATTTCCTCCCTCCCTTGAGCATTTATCTTCCTCGATCATCCGATACATTTCGTTCTGATGCGGCCCACGCCTTGCGCGCAATCGCAATTCTGATGGCATGGTGGCGATACGATATTGGATAGCTTATCGATGAGTTTGTCGAGCGTTAGCGTAGGCCAGGTCATGTGAGTCTTATGCACAGGTGCTAGACCTATCCAACATTGAAGTTTTGGTCTTGGTCAGTTTGTCTGAAAGGCGTGCGGTCAATTCTTTTCCTGACACTGAGCAGACAGGGCTCGCTGTATGTCGTGAACTGCAGCGACCCAATGCCGACCATTTTCGTATGAGGTAAAACCCATACGCTCACCAAAGGCAGAGGCGTTTTTATTAGCGCATTCTATGGCTAGAAATTTGTAGCCAAATTCAGGCGCTAGCTTCACCAACATTTCTAAAAGCCCTCGACCGTGCCCGACACGTTGCTCCTTGAACATCAAGCGGGCAAGGATGAGGCATTCCCTTGGCCAGAAATCATCGGGTCGCAGAAAGAGACGCAAGTAGAGATCGTATTTTCTTGTGTAAGCGGAAACGGTGTGGCCTGTTCGCCATATTTTCTGCTTCACGTAACGTGGCTTGTAAGAGAAACGCTCCGTAAGGAAACCTGCAAGGTGAGGTATCAGCATCTCACCGCTTTGATAGGAATAGAGATTCCAATCGTCATCGCTGGCGTCGTGTGGGGGAGTAGTGAGCAATGCCATCACCAGGCTCCGAGGTGTTGAGTTAGACAAAGCGTAGGCGAATTGCAGAGCCGGTCGCCTACTGAAGCGGCAATCCCCTGCTTCGGAGCGGCGCTGGTGATAGCTACATCAAGACCATTCTTGAAGATACGCCGCACAAAAGTCCGAAGCTGGCCTATGTGAACCTGCTGCTCGTGATCGGGATTATGATCGCGCTTGTAATGGGCCTTGCCTATTCGGACATAATTAATACACGTGATCCCATTGAGTGAAGGTGAGTACGTTCGGTAAGCGCCATAAGTGGAAATTGTTGGACTTGAATTTTTGTGACCAGTACCAGAGCCTTTGTTGTTCTGTTTGATCCAGCCCGTCCCACTCCACGATTACGATGTGCTTGGATTGCCCATGTGCGGCAATTACGTCGTTTAAATGCTCATCGTCACCGGAGTAGCCGAAGACGATAATTTCCTCAGATTCGTTGAGGCTAAAATTGAGATAGTTCCAGTAGGCGGAGAGAACCATTGAGGCGCCGATTACAGAACGCTTATGGCGGACATGGGTGAGCACGATGTGGTCAGACCCTTCCGGGGAAAAGGGATTTAGCTCGTGCCTATCTCGTTTTCGGGCTAACCCATGGTGGTCGAAAAACAAGGGGGATCCATGGAGGTGAAGGTAGTAACCGAAGGTATTGTTGTACAAGCGCTCCAAGGCCTGCGAGCTGAAACCATTCCCAACCATGCCGTCCACAAGTGTGGTATGGAAATAGCCAGCCATCAACCCCGCGTCAAGGAATGCTCCATACAAAAGCTTGTCGTAATTAAGGGTAGCGACATGCGATTTTGTGTGACGAACGAAACCGATCAAAGGCTCCAAGAAGGCTTGGGGCAGGCTGCCTCCGTACATATGCAGTCTGGTAGCTACCTTGTGAATGTAGTTTCCGACCGCTACAGGAAAATGTTGGCCTTCCTGGGATAACCAATGCACGTTCATGCGTTGAGACATGTTGATGCTGCTTAACGTTCTGCAAGCAGAGATGACCAGATGCAACGGGTCAAGCTGATCTTCGCGCTGAGGGATAGCTCCATTCCCACCAAGACATTGGCTGATGAGATCCTTATGTACGTCACTGATCGCAAAAGGGTCATTCCATACCTCTGCCATCGCATTGGTGAGGGAAAAATGTCTAGGGTCAAGCGCCATCCCTAGCCCATTTCCAAATATAAGCGTTTTCCTTGGCATCCCTCAGCTCCTGATTATTTTTGAGTCTCCAGCCTAGCTCAGAGCGGCTATCTTTCGATCTCATTTGAGTCGCATGCAATCGACATTGTCTCGACAGCGAATCTAACATCCACATCGAGAGGATGTGGTTGCGGGAGCAGAAATTACAGAGCAGTGAGCAACCTGGCAGCAGGAAATCATTCAGCAGAAAACCAAGAGACAATGGCCGCGATACTCAAGACATCGACCGCATCTACAGCCCAAAAATTATCGGCTCTCCGGGCTTCTAGCCCGGCTTGAATTCGCTTTTCGCTAAAGAGAAATCAGGAAAAATATCCTTTGCAAACCAGAGCGGTAGGCCTACCTGCACCGTTTGGAGATTGGATGACGAGCTCACCGCAATGCCAACATTAATCAACCTGCTGAGCTGAGCATTCGCTGCTTGGGGCTGAAGACCAGTGAAAGCCTCGAATTCGCTTCGAGGTAGAGTTCCCTGGATCAGCAGTGCAAAGAACGCTGGGGCAGTTCCTGCTCTGATCCCTGCCTCTGTTAGACGCGTATTCGTTTTCAAGACATGAATAACAGCCTCTCGAAGCTGTCGGCGATTCAGGGCAGCAGTCATGTAGTCCACTTCTCCAAGGCAAACCTCAAGCATGAATTCCATGAAGCTGAGGGGGGATTTACCTGACGTTTGAACACTATCAGTACGCTCTCTCACTTGTGTGCGATGAGTCGGAGCCAAAGCCTGATACTCCTCGTGCCGACGGGCCAGCCCGCGAGTAAGCGACCACAAGTGGGGATACAAGCCAAGCTGAGCCAAATGCTGGTGAATGATCACCCTCGCGACAGCCCCTTTAGCTTCGGGAAACGCTTGAGTTTGGAGAAGTTGAAAATGGTGGGCTAGCATCGCAACGATACGCCGACGAAGCTCAGGTACCTTCTCCAGCGTGGACTGCTTGTTCGCTGAGTTAAATGCGTCCTTCAGTACTTCTGGCTCCGTGTGGTACCCGTCGATGATCCTTGAGTAGTCGGCGTCAGAGTCCATCAATAATTTGCTCAAGCACGCTGCGGTTTCAGGCGCGACCATGCCAGCCAGGTAAGCTGTCTTCGTTACAAGCAAGTCTGCGCTCGCCAGTATTGACGGAGGAATCGAGTCGGGGAGGGCCGGGCTTGAGGCATTCATGGCGTTGACACTATCCGTGCTTGAAGCTCTTGTCATGCAGCAGGTGTAGATTTCGAAACGAGCGAAGCGGTGCATAGCATTTCGTGGAAGTCACGAAAGCTCACAGGCTAGGATGAACTACCCACCTCTCGATACCATGTCTTCCTGGGTCTGACAGATCCTACGTGGCGGGCAATGGGGATATCGCTAATTCGGGCCACTTGGCACGGCTTAGTGTTAGGTTTTCAGATGGAGGTGAAAGTGCTGTCATCGATCAAGGAATACCAACCAGGGCCCCAGATCCCACAAACCGTTTGGGTGACCCTCGGGCTACCATCACGCGGCACCAGGCTTCATGACCTAGTTCACGAAGGACTGCCTTTCGAATTCCTCGAGCGGGTAGCGAGCCTCCTGCAGGTTCCGCGAGGGGTTATCTCCAAAGCTATTTGCATGTCTCCCACAACGATGGCCCGTAGGGAGAAAGCAGGGCGGTTCAACACTGTAGAAAGTGACCGCCTGGTTGCGTTGGTGGCTGTCTTTGAGGACGCCCTTTCCCTCTTGGGAAACGATGTCGCCGCTGCAACGGAATGGATGAGTACGCCGGTTCGTGGGCTTGGTTCGAAGCGTCCTCTGGATATGATGAGGACGAGGGTGGAAACGGAGGCCGTCATCGATCTTATCGGTCGACTGGAGAGGGCGGTGCTCGTGTGAGACTCGTCAGGGCAGCGCCTAACGCATCTCTCTATGTGCCGCGAGGTGCTGCATTTCGACTGCCCATAGTCGTAAAAACCGACGCCAATCTCTCGCATAGCAACCTGGAGTAAACGGGTAGGCCCACACATAAGAACGGTGGGTTTTCTTCGAGCCCGGAGCGAGCATCTGTACCGGTGTTTCATCGGCGTGAATGACCTGCTGCCTGAGTACCACGTCGCGCAGCGAATCGACCAGAGGCTGCAATTGGACGCCATTAACGCAAACCCATTGAGCCAACCTTGAACGTGGAATCGCAAGCCAGCTCGACCGAAGATCGATTCCTGACGGTAAAGGGGCAGATGGTCAGCGAACTTCGCGATCATGACGTGGGCAAGCAGCCGAGCGGTCGGGATGCCCTTGTCGATAACCTGTGCCGGAACCGGAGCTTGGATTAATGTTTCGCAGCCATCGCAGACCCATTTGCCACGGACATGGCGCTCAACGGTAAACACGCCAGGCGCGTAATCAAGCTTCTCGCTGACATCCTCGCCGATGCGCTTGAGTACGCAGCCGCATTGGCAGTGAGTATTGTCCGGTTCGTGATGGATCAATGTGCGTGGAAACTCTGCCGGCAATGCCGTGCGCTTGGGCTTTTGCTTTTTATCGGTCGCCGTTGGCGCTTTTTGCAAGGCTTGAAGCTCTGCTTCAATTGCCGCGATATCGGTATCGATCAGGTCATCTAGCAGACTGGCCAGCTCAGGATTCATCTGCTCGCTGCGCTTGGCAAACTTCAATCGTTTGAGCTGCGCGATCTCGTGAGTCAGTTTCTCTATGACCGTTTGATCACGGTTGATTTTCTTGCCCATGGTGTCGACTTGCGACAGCAACTGCGCTGCCAAAGCACGCATTTGGTCACAAATCGCCCTGCCCAGGGATATTTATCGTGGGCAGACCTTGGGTCTGCTTGGTACTTCTCAAAGCGGCAGGCGAGAACATCAATCGGATATTGATGCGTCGAGGTGGCCAGAACTCGCTGAGGCATTCGGCTCGTGGAATCTGCAATTTCGTCATCGCCATAGCGCTGAAATATTGTGGACATGGATTTCCTTAGGGGAGGGTAGTGCTTCAGGCTGGACGGAATGTTTGAGTGAACGCGGTGCAGTCGCCACTCATCAACTGTCGCGATAACCAATAGGTCACGCTCCGTGGACTTGGTGTCGATCTGGTCGCTGTCTACAAGGGCTTGAGCATACCCCTCGGCCGGGGCCACAGCCTTGTCAAACTCAGTAAGGGATTCGGATGATCCGGGAGAAGTGTATCCCCATCCCCCAAGGATCTAGGGCTGAGGGACTATAGGACAGCCTTAATCCATTGCGTGACTCAAAGCTGGGGCACTCGTTCTCCAGGCAGCCCCATCGATTTCTTTCACCGATTTACAGGCCTTGTTGGTGAGCAAAGGAAGGCTTTTCTCAGGGCCTGCACATATCAACAACGAGATTGGCGAGGAAGGGGACAAGCCTCGCCGCCGAAGGTCAGTTGGCATCATGTATAGCCAAAGGCGATGCTTGAGGGACGAATCCAGCACACAGAATCGATTATCTGACGAGCGGTTAGTGAGATTGAGCAAAGGGTTAGAAAGTGGGATTGAGAGTAAATGTTAAAGAGACTCATTTAGCAAGGTTAGAGAAAATATGCGCGAGACACACAGAGACTACGCTGAGGTAGCCAATTATTTGTTACAGATTTTAATGATTTCTGCTTTATAGAAGCAATATGTCAATACTTAAATATTCTTTGAATCGGGTGTAGGTAAATCAATGGTTTAGAAGGGGGCACTATTGATTTTAAATTAAAATTTGAAGACGATTTGCGTAGATTTTATAAGGTGTTGTGTGTCGAGCGAGCAGTTGTGATTAATAGGGTGTACATATTTGTTGGTTATATAAGTCTTCGTTTTCGACTGATTGCGACTTGGCTGATCTTTGTGAGGTGGTGGGTTGCAAAGCGCCTCATGCTGTGGGTGGAAGAGGGAAGCACGGCACGAAAAATTGACTTGAAACTGCTGGTGATTGAGGCTAGCTTTCTAAATGAACTGGTCTTGTCATGGGACTAATGAGATGAGGAAGTACGTATTCAAAACAAGTGAGCATTAATTTTAAAAGCTAACCCATCTCTATGCTGGCCTTTTTCAGATAGGTAAAACTTACTCGCGCTCAACGAAAAATAATTCGCAATTCATATTAAGGCGAGGTAGTAAGCATGAGCCAATCTCCATACCTTAAGTATGACGAAATTTTACACCATGGTAGGTATGGCACCGCATACCGGCTTCAAGAGCTGGTGCTCGGATTCTATGACCCAGGAAAATTTCATCTTCACAGAGACGACTGTTGGGGAGGTTTTGATGCCAACCATCGTGGTTTCTATCAGGAATTTGCTGACTGGTATCGGGAGCATGGAAATGATGAGCCTTCGTTCGTATCTGCATGCAGAGCTATCATCGCTCGTGATGAGCAACAGGTAGCGGACGTCCTCGCTGAGCTGACTCAGCTAAGGGCAATGCAGCCTGGTGATTATCCGGCGGAATTCGGTGAGACGAGCGAAGGTGCTTACAAAGCTGCACTTGAGTCCTGTGAGCATTTTTTAACAATTTATCGCAGTCAGGGGTTTATTGATAAAAAAAGGCGGTGATATTACATCACTGATGATTTTGAACCGAACCATCCCGAGAGTGGCCTCGATTGCTTTCATGAAAAGTTAAGCTTTATCGCCCTTGAGTTGAGTTACTTCGTACCTTAAACGAATTTCTGACACATACGTGGTGAGCGCGATGCTATTTGAAATTGGAGATAAAGGTTTTTCTCGAGTCGCTCATTACTTTCGGAATGTCGATTTGTCTTCCGATTCGAGACCGAATTTTATTCCGGAAAGTTTTTCGTCAAACTGTTACGTCGAAGAACCATATTGGCCCGCGTGCTTTCTCCTACGGGTGGCAATACGTTTTCACCACATCTGGGCAACCTTTGGCATCAGGCAAGGGAGTGAAACAATCCATGGTACCCAACCTGCTGTGTGTTTCTCAGGTTTCCACGTGGCTGACCTGATTGCATTCAAGAATGGGCTATCAGCAGACAACGAACATGTAACGCAGTATGCCATCACTTTCCCGACGTGCTCAGCAGAGGTAGCGGGCGCGGAGCAGGTCATTCGAGGAGGCGATTTGCGAGCCGTCTTGCAGAAGGAAAGTGGTTCAAGGGTCGTGATGGAAGATGAAGTGATTAGCAAGACGTTCCGGTACATCGACAATCAGATAGATCTCTTCAGAGACAAGCCCGCACGGCCGGAATGGCGATGGCCCTACTCCGGAAATTATCGCTGTGAAATAGAGAAAATCGAGATCGAAGGAATTGAAGTGAGCGCGATCCCTGGGTTGGATTTGGCTCAGGAGAGATGGTCAGGAATTGGCGTGGTCGTACCCACTCAAGCGGACGCAGTACGGCTTCAATACGACATGTTATCCCTGATTGACCAAGGTCTCGTTTCGCAGAGTCATTTCGATCACCTTTTAGTCTGTGATCAGTTACCGTCAAGCTTAAGCGGGCTAACTGAAGAAGAAATCAATGCAGTGGTCAGCGCCGCCAACTTCGACTTCAAGTCGTGCATGACCGTTTCAGACGAAGCTGCAACCGCTGCCTTGAAAGACTTCTCCAGTCGGGTATCTACTCTCGAACTGTCGACTCTAAAATGCAGCGCTCGGGAGCGAGGTGGATGTTGGGTGTCTTTCGAAGACAACACCCATCCCTATGTGAGAGCGTTATTGACGGCTGGCCGAGTAGTAGTCAATCAGTTGGGACGGTACCTCGGCAATTTGGATGAATTGGATCGTCGTCGAGACCTGAAGGAGCGCGAGACAATCGTTAAAACTCTGTGCCAGCAATTGTTGGAGGAGCACGGTGTAGCTTGCTGCTATTACAGCGTGCGCAACTCTTGGCGGCCCGAAGACTTGCCATTCTATTGCGGCAAGCCCTGGAGCGGATTGTATCGAATTACAGGTGAGCCGGATGATGAGGATGAGGAGTGAAAAGGCTGTTCGCGCCCGGCCAACACACCTTCCTGACTCTGACATCAGGGGCGATGGTGTCCACCTGATTTGATTTGGCGGACTGCTTGTCATCGAGCAGGATTAAATATGTCGAACTTATATTACGTTGTGGATAAAGATACTTATCTTGGCCATGTTACTTTCAAATGTGTACGAAAATCCACGGGCGGCGCGTGGAAAAGATCAATGGCATTTGATTTTTTTATTTTCTGGCTTGTCGATCTCGGGCGCAGCTATAACACAATCAGAGTTTACTCAGATCGGGTAGCGGTTTTCTTGGACTACTTGGAAGTTGGTATAGCTCTATGTGGTAGTGCTGACATAACAACATATATTAGACTTTCGCGACTTTATCATTCTTACCTTACACAGGGAATTAATTCGATGTCTTCGCTTGTTCAGGCGATTGACCGACGTCGACCTTCGCCAATGGTAAGCAAAAAAACATCGTTAGCGCATCACGCTGCTGTTGAGCAATTGATCATAGGATGCCATGAAAGATATGACGGCGCGGTGGATTGTAGTGTGGGCGAGGATGCGATGTGCCAGGTCAAATTGTTAGCAAAGCTTCGGTCAGTTGGTGTCGCTAAGTCAGAGCAAGAACTTGCCTATCTAGAGAAATTATATGGAAGGCAAGTTAGGGGGAAAAAAAATACCAAGCGGCTGAGAATTTTTTCTCATTTACCTAAAATTAGAAAATCGTTAGATCCCTATGGGGAGGACAAATTTTTCCCTCTTGATAAAATTACGCAACTCATTAACGAAGCAACCTCCTATAGAGATGGTGCACTTTGGGCGTTGATGGGGGCCTCGTCACTGAGAGCATCCGAGGCGTTGCAGGTGCTGTGGGAGGATATCGATTTAGTTACGCGTGAGATCTTTGCAGTTGAACCATCAGAGCGGGAAAATTACTTGGAGGCATACGAAGGGTTAACTGCCGCTCAACGAGATCAACTTTCATGGAAAGGAAGAACCACTAAATATACACTGCTTCTACAGCCTTACGGTGACATGTTTTTTGATCTTCTAGAGCTATATATGCAGTACGAATACCAGCCAGGTGTTGCTAATAATTTCGTATTTCAATCACAGCATGGATATCCGCTTCGGTTTTGTGATTATGGGAGTGTGATAGTCAAACCATTCGCTACTGCCGCTGCTAAGGTATTGGGCTCAGAGCTAAAGCCATACAGAATGAAACTTCATAGTCTCCGGCATAGTTTCTGCGTCTACATGAAAAATTTCGTCGAACATACTCATGGTGTGGGTTTGTCTGATTACGAAATAATGGCGTTGACGGGACATTCAGAAATTTCAAGTGTGGCTCGATACGCTGTTTTAGATATACACCTGCTTAACGAAAAACTGGCTGTTGCGTTTGCTGATCATAAGGCCAATGCAGAGAAAAGTGTAGATGAGTTTTTGATAGGTTTTCATGAGAGAAGAATTGCTTATTTGCAAGTTAAAATCGCAGAAGAAAAGGCGATCCGCGATAAGAAGGCCAAGGAGGCAGCATGATAAATACTACAAACTCTATACTGTTCCTGTTGTCTGCAGAGGAATTGACCGAGAGTTACCCAAGGGCACTTGCCTGCCTCGATGGAATGTTTGACGGACGGAGTGGTGGTAACTCTCTTGTATTTTCAAAGCTTTGCGAGTATGCACCCTCAGAAGATATTGTGTTGGCGTATACTGAGCTTCTATTTGCCTTCAGCATGACGCAGGGTGGTGCGGTTGGATCTCCTGCAGAGGAAAAGCTGATCATATTGCTTGGCGTGACCACTATTGGTGAACAAGCACGCAGGCAGTTGAAGCACATGGTTAAGGTATTATTGATGATTTTATATAAGTCAAAGTGCCTTTTACTTCCTTATGTATTTACCCGGCCTCTACTTTCGTGGTTGGAGGGGTTGCCGCCAGCATCAGCATGTTATACAGAAGTCATGCTGGTATTCAGAGCATTAGATACCGAGAAGGCTACTGGTGAAAAATACGGACTGGAGTACGACGCTGAGGAAAAGAAGAATCGAAGAAATTTTCAGATGGCAGCAAAATTAATATTGAGTTCCACTTGGTACACTCCAGAGGACATCCTGCTCGATGATTTTCGAGTGTGGAGAGATATTCAGCGAAATGCCACTGAAAATGGAATGACAATTTCTCCGCTGCCTTTGGAGAAAATCGCTGATATTTTAAAGAACCATTTTTCATCTAGAATGGGATTTGGTGGAGGGGAGGTACGAAAAACTTTAGTAAGAAAAATATCAGAAGAGCTTTCTGATAAGTTTGCTCGGCTGGGGGGCGAAGCTTTCCTTTCTGCTCATGTTCTGAATAGTATTGATCCGCTGGAGGTGGTACGCACAATCCTTGATGATTCAAAGTTGCCTGCGAGCCATTTTATTGGTGAAGCACTGAAAACGCTGGATTTGCCTTCCTGTTGGAAACAAATTGGTTTTGATATAGGGAGTTCAGTTGATGTTTGGGCTGATCTGGAAACTGATTACTTAGAGACAGCAAATTATGAGAGTACAAAGCAGTGGAATGCTTTGTTCGGTCGGTTGAATTTTTATTTGTTTTTGTATTTGCCAAGCTGGTTTAGGCTACATCCGAACAGTAATCTTGTTTACCCGAGTGCGCCAAATAAATTTATTGGGAAAACATATTATAATGTAAAAAAAAATACTCCACGAGACGCTCGTCCATTAACATTTGTAGAGTTTTATGAGGCAATGGGCTTCGAATTCCACTATTCGGCAGGCAATAACCTTCGTATCTTTTTTCAGCACCTGATTGATTTTTGCTTCGATCAGTTTGGGTGTGAAAAATCGAAACAGCCCGTCAATTGGCTTCCAAAATCCAAAAAAAGCGTTACAACTACGAAGCATGCATTTTCGACTAAAGACGAAGATCTTTATATCCGATATCTGGATGCGATTGCTTCTGCAGAAGCCGCGCTAGAGGAATTCGTTAGATCCTTTAGATTCAGGTATGATGCGAATACAGACGCCGATATTTTTTTCGAAACGGTAGGCTATGTTCCATTCGTTAATGTGGACGGGCTTAATAAACCGATCTGGTCTATTGATAGAAGAGCACTAGCGCTGGTAAAAGTAGACGGGAAATTTCATTACAATCCTGCAACCACCATTTTCCCATACTGCCTCGTGCGAGGGGGACTCCGAGGCCAAAATTTGCAATGGCTTGCTGCAGACAGTTATGCGATGCACGTTGATCGTGAGATGGATTCTCGCCTTGGAATATCTTATCTATATATAAATACCGATAAAATACATGAACAGCCTTTCACCGTTATTTGTCGATATTCAATAATAGAGCAGTTGGATCGTCAAGCTGCATGGCGCGATCAAATGTATTCAGCTTATGAGGCTCCAGGCTTCATTAAAAGCTACTATTATAACGGCAAAAGGGAGTCTAAGTGGGGTGCGATTTTTTGCTTATTTTGTAATAATGCTGAGTCAGGTGAGTCGATCAATGACGGCGTTTATGCCGAAGTTGTTACATATTCACAACTTGGATTTCAGAATTGGGTGAGAGTTTCTGGGTTTGAACAAGTTGAATGTGTGGCCTATATAGGTGTTCCGCCCGAGACGAGATCTCGTAAAACTAATTATTATACTTGGGATCAGTGGCAGATTGCGAGGGGGAAGAGTGGTGTTGTCAAGGTAGCCTACGAGATTTCGTGCGATGGGGATATCGCTTTTTGCCCAGTTAGCTTGAGGGCAAAAGTTACCAGTCATGGGGGACGAGCAACGCATATTACTCAACTACTTTCTCGCCTGACTCCTGAGGAGGTAGCAAAAACAACGGGGCAGACTGTGAAGACTGTCATCCATTACGACACCGGGAAAAATGATTTTCGACGCCGTTTTGCTGGGGTTATGAACCATCTAGACCCAGTTAAAAGCCCTTTAATAAAAGCGGATGGAGTCAGCAAGGGGTTTGAGGCGTTGCTAGCTGTTCGTGGGAGCGGCGATGTGAGCGGAATTGTAAAAAAATTTGGATTTCTTAATTTCCCGGACAAGCATAGTTATGATGATAGTCAAGACGCGTTCGGAGTCATAGCGAGAGAGAAGTCCGCAAACTTAATTGAGGTCTCGACTCATATATGTGTAAAAGGGTTTGTCTGTCCAGAACATATTGTGAAGAAATTTAATGGCGGCAAGCTATGTCCTTGGTGTCCTTATGCTATCTACTCGTTAAATGCCATTTTTGCTGTCGCGGCCAAACGGCATCAATTGGCTGAAGACTTCAAGCGTATTCAAGATCAGCTAGCATCTTTTGATTTGAGCCACTCGACTCGGGATTTGAAAGCGTTAGAAATGCAATTAAAGCTTCTGGGCGAAGAGTTGCTTGCCTGGTATTTTCTTGAGAGAACCATGGATACCATGATATTTAAGCGCAGTAAGGGTGAGGTCAAGTCGTCTCACATCGCTGCGGATATGGATATCGTGCGCCTCGAGATAACACGACATGTGGTTGAAAGAGGCTCTCCTGAAGAGTTTCTGCGGAGGCTAGAGGAGGTCTGTCAGTTTCCGAGCACAATGTCAGTTGAGTTCAGGGATAAGGTCAATCGAGCAATTAGATTGGTGCTGGCACAGCGTGGAGATATCTATCAGGCACTACTCGAACCAGTTGTTGTAAATCCAGAGATTCGTTTAGCTGCGTTGATACGAGATGAACTCCGAGCTGAGGGATTTGATATTGAGCATTTAGTTGCTTTGCTGACCTCCGCAGACTTCGAGTGGTTTAAATTAGTTTCGGATGCCAGAGCTTTGACTTCTGACGAGGATGACAGCGATGCTCCACGCGAACCCTAGTAAAAAAAGGGAATCGGATATTTCAAAGATTGAAAGACGGGCAGGGCTTATACAAGAAGCCCTCCGAGTGGTTGAAGAAGAAAAAGGGTTGATGTTCAAGTTTAAAAAGAACTTGCTTTCATATATCGCTAAATTTATAGAGAAGAGCGAGCGGTTTGCATTGTCGTCTCAGGCAAATTTAACTGTGGTGCCGAAAATTAGAAGTGTTACGGTCGGTGGTCTTTACAAGTCTAAGACCTACTCCGCCCTGGTGGATAACTGGATTCTAGACAACCCACAACGCGTTTTGCATGTTGCGAAGAGAGATAAATCTGTTGAGGCTAAGTTGCGGTTACAGTGTGTGCAGTTATCAAACGAATGTGAAAGGCTCAAAGTTGATCTCCAGCAGGCGAGGCTTCAGATGCTTGAATATGAAGATCCCTCGCATAAATTACTGGCCGTAGTTCCTCCAGAGTCATTAACTAACGCATACTTGGTTATTGATTCATTATTGGATGAGTTCAATGGGTTTTTAAAAATTGATTCAGTAGGCGTCGTGCTTGACAACGTTCTTCGGAGAAAAATTATCGATATTGATATCATTCGTGGGTATTTGGATTGGAAAAGAAATATTATTCAGATCAATTGAATTCATTCGTTTGTGGTTTTTAGGGTGGCTTGTAAGATTCATTGTATTTGTGTCATGGTTTGAGCGTTGGCTTTTTGGACTAAATAAACTTCCTCTCCTCAGTTCGCACTCATTCAAGAATACACTCTGCATTTTGTTAGGTTGAGATCGCGAAAGCCAATGGCCAGTAGTCCTACGCGTGGCAGCACCTCGGACTTGAGTGGCTGCCGACCGCTTCTTCGGTCGAGGATTACGAAGCTTTACTGCCCTGGACTGTTCACCCCAATCACGTAGATACCTGACTTCATATCATAGCCATGAGGTAGGTGGGGTTTATGGATCGCATACCCTAATCCCAATTGCCTTTTCGCATGAGGCGCGAGCGTCGATTGCGAAACCCAGTGCAGCTATGTATCGGGAGTGGGGCACGGCTACTGCGTTTGAAATGTACATCACGATAAGGATCATGACTCCTACTTGAGATAAAGGCACACGCCGGTGCCGCATAGGGAAACCTGTTCTGCTTCTATGGCCTGTCGTGATGGCTCGCCTTCATCGGTCTTTGATATTCACGACCACGTAAAAAGCTAGCATTGGCTCCAAAAAATGCTTGTGACTGCTCGCAAAGGGCAGTGCCGATCATTTTTCTTGCGCTCAGCACTATTATATAGAGAAGAAAAACATCTCCCTCGGGGTGTGGTGCTTTTTGACACGACTCCATGCATCCCTCGCCGCTTACCCCCCTGCTCACACCGCACACGGCAAAATCCATCGATTCATCGTATGGCTTGAGGGCAGTTGCTGAAGGTGGGGAGTGTTTGTTGCGGAGGCAAGAGGTCATTCCCGCAGCCTTGGTGTAGATACCGTATCTCACTTTGGCATGAGCCGTCGGGCACAGGAAGCATCAGGACACCGGTTCCTCGCGGCCGGCTTTGAAAACAGAAGGAATTTTTCTCGACGAATCATATGGTTACTGAGTAAATTGACGTCTCGACCCTGGCGGCTGCCCCAGATAAAGGTTCGAACCTGCCCTGGGACACCATAAATTTGAAAGCCCCACGCAGAGTGATCTGGTGGGGCTTTTTTGTGGCTGTCTACAGCGGGGGATTCAACTCCAGCCCAACATCAAGCCGTCAGCGTATGGTCAGCCTCCCCAAACCAGGTGCGCACCAGATCGGTACCGCTCGTGCC
>Ga0065714_10064803_pt1 | contig 18319 bp, 17 predicted proteins | sample MisRhiReplicate2_FD_59101 | JGI IMG/M metagenome (GOLD analysis project Ga0065714, IMG submission 59101) | Miscanthus rhizosphere microbial communities from Kellogg Biological Station, MSU, sample Rhizosphere Soil Replicate 2: eDNA_1 v2... | ecosystem: Host-associated > Plants > Roots >...
GATTTATCTCGTTTTATGGATACAAACGATGAATGGATACAGGAGCGTACGGGAATTAAGGAACGCCGTTTTGCTGATAGGCTTGAAGAAACCACCACAACCATGGGGGTTGAAGCAGCCAAAATTGCCATAGAACGAGCCGGCATTACTGCACAGGATGTCGACTTCATTATTTTTGCCACACTTAGTCCTGATTATTATTTTCCGGGTTGCGGGGTATTGCTGCAACGTGAAATGAAGATGAAGGAAATAGGTGCATTGGATATCAGAAATCAATGCTCAGGATTTGTTTATGCATTATCGGTAGCAGATCAGTTTATCAAAACAGGGATGTATAAAAACATACTTGTGGTTGGTAGCGAAAAGCACTCATTTGCTATGGATTTTGAAACACGGAGCCGAAATGTTTCGGTAATATTTGGCGATGGGGCAGGTGCAGTTGTTTTGCAACCTACACAGAAAGAAAACCAGGGGATATTAAGTACCCATTTACATAGTGACGGGGCTGATGCAGAGATTTTAGCAATGTATTATCCCGGGGCTTCAGCAAATAAATGGCTTAAAGATAAACCGGGTTATCCTGAAAAGGAACTTGGTGGCCTGTTTATGACTACTGAACAGTTAGAAAGCGGTGCTGCATTACCATATATGGATGGCCCAGCAGTGTTTAAGAAAGCGGTAGTGAAATTTCCGGAAGTAATAAAAGAAGCCCTTAGTGCTAATAATCTTACAGAGAAGGATATTGATATGTTGGTGCCTCATCAGGCTAACCTTAGAATCAGTCAATATGTGCAGCAGTTATTGGGTTTAAGTGACGATAAGGTATTTAATAACATACAGAAATACGGAAATACCACAGCAGCCTCTGTTCCTATTGCGCTTTGCGAAGCATGGGAAGAGGGTAGAATTAAAGATGGTGACCTTGTTTGTCTTGCAGCCTTTGGCTCTGGCTTTACATGGGCCAGCGCATTAATCAGGTGGTAAGTATTAGGCGCTAACTTCCTTTTGCTGATCTTGTCATTTGTTCAAAAGCATCCCACATTTCGTTTGGAATGGCTTCCAGACCATTAAACTGACCGGCGCCTTGTAACCATTCGCCACCATCGATGGTAATTACTTCTCCATTGATGTAGCCTGCAAAATCACTGATTAGAAATGCAGCAAGGTTAGCCAGTTCCTGATGATCTCCAACACGTTTTAGCGGAACCCTATTCTTGAAATCGAATTTCTCGGCCAAATCTCCAGGTAATAAACGTTCCCATGCACCCTTAGTAGGAAAAGGGCCAGGTGCGATTGCATTTGTTCGGATACCATATTTGCCCCATTCAACAGCTAAAGAACGAGTCATGGCCAATACACCGCCCTTTGCACATGCTGATGGCACTACATAAGCAGAGCCTGTAAAGGCATAAGTAGTTACGATATTTAAAACGCTGGCGGGCTGTTTTTCCTTTATCCAATGTTTGCCAAAGGCCAGTGTACAGTTTACAGAGCCCTTTAAAACAATGTCTATTATCGAAGAGAAAGCATTGGCCGATAGTCGTTCAGTTGGTGAAATGAAATTTCCTGCGGCGTTGTTAAGCAAGCCGTCAACCTTCCCAAATGTTTTTAAAGTCTCTGCCAATACATGCTCTACTTGTTCATATTCTCTTACATCGCAGGCAATGGCAAGTACCTTGCCACCGGTCTCTTTTTCCATATCCAATGCCGTTTGCTGAAGCACATCAAGCTTGCGGCTGGTGATAACCAGATTAGCACCTAATTTAAGAAAGTAGGTACCCATAGCTTTACCTAAGCCTGTACCTCCTCCGGTAATTACAATTGTTTTTCCTTTTAAAGCATCATCTCTTAACATTGGCTGATTGAACATGGCTTATTTCTTTTGCAGGTTATCAATAATTGTTTTTAAAATACTTCTGGTAGTAGGTGCCCACCATTGTTTTAGCATAACTTGTAATGCTTCACTCTGATCTGCACTGGTTGCTGCTATTAAATCTTTTCTGATGTTGAGCTTGCTCTGTTCCCAGGTATTGCGCTCCATGGCCATGTATTTTCTTATTTTTCTCTCAGCAGCAGTGAGGATACTGGCAGGGTTTACAACCTCGTCAATTAAGCCAACTTGCAATGCCTCTTCAGGGGTAAATAGCTTACCTTCAAGCAGGCTTCTGGTCGCGTTGGCCTGACCAATCCAAAATGAGTAAAGATTGAAAATACTGTTTGGTACAATTATACCCACCGGAACTTCATTTAATCCAATAATGTATTTTCCTTCAGCCATAATTCTGTAATCGCAGGCAAGTGCAATTACACATCCGCCAGCAGGGCTATGGCCGTTTACGGCAGCAACCAATGGCTTTTTAAATGAAGTAATAGTTGCTGTGAAATTTAGAAACAGGTGCCAGAAAGATTCAGCTTCTTGTTCCGAATAGTTGTACAATTCTATAAGGTCCAATCCTGCAGAAAAGAAATGTTCCTTGCCGGTGATCATGACACCTGCAATATTTGGGTCGCCTGAAATGTTTACCAGTATGTCATTTAATTCGGTAATCATCTCTCGGTTTAGTGCATTAGATTTACCTCTGTCGAGTGTGATGATGCTTAGGTGGTCTTTTATCGTGACTTTAATTGTATTCATTTATCTTTATTTTACTTCATAGGTGTAAACTGTATGCGCTAAATTTCCGAGCATATCCATGCCCTCTATAACCACTCTGTAGGTTCCGGGTTCATCTGAATTGAAAAAGCTGAATTCTGCCTTTCCGCTTTCATTGGTTATAATATTTGGGTTCCAATAAATGGTGGTCCTGTAATCCGGTCTGTTATTCGGAAGATCATACCTAGGAGAATAGAACTCTCTTGAGGTGTAATATCCTTTAGGTGTGAACGGTATAATACCTGGTGTAAATGTGGATGCAGTTGAATAGCCGCCACCACGTTTGGTGGTAATTACCAATACGCCACCGCCACCCTGGCTACCATAAATGGCTGTATTTCCAACTGATTTTAATACTTCTATAGTTTCCACATCAAAGGGGGTTATGTTATCAAGAAATTCAGGCTCCATACGCATACCATCAAGAACTATTGACATTGGTGTATTTCCATTTCTTAGTAAATAGGGAATGCCATCTCTAATAATTAAACCGGCAACACGGCCTTGTAAACATTGAGATAATACTGTACAGTATTGAAGCTGATCTGCACTAATAATAGCATCTGCATTGCCTGCGCCGTTTAAATTTGAAGAGTTCTTAGCCTTGTTCTTTTTCTCTACAATATTGACTTCTTTTAATAGGATCGTTCGCTCGAGTATTCCTCGTTTGGTTAAATCGTTAAAGTAATTTTCGCTTTGTTTAAGATATCCTGATAATGCCTCATTAACATTAACTTCAATATCGCCGGTATTTTTGTTTTTGGTAACTACTTGTCCGGAAACAACGTCAAGTACAATCTCAACACTCTTTTTATTCTTTGCTGTTCTACCCTGTACAATGAACTTTGTACTATCATTAAATAACAACTTATCAAAATTGAATCGGCCCTGAGCATCGGATATCGTATCTATGACAAAAAGCCCTCCTGAAGAAGAAAACAAGGAGACCTTTGCGTTAGGTAGTGGTTTACCCCCATAACTTGTAATGACCCCACTGATTTTTAGTGATTTCTCTGCTTCATAACGAATATTTGGTGTTGCATTATTAATGATGTTTTTCCATAATATTCTACGCCAGCCTTGAATAAGCATTAAGTTGTCTAAGTCTTGCTGAGTTTTTGGATCGTCATTTAAAAAGTAATAGTTAGGTTTTTCTATGTACCCGATAAGGTCAGATGTGAGCAGAAGGGTAGTGAAAATATTGCTTTCATTTTCTACATCAGGTTTAACGGATGTGGTATTGGTAACAGATACAGAAAAGCTTGCTTCCGCAGGCTTGTCGGCAAAGGCGGCCTGAAGATCAATGCTGACTTTTTCTTTTTTGCCATAACTCTGTTTTGCTGTAGAAACGGTTGTTGTTATTCTGTCCTTCACATTGTTTATAAAAACAAGACGCTCAGCAACCGGAGTATTCTGTGCAGAAAATAAGGTTAATTGAATAATGCCGGATGGCAGATCTTTTTTTGGAATAGTGGCGGTGATAATTTGTTTTTGAGCTAAAGTTTTGGATACAAAATAAACGTTTCCGTTGTTTTGAGCTACCAGTTTTAATTCACCGGGGCCTAACAAGTCTGTGCTCAGTATGATTTTAACCACCAGGTTTTCAGTCGTAGTGTTGGCTGTAATAATATAGCCGCTTTTCAATACCCGAGGTAAATTTATGGAACCTTCAGATCCGTCCTTATAGCTAACCTTAGCTGTATAAGTTTTGCCTGGCTGAGGGTTAAGCACAAAGGTACCCATACCTAAGTGCTGGGTGCTGAATTGAGTAACCTCTTGTCCGTTGTTGTCTATGATTACACCTTTCACATCCTCCCCTAATCCTGAAGCATTCACGGCCTTGATCCCAATTTTATTAGGCAAGTCTTCTACCAGGTTACCGCTTTCGGCAAAGAATTGAACATCTACTGCATTTGATGTTGCTTTAATAGGAATTTCTTTAATGATCTTTTTATTATCAGGAAGTGTTAGGGTAGTTATGATCTTTCCTGATTTGTATAGCGTTGGTTGGGTATTTAAGAAACTGATGTTTACTTCTCCCTGTTCATTGGTAACTGCCTTTCCTTTTGCCAGACTTCTAAAGTCTAATTGAACTTCGTAAGTAACATTGTTTTGAACGTATGGTAAGCCCTCCTTATCTGTAAATTTAACTCTGGCATCTACTTTTTCGGCTTCGTTTTGTTTGCTGTAAGTATAGTTGGTGTTTGTGAAAACATTGTTTGCCCATGAATTGCCAATCTTTATGGTCTTGTCAAAGAAAAACTCAGTGCCGGCATTTTTCATCCACTGAGTATATGCTCTAATCCGGTAATTCCCTTCAGTAAAGGAATCAGGAAGTTTAAAATCTCCCCAGGTAAATCCTGAAACCAGAGGCAGTTTAATCTGTTTTTTTACTGAGTCTTTTTCATTGATTAGTTCAACATAGATTGCCCCGCTAATTGTAGATGGTTTTCCTGTTTGGGCATTTATAACGTAAGCTTTAAACCAGATGTCATCGCCAATGGCGTAATAAGGTTTGTCAAGATGAATGTGTACTTTTTCCTGAGGATATTTTTCAATATAGACCTCAAGCTTCTTTATCAGCTCAGTAAAAGGATCGTCATCTGCTGTATAGGCAAAGGTTATAAGTGCGCCAAACAATAATAACAGCGGAAAGATTAGCTTACGTTTCATAAAAATGAGCCTTAACAAATAAAGTCTCAATATACGAAATATTACGTTTAGAACTTATTCTTCCACATCATGCTTTCTACAGGCTTTGTAGTTTTATTGTTGTATTTAGCATTGGTTTTGGTGTTGTACATGGTTTGTATATCGCCTTCAACCATAAAGTAAATTAACTGGCCAATTGGCATGCCGGCATATACTCTTACCGGTTGGGCGCAAGAAATTTCTAAAGTCCATGTGTTACAAAAACCAACATCACCTTTACCGGCTGTAGCATGTATATCGATACCTAATCGGCCGGTGCTTGATTTTCCTTCCAGAAAAGGAATATGGGCATGGGTTTCTGTATATTCTAAAGTAACACCAAGATATAATGTGCCGGGCTGTAGTACAAAACCGTCTTTTGGAATTTCGAAATGTTCTATTTTATTGTGCGCTTTTGCATCAAGAACTCTGTCTTTATAGGTAGCCAGGTATTTGCCCAAATGAACATCATAAGAGTTTGTGCCAAGGCATTCTGGATTAAAAGGCTCTATTATAATGGTTCCCTTATCTATTTCTTGAAGAATTCGTTTATCCGACAGTATCATTTTATCTAGTATTTGGACGAAATTATGATTAATTTAAGATACTTTTGCATAGTTTTTCTAAAATAGAGATGCCTGTAGTTTTTAATAAAAATATTGACGACGATACCATACTTGCCGTATGGAAAATCGAAGAAACCGAAGAGCAGCTGATTTCCGGGTTACAACTGAAACAGCATGAGCTTGACGTCATTTCATCGTTAAATAATGGAAAGCGTTTGCTTCACTGGTTAAGCACAAGGGTTCTACTAAGGACAATGCTTAATACTTCGGAGTATATTGACTGTCGCATGGACGAGCATGGCAAGCCATATCTTCCAAATCTTGGGTACCATATTTCTTTAAGTCACTCCTATGATTATGCTTCGGTTATTATTGGAAAGACAAAAAAAGTTGGAGTAGATATTGAGCTGATTAAGCACAAAATAAAGAGCATCAGAAATAAATTTCTTTCTGACTCTGAGCTTTCTCAAAAACAAATTGGGGATAATACCAACGGGCTATATGTTTGCTGGTGTGCAAAGGAAGCCATTTATAAATGGCATGGTAGAAAAGGCCTTGAGTTTAAACGAGATATCCATATCAAGCCTTTTAAACTTAAGGATGAGGGCAGTCTTAATGCGCTTGTAGATCTTCCGGGAGGAACTCAGGAGCTCACCGTACATTATTTTAAAACTAACGATGGCTACATGTTAGGCTATGTGGTAGCTTAACTCTTCATAAAAATGAATAAGAAAGTTGAATTTGTAGATTGGGGTCTTATTGACTATCAGGATGCCTGGGATAAACAGGAAACGTTGTTTAATCAGACCGTGGCTTTAAAAATACAAAACAGATCAAACAATACTACGTTGGAAACGCCTAATTATCTGGTGTTTTGCGAACATCCTCATGTTTACACTTTAGGAAAAAGTGGTCATCCCGAGAACTTGTTACTTGATGAGCAAGGGTTATTGGAAAAGGAGGCTACTTATTATAAAATTAATCGTGGCGGGGATATCACATATCATGGCCCCGGACAAATTGTGGGTTACCCGATCCTGGATCTTGATAATTTCTTTACTGATATCCATCTTTACTTAAGAACACTTGAAGAGGCTGTTATTTTGACACTTAATGATTACGGAATTAAAGCCGGCAGGTATACAGGTTATACAGGTGTGTGGCTGGATGCAGATAATGATAAGGCGAGAAAAATATGTGCATTAGGAGTGAGGTGCAGTAGATGGGTAACGATGCACGGTTTTGCATTTAATGTAAATGCAGATCTTGATTACTTTAAGAACATTGTTCCTTGTGGGATAGATGATAAGGATGTAACCTCAATTCAGCGTGAGCTAGGTCATTCTGTAGATATTGCCGAGGTTGAAGGTAAACTCAAAGGGCATATTGCCAGCCTTTTTAATATGCAGTTGGTCTGATTTTTCAGTTGAAAATAGCAGTAGAATTTTGATTTTTTGACATAAAGATTATCTTTATATAAATTAAAACTCAAAACCCTTATGGATTACAATTCAGAGTACTCTTCAGCCGCTGCCGCAGGAATTGGCACTGGTATGCTTTTTTTCTGCCTTTTTATGGTAGTTATTGTTTACGCAGGATTATGGAAAACCTTCGTTAAAGCCGGAAAACCAGGCTGGGCAGCTATAGTGCCTATTTATAATTTAATTGTACTGATTGAGATTGTCGGTAAACCAATGATATGGATACTTTGGTTATTAATACCATGTGTAAATATCGTATTCAGTGTTTGGCTTATGAATCTGTTAAGTAAAAGTTTTGGAAAGTCGGAAGGCTTTACTGCAGGGCTAATTATTTTGCCAATTGTTTTTTATCCAATACTAGGATTTGGTGATGCTAAGTATTTAGGCCCATCTGCAGCAGAAGCGCAAAATGGCTTTAATAATCCTAACAATCCTTTTGGTAATAACAATCCATTCAACGATCCTTTTAACAAACCTCCAACCACTCCGGGGATTTAATTGTTAGTATTTACAACATATATCTTATCCGCCTGGTCTTCTTTTTTAGACAAGGCGGATATTTTTTTTATTCCCTGTCCGTTTAAATATATTTTCAATATAGACTGCCCGGGATGTGGCTTTCAGCGCTCGTTGTTATTTCTTCTGAAAGGAGATTGGGAGAAGAGTTTTGATATGTACCCACCAACAGTACCACTTCTTATTACTTTTATTGTAGGACTGTCTGCAAATTACCTGTTCGGTAAAAGAAGTGATAAATTAGTTAAGACACTGTACCTCATTACAGGTTCAATTGTGCTGATTAGCTATGTTTATAAAATGTGGGTGCCTCATTCTCATTAATATAGTTGTATTTGTTAAATCTGTATCGATACTTACTGCGTAAGTATGGAATATGAGATTTTCAATATTAATCCTATCATTTTTACTAATATTATCCTGCAAAAAAGGAGATTTAAAATCTATGGATGGCACTAAACCTACAGATACCCTTGTAAAGTCAGTTGATACTATACCAGTGGATACCGTGGTGAAGCCCGTAGATACTGTAGTAGTACCTCCTCCAGATCCAAATATGGGGAAACAGCTTAACTATATTGCGCTAGGTGATTCTTATACCATAGGGGAGTCTGTAGCGCGTTATGAGAACTTTCCAAGTCAGCTGGCACAGGAACTTACAGCCAAAGGACTTATTATTAACCCACCTACTATAGTTGCAAGAACGGGTTGGACAACCAGTGAATTGAAGGCCGGCATTAAAGACTCAGGATTTCCTGAGCACAGATATGACATTGTTACTTTACTAATTGGGGTAAACAATCAATATAGGGGTGAGTCAAAAGATGTTTATCGCAAGGAGTTTAAAGAGCTTTTACAAACCGCGATTAAATTTACCAAAGATAAAAAAACGCATGTTTTTGTAATATCAATTCCAGATTGGGGAGTTACTCCATTTGGACTGCAGAGCGGACGGGATCAGCAAGCTATTGCTGAAGAGATTGATGCCTTCAATGCCATAAATAAAGAAGAAACATTAGCTGCGGGCTTAAGTTATACGGATATTACTCCGGCCTCCAGGTTGGCACTATCAGATAGATCATTGGTTGCCAGTGATGGTCTGCACCCTTCAGGTAAGATGTATACGGGGTGGGCGGTAAACGTAGCTCCGGCAATCTTAAAGAATTTGAAATAGCTTTTGTTTAGTCAGTTCTTGAAGTAATATATCTGTAATCTTTGATAACTGTTTTTAAGAAATCTAATTCGTTCATTCCGTCTGGAATAGTGATGGCAAGATGTGTAGAAATCCTTTCAGACATGGTGTAAATTAAATCAGCATTATTTGTTTTATGAAAGGTACTGATCACTTCATGTATTAGTTCTGCATCTCTATCTGTAAGTTGGTCAACGTAAGAAAAAATAGGGGTGTATTCCTCTTCCACAGGATGAAAAGCAATGTGATTAAAATCTGTTCGAGGAACTGTTTTTATTAATGTAGTGCCAGCCACAACATCACCAATCCGTTGTTTTTTTTCTGTAGCGGCAATGCAGATTAAGCCACCCACCTGAGCTGTTAATGGAAAATCTACTAATCTGAATACCCAGCGGATGAAATATTGTCCTATACTTGGCTGTCCTCCATTTAAGCTAATGACTTTTATTTTTAGAAGCTTTTTTCCTATGCTTTGGCCATTCATGAAGATTTCGGAAATCAGGTTGTAAAAAACATAACAAGCTCCAAAAATTACCCAGATAGAAATGAGAAGGATTTCTGATTGATTAGCCAGCCCAAGTATAGTTAATAGCATAAGCAGCCCCCCTACTACTATAAAAGCGCCCAGGTCTATTAATCTGGCGGCCACTCGTTCTCCTAATCCTGCCATCGGATAATCAATTGCTACATGCTGACTGGTGTTGACCTGTATTGTTTCCATATAAACTCAAACTTAGATAAAATTTAAAAGAAAGAAATGTTCAGGAGAAATAAAATAATGATTGTGAATTTTTCTTGTAAAATTGTTTTTTGTGCTATTTTACATAAAAATTAAAGCCCTCGCAAAAACCTATGAGAGAATCGTTGTTTGTTAAACAGAATTCCGGTAAATGGAAGTCCTATGAGCAAATGAGCGTGGCATCGCCTGATGAGCTTGCGGATAGGTTTGTAGACATTACCAATGATCTGGCTTACGCAAAAACATTTTATCCCAAGTCCAAAACAACGGAATATTTAAATGGGATAGCAGCCTTATTACATCAGTCTATTTATAAGAATAAAAAAGAAGATGGTAATGCCTTTATTAAATTTTGGAAGTTTGAACTGCCTACGCTTTTTTATACTTATCGCAGGCAACTTTTATATTCTTTAATCTTCTTTGTAATCTCAAGCTTAATTGGGATTTTATCAGCAAAATATGATGATACCTTCATAAGGTTAATTCTTGGAGATGGTTATGTGAATATGACCAATGAAAATATTGCAAAGGGAGATCCTTTCGGTGTTTATAAGAAACAAGGTGAGCTTAGCATGTTCTTTATGATTGCAGCCAACAATATTTATGTATCGCTACTAATGTTTGTGAGTGGAATATTCCTATCCATAGGGCCTGTGTTTTTTATTTTAAGGAATGGAATTATGCTGGGCTCATTTGAATATTATTTTTTTAGTAAAGGACTGGGAATGGAATCTATCCTCGTGATATGGATTCATGGAACTTTAGAAATATCTGCGATTATTATTGCCGGTGGGGCAGGCCTGGTTTTAGGTCATGGCTTACTGTTTCCTAAAACATATACTCGTCTTCAGGCATTTGTAAATAGTGCAAAGGATGGGACGAAAATAGCCTTAGGGATACTCCCTATAATTGTGGTAGCAGCCATCTTTGAAAGCTTTATTACAAGGCATACTAATATGCCACTTTGGTTAAGTATATCCATTCTTGGAGGATCACTATTATTTATGGTTTGGTATGTAGTTATATACCCAGCTCAACTTATTAAACGCGCTCAAAATATAAACAATGTCGGAGAAATTAGAATTTAGAAAACTTAGGGAGTTTGGAGAGATCATTAATGATATGTTTCAGTTTTTGAAGCAGAACTTTAAACCATTAATGAAGACATACATTTATTTGTGTGGTTTTTTTGTGCTGGGAGGAATGATAGCTGCAATCATGTACCAGCTAGGAGTACAAAAGGTAGCATTTGGCTATGGAAATGGTCAGTCGACAGTTTATGGGATCCAAAAATTCTATGATTTGTTTACATTTAATTATTTCCTTGTGATCATATTATCGATGCTAAATTATACAGCAATAACAGTTTCGATCTTATGTTTTATTGCTTTATATGTGCAAAAAGGCAATCAAGCACCAACGGTAGAGGAGGTTTGGGCATATTTCAAATATTATTTCCTCCGGGTTTTTGCCAGTGGTTTTGCCGTACTTATTTTTCTTGTCATTTGCTTTTTGTTTTGTTTTATTCCCTTTGTATATGTTTTTCCTGCAATGTCTATTTTTTATTCTGTAATGGTATTGGAAAATGGGAGTTTTGAATATTCCTTTAGCCGCGCTTTTAAGTTGTTAAAAGATCAATGGTGGGCAACTGCGGGAGCAATATTTGTAATTTGGATTATCTCTTATGCATGTATGTCCATAGCTTCTATGCCGGCAATCATACTTACCTTGGTTTCTGGTTTTACCAAGGGATCCGGTGGTTTTAGTAGCTTAGTTATCATAGTGTCTACTGTTATCCAGTATGTATGTCAGGTATTCATGATTTTGCCGGTAATAGGCGTTACACTTTGTTATTTTAACCTGGTAGAACGTATGGATAATACAGGACTAATGGAAAGAATAAATAAACTAGGGAAGCCGGAAGCTGATGTAAACGCTACACCTGAGGATTACTAGCATGCGTTTACTGCTCTTTATCTTTCTTTTTTTTGGAGCACTACAGGTTGTTCATGCTGAAGCAGGAGCGAAGGATTCTATTGCAAAAAAAGTAGAGATCAGGTTAGATACAACTAAAGTTGAATTGCGAAGGATTGATAAAAGTAAACTTGAGACATACAGTAAGGAAGCAGATTTTATTTACGATGATGCTCCTGCACCGGAACTTAGCTTATGGGACAGGTTCTGGAAATGGTTCTGGGATATGATAAATCAGATTTTAAGGAATAAAGTATCCGGTGGGGCAATAAAGTATTTTGTAATCACTGCGCTTGTTGCGTTGGTGGTTTTTATCGTGTTGAAAATAGTAGGGGCTGATCTGAAGATATTTTCCGGTAAATCTAAAGTAGTAGAAGTTCCCTATAGTGAATCAGATGATAATATTCATGAAATCAATTTTAACGAAGAGATTGAGAAGGCGATTTCTGGTTCAAATTATAGATTGGCGGTTAGGCTTTTATATTTACGGGCACTTAAGAATTTGAGTGATAGAGACCTCATTCATTGGCTCCCGGAAAAAACGAATCAAACTTATATCAGTGAGATTAATGATCCGGAGAAGAAAAGGGAATTCAGTAAGCTTACTTATCAATTTGAATATGTTTGGTATGGGGAGTTTTTTGTTGATAAAGAGAGCTTTAATACAATAAAGGACACTTTTGAAAGGTTTAATTTACGTAGCTCATGAAAGGACTGAGAAGATACCTTATTGTGAGCGCGGTACTTTTGGTGGCTTATCTGGTGGCTCAATATTATAAACCAACGCCAACAAATTGGATGTCTACTTATTTAAAAGAGGATAAAATTCCTTTTGGTACTTACATCCTGTTTAATGAAATACATGATTTATTTCCTAAAACGGACGTGAAGATAACCAGAGATCCCGTATACAATACTTTAAAGGGGCATAGTTTTAAGAATACCAGCTATCTCTTTATTTCCCATTCAATAGAGGTTGATAAGTTGGACTTTAAGGAGCTTATTAACTTTGTTGAGCAAGGTAATAATGCATTTATTGCTGCTTTTGATTTCGGCAAAACTTTGAGAGATACACTGAAATTAGAAATAGGATCATCCTATAACTATTCGGTAGAAAGGTCAACTGGAGTTAATTTTACGAATCCGGCTTTAAAAGCTAAATCAAATTATACTTTCGGGAAGCAAATTGCAGAGCAGTATTTCAGTGCGTTCGATACCTCTAGAGTAACAGTGCTAGGCAAAAATATAGAAGGGAAACCAAACTTTATTAGATACACATATGGTAAAGGCAGTATATATATTCTGCCTAATCCTCAGCTGCTAACTAATTATAGTTTACTGAATCCGATAGGGGCTGATTATGTGGCCAAGGCTTTGTCCTATCTTCCTGCCTCAGCGAGCTTGCTTTGGGATGAACACAATACCAGAGGTAATATTGATGATTCAGCAGTTCTGCGTGTCATCTTTAAGAATGAACCCTTACGCTGGGCATATTATATATCGATGGCAGGTTTGATCATCTTTGTTTTGTTTGAGATGAAGCGCAGACAGCGGATAATACCGGTAATAGAGCCGTTAACAAACTCCTCGCTTGATTTTGTTAAAGTAGTAGGTAAAGTTTACTATCAGCAAAGAGACAACAGTGATATTGCGAGAAAGAAGATAAACTATTTTCTTGAATATATCAGAAGCACCTATGGTCTGAAAACAGGATCGCTGGATAACGAATTGAAACAAGCACTACATATTAAATCAGGTGTTCCTGAGGAAACAATTGATCAGCTGTTTATCATCATAAATGGGATAAACAATAATCAACATGTTGATGATCACTCATTGATTAACCTTAATAAACTAATTGAAAGATTTTACAAACAAGCTCAATAAACTATGGAACCGGAAATTTTTAATGAAAGAACCGACTTAACTGAACTTAATCAGGCTGTTGATCAGATAAGACAATCACTGGGCAGTATTATTATAGGGCAAAAGGAAACAATTGATTTTCTTATTGCGGCTTTACTTGCTGATGGCCATATTCTACTTGAGGGTGTTCCGGGTGTAGCCAAAACATTGAGTGCTAAACTTGTTGCAAAGAGTATTGATGCCTCTTTTTCAAGAATTCAGTTTACGCCCGATTTAATGCCTTCGGATGTATTGGGGACTTCAGTATTTGACCCAAGATCTTCATCATTTGAATATAGAAAAGGGCCGATATTTGGCCATATTATTTTGGTAGATGAAATTAACAGAGCTCCTGCTAAAACGCAATCTGCGCTATTTGAAGTGATGGAAGAACGACAGATAACTGTAGATGGGCATACTTATCCAATGGATGAGCCTTTTATGGTTTTAGCTACCCAGAATCCAATTGAACAAGAAGGTACTTATAGGTTGCCTGAGGCTCAATTGGACCGTTTTCTATTTAAAATTGAGGTGAAATATCCTACACTGGAAGAAGAAATTATCATTCTCCAAAACCAACATCAGCAAAAGCTGGAGGTAGAAATAAATGCAGTTGAAGCTGTTTTAAGCATCGATAAAATCAAGAAATGCAGAGCTATCATAAAAGCTTTGCATGTTGAGCCTAAGCTAATAGAATATGCTGCAAGGATAACCCACGAAACAAGGAACAATAAGTCGCTTTATCTGGGCGCTTCACCGCGTGCGTCTCTGGCCATGATTAACAGCGCTAAAGCTATTGCCGCAATGCAAGGGCGTGATTTTGTTACGCCAGAGGATATTATCAAGGTAGCGGCTCCTGTGCTTGCACATAGAATTATGCTAACGCCCGATAAAGAGATGGAAGGGCTTACACCTGCAGATGTGGTTGCACAGATTATTCAAAAATTGGAGATTCCAAGGTAATTCCTAAGCCGTTGAAAAACTTTTTTAAGAGATATTATAAAGACCTGTTTTTAGGTAAAAGGCTGTTCGCAGGGATTGGGCTATGTGTTACTTTATTCCTATTCTCCTTCTTTTTACCATGGCTGGGTGATATTCCATTCATTACTTTTTGGATACTTATCTCATTGGTTGTTATAGATATGATTATGCTTTACCGTCAGGAAAAAGGATTCTTTTTAAGAAGAGATCTTCCGGAAAGACTAAGCAATGGCGACGAAAATGAGCTGTATATTTATATAGAAAGCTTTTATTCTTTTGCAACTAAAGTGGGGATTATCGATGAGATTCCTGTACAGTTTCAAAAAAGGGATATCTGGTTTAGTAGTAGTTTAAAGGCCCGTGAGCATAAAACAATCAATTATACTTTAAGACCAACCAAAAGAGGTGAATATGTATTTGGTCAGGTTCGTTTATATGTTAGTTCACCACTTGGCTTAATTGTACGAAGATTCAATTTCGGAGAAGAAGTAACAGTCCCAGTTTATCCTTCTTTTCTTCAGCTAAGAAGATATGAGCTGATGGCTATTTCAAACAGACTAAATGAAATCGGAGTTAAAAAGATAAGAAGGATAGGCCATAGTCTGGAGTTTGATCAGGTAAAGAACTATGTGCAGGGCGATGATTATAGAACTGTTAACTGGAAGGCTACTGCCCGAAAAGGAGAGCTGATGGTTAACTCTTTTACTGATGAAAAAGCTCAGCATGTTTACTGTGTAGTTGATAAATCTAGAGCCATGAAAATGCCTTTTGAAGGTTTAAGTTTATTAGATTATGCCATTAATGCAAGCTTGGTTCTTTCTAATGTGGCCTTATTAAAAGAAGACAAAGCGGGTTTAATTACTATAGCCGAAAAAACAGGAAGTATTGTGCCTGCTGATAGAAAACCTGCTCAGCTTGGTAAAATTATGAGTGTGTTGTATAAAGAGAAAACCAGGTATCTAGAAACTAATATGGAAGCCCTTTATACAAGTATCCGTGGTGTTTTGAAACAACGTAGCCTGATCGTTTTCTTTACAAATTTCGAAAGCATGTCTGCCCTAAACAGGCAATTACCATTTTTAAAACGCATAGCTAAATTTCATTTGTTGCTAATTGTGTTTTTTGAAAATACAGAACTGAAATCTCTTACAGAAGAAGAAGTAAAAGATGTTGAAGGAATTTATATTAAAACCATTGCCAGCAAGTTCGCTTATGAAAAAAAGCTAATTGTTAAAGAACTTGCCAAATATGGGATATTAAGTATCCTTACGCCACCAGAAAAGCTGACGATAAATGTAATTAACAGATACCTTTCAATTAAAGCACAACAGAAAATCTAACACTGAGATTTTAGCACTCAGGTAGGCTTATTGGAATATTGGTAGCCAAACCGCCGTCTGATGTTTCTTTATATTTTGAATTCATATCCAAGGCAGTTTCCCACATCGTATTTACTACAGCATCTAGACTCACCTTTGCTTTATCAGGGTTGCTTTGCAATGCTAGCTGACTAGCGGTAATTGCTTTAATAGCGCCCATGGTATTCCTTTCTATGCAAGGTATTTGGACTAAACCTCCAATAGGATCACAAGTAAGTCCTAGATGATGTTCCATTGCTATTTCAGCGGCCATTAGAACCTGCCTCTGAGAGCCTCCTAAGCACTCAGTAAGTGCAGCTGCTGCCATAGCTGAAGATACTCCGATTTCGGCCTGACAACCGCCCATAGCGGCAGATATCGTAGCTCCTTTTTTGAAGATACTGCCTATTTCAGATGCGCAGGCAATGAATTGCGTAATTTTTTCTTCATCAAAGCCATCACAGAAGGTGATGAAGTATTGTAATACCGCGGGGATAACTCCTGCGGCACCATTAGTTGGTGCAGTTACCACACGGCCAAATGAAGCATTCTCTTCATTAACGGCCAATGCAAAACAACTCACCCAATCAAGCGTATAATTAAAGCCATTACCGCCTGCTCTAATGGCCATTACCCAGCTTTCATAGTTGGTGTAAACACTGTTGCACATTAGCTTTTTATTGAGCGCTGCGGCTCTTCTGGCTACGTTTAATCCGCCAGGTAAGAATCCTGAAGTATGGCACCCTCTGTAAATGCAATCTTTCATTACATTAAAGTGCTGCAGAATGCCCGCTCTTGTTGTAGCTTCTGTGCGCCAGGCCAGCTCGTTTTCCATTACCACTTCAGAAACCTTAAGTCCCGTGGTTAGGCACCAGTGTAGCAGATCTCCTGCCTTTTCAATAGGGAAGGGTAAGTCCACCTGTTCTTTCTCTTTGCCGTCTTCACCTTCTTTAACTACAAAGCCACCACCTATTGAATAATAAGTCTCAGATACAGCTTTTCCGGTTTTTAAAAATGCTTGAAAAGTAACTGCATTGGGATGAAAGGGTAGGCTTTCAAAAAAAAGGAATACAAGGTCTTCGGTATAATTGAAGGGAATTGATTTTTCTCCGGACAGATTTAGCAGTTGATCTTTTTTGATAGCTTCAACTGTACAGTCAATTGCATTTACATCAAAAGTTACTGGATCAGCCCCGCTTAATCCAAGTAATATGGCTATGTCAGTACCATGCCCTTTACCTGTTTTTGCTAACGATCCATAAAGTAAAATCTTTATTTGCTCAACATCGTCTAATAAATTTTGTTGTTTTAATGAAGCAGTAAATTGCTGTGCTGCTCTCCATGGGCCAAGTGTATGTGAACTTGATGGTCCAATTCCTATCTTAAAAATATCGAATACCGAGATCTGTTCCCTTTGCATAGCGCAAAGCTAAAACTTAAAAGTCAAATGCTATGATATTTCTATCTTCAAGCATCCGATCTACAAATCTTTTGTGATTTTTAGGGCTTCCTACGGCTATCCATGTTCCACTGATGATGCCATTGGCAAGTTCTTGTTTGCCTCTGGTGAGTTTTAGTTTAGAGGTTTTGATGTCTTCTTCGTACTTTTCGAGGCTTTCGTTTTCGAATCTTTTTACGATTCTGTAGACTCTTTTGGTAAAGCGGCGTTCTACCATTTCTTCGAGGAAAGGAAAGGTAAATAATGCGAGAAGAACTACCAGGGTTACACCAATAGCCTGTTCGTAATATCCGGATCCAATAGCCATTCCAATTGCGGCTACAATCCATATGACACAGGCTGTAGTTAAACCTTTAACCTGATTGTCTTCCTTAAAGATAACCCCTGCGCCCAAAAAGCCAATGCCGGTAACAATATTGGAGGCTATACGGTCATGACTGCTCAGGCCAATTTTTACAGATAGAATTGTAAACAGGGTAGAACCAAGGCCAATCATAATCATTGTCTTTAGCCCAGCCTGCTTACTTCTAAACTCACGTTCTGCACCAATTAAGCCACATAGCAATGTTGCCATTAAAAATTTATTCACCTCACTAGTTGTAATGAAATGACCGTTTTCTAAGAAATTCTCCATCATGTTTTAACTACCTAAATATAACAAAGATTTAAAACAAAAAGAGCCTGTATCATAAATCGTGATATGGGCTCTTTTGCGTTTACCTGTATTTCTATAGTCTTGATTATTAACAATTTAAGTTGTTTTTTTTAGTTTTAAATTTGGTTTAACTTATTGATTTTCATATA
>Ga0065714_10002423_pt1 | contig 18312 bp, 19 predicted proteins | sample MisRhiReplicate2_FD_59101 | JGI IMG/M metagenome (GOLD analysis project Ga0065714, IMG submission 59101) | Miscanthus rhizosphere microbial communities from Kellogg Biological Station, MSU, sample Rhizosphere Soil Replicate 2: eDNA_1 v2... | ecosystem: Host-associated > Plants > Roots >...
CCACCCGACCGACTACGCGCAGTTGTTCGTATTTCTTGATCCGCAGCGAGCACTCGTGGTCTGGCAGGCGCTGCCGGACTCGTCGATATCCATTGAACTGCTCGATGAAATCCAGTCCCGGCAATTGTCGCTGCTGGGCCTGGAAGACCTCGACGACTACTCAGCCACGTATTGAGGGAAACACAGTGATTCATACAGGCTTTATTCAGGGAGGTTTCCCATGACCGTCGCACCGCTTGCCCAGCGCTTGATCTCGGCCCTCGCGGAACATTTGCATGCGGACTTGCAGTTGGAAGGTGGCGTGTGCGCGCTGTATGACGCGAGCAACCGCGAAGCCGTGGTCATCGAGCTGCCCGGTCACGGCGATGTCGCCATCCTCCATAGCTCGATCGATGTACCTGCCCACGCGCCCGGTTTGCACAAGCGCTTGCTGGAACTCAACTTTCGCTTGGATCTGCTCGGCGGCAGTTGGCTGGCCCTGGATGACAAGAGCAGCGTTCGCTTGTGTGCCCATTGCCCACTGGCGATGCTCGATGAGGTGCAGTTCTGCCATTGGGTCGTGGGCTTCATCGCCCAGGTCGGCGACGTTCGGGCGCGCTTGGCGGTGCCTGCAACGCCGGGCGGTCCGCGTCCGGCGTCGCTCAACATGAGCCGCACCCGATTGGGATAGGCACCCGTGGCCTGGAATTACTACCGCGGGACTCTGTAGGAGCTGGCGAAGCCTGCGATCTTTTGATCTTTCGCTTGAGATTCAAGTGTCTTTGAAAAGATCGCAGCCTCGTTGCACTCGACAGCTCCTACACAGGGTTATGCAGGCTCATCGCTTTATCGAAGCTTCATCGCCTCGCCACCCTCCTGCATGACTTTCCTTGCGCTGTCCATGAAGCCCTTGGTGACCTCCGTCACCGTATCGCTCATCAGCTTGGCCATGTCGGCGGAGCTTTTAACGAGCAACATGGCGCTCTGGCGTTCCTCCATGCCCATTTGCAGCTGGAACTGCTTTTCCATCAACTGCTTCTGACGGGTTTCCATCTCGCTCATGAAAGAGTCCGGTGTGCGGCTGGGCGTTTGCGCGTCATCCAGCGGTTGCGTGTCATTCGGTGCCGCCGTGTGGTTGGTGTCTCGCGTTCGGGTGCGGCCGCGCTGATGCACCGCCGGTGGTGTCGAGGAAGAACGTCCCCGATCATGCAGGCTCTGGGTGCCTTCGCGCTGCTGCGCCTCACGGGGTCGTTGGCTCAGCGAGGGTGAGCGCGATGGCGATAAGCTGTCGGTGCCCCGCAGGGCACCTGTGCCCCCTAAGGGGCTCGTCAGGGGTCTGGGTTCGGGCATGGGAATCCTCCACGAGTCGATGTCTGTGTGGTGGGCACTGTCGGCAGGCCGGTATCCTCCGGACGAGCCTGGCTCATTCCCTGAGTGGCAAGCGCGTGCGCATCGGTTCCATCGACCTCAACGCTGGTTCAACTCCGGAATCTCGATGACCTCGCCCTTGGCCTCGTCATCCAGTTCGCGCAACACCCGATAAATGTGGGCAACCGCCTGGAGCGTTTCCCGAGGGATATAGGCGCCGACGTCTTCACGGTAGATCGTGCGCGCCAGCCAGATGCACTGGATAACCGGAACCCGCGCCACCTTGGCCCGCTCGATCAGCGCCCGGGCCTCGGCATCGACACCTTTGACGATCAACTGCGGCAGCGGCGTTTCCTCGGGGCGATACAACAGCGCGACGGCAAAGTGGGTGGGGTTGACCACCAGCATGTCGGCGTCTTCCACCGGTTTGGTCTCTTTGTTGACGGGCTGGTCGACCAATTGCCGGGCCAGGCTGCGGCGATGCATTTTTACGTGGGGGTCGCCTTCCATTTCCTTGAACTCCTTGCGCACCTCTTCCTCGCTCATGCGCAGGCGCTTGGCGAAGAAATATTTCTGCAGGCCGAAGTCGAGAAGCGCCAGCACCAGCAACACGCCCAGGCAGATGTGCATGATGTGCCGAAACAGGCTGGCCAGCCCGCGCCAATAGCTGTTCAGGTCGCCGTTGACCAGATTGATCAACGACCCGAGTGCAGGCAGGGTCACCAGATAAATCACGGTGCCGATAAACACGGCCTTGACCAGCCCCATGAACAGGTTGATCAGCGCCTGGCCGGAGAACATCTGCTTGGCCTGGTTCATCGGGTTCAAGCGGTTCGGGTCGGGCTGAAGGGCCTCGGGGGCAAACAGGAAACCGAACTGTATCCAACCGGCCACCAGGCGCGTGACGATCGCCAACCCCACGGTCATCAAGGTGAAATTGAGCAACACGCCACCGGCATGAGCCAAGGTCTCCTCGAAGGCACGCACGAAATCGACATCCAGCCGATGCAGCGGGAATGTCACCATGTCTCCCAAGGCCTGCATGCTGTCGTCGGCCTGGGTCAACGCCACTTCGGTGATCGCCGCAAGCACCAGCAGGCTGCTCAAGTCCTGGCTTTGGCCGACCTGGCCCTTGTTGCGCGCGTCGCGAATCTTCTTCGGCGTCGCCCGCTTGGTCTTTTCTCCACTGTCTTCGCTCATGCCCGAAGCCCTCCTTCAGGGTGACGGCAACAACAGGTGCAGCAGATGCCGGATTTCGCCATAGCGACCAAGACGGCCCGTCATCGCATCCCACAGCGTGGGCAGGTAGAACAGCAGGAAGCCCAGGCCGATCAGGCTCTTGGCCGGCATGGCGAGGACGAACACCTGCAATTGCGGGCTATACAGGCTGAGCAACGCCAGGCTGAACTCCACCAGCAACAGCAAGCCGATAAAGGGCGCCGCATAGAGCATCATGTGCATGAACATTTCGCCGAGCAGCCCGAGAAACACGCCGAAGCCGTCCGCGCCAGGCAATGGAAACCAAACGGTTGGCGACCACACCAGGTAGCTGTCCCAGATCACCTGGGTCAAAGTGCCAATGCCCAGGGTGGTGACCAGCAGCAAAATCGTCATCTCCTTGAACAGCAGGCCCAGGGGCGTGGTGTCGCTGCCGAGCGCCGGGTTCAACTGGCCACCAATGAGCGCACCGCGCTGGTTGTCCAGCAAGGCACCCACCGACTCGTACAACCAGAACGGCATCGCCAGCAGCACCCCGAGCAAGAAGCCCAGCACCAGCTCCTTGAACATCAACCCGGCCAGCGACAGCCAATTGACCTGGGCGTCGATCAGCGCCTGGCGAATACCCGGTGCCGGCAACATGCCCAGGGCAAACACAACGGCATGGCGCGGCAAGCCTCGCAGGTGCTGGAAGCAAAATACCGGGACCAGGTATGCGACCGGGTAAATGCGCGCCATGCCAAGCGCGATCGACAGCAGCAAGTCGAAATACGGGCCGAAAGCCTGGGCCGTCATCAGGTGTTGGCCATCATTTCGAATGCCCGGCGCAGCAGTCCCAGCAACTCCACGCCGATCCAGCGCCCCGTGACCAGCAAGGTCAACCCGACCGCCACCAGCTTGATGCCGAAGGGCAAGGTCTGGTCCTGGATCTGCATCAAGGCCTGCACCAGGGAGGTCAGCACACCGACAATCACCGCCACGATCAAGGGCGGCGCGGAGAGCAGGACCACCAGCAACATGCCTTCCTTAAACAACGTCAGCGCGTCCATCGCACATCCTCAAAGATAGGAATAGAAGAGGCTGTCGAGCAATTGCGTCCAGCCCTGCACGAGGACAAAAATCAGCAGCTTGAGCGGCAACGAAATGGTCATGGGCGCGACCATCTGCATGCCGAGCGCCAGCAGCAGGTTGGACACGATCAGGTCGATGACAATGAACGGGATATAGATCAGGAATCCCATCTGGAAACCGGCCTCGAGCTCCGACAACATGAAGGCCGGGATGAGCAGCATCAGGTCATCGCGGCTGGCCTGCTCGGCGCGTTCCTTGGGCCACATCCGCTGGGTGTTTTCCAGCAAGTGGGCGAGGATGTCCGGGTTGGTATTGCGCGACATGAAGGCCTGCAACGGTTTTATCGCGTTCAAGGCAGAGCCTTGCAACGCCTCGGTATTGCTGAAATCCAACGGCCGTTCTTTCACCTGTTCGGCGATGTTGTGGCCCACCGGCGCCATGATGAACAGCGTCGCGGCCAGGGCAATGGCATACAAGGCCATATTGGGTGGCACCTGCTGCACGCCGATGGCGTTACGGGTGATGGTCAACACAATGGCTATCTTGAGAAAGGCGCTGCAGATGATCAGCAGCAAGGGGACCAGCGAAATCCCACCAATGAACAGCGCCAACAGAAAGGGGTCGACCCCCTGGAAGCTCATCCAGCCACATCCACGTGAGCGATTTGCAGGCCCAACCGGCCATCGACCTCGACCAGCTCACCATGGGCCAGGGCACGTTCGCCATAGAACAGCGCCGCTGTCCCCGGTGCCACGCCTTGCACTTGCAGCACCGCGCCGGGCGCCAGATTGCGCAGCTCGCCCAAGGTCAGCTGCAAATGACCGCAGCGTATCGTCAGCGCCAGCGGCAGGTCGTCGAAGCGCTCGGGGACTTCGGCCGCGACCGGCTCCGTCATCGGCGCTTCCTCGGTGTCAGCGGCGGCATAGGCCGACTCCGGGTGCTCAGCCGCCTCGGCGGCTTGGGCGTCAGGTTCGTAGCCGGTGCTATCGTCCCAGTCCGGCGTCAGGATGTCGGTGTCGGCGGTGGTGCTCATAACGGTCTCCTCCAGAGCGAGCAAGGTCAGGCGCAACGGCGCGGCACGGCTGTGAACCCGCACCTGCAAACAATGCCGGCCCAGGCGAATCAGCCCTTGGCCGGATGAATCGAACAGAGCGGTTTGCGGCACCAACACATCACCGGGGCGCAACGTCGCCAACTGCCCGGCGGCCAGCGCCAGGTGTCCCAGTTCCAACGGAACATGCAGCACGAAGCCCGCGATCCCTGGCGCTGCCGGCCGCTGCCAAGGCGTAGCGCGAAGCAGCCCCAGCAGGGTCGCACCGGTCATTTCCAGATGGCTCGTGACGCGGGCCGCGCCCACCCTCACGTCGAGCCGGCAGGCAATGCCCTGCACCGCGGGCCCGGCCGCTGGTTTGATAAAACCGAATGCCTGGCGCAGGGGCTCGCCCAGGGTTTGCTGGAACAGCGACCAGAACCACGCGTCATCCGGTCCGGGTTCGGCAGGCAGGACCACCGGGCATTCACCGAACAGACTGAGCACCGCGCCGGGCTCGTCCAGGGTAAAGACACCATGGGCACACGCCAGCACACACGGCGTCCCCCCAGCGGTGCCACCCGGGGTCAGTTCCAGCAGGCCCGCCTCGCCCGCCACCTCGAAGGGCAACCGGACGCCAATGCCTAATAGTCGCCGGGCGGTGGCGTCCTCGCTGCCTACAGTCGGCAGCGCCAATGCATGGACTGTCATGTCGCGCTAACCTCTTCTTCCCGCGCCACACGCACGCTCACCGGCTGGCCCAGGCTTTGGGTCAGTGCCTCTTCGAGACGCCCGGATCGACTCGACAGCCGCGCCTGTACGTCGACACTTTCGCTGCTCAGGCCGATGTCCCACCCGCACGCCTCGCCTAGCCGCCGGGCGGATACCTTGATGCGGCCCAGGTTGGGAAGATGCAGCAACAGGTCCAATTGCTGGTCGAGCGTGGCACGCAAGCGTGGCGTGAGCTGGTCGACAAACGCCTCCTCTTCACCGCCCGGAAGATTCACCAGGCCCGACAGCGAACCGGTGCCGGCGCTGTCATCCTGCGTGCCGCCCCGTGGCGCATCGACCCATTGGCGGAACCAGTAACCGTCACTGCTTCCTGCCGTCATGTCGGGGTCACGCCCGGTGGCAGGGGCGGACTCGCGTGCCGCCGGACGGCTTGCCCGGCTCACCTGGGCAGGCGGTTGCTCATACGCCCGCGGCGGATGCCGGACGGGGGTCGCCGAGGGATTGCCGTGCGGTGTCGGCGCACCGCGCACGCTGCGTTCATTCATCGCTGGGGGTCTCCACCAGGCACTCCATCATTGCGCTGAGCTTTTCCAGATCTCGCCGGCGCCCTTGTAGCTGCTGCTGGGCAGCGGCCGTGTGCTGTGCCTGTTGCGCCTGTTCATCGTCCAGTGCCTGCACTGCCCGCGCTTGCTCGGCCAGCTCGCCGATCAAACGACGTTCCTGGGTACTCCAGGCATTCAGTTCGCACACGCTCAACGCCCGGCCACGGTGCTCGCCGTACAACGCCTCGCGCTGCACCACCTGCTGCTCACGAGTCGACTGCATCTGCGCGCGCGCGGCGGCAACCGCGGCTTCGCGCTCACGCAAAAGCTCACGCTGCTGGCGCCACGCCCGCTCGGCTTGCGCTTCGCGGTGGCGGCGTATCGGCGCCAGGGCGTCCAGATCAGCCCGGGACATAAGCGGTCAACTGCTGCAGGTGGGCGAGCGTGGACGCAAACGGCTCCGGCTCACGCAGGTCCTGGCGCAGAAAGGCGTCCAGGGCCCCTCGCGACTCCACCGCCAGGTCGGTCAAGGGGTCGGCGCCGGCCTGGTATTCGCCCAGGCGCAACATCAATTCGATTTGCTCATAGGCCGACAGCAATCGACGCAGATTGATGCCCGCCCGCAGGTGCTCCGCCTCGGCCACGTTGGCCAGGGTTCGCGACAGGCTGGCCAGCACATCGATTGCCGGGTAGTGGCCGCGTTCCGCGAGCTTGCGTGACAGCACGATGTGACCGTCGAGCAGCGAACGCACTTCATCCGCCACGGGATCGTTCATGGAGTCCTGCTCGATGAGCACCGTATAAAAAGCGGTGATAGCGCCCTCGTTGGTCAGGCCGGCCCGCTCGACCAGACGCGGCAGCAAGCCGTAGACCGACGGCGGCAAGCCACCGCGCCCCAACGGCTCGCCAGCGGCCAGGCCGATCTCACGCTGGGCCCGGGCGAATCGGGTCAGCGAATCGATGAGCAGCAGCACGCGTTGGCCCCGGGCCCGGAAACCCTCGGCCAATGCCGTGGCGGTGAATGCCGCGCGGGCGCGTTCCATGCTGGAGCGGTCAGAGGTGGCGCACACCAGCACCGCGCGGGCCCGCAGTTCATCATCCAGCTCATGATCGAGAAATTCGCGCAGTTCGCGCCCACGCTCGCCGATCAGGCCGAACACGATGACATCGCAGTCAACGTTCCGGGCAATCTCCGCCAACAGCGTGGTCTTGCCACAACCGGCGCCGGCGAACAGCCCCACACGCTGGCCTTCACCGAGCGTCAGCGGGCCGTCGATGGCCCGTACGCCGGTCATCAAGGGCCGTTGGATACGCGGTCGTGCGGTGGGTGCAGGCGCCTCGCCAATCACTTCCGAGGCATGCAGTACATGCGGGCCGGCGAACGCCCCCGTCCCGCCGTCCAACAGGGGCCGGCCGAAGCCATCCAGCACCTGACCCAGCAGCTCCGGTCCCACGCACACCCGATGCGGCATGCCCAGCGGCTCCACCGCCGCACCGACCCGGATCCCCTCCAGGCCGCCCAGGGCGCTGAGCAGGGCATCGTGCTGGTCGAAGCCGACAATCTCGGCGAGCAGCGGCTCGCGTGTGTCGCGCTCGACCCGGCAGAGGTCGCCGATCTGCGCCCCCGGCAGTCGGCACTGTAGCAAGATGCCGCTGACCCGCTGCACCCGCCCGCGCACCATGACCGGCGCGAAGCGACGCAAGTGCGCCAATTGCCCGGCCTCCCAGGCCTCCAGTCGCGCGATGGCCGCCTGCGTCATCACCAAGTGACCTCGTAGCGTTGGTCGCCCTCGAAGGTGACTTTGCCGCTGTCGATGGCAGTCAAGCGCAGGCCATCGATCTGGTCACCCAGGAACAACCGACGTCCATCGGCCGTGACCACATGACCATGCTTGCCGCCCACGATCTGGGCGATCTGAAACGGCAGCTTCGTCAGCCGTTCCTTGACGTTGGCCGTGATCCCGACCGGCGTTTCGTAGCGGTCGTGGAAGCGCTCGATCAGCCGTTCGACCATCGCCAGGCGTTGACGCGGCAACTCGCCCACCAGGACCAGCCGGTCGCCCTGGCTCTCGACCCGCACACCGGCGCCCAAATCACGTTCCTGGAGCATGCGATCAAGCTCCAGGCGGACCGCCTCGACATTGTCCAAGGCCACCTTGCTCTGCTTGAGCTGCTGGGCCGGGCTGCGCGCCACGGTTTGCGCCGGCTGGCTGGTAAAGGCCCAGGCGCTGGAGGCAACGGTGATCACCGCTGCGGCAATGGCCAGGCGCTTGGGCCACGACGGCCGTGTCGCGGGCTTCAGGGTTTCCCGTTCCGCCGCCAAGTGCGCGGCGTCATCCAGCGCCGCCTCTTCGGGCCAAGGCTGATCGGCCGGGGCCAGGCACAGCCAGACGCCTGCCACGGCAAATGGGGCATTGCTCTGCAAGGGCTCGGCCGCAGCCCAGGGCTGGCCTTGTCCATCGCAAACCGTGCCCTCCAGCAGTTCCAGCAGCCACTGGCCCTGCACCTGCCGCAGGCCCACGTGACGCCCACAGATGCCCGGATCGTAAAGCGCCAGGTCGGCATCCTCGGCCGCCCCGACCACCCATTGCTCGCCAACCAGCGGCAACGCCGCACCTCGGTGCAGACCACTCAAGACTCGCAGTTCGAACATGGTCAATTCCTCAAGGGGCGACAGATGCTCGCCCACGGTCCGGTTGTACGACGGGGCACCGGCGGCCCCCGTCCTCTGTCACAGCCAGGCCATCGAACGCACCTGGATTTGCATCGTTACGTGGAGACACCGCTGCTGGCGTGCCAAGACAAGCCCCTCACGCGGCATCCTCCATCCGTAGTTTTTCCTGCTCGAGGTCAAAGCGCCCCAGCACGGTGACCTGGGCGTTGCTGTGCAACTCGCTGAAGGCGAGTACAGGCACGTGATTGAACTCGTCGCGCAACAGATCGCGCAGCGGCGCCCGCAAGTCTTGCGCCACCAACAGCACGGCCACGCGCTTGGCGCGCAACGGGAAACCTTCGCGCAACTGCATCACCAGGGCGCGGGTATGCAGGCTTTCCAGGGCAAAGAAGGTTTCCGTCTGGGTCTGGCGCAACGCGTCGCGCAGCAGGCCTTCGGTTTCCGGCGTCAACAACCACACGTGCAGGCCGTTTTCGTCGCGGTACTGGTGATAGATCTGCGACTTCAGGGCGATGCGCGCGTAGTCGGTCAGCGCACCGACGTCACGCTCATGCTGCCCATGCTCGATCAACGACTCGGCGATCAGGCGCACTGCACGCAGCGGGACGCCTTCGCCGGCCAGGCGCTGGAGCACGGCGGCAAACCGCGCCAGTGGCATGGTCCGCTGCAGCTCCTGCACCAGCTCTGGCTGACCTGCTTCGAGCCAACTGAGAATCGACTTGCTTTCCTGAAGCCCCAAGAATTGCGGGCCCGTGGCGAACATGGCGCGGCTCATCCGCTCCACCAGCAACTCGGCAGCCGGCACCGCCTCCACGCGTTCGTCCGCCAGCAGCGGATCGTCAGGCGTCAGCCATAGCCACTGCTGCTCGTCACGCACCTCGTTGCCGACCAGCCCGTCGCGCGGTTCGAACGGCAGCGGCCCGCGCGCCACGGCAATACGCTCACCGAAGGTTGCCCGCAACATCGGCACCTCATGCACACAGAAGCGGAACTCGTCGTCTTCCAGCAGCACGCTGTATTCGATCTCAAAGGGCGGCAAGGTCAGGCCAAAGCCGGCCACCAGCGCGTTACGCTTCTTGCGGATCGCCTGGATGACTTCCTCGGCGGCCGCATTGCCTTCCATGGCTTTGGAAAACTGCAAAAGAAAGGCGCGGGTCGGGTCGAAGCTGCGCAGGTCTTCAGCACCATTGTGTGCGGGAGCCACGACCTCCGCTGGTTGTTTGCCCTGGCGTACCTGCCGTGCGCGCGAGTACAGCTGAACGATGCCGGCGGTGCCGGTGATCAAGGCGATGACGATGAACACCAGCGTGGGCATGCCGGGCAAGGCCGCAAAACCGAGCATCCCCACCGAAGCGATCACCCAGGCCTTGGGTTCGGCGGTCAATTGCTGGGCGATTTCCTTGCCGACGCTGCTACCCGCTGGCTGCCCTTCCGGCGACACCCGGGTGATGATCATGCCCGCAGTAAGGGAAATCAGCAGTGCCGGAATCTGCGCGATCAGACCGTCACCGATGGTCAACACGGCATACAAGTGCATCGATTCGGACGCGCCCATGTCGTGCTGCATCATGCCGACCGTAAAGCCGCCGATGAGGTTGATCACCACGATCACCAAGCCTGCGATGGCGTCGCCCTTGACGAATTTCATCGCCCCGTCCATCGCACCGAACAGCTGGCTTTCCTTGTTCAGCTCCTCGCGGCGCCGCCGAGCTTCAGTGACATCGATCAGGTTGGCGCGCAGGTCGCTGTCGATGGACATCTGCTTGCCCGGCAGCGCATCCAGCGTGAATCGCGCCGCCACTTCGGCGACCCGCTCCGAGCCTTTGGTGATCACCAGGAAGTTGACCACCGTCAGAATGAGGAAGATGACCAACCCGACCGCCAGGTTGCCTCCCACCACAAAATTGCCGAACGCCTGGACGATATGACCGGCGTCGCCCTGGAGCAGGATCAATCGGGTGGTCGCCACCGACAATGCCAACCGGAACAGCGTGGTCAGCAGCAGCACCGCGGGAAACGAGGAAAATGCCAACGGCCGCGGCAGGTACAGCGAGATCACGATCAGCAGGCAGGAGATACAGATGTTGATCGCGATCAGCGCATCGACCACCGGGGTCGGCAAGGGCAGGATCAGCATGAACACGATGCCGAGCACCACGAACGCCCCGACCACCTCGATGCGCCGCACCGCTTCGTTGGCGACTTTGTTCAACAGGGCGATCATGAGCGCGCTCCAATCACCGGGGCAGCGGTCTGGCATCGGGGCTCGCCACGGGAGCGCTCATCGAGCAGCACCAGCAGGTTCTTCAGCGCTGTCTGTCGGCTTTTGCTATCGCGCCAGAGTGGCAGCGGCAAACGCTTGAGCAAGGGGTACAGGCCGTTCAGGGAGACCAGTTGGTCCCGCTCCTCTTCTCCACCCAATTCACGCCCGATACGCCGTACTTCCGCCGCCGACAGGCCACTGCTGACAAACCCCAGCATGCGCTGGAGCAACAGCACGGCCGTGAGCTGGCTGGCCGGGCAACTGTAGGCCAGTTGCTCGAGCAAACGGCGGCAGCTGTGCAGGACACTGCCCAGTTGCGTCGAGGCGGCCAGGCCGATCAACAGCGTGCGCAACAAGGCGGTAGGACGTGATGGTGTGTGCGCAGCGATGTCGTCAGCCAGCGCCCGGCGCATCATGTCCAGCCCCGGCACGAACGCCGCCTCGCCGAACAGGCCAAGCAACGCCTGCATCATGGTGGGCAACGACTGCTTGAGCACCACGGTGTCGTAATAGAGTCGCCGTACCGCCTGGCGCAGTTCAGGATCGCCCCCCGCAGCGCGCAAGGCCTCGGCGATGTTCATGCCCGCCTGGATCTGCGCGCCATAACGCTCGCGCAACAGCTGCAGGTAGTCGCGAGCACGCTTGGCCTCGACGAGACGACCTTGCACTTCGGCCTCGCGCAACGCTTGCTGCAGGATCAGGTCGGTACGGGCCGGGTCACCACCGGTGGACTGCACCACCTCTTCAAGCACTGGCTCGCCACGCAGCAACAAACCAGCCTGGGCGGCCATTGCCCCCAGGCTCTGCTTGCCTGGGTGGCCAAGTTGGTCGTACCACTCCTCCAATTGCTCACGCGTCTCGACCCGCGTCTGACCCACTTCGCTACGAGCATTGCGGATGCGCCGCTGGCTCAGCGCCTTGGTATTGCGCTCCACGTGATGGCTGAAGGTCATGCCGACCTCCTCCATCGAATTGGACTGCACGGCCTGGAACGACTCGACAGGCGTGCCTATGCCCACGACGGCCGAAACGGCCTGGGCAAGGTTGGCGGCAATATGCGCATTTGTCGGGGCTTCTACTTTCATGATGGCCGTGAGCGTGGTTTCGGACGCTCAGTGGGTGGCGGCGATTCAGCATTCAGTTCCATCACGGTGATGACCTTTTCTGGCCGATTCCAGTGGGTTGGCCACAGGCCTCTTCCCGAGCGTTTGCTCGGTGCAATTTCATGCAGTGGGACTTGGGACGCCTGTGCATGACCTTGCACAAATAGAGCAAAAGCACTAGATAAATATGCTTGTTTATCAATTGGATAACTCGTTAAACGGGCTTGGCACAGGTCCTGCTGATGGGAGGAACGTCGACATGTGGATCGACGCTATGGAACCTACCCAGAGGGATTTATTGATGAACAGCCTGAATCTCATGGCCCCACCGCAAACCTCCCCGGCACCCACCGGTGCGCCAGGCATCTGCTTCGGCGAGGAACGCAAGCTGCGTCTGTTTGTGCAAAAACGTGTACTCAATCAAGACGACGCCGANGACATCATCCAGCTCACGTANCTGGANGCCTGGCGCAACCAGCAGAANTTCANAGGGCTGGCAAAGCAGGACACCTGGTTGTGCGGCATCGCCCTCAACCTGATCCGCAACCATTTCCGCCGCTTCTACGCGCAGCCGCCGCTGACTACTTTCGACGAAAGCGAGTTCCACGAGTCCAGTGACGACATTGACCTGAGTGAACTGTGCGACAACCGTCGGCTGTTGGACCGTACGCTGTTAGCCATGGACGCGCTGTCCAAGGACATGCGCGATACCCTGTGGACCGCCGTCGATACCGAGAGCAGCTACCGCGATGCCGCCGAACGTCTGGGCGTCCCCATTGGCACCGTACGCTCAAGGTTGTTTCGTGCGCGTGAACAACTCAAACGAAGCGTCTATGGAGAAGCCCGGCCATGACCAATAATCGCTTGAACAGCCGGCCCGACCTGCCACGTGGCGTGCGCCGCTACACCCCCGACGACTTGCCGGTGATGACAGATATCTTCAACGAAAGCGCTCTGGGAGGTACCAGCTCCCCCGTGCTCAGAGCGTTTTCCCTGAAGGAAATGACGTTTTTCGTCGACTGCTTCGTCAAAGAGGGTGATCCGATCTACGTGCTCGAACGCGCTGGCGAAGTCGTTGCCTGGTTGATCGTCAACCGCTTCTGTTGGGGCGCCCAGGCCTGCCGATTGACCGGTGAAGTGTCGATCTACGTACGCGGCGACCACATTGGCAGCGGCGTCGGCATCCGCCTTGGCCAAGCTGCGGTGGTGTTGGCCAGGCAGTATGGTTTCGAGACGCTGGTGGCCTGGATCATCGAGCACAATGAGGCCAGCAAACGCGGCGTACAAGGGCTTGGCGCGACCCAATGGGGACGCTTTCCAGGGATTGCCCGGTTCGCTGATAACCGTGCGGACGTCGTGCTCTATGGACTGCACCTGACGCCAGGCGACACGGCATCCACCACCCTTTCAGCGCCAGCGCAAAACGAGGAGACCAGCCTGGTGTAAATCCACGGCTCGTCCGGCTGGACAGTCGGGCGAGCCGCCTCTTTTTTCGGCATGGGCCTGCGCTCATTCGAGCCGATGCCATTTTTTGCACAGCCCTCACAGCCCCTGCTGTTCAATCGATAAACCCGTGGCGAGGGAGCTTGCTCCCGCCGGGCTGCGCAGCAGCCCCTTTTTCATGAACACCTCAGCCCACCGACCAACACACCGGCAACGCCTCCGGCCCCCTGAAGTTGGGCACATAGCGCCAGCGTACGGCGCCGGGATCGACCGCCAATTGCAGCCCAGGGCAGCACCGAAGAAGTGTGTTCAATGCAATTTCCAATTCCTGCCGGGCCAACGAGGCGCCCAGGCAATAGTGCGTGCCTTTACCGAACGACATGTGCGGGCAGGCCGGGCGAGTGATGTCGAGCGTGTCAGGATTTGCACACAGCGCTTCGTCACGATTGGCCGAACCCACCACCGCGATCAGCAGTTGCCCGCGCAGCAAACGTTGTCCCGCCAGTTCGGTGTCCCGGGTAACGAAGCGGACCATGGCCCGCTCCACCGAGGAGTCATAGCGCAGAAACTCCTCGACCGCGCCAGGCATCAACGCCGGCTCGTCACGCAATCGCGCCAGCGCCTTCGGATGCTGCACGAGCATGTGCACCGCATTGGCGATCATCGATGCCGACGTTTCGTGCCCGGCGATGATCAGCAGCGCGATCATGCTGCACAGCTCACTTTGGCTGAGCATGCTGCCCTCTTCCTCGACCTGCGCCAGCGCCGAAACCAGGTCATCGCCCGGCTGTGCTCGACGCTGGTCGATCAGCGCGAGCATGTAGCCCGCGAATTCGTTGTAGCAACGCTGCAACTCGCTCAGGTCGTGCCCCACCTGCTGGACGATCATGTGGGACCAACGGCGGAAATCGTCACGATCTTGTGCGGGGACGCCGAGCAGCTCAGCGATGACGGTGATCGATAAGGGGAATGCATATTGGCCCACCACGTCCATTTGCCCGCTCGACCGCACGGGCTCCAGCAAGGTCTCGGCGATCTGTTCGATACGCGGCCGCAGGGCGTTCACCGCCTTCAAGGTGAACGCCTTGTTGACCAGGCGACGCAAGCGGCGATGACTGTCGCCATCGCGGTTGAGCATGTGGTCGTTAAGAAATGCGATGGATTGCTCACCGCCGAGCATCGCAGCGAACTGCGCATCGATCCGCGACGGGTCACGGGCGAAGCGCTCGTTGTCCAGCAGCACCTCCTCGACTTCCCGAGCGCCGGTGACGTACCACATCGGTAGCTGCCCTTCGGCCTGGCTGAAGAACACCGGGGACGCTTGGCGCAGCGCCGCATAATGCCGGTAAGCCTCGCCGCGAAACGCGTCGCTATTCAAATCAAGGGTACGTTCGTAAGCCATGAACACTCTCCAGGGGCATCAATCATTGCTCCTGAGTGGCAGGGCTCGCCAAAAAAGATCCCTGTGGAAGCGAGCTTGCTCGCGATGGCGGTGTATCAGTCACTTCAATGTTGGCTGACGCACCGCTATCGCGAGCAAGCTCGCTCCCACATGGGGTCTACCTGTCGGTGAACCGTTTGCACGGCCACGGTCACTCAAAGGAAACACCAACCCGTATGTGGAGCTGACATGACGCGTGCACTTGCTATCCATGGCCAATGCGACACCCGTTTCGAACCGGTCAAAGCGGCGTTTATCCAGCTGATGCAAAGCCCCTTCGAACGCGGCGCCGCCCTTTGCATCCAGATTGACGGCGAAATCGTTATCGACCTGTGGGCCGGCATTGCCGGGCCGGAGCCGGACAGCCATTGGCAGCGCGACACGCTGCTCAATCTGTTTTCCTGCACCAAGCCCTTCACGGCGGTGGCGATCATGCAACTGGTCGGCGAAGGACGCCTGGACCTGGACACGCCGGTCTGCCAGTACTGGCCCGAATTCGCCAACGCCGGCAAAGCATCCATCACTGTGCGCCAGGTGCTTTGCCACCGCGCCGGGCTGCCGGCGCTGCGCACGCCCCTGGCACCGGAAACCCTCTACGACTGGCACACCATGACCGACCTGATCGCCGAGGAAACTCCCTGGGCCGCAGCCGGAGAACAGCAAACCTATTCACCCTTGCTGTTCGGCTGGATCCTCGGTGAACTGCTTCGCCGGGTGGATGGCCTGACGCCGGCGCAAAGCATTCACCAGCGAGTGGCGGTGCCGCTCGGGCTGGACTTCCACCTCGGCCTGGACGACGCGACCATCGCACGCTGCGCCTACATGGCACGGACCAAAGACGAGATCGACGACGAAGCGTTTGGCCGGGTGCTGACGGACGTGCTCAACGAGCCGACCGCCATGAGCACACTGGCCTTCGCCAACCCACCCATGGTGCTGGGGCGCAGTAACGAGGCGGGCTGGAAACGCATGACCCAACCGGCGGCCAACGGGCACGGCAATGCTCGCAGCCTGGCGGCGTTCTACACCGGCCTGCTCGATGGGCAACTGCTGGAGTCACCGCTGCTCAACGAAATGTTGCGCGAGCACAGCGCCGAATACGACCCGACCATCCAGACCCGAACGCGTTTCGGTCTGGGCATCATGCTCAACCAGCCGGACGTGGCGAACGGCAGTTATGGCATGGGCAACGAGGCGTTCGGCCACATGGGCGCCGGTGGCACCATCGGGTTTGCCGACCCTGAACGCGGCGTGGCATTCGGCTTCGCCTGCAACACCATTGGCTCCTACGTCTTGATGGACCCACGCGCACGCGGCCTGGCCAATGTCGCGATGGGCTGCCTGTAGGCCCTGGATGATCAGCTCAATGCTATTCATTTAAGCGAAAGATCAGGTTGTGGGGAGTTGTGGAAGATCGTTCCTCACGCTCCGCGTGGGAATGCCGCCAGGGACGCCCCGCGTTCCGCTTCTGGAAGCAACCGGCTCACACCCCTGGCGGCACTACCACCTCCGCCACTTGCGGCTCGGCCGTATCGGTATCGGGTGAGGCAACCACTTGTTCTTCGCTACCGGCCACGCGGGGCAGCGCGGCCTTGGCGATCATGTCCGGCTGGGCCAGCAACCTGTGCGACGCATCCAGGGGCATCAGCAAGCGTCCCCTGGCCCGGCCACGCACGGCAGGGTTGAGCATGCGCAACTCTCGCTCATGAACACCGGACAACTGTGCCAGGTGCGCCAGGTCCACGGGCTGCGCCAAGGCGACCATCTGGAAATACGGCTGGTCGGCGATGGGCGCCAGGCTCACGCCATAGTCGGCGGGCGTATTCACCAACTGCGACAGCGCCAGCAGCCGCGGCACATAGTTCTGGGTCTCGCCGGGCAACGACAGGTTCCAATAGTTGGTCGCCAGGCCGCGGGCGCGATTGCGCGTGATCGCGTCGCGTACGCGCCCCTCCCCGGCGTTGTAGGCGGCCAGCGCCAGCAGCCAGTCGCCGTCGAAGTAATCGTGCAGGTAGGACAAATAATCCAGGGCGGCCCGCGTCGATGACGGAATGTCCCGGCGCTCGTCATAGTCCCCCCGCTGCTGCAATTGATAACGGCGCCCCGTGGCGGGAATGAATTGCCAGAGGCCCAGGGCCTGGGCAGGCGATTGGGCGTTCGGATTGAACCCGCTCTCGATGGCTGGCAACAGCGCCAGTTCCAGCGGCATGTTGCGCTTGTTCAGTTCACCCACGATGAAGTGCAAGTAACGGCTGCCGGCGCGCCCGGTCTGGGTGAGAAAAGCCGGGCGATCCATCAGCCAGCGGCGCTGCTCATCGATGCGCGCCACACCCTGGGTCTTGGCCTGCAAGGAAAAACCCTGGCGCATGCGCGTCCACAGGCTGCCGCCACCGTTTTGCGGGGATGACTCGCTGATCTGGATGATCGTGTCCGTAGGCGCCGGTTCAAGCCAGCGCAGTTGCGAGCGGTAAGGCTCGTTGGCGAACGGATCGCCGATGGTCAACTGCGGTTCGAGGTGCTGGCAGCCATACAGCAAGGTCCCCATGGCCAGCATGGACAACCCTTTAGGGACGAATCGAAGGGCCGGCAAAGGTGCAAGTGATCGGGACATGGGCGGTCAACCTTGAATGAGGTGGCGCCATTGGGTGGCAGATCACCGGACAGCGGTTCCACGCCGATCACCTCGATCATCGCCATCGGACGGCAGCGGCGTGCAGTTGGAACCGAAATGCCGCAGGTGTCACTCACCATGGGCAGCAGGCGCTCGTCGGCGCCTGGATGACAATGCGAGGTCACTCATGGCGTCACCCACCTATTGCAAGCTGATCGATCAGCTCTGCGAACTCACAATGATTCCTACCCCGTCAGCGTTCTACGAGCAGGCGAACCTGTCGGTCAAGGATGTGGACTTTTCCCTGAAGCACACCCCTGGCGTGGGTGAGGGAGACGTCTTTATCTACTGCAGCTTCGGGCCATTGCCGGTGGCGAATCGGGAAGCGGTCCTGCAACGGCTGCTGGAAACCAACCTGTACCTGCTGAGCGGCGCGTTCTGCCCTTCCCTGTCCTACAACCGCGACAGCGAACAGGTGATCCTGATCGGCCACGTCCCCCTGGAAACCCTCACGGCCGAGCGCCTGCTCGGGCTGATGGGCGGTGCCGCCGACATGGCGCTGATTTGGCGCGATGGCTACTTCTTCGACGGCGCCAACCCAAACGACACCGCCAAGACCGCCCAGCACAAACCCACCCCCCGTAGCACCGGGCTCAACAGCGCCCTGTCAATCTAGGAGAGCACGACATGCCAGATTTATCAGTAGGACGAAGCACCAGCTCGGCGGCGTTGCACCAGCAGGACGATCGGATCACGCCGGTGGGAACCAGCCTCTCGGGGCAGGTTCGGCCCTCCACGAATCCCCTGGTGCCTTATCACTTCGAAGGACAGGCGTCC
>Ga0065714_10002785_pt1 | contig 18311 bp, 17 predicted proteins | sample MisRhiReplicate2_FD_59101 | JGI IMG/M metagenome (GOLD analysis project Ga0065714, IMG submission 59101) | Miscanthus rhizosphere microbial communities from Kellogg Biological Station, MSU, sample Rhizosphere Soil Replicate 2: eDNA_1 v2... | ecosystem: Host-associated > Plants > Roots >...
TTTGGTGGTCAGGAAGCTATCGCTGGAAACATTTTAGTACGTCAGCGTGGTACAAAACATCATCCAGATAAAGGAGTAGGTATTGGTAAAGACCATACGTTATTCGCTTTGGTAGATGGTACTGTAATCTTCAAAAAGAAACAAGATAACAAATCTTACGTTTCTGTGTTACCTACAGTAGCTAAAGAAGTTGTAGAGAACGCGCCTGCTAAAAAAGCACCTGCTAAGAAAGCTGCTGCACCTGCAAAGGAAGCTGCTGCTGAAAAAGCGCCTGCAAAAAAAGCACCTGCTAAAAAAGCTGTTAAAGCTGAAGTAGAAGCNAAAGCAGAATCTGCAGAATAGTAAGATATTAACTTATATAAAAAAGGGTTTCAACATTATGTTGGAACCCTTTTTTATGTCGCCATTTTTTAATGCTTCNTGNGCATTTTTTTAATGTCTTATCCATTAATGATGCTTTAGCTCTTTTATTTTAAGCTCAATTAATTCCTGTTCCAGGCTTTCTATTGTTTTCTTAAATCCAGCCAGTGATTTTTCAAGATTACTGATTAGTGAGGGGATCTTAACTGCTTCAGCACTTCCTACTTCATTGGCTTCTCCATGTAGGATCCATTCGTAGCTTTTGCTATAATATCTAGCAATTAAATGCAGGGTGTCAAAAGTAGGGTATTGATTTCCTAATTCTATTTGTGAATAGTTACTTCGGGATATACTCAATATGCCAGCTATGGTTGCTTGAGATAGATTGTGGTCAATTCGCAAATTTTTGATCCTTTCTCCAATAAGTACTTTTGACAGTATTTCTTGCATAGCTGGTTTATATTGTGTTGATTTGTATATGGCCAAATTAGAAACCGATTATCTGGTTACAAATTCTAAACCATAAAATGAATTGGGATAATTATTAGGGAAGAATTGTACCATAGACTTTACTTGTATTAAGCTAAGGCTTATAAAATGATTAAAAAATCAGTGTGAAAAAATGAATGCTGGGCAATATAATAGTTTAGATAAGATTAACAATGCAGATTAGTAAGGTATGGGAGCATTCATCTTGTTCATTTTTCCTAATCGATAGAAAATTTGAAGTAGTATTTTTCAAAATTGTTCCGGATAATAATTTACGGGAATTTATTACTGATTTCCCGAAAATCGGGAACAATGTTGAGGAAATAATTGCGCAAATTTATAAATATAAATTCTTAAAACTACTTGAGAATTGTTTTAAAAATAAATGTTTTAGCATTGATATGAGAATCCCCGCAGAAAATGGGGGTGTTGACTTGCCTTTTCAAATTGTATTTACCCCTTTAATGAAAGGTAAGATTGAGTGCGTAGTTTGTACTATTATAAAGAATCATCAGCGTTTGGATCACTTAAAACAACTTAATGATTATTCACATCTTACTTCTAATCAATTACGTTCGCTTACCGTAAATGTATCAAACCTGTTTAATGTGACCAGTTACAGCCATTTGAATGGTTATGATGTATCAAAAATAAATCAATTGCTAAGTGATGTTAATTATCAGGCAAAAAAGTTAGATAGCACAATTAAAGAGCTTTGCATGAGCCTGGGAAAACCTGAAAGTAATAACCTGTTAAAAAAAGAAGCAAGTGAGGAAAATAGGAGGCATGTAGTGCTTGTTGATGATGACCTTATGACCATTAAAGTACATCAGGCATTGATAAGAAAACAACATCGTGAAAAGCATGTTGTGTTGTTTAATAATCCAGAAGCGGCACTTGGTTACATCATGCAGAATAAGCCGGATCTTATTCTTTTGGATTTGCATATGCCTAATATTGACGGCCTGAGGTTTCTACAAATGATGGACGACAACAGTCTTTTTATTGATGTTGTTGTCGTCTCATCGTCAGTTGATCCAATTGAGAAAACAACTGCACATTCGTTTCATTTTGTGAAGAATTTTATAGCTAAACCATTAACGAGTGAGAAACTGAAATTAATATTTGATAATTAATATTCTCTGCTCATCAGTTCCTCTGCTAATTTAGTGATCTCGGTCTTTCTTGATTCATCAATGGCGATCTGATTTAAGGCAGTAAATGCTTTGTCCAGATAGCTTTTCATTTCCTGAGTAGCAAGCGCTCTGATTTCATAATCATGATATAAATCAGTAATGTTTTTGATCTTGTTTTCTAAGTTCTTATTGCTGAATTGGTCTATAAGGTTAGTGTGATCCTCTTTACTCACCAATTCCTGTAATTTTAGCAACAGGAAAGTTTTTTTGTTTGCTATAATATCACCCGCTATCTGCTTTCCAAATTTCTCAGGATCACCAAACACATCAAGTATATCATCTTGAAGCTGGAATGCAATCCCCAGGTTCTCTCCAAATGCATAAATAAGGTCCGCTTCTTCCGGTTTAGCCTTTGCGACGATTGCACCTAGCTTCATTGCACCACCTAATAAAACAGCAGTTTTAAGGCGTATCATATCTATGTATTCGGGAATACTTACGTCACTGCGGTTTTCAAACTCCATGTCGAGCTGCTGGCCCTCACAAACACCTTGCGCAGTGGCATTAAAAGTATCTAAGGCAGGTTTTAATATGCTGACATCAACATTTGTAATGTGTTTGTTTGCTTCTACCATCATCACATCGCCGCTTAATATGGCTGTATTGGTACCCCACTTTTCATGTACGGTTTGCTTGCCTCTTCTTAGTGGGGCATTGTCCATAATATCGTCATGAATAAGCGTAAAGTTGTGGAAGGTTTCAATAGCCATTGCAGCAGGCAATGCTTTAATGACATCGCCGCTAAATAGATCAACCGCCATTAATAGCATGGTCGGTCTTACTCTTTTACCTCCTAAGCTCATAATATAGCTTATGGGCTCATATAAGTTGCCAGGATATGTTGGGTATTGGATTTCGTTTATTGCTTGTTCTACGTGCTTTAATAATTCTGAAGGAGAATGCATTCTTTTTATTGTTGTTGTCTAATCCTGGACTAAAATGAAATCTATTTGACGTTTAGCCAGATCTACTTTTTTTACTTTAACTTTTACCTCGTCGCCTAACTGGTACTTTTTCTTTTTACGCTGACCAACTATACAGTAGTTCTTTTCGTCAAGTACATAGAAATCATCAGATATATCACGAAGTCTTATCATACCTTCGCATTTGTTTTCAATGATCTCCACATACATGCCCCATTCGGTTACTCCCGAGATGATGCCAATGAAAGTATTTCCAATGTTTTCTTCAAGGTATTCGGCCTGTTTGTATTTTATAGAGGCACGTTCTGCATCTGCAGCACGTTTTTCCATTGTTGAGGAATGGGAAGCTGCTATTTCATACTCTTCCTCGTTTGCAGATTTTTCATTGTTTAAGTAAGCTGCCAGAAGTCTGTGTACCATAACATCAGGATATCGTCTGATAGGAGAGGTAAAGTGGGTGTAATGATCAAAAGCAAGTCCGTAATGGCTTGTCTTTTTTGTTGTATAAACAGCTTTTGCCATAGAGCGGATGGCTAATTGTGTTAGCACATTCTGTTCTTTTTTACCTTCAACATCTTCCATCAGGTAATTCAAAGATTTTGCAATCTCTTTATCTGATTTCATATTGATTTTGTAACCAAAACGGGCTGCAAAAAGTGCAAAATTACCCAGGTTTTCAAGGTTAGGAGAGTCATGAGAACGATATACAAAGGTATACTTCTGTTTACCTTTCCCTTTTTTAGCAATAAACTCGGCTACTTTCTTGTTGGCTAGCAGCATAAAGTCTTCTATAAGTTTATGCGCATCTTTACGTTCCTTAACATACACGCCAACTGGTTTGCCGGTATCATCAAGTTTAAATTTAACCTCAGTGCTTTCAAAGCTAATGGCTCCATTTTTAAACTTCCTGTCGCGCAGTATGTAGGCCAGCTCATTAAGTTTAAGGATTTCATCAGTATAATCACCTTCTTTAGTTTCAATTACTTCCTGAGCTTCTTCATAACTAAAACGTCTGTTCGAGTGGATAACCGTACGACCAAACCATTCAGTAACTATGTTGGCTTCTTTATCAAGCTCAAACACAGCAGCGAAACAGAGTTTATCTTCATTAGGACGCAACGAACATACGCCATTACTTAAGCGTTCCGGAAGCATGGGAATTACACGATCTACCAAATAAACTGAGGTAGCTCTTGAATATGCTTCTTTATCGAGATGGCTATTGGGTGTAACATAGTGAGACACATCGGCAATGTGCACACCTACTTCGTAATTTCCATTTGGTAATGCTTTAAAAGAGATGGCATCATCGAAGTCTTTGGCATCAGCCGGATCGATCGTGAATGTAACAGTTTCTCTAAAGTCTTTACGCCCTTTCAAGTCAGCAGCTGTAATCTCTTCGGGTATTGCATTGGCTTCTTTTTCAACTTCAGGAGGGAATACTAAAGGGAAACCAAACTGAGCCAGGATGGCGTTCATTTCGGTGTTGTTCTCACCCTGCTCGCCAAGGATAGTGGTTACTTTTCCAATTGGATTTTTGACACCTTCAGGCCAATCTGTAATGCTTACTTGTACTTTTTGTCCATTTTTAGCCCCATTAAGATCGCTTAAAGGAACAAATATATCATGAAGCATTTTACGGTCGTCGATATTTACAAACGCAAAACGATCGGAGATTTTTATCACTCCAATGAAATCAGTTTTTGCACGGGTAATGATTTCAACTACTTCACCTTCATTTTTGCGACCACTCTTTTTAGCATAGATGTAAACTTTTACAGTGTCGCCATTTAGTGCATTATGGAGTTTACGTGCTGATACAAAAATATCTTTCTCAAACTCGTCTTCAGGTACTACAAATGCAGAGCCATCGGCAGTCATATCTACCTTGCCAATAATAAAGGTTTTCAAATCTTTTAATTTGAATTTCCCTTTTTCAGGCTCTAAGAAAATGCCTTTTCTCGATTGCTCTTTAAGCACTTCAAGAATTGTTTCTTTTCCGGCAGGATCTGTTATATTTAATTTAGCTGAAACCTGTTTATAGTTTAGGGCTCCATTGCCATTTTTCTCGAGTACATCACTAATCAGTTGTATTAAAACAAGTTCTAAGTGCGATGATTTCTTTTTTGCCATAGTAAAAATATGAATCACCCGAAGGTAACAATTTGAACCGATAGATTGTTCTATTTTGTACCTTTGATTAGGTAGCTTTACAACATAAAATGATAGAAGACAGAGAAAGAAAGACCGGTAAGGAATTGCTAATGATCCTGATAAAGGCAGTAATTTATTTGCTGTTGGTTTATTGTTACGTCAATAAACCACAAATCTATGTTGACTATCCCCGTTTGGCAAGAATAACAAGTGGTTTGATGATTTTTCTGGGCCCAAGTTTGGCAATCTCTATCATTAGATGGTTGGTTATTTATTGGTACATCAAAAAGCATAAGTTTAAGAGTAACATCAAGGATAATTTCATTCTGGGTATTAACAGGATTGAGTCAATATTAAATACTGTGTTTTTTATGCTGGCCTTAACTTCGTTTTGGGATGTGAAGTTAGAAGATTTGGTATTTAGTGTTTCCATCGTTGCTGCAGCCTTAGCAGTTACATTTAAAGATTATGTAGCCAATATGATCAATGGCTTAATTATCATGTTTTCGGATCGACTTTCATTAGGAGATCACATAAAAGTAGGGGAGCATGAGGGCAAGATATTGGACATCACATTGATCAATATGATCCTGCAAAATGAAGACAGCGATATGGTGATCATTCCCAATTCCCTTGCTTTTAGTTCTGTTATTGTAAATCAGTCTAAGCAAAACACCAAAAAACTAAGTATAGAATTTGAGATGTCTCTTGTTAATGGCTATACTCCAGAATTTATAGAAAACCACTTAAATAAGGCTATAGAAAATTATTCGGACAATGTGGTGCCGGAAGGCCTTACTGTTAAAACCATAGCAATCAATAAGGATGTGGTTATTTTTAAGGTGATGATCTTATTGAGAAGATACGATAAGGTTAAAGAAAGAGAGATCAGAAGAGCAATCAATACTACACTGATCAGATTGTCTGCTGTTTTGAAAACTGATACCCAAACAACGCCTTAATTACATTAAGGACACTGAACCTGGTATGGCTGCTATCAGCTTGCGGGTATATTCAGCTTGAGGATTATTGTAAATGTCCTCAGGATATCCCTGTTCCTCAATTTTTCCTTTATTCATCACAATCATTCTATCGGAAATGTGCTTTACCACGGCAAGATCGTGAGAGATGAAGATGTAAGTAAGTCCGAATTCTTGTTGCAACTGCCGCAATAGATTCAATACCTGGGCTTGTACTGAAACATCTAATGCCGAAACAGATTCATCGCAAATTATAAACCGTGGCTGCAAGGCAAGGGCTCTGGCGATAACAATTCTCTGACGCTGCCCCCCGGAAAACTCATGCGGATACCTGTTAAAATGTTCAGCTTTTAAATCTACACGCTCCAGTAAACTCAGCACATGATGCTTGCGTTTTGCATCATTGTCAAATAACTGATGTACTTGTAGCGGTTCCATTAAAGCATTGCCTATGGTAAGCCTGGGATTTAATGATGAATATGGATCCTGAAAAATTATTTGAACATCTTTTCTCATTTCCCTAAGCTCCCTTCTGTTTAAAGAGATGATGTCGTTGCGATCAAAAATTATTTGTCCGGATGTAGGCTCAACCAGTCTTAAAATACTACGACCTAAAGTGGTTTTTCCGCATCCCGATTCACCGACAAGACCAAGTGTTTCCCCCGGAAAAACATTGAAGCTAATATGATCAACGGCCTTTATGTAGTCGGTGGTTTTGCCGAATAAGCCATTCTTAATTGGAAACCAGGTACAAAGATCTTTAACTTCTAATAGTGGTTTTTGAGCGTAAAGACCAGCTCTTCTTTGGGCGATTTCGGCAATGGTATAATTATTCTGCTCTGCTAAATGGGCTGTAGTTTGGGCTGAATCTTCATTCAGAAAATCGGCAACTACAGGTAGCCTTTTTAATGATTTATTTGGCGCTGGTCGGCAGGCCAGCAAGCCCTTGGTGTATGGCTGTTTTGGGTGAAGAAAAATCTGCTCAGCTGAGCCTTGTTCAATAATTTCCCCCTTGTACATAACGGCTACTTCATCAGCAATCTCGCTGATAACTGCCAGGTCATGAGAGATAAATATCATCGCCATATCACGTTCCTGCTTAAGTTTAAGCAACAGCTCAAGAATTGTTTTTTGAACGGTTACATCAAGTGCCGTCGTTGGTTCATCTGCAATTAAAAGTTCAGGATTGCAGCTAAGCGCCATGGCAATCATAACCCTTTGCTTTTGTCCACCTGAAAGCTGATGAGGATAGCTGTCAAATATTTGTTCCGGACGAGGCAGTTGTACTTCTTTAAATAATGCTATGGTTTTGTCTTTTGCCGTATATTTATCAAGCTTTTGATGTAGTACAATAGCCTCTTTAACCTGAGCACCACACGTAAACACTGGGTTTAAAGAAGTCATGGGTTCCTGAAAGATCATTGCAATTTTATTGCCTCTGTATCTTCTAATCTCTTCAGCTGTTAGATTTAGGAGGTCAATATTATCAAACGCTACTGTGCCTCCAATTTTTGTGCTCTGCGGATCATGAAGTCTCATGATAGAGAACGAGGTTACAGATTTACCCGATCCGGATTCTCCGACAATACCAAGCACCTTGCCTTTGCCGATGGAAAAGCTCACGTTGTTGACTGCCTTAAGCCAGGATTTATCCTCTTTATTCTGAAATTGTATGTCGAGGTTTTTAACGTTCAGCATTGATTTAACGGAACAGATTTTCAGTAAGAAACCATTATGAAAATAATTGCCATCAAGATAGGGATTTTATCGTCTAAATCCATCTGATTGTGCTATTTTTGCAAAATGGAAAGAGAAATCCTTGATACCAAGCGCAAAGCCCTAAAGATTAACTTAAATCCCAGGATTTACGGGACCTTCGCGGAGATAGGTGCAGGACAAGAAGTGGCACGTAATTTTTTTACTGCAGGTGCCGCTTCCGGTACAGTTGCAAAAACAATGTCGGCCTACGATATGACATTTAGTGATGCAATTTACGGTGTGGAAGAGTCTGGTAGATACGTAAGTAAATCCAGACTATTGAAGATGTTAAATCACGAGTTTGATTTATTGACTGAAAGATTAAGTGGGGAGAAGTATGACGACAGAACTTTCTTTGCTTTTGCAGATACAGTAACGACACTTAACTATAACAAATCCAACGACCCACATGGCTGGATTGGACTTCGTTTCCAGTCAGAGCCGGATGGTGAGCCTAACGAAATATTTTTCCATGTACGCCTGCTTGATACTGATGCTGCATTACAGCAAAATGTATTGGGTATAATTGGTGTTAACCTCGTTTACGCAGCATTTTATTACAACCAGGATCGCAAGGCGATGATTGAATCGCTGGCAGATAATTTGACGGTTGGTTCCGTAGAAATTGATCTGATCTCGGTAAACGGACCGGTATTTAAAGGTGCAGATAACATTTTGTTGAATCTTTACCTGATTGTTAAGGAGTTTTCAGATGCTGCTATTTTTGATTCGCAGGGGCAGCCTTGTTTACCTAAAGATTTGCTGTATAAAAAGGATATCATGATTTTGCGTACAAAGTATGAACAAAAATCTCATCCTAACTTTAGCATGCTCAACAAGGCAGTCGATCAATTTGTGAAGACTGAAAATGTACAGGAAGATAATCTTAGTGTACTGATTGAGGTATTGATGACTAACGTGTTGTCAACCGGAGATGAGTTACATGAATTAGACCTGAATTCTGTTGCTAAAAGAGCAAAAGAAATGTGTAAAACAGGAAATAAAGTAATCGTTTCAAATTTTACCAGACACAATAAATTAGCTAAGTATCTGGATCGTTGCCGACCAAAAAGTGTAGGTATATCTACCAACATCAACAACCTTAAATTTGTGTTTAACTCAACAAACTTTGGTGAAAACTACAGCAGTCAGCTGTTAAGTTATGTGAGTGATATGTTTAGTAAAAATGTAAAGCTGTTCGCTTATCCATTCCTTGATAAGAAAACAAATGAAGTAGTTACATCCGCAAATATGCCGGTAACTCCCGATGCGAAACCTTTATTTGACTTTCTAATTCTTAATGGTTATATAGAAGATATTCAGGATTATAGTGATGATGATGTAAAAACAGTTTAGAAAACTGTTTTTACAAAACACTAAAGATCTTTGTATGGGTTTTTAATCGCAATTCCCATTAATCTGTCAGGGTGTTCAATTGGCTTAAAGCCAAATTGTGCATATAATCCATGGGCATTCTGAGTAGCCAGCATATACCTTCTTAGCCCTTGCAGGTCTTTATGAAAAAGCATTAATGACATCAGCTTTTTTGATAGGCCTTGTCCTCTGTATATTTCTTCTACATAAACATCGGCGAGGTAGGCAAAGGTAGCCTTATCCGTTATCCATCTGGCAAATCCAACTTGTTTCGTGTCTTTGTAAATTCCAAAGCACAAAGAGTTTTCAATAGATCTCTCAACAATCTCCAGAGGGATGTTTTCTGCCCAGTAAGATTGGGTGCTCAGATAATGATGAATAGCAATAGGATCTATTTTATTCTTATCATCTGAAAAGATAAAACCATGATCTTCAATTTCCATTAGTTCCTCATGTTAATGAATTGCAAAGGTTGTCCAAAATCTTCTTTACGGCAAAGTGCAATTACGCCTTGCAGGTCATCGATACTTTTACTTTGTACGCGAACCTGATCATCCATCATGGATGCTTGAACTTTTAGTCCACTGGCTTTTATTTTTGCAACTATCTTTTTTGCAGTTTCTTTATCTATGCCTTCTTTAATGGAAATTTCCTTACGGATCATATTACCTGATGCATATTGTTCTTTGCCGAAATCAAGACTTTTAGCATCAAGATTCTGCTTAATCATTCTTGAAATGATAGCGTCTTCTATCGCTTTTAAGCGCATGTCATCCTCTGTAACTATGGTAATTACGTTGGTTTTTTTATCGTGGTCAATAGTGCTTTTTGAAGAGCTGAAATCGTAACGGTTAAGGATCTCTTTTTTTGCGTTATTCATTGCATTATCAAATGTTTGAGCATCTACTTTGCTTACAATATCGAAAGTGGGCATGATTATAGCTTTATAGTGAAAAATATATTAGATTTAAGTGAAAATTGATTTCCAGTACAAAAAAACGAAATTATTATGAACCATCCTGATTTTACCTATACAAAATGTAAATAATTGATAGTTCTAACAATTCATAGGCTGTAACATTAAAACTTAGAACATATGAAAACCAATAACCCAAAGGTGCAAAAAAAAGGCTCAAAAAAGGCAGCTAAAAAAGAATTAGAGAAAAGTTTGAGAGAGAAATTTCTGGAAGTTGTAAAACATCTGGGGCACGATGCTGAAAGGATAGGTAAGGATATTGAGATTGCAAGTAAGTTTGTAGCCAAAAAAATAGCCAAGAAATTTAAAGAAGTAAAATCAGTTGTAGAACACAAAGTTGATGAAGTGGCTGCATCAAATGAGCCCATAACCAAAAAGGTTGAGGCGCTAAAGAAAAGCACAATAAAAGGAGCAAAGAGTGCAAAGAAAGCTGTTGAAAAAGCGGTTGCGAAAGCAAAACCTGTTGCCCAGAGTGTTAAAGTAGCTGCGATTGCTACAGAAGAGAAGGCTGCAAAAGCAATTTCAAAATCAATTCATGATGTGGCAGTTAAGGTCGCAGAAAAAACTGCTTCAAAACCTGCTGTAAANGCAGTAGCAAAACCGGCTGTAAAACCAGTGGNTAAATCAGTTGCTAAACCGGTAGCAAAAACGGCTGTAGCAAAACCTGTTGCAAGTACAGCGCCAGCTAAGAAAACGGNTAAGCCTGCCGCACCAAAGACAACAACAGAAAAANCAAAATAAGGGCCTAAAATGCATATGCAGATTGAAGGTTAAATTTGAATTTAATAATTGAGTAATAATTAACATTTACTTAACAATAGAATTCGCAGTTTTGAGGAACAATAATAGTTAATGAAAAAAAAGGCGCCGTTTCTAAATAGAGAGATCAGTTGGTTATATTTTAACGAGCGGGTTTTACAAGAAGCTGCCGATGAGACAGTACCGCTCATAGAACGGATAAAATTTTTATCTATCTTCTCATCAAACCTTGAAGAGTTTTATCGGGTAAGGGTAGCTACCTTAAGTAGGTTATCTAATCTAAATGATAAAGCAAAGGCCTTATTGGGTTTTAACCCTAAAAAGGTTTTAAATGAAATAAAGAACATTGTAGTAAAACAGGAACGTAAGTTCGAGCAGCTTTTTCAGGCAACATTAATGAATGAATTGGCGCAGAACAGGATCTTTATTTTAAATGAAACACAGCTAAACGTTTCCAGAGGAGAGTTTGTTCGTAATCATTTTAGAGACAGGATATTATCAAACCTGGTTCCTATTATGATTGATTTAGAAAAACCTTTTCCGGAACTTAAGGATCGGTATTTATATTTCTTTGTCCGGCTTTCAAAAAAGACATCTAAAAAGAGCGAGAAGTACGCGTTAATAGAGCTGCCTCCGGATTTGCCACGGTTTCTTGTGTTACCGGAAACCAATGGACTTAAATTTATCATTTTAGCAGAAGATATCATTAAGTATTGTTTGGATGATATTTTCTATGTTTTTAATTACGACATCATAGATGCATATTCTATTCAACTGACCAGAGATGCGGAGCTTGATATAGATAAAAACATCAATGATAAGTTTGTTGAAGACCTGAAATTGAGTCTTGATAAGCGTAAAAAAGGTAAGCCAATGCGCCTGCTGTATGATACAGAAATGCCATTTGATATGCTTACGGTTCTGGTATCTAAACTTAAAGTAGAGGCAGAGAGCTTAATTCCAGGGAACAGGTATCATAAATTTAGAGATTTTATTGCTTTCCCAAATGTGGGTTCAAAAGAACTGGAGTATGCACAGAATGTACCGCTAAAAGTAGCTGGCTTACATCGTACTGAAAGTATTTTTAATAAGCTAAGCGAAAGAGATTATCTGATTAATTTACCGTACCAGTCGTACGACTATATCATCCTGTTTTTACGTGAAGCGGCAATTGATCCTAAAGTAACAGAGATCAACATTACACTATACCGATTGGCAGAGAACTCCAGAGTTGTCAACGCCTTAATCAATGCAGCAAAGAATGGTAAAAAAGTTCATTGTCTTGTAGAATTAAAGGCCAGGTTTGATGAGCGGGCAAATATATTCTGGACAAGTAAGTTAGAAGAAGAAGGTGTACATGTTAATTATGGATTAACGGATTATAAAGTACACTCGAAAATCTGCCTAGTAAAAAGAATGGAGAAGGGAAGGGCTGTTTATTATGCCAATCTAGCTACCGGGAACTTCAACGAGAAAACTGCTAAATTATATTGTGATCATAGCATTTTTACTTCCAAAAAGGAAATTACGCTTGATTTGCTTAAGCTCTTTAATGCCCTGAATAAAAGAATGGTAATAAAAGGATTTAAGCACCTGATTGTGTCTCCGCTTGAATCCAGAACCAAAATTTACGGACTAATAGACAGAGAGATAAAATTTGCTAAGCAAGGCAAAACAGCTTACATGATTTTAAAGGTAAATAGCCTTGCAGATGAAGGTATTGTAGAGAAACTTTATGAAGCTAGTAATGCCGGTGTAATCATTAAATTGATTGTCAGAGGGATTTGTACATTGGTTCCCGGGATAAAAGGGTTCAGTGAAAACATTACTGTGATCAGTATTATTGATAAGTTTCTGGAGCATGCCAGGGTATTCATATTTGGCAATAATAATAAAGAAGAAATGTTTCTTTCGTCGGCAGATCTGATGAGTAGAAATTTTGAACATAGGGTAGAAGTTGGCTTTCCGGTTTTAGATGAAGAAGTAAAACAGGAAATTAGAGATATCATTGAATTTCAATTGCAAGACAATGTAAAAGCGAGAGACATTACTCGCTTAAACAATAATAAATACCATAAAAATAGACTCACAACAAAAGTTAGGGCGCAGGTGCAAACCTACAATTACTTAAAAAATAAACATCAATAAAGCAATGTTAAGATACGCTGCAATAGATATTGGCTCAAATGCTGTAAGGTTACTGATCGCTGATATCTCAAAAACGGAAAAAGGCTATAGTTATAAAAAGAATACTTTGGTGAGGGTACCACTGAGGTTGGGGGATGATGCGTTTTTGGACCAACGGTTGTCAGACCGTAAAGCAGAAGACCTTGTTAAAACAATGAGTGCCTTTAAAAACCTAATGGATGTTTATCATGTAACTGAATATCTGGCTTGTGCTACCTCAGCAATGCGTGAAGCAGAAAACGGTGCTGAGGTAATAAAAAGGATAAAGGAAGTTGCGGATCTTGATCTCGAAATTATTGAAGGTCAGCGTGAAGCAAATATCATCTATGCAAACCATATTGAAGAGAATCTTGACGCTAAAAAGAGTTACCTGTATATTGATGTGGGAGGTGGTAGTACAGAGCTTTCTGTTTTTGTAAACAAAGAACCTGTAGCTTCTAAATCTTTTGACATTGGAACCATCAGGATCCTCGACAATCAGGATAAAGATGAAACCTGGGAAGACATGAGATTGTGGGTTAGGGAAAATACAAAGAACCTTAAAAATGTAGCAGGTATCGGAACCGGTGGAAACATCAATAAGTTGTTCAGAATGTCGGATGAAAAAGAGGGTATGCCTTTGTCGTTTTTAAAACTTAAGGGCTTGTATAACCAATTAAATGGCCACTCTTTAAAGGAACGGATCAGTATATTTGGATTGAACCCTGATAGAGCGGATGTAATTATCCCTGCTTGCGAGATTTACATCACCTTAATGAAATGGACAGGTATTAAGCAAATCTATGTGCCTAAAGTTGGACTGGTAGACGGAATAATTAACTTGTTAATTGAGGAAAACCTAAAAGCCGAAGTTTACGTTTAAAGATATACAAGTGCAAGATATGCACCATGGTGACTAACGGAATTGGGATTGGTCATTTTATAATCAGGAGGAGTTTGATCGGTAATTTTAATCTCAACCCTTTCAAGTTCTTCCTGTTTAGTAGCAGCTATGGTATGCACATAGTGCTTATCGAAAGAGCTTTCGGTATAATACACCTCATCCTCATAAAAAACATTTCCTGTAGCTTTATCCTTGTAAATAATCAGGTTGTTGCAATGAAGTTTAAGCGGGGCAAACTCGCGGAGCTTGTTCACTCTTGAATAGATCTTGTAGGCCGATTCTTTCATGCTCCACAGCAGCCAGACCATAAGAGCAGAAGAAATGCCTGAGGTGATCATAAATTGCTCTTCATGATCAAACAGCTTATCCAGATAGCCTTTTCTTTTCCAATTACTATCAATGGCAGCTTGTTCCAGATCAACGATGTCGTTGCCTATCATTTTGTTTTTAGTTTATCTTCTATGATTTCTATAGCGGCAGTTACATTAAGCATCCGTTCCATCGAGAGGTTGTCTATCTCAATGTCAAATTCCTCTTCCACATCTAAAATGACATCAACCAGGTTTGCAGAATTGATCTTCAGATCTTTAATGAAATCTGTGGTTTCATTTATTGAGGCTACTGCATCCTTATCTTGCGCGTAGGTGGCAATAATAGGGGTAAGCCTTTCTATTAATTCTGCTCTGTCCATATTTTATTAAGCGTATTTTTTTAAGATAATACAAGCATTTACGTCCCCAAACCCGAAGCTTGCCTTGGCCACAATATTAACATTTGTATTCAATAATTGTTGTGGAATTTTATTGAAATCTATGATGTCGGTTATTTCAGGATTCAGATCCTCACAGTTGATGTTCGGAAATATAAAATCCTGATGCAATTGTAATATTGATGCGATGCATTCAATGCTTCCGGCGGCGCTTAGGCAATGGCCTATTGTAGATTTTAAAGAGTTGATGTAAGGGAAATCCGTACCTTTTCTATCCAGTGCTGTACTCCAATTTTGGATTTCTGTTGCGTCTTTACTAGTTGCTGGTAGATGTCCGTTAATTGCGTCAACCTCATTGGCACTGATACCGGCATCTTGCAAGGCTCCTTTAATACAGCGTTGAACAGCAATGCTGTTTGGGGCAGTCATTGTTCCGGAGCCTCTCTGGCCACCTGAATTGATATGGCCACCCAGTATTTCAGCATAGATTGTTGCACCCCGCTTAAGGGCACTATCTAATGATTCTAAAACTAAGGCTCCAGCACCACTTCCAGGTACAAAACCACTCGCACTTGCACTCATTGGTCTTGATCCTTGCTCTGGAGATTGGTTGTGTTTATAGGTGCAAACTTTCATGGCGTCGAAACCCGCCCATATATAAGGCCCACTATCGCTTGTGCTGCCAGCAAGCATCTTTGTTGCCTGACCGGTTTTGATTCGTTCATAAGCCATTAAAATGCTTTCCGTACCGGTAATGCAGGCCGATGAGTTAGTGGTGGTTTGATTTCCAAGGCCAAGCTTGCCGCCAAGGTAAGCGCTAATGCCGCTGGCCATGGTTTGTACCACCGCGGTGCTGCCGAGTTTTTTTAGTTGCAGCTCATCAACTTTATAGATAGATTCTCTGAATTTATCTATGCCCGAAGTACCCGTCCCGAATACTGTTCCACTGTTCCAATCAGGTTCATCACTGTCGTGATTGATGTCGAGTCCGGCATTTTTCCAGGCATCCATACCGGCAATGACGCCATATAGGATGCCCGAACTATTGAAATTTTTTAATTCTAAGGGGGTAAAATATTGTGCAATAAAATCGTCTGATAGCTCAGGCTTGCCGGCTATCTGACAAGAGAACTGCAATTGTTCTAACTGCGGATCATGGTTGATACCCGAAGTGCCATTTTTAATGGCCTTGGTAAATGCAGTTAAGCCAACTCCATTTGGGGCAACAACACCTAATCCGGTTACAACAACTCTGTTATCCATTCATTTTATTGGTTACCATACCGGCTATAGTGCCTTTACAAACTACTTCATGTTGTTCATTTAACATTTGCACTGTGCAGTTTAGTTTTTTAAAGCGGAAATAAACTTTCTCTGCAATAACCTTTACTTTTTCTCCGGGAAATACAGGTTTCATAAAGTCGATAGCAGTTGAGGTTAGCATAACGTGGCCTGGTACGCCACCTTCTGCACTTCCTGTTAGGTATATGCCCAAACAAACCAATCCAATTTGAGCCATTGTTTCTGTTAAAATTACTCCTGGAGTAACTGGATGATCTTTGAAATGACCTTTGTAAAAATCCAGGTCTTTATCAAAGGTGAAAGTTCCACTTGATCCGTTTTCATCTATGTGAAGCAATTCATCTACAAATAAAAATGGTTTGGAGTAAGGTAAGTGGGCTAAAATTTCGTCTTTATTCATGTTAAATCAATTATTGCGTTAAAAGTATTCTTTTTTTGGTTTCTACAGCACTCCTCATGCTGAAATAAATTCAGCATGAGGAGTGCTGTACCAAGTGTGGTAATTTTAAACTACCATTTCAACAATATCCTTTGAGCAGAAAAACCCGGACCAAAACTTAGCATCAGCCCCAAATCTCCTGTCTTTGGTTCACCTTCCATAAATCTTTCTAAAACATAAAGAACCGTGGCGCTCGACATATTCCCGTACAACCTTAAAACAGCTTTGGTATCTTCTATGTTTTTACCCAATTTACCAAATAAATCGTCCACAAGTTGTACAATTTTTTTTCCTCCCGGATGAAAGATTAGGTGATGAATATCATCGATGACTAAATTGTATTTAGCCAAAAATGGATGAATTATATCCGGGAAATGATTTTCTATTGTATCAGGTACATTGACATCTAAAACCATTTGCAATCCACTATTAACCAGTTCAAAACCCATCATTTTTTCTGCATTATAAAAGTGATACATTTCATCCGCAATAATTTCTGGTCCCTGGTCATCAATGTGAGAAGAAAGCAATGCGCAAGCCATCCCATCACCAAAAATAGCGGCACTAACAATGTTGGTCATAGAAAAATCGTTTACCTGAAATGTTGCTGTCGGCGATTCATATGCAATTACAGCAGCCCTTTTCCCCGGATTGGCTTTCAAAAAGTTATTCGCGTATATCATGCCCGAAACACCGGCAGCACAACCCATTTCTGTAACCGGTAAGCGAACGATATCTTGTTTTAATTTTAAATTATTGATAAGGTATGCATCTAAAGAGGGAATCATAATACCTGTACAGCTGACGGTAATCAGGTAGTCAAGATCCTGGGGTAGCCAGCCCGCTTTTTCTAATGCTTGTTTTAAACATGCTGTGCCAAGTTTTATTCCTTCTCTTACATAAATGCTATTTCTTTCTTCAAAAGTCAAATCACTAAAAATTTCTTCTGGCGACATGATCGAATAGCGCTGATCTACCCCCGCATTTTCAAATATCTTTTTTACTTTTTTAAGGAAACGGTCATCTTGTCCACTTAGCCATGAATCTAAAAAAGGTATAATCTCTTCAGTTTTTCTTGAATACTGGGGCAACAGCTTACTAACGGTTTTGATCTTGACGCTCATGGGTGATTTTTATGGTTGGATTAATTGAAAGTTGGAATTATCCATTGATATCGGAATGCCCACTTCCATTTTATGGAGTGTTCTTTAAAGTTCAGATTTTTCGAATAGGATAGGAGGTCATGTTTTTTAAATCCCCTAAGTATTGAAACCAATCCATCATCTTTTGACATTTTGTTGAGCCTGAAAATAAAGCATATCGCAGTGAACAGATAATATGCAATAGCACTTCTATGTAAATCATTAACAACAATGCCGAGCCTTGCTTGTTTTCTAAATCCGCCCATCAGTTTAATGATTTCCTCGTCTTTGAAATGATGAAGTGTTAATGTGCATAGGATAATATCGTATTTTTTGGGCTGCTCTATTTCATTGAATATATCTGCACATACGTAACTGACATTGGAGAAGTTTTTTGACAGCTGCTGCGCATGGCTAATGGTATAGCTGTTGGCATCTACTCCAATTAATTTAAATTGCAGGCCATTTTTGATGGCATAGCTTGCTAAGGTTCTCAGCATATCACCATTGCCACAACCTACATCTAAAATGCTGATTTCCCTGGACGTATAGGTCGCATTGTTTTTAACTAAAGATTTTACCCCTTGTAGTGTCACTTTGTTGCCGCCAAGTAACCTGTTTATGCTTGCTATTTTGTCTAAAGCATCCCTTAGTATTTCTCCTTCCATAGAGAAATTATC
>Ga0065714_10003407_pt1 | contig 18297 bp, 16 predicted proteins | sample MisRhiReplicate2_FD_59101 | JGI IMG/M metagenome (GOLD analysis project Ga0065714, IMG submission 59101) | Miscanthus rhizosphere microbial communities from Kellogg Biological Station, MSU, sample Rhizosphere Soil Replicate 2: eDNA_1 v2... | ecosystem: Host-associated > Plants > Roots >...
GATCAAGGATAGGTGTAGATACGGTAATTGAGAACGCTTATATAATGGGCAGTGACAGATATCAGACTTTGCAGGAAATTGAAGAGGAGAATGAGAAGGAAAAACCTTTGATTGGAATAGGCGAAAGGTGTAGGATTGTAAATGCGCTGGTAGATAAGAATTGCCGCATCGGGAACGATGTGAAAATAATCGGGGGAGAGCACTTACCTGATGGCGATCATCCTCTTTATACGGTTAGAGATGGAATTGTTGTCGTTAAAAAAGGAGCCATTATTCCCAATGGAACTGTGATTTAAACAGTTGTATTAAAAATAGAATTGAGGATCAGAAAGCTATTTCTGGTCCTTTTTTTATGGATTGTGGTATCTTTGTCTTATGCAACGCAGTTTTACAGATCAGCTGGGTAATATCATTCAGATTAATTATCCGCCTAAAAGAATTATTTCTCTGGTTCCTTCTCAAACAGAACTTTTGTTTGATCTGGGCCTGGATAATGAAGTCGTTGGACTGACTAAGTTTTGTATTCATCCTGTAGGTAAATTTGCCGGACGTACTAAAGTAGGCGGGACTAAAAAGTTAAATATCGAACTGATCCGTAGTCTGGAGCCTGATCTCATTATTGGCAATAAAGAAGAGAATGAGCAAAGTCAGATCGAGGAGTTGATGACTGAATTTCCTGTGTGGATGAGTGATATTTATACACTTGATGATGCTAAAAAAACGATAACCCAAATAGGAGAGTTGGTAGATAGATCGCCAGAGGCTTCTTATTTGAACCATTTGATTCATGCAGGCTTCAATGATTTGCAGACTTTAGCACTACAGCAAGGGATTAATAAATCGGTGGCTTATTTAATTTGGAGGGAGCCTTATATGTTGGCAGGCCGAAATACTTTTATAGACGACGTTTTAACGATTAATGGCTTACAAAATGTAATCAAACAGAGTCGATATCCGGAAATTGATTTGAAGGCCTTAGAAGCCCTGAAACCTGATCTGATATTTCTTTCTTCAGAACCGTACCCATTTAAAGAAAAACACCTGGAGGAAATTCGAAGTGTAATTCCCGATGCTAAAGTCATGCTGGTTGATGGAGAGATGTTCTCCTGGTACGGCAGCAGGTTGGTTAAGGCGGTGCAATACCTGTTTCAATTACAAAAGGAATTACTATAATATTCGGGCTTGTAAATATTGTCCTGGAAATTTTTTAAAAATAAAATGAAAATATTTTTACTGTAAACCAGTGTGTTAAGATTGATGAATGAAAATAATTCAAAAACCTTTTTGACTTTTAAAAACTATCTCTATCTTTGCAATCCCAAAACAATCCAAATGCGGAAGTGGCGTAATTGGTAGCCGCACCAGACTTAGGATCTGGCGCTTCACGGCGTGGGGGTTCGAGTCCCTTCTTCCGCACATTGTTTAAAAGCAGCCCGAAAGGCTGCTTTTTTATTGTCCTTTCGTTTGTGTAACTGCTTGGTCTGCAGTGTATTGTCTTAGTCTTGCTTATAAAAAGTATGAGTATTGTATGAGTCTCCTATGAGTATGGTATGAGTTTGTATGACCTGAGGTCGTTTAAAACGCAGTTTAAAGGCTTTTATCAGCCATCTGATTGAATACTGATTAACCGTCTGTAATTAGTGGTCGACANATGAAGCATATGAATGTTTAGATTTTTTTAGCNCAATTAATTTGAATAAATTATATTTATCCAAAATGCTGATACAGCTTTTGAAGAATCACACAAACATGAAACCAAACAGAAGAAAATTTTTACAACAACTGGCCATTGGATCCGGAGCATTAACGCTTGGATTGCCGGCTCTTGTTCAGGCGAACAATGGGCGAGATTTAAATAATTCTATCGACGAGTCTTTGTCGGGGCCAATGAATGGTAACAATTCTGCGCCAAGATTTAACATGAGCGGTTACGCAGCACCTAAAATTGATAAGGTAAAGGTTGGTGTAATCGGGCTCGGTATGAGAGGTCCGGGCGCGGTAAGCCGACTGTCATTTATCGAAGGGGTAGAGATTAAAGCGCTTTGCGATAAATTGCCTGAAAGAGCAACTGCTGCGCAGAAATATCTCACGAAAAAAGGCTTGCCTAAGGCAAAGGAATATTCAGGAGAAAACGGCTGGAAAGAGATGATCGATAAGGAAGGTCTTGATCTGGTTTATATTTGCACACCATGGGATTTGCATACGCCTATGGCTGTCTACGCAATGGAAAATGGTGCTCATGCTGCTACAGAAGTTCCGGCAGCGTTAACGATTGAAGATTGCTGGAAGTTGGTGGAAACCTCTGAAAAAACACGCAAGCATTGCATGATGCTGGAAAACTGCTGTTACGACTTCTTTGAAATGTTGACCCTGAACATGGTTCGTAATGGCATGTTTGGAGAGCTGGTTCATGCGGAAGGTGCTTATAACCATGATTTGCTAGGCTTGAACTTTGATAAAAAGGGTTATCAGGATATGTGGAGATTGAAAGAAAATATTGATTTCAATGGGAATTTATATCCTACACATGGACTTGGACCGATTGCTCAGTGCCTGAACATCAANAGAGGGGATAGNATGGATTACCTGGTTTCTATGTCGGGCAACGANTTCCTGATGGGGCCAGAGGCGGAGAAAAGNGCNCAAAAGGACGACTTTTACAAACAATTTGTAGGTAGGAACTATCGTGGAAACATGAATACAACTACGATCAGAACGGTTAAAGGTAAGACTATGATGTTGCAGCATGATGTGTCTACGCCAAGACCATATTCCAGAATTCATGTACTAAGTGGAACGAAAGCTTTTGCGAGCAAGTATCCTGAGCCGGAACGCATTGCTATTGGAGAAGAGTGGGTGAAAGATGCAGAATTGAAAAAATTATATGAGACTTATAGTCCGCCAATTATAAAACATGTAGGTGAGATCGCAAAAAAAGTGGGCGGTCATGGTGGAATGGATTTTATCATGGATTGGCGTTTGATCGACTGTCTGCGTAATGGCTTGCCATTGGATCAGGATGTTTATGATGCTGCGGCCTGGAGTTGTATTATTCCGCTAAGTAAAAAATCTGTTTCTAAAAGATCATCAGGTATTGATATTCCTGATTTTACCAGAGGTGCCTGGGAGAACAATAAGCCCGTAAATTTAACGCTGGATGGAGGCGGGAATACTACGGTAAGAAGTGTATAGTACCTAAAAAAAACGTTTTTGCTGACCTCTGTATCTATTGATGCAGAGGTTTTTTTATGCCTTTGGAGTGCTGAAGTTCAGACAATTCATAGCTATAATATTTTAAATTATAAGCTTTGAAATCAACAAAAAACCATATATTTGCGCCCTCGAAAGGGAAATTTGAGCGGTAGATTGGATTCAACTCTTCCGCGGTAAACTTCCTCCGCAACACGGGGGGATTTTTTGTAAAAAGACATTAATAATTATTGATTCAGAAAGATGAACATTACACAGGAAAAAATTAACGACTTAAACGCGGTTGTAAAAATTAAGATTGCGCCTGAAGATTATACTGAAAAGGTTGATAAATCTATAAAAGAACAAGCTAAAAAAGCTACCCTTCCGGGTTTTCGTAAAGGAATGGTTCCTGCAGCTCACATCAAAAAGATGTACGGTAGAAGCATTCTTGTAGAAGAAATCAATAATTTGTTAAGTGAGACATTAAACAAGCATCTTACAGATAATAAAGTAGAAATCCTTGGCCAGCCTTTACCGGTAATGGATGATACTAAAGAGTTCAAATGGGATTATACAGATGAGTTTGAATTTGATTATGAACTAGGTCTTGCTCCGGCAATCGACGTAAAGGTTACTGCTAAAGATAAATTTACTCAATACGTTGTTAAAGCTGACGAAGAAACACTTGCGGCACGTATTAAAAATATCCGTAAAAGCTATGGCAAAATGACAAACCCTGAAGTTTCGGCAGAAGAGGATGTACTTTATGCCGAATTAGCACAACTTTCTGCCGATGGTTCAGTTTTTGAAGGTGGAATTAACAGTACCGGTTCTATTCGTTTAGATCAGGTTGCTGATAAAAAGATTTTAAAATCTTTAATCGGTTTAAAAAAGGATGACGTTGTAGAACTTGATGTTCAAAAAGCTTTTGATAAAAATGAGGTGATCATCGCCAAATTGTTAAACATCAGCGAAGAAGATGCTAAAGATCTACAGTCTAAATTCCAGGTAACGGTTAAAAATGTAAACCGTTTAGAGGAAGCTGATTTAAACCAGGAGTTCTTTGATAAATTGTTTGGTGCTGGTGTAGTAACTGACGAAGCTGGTTTTAAAGTGAAAATCACTGAAGAAATCGAGAGCATGTTTAATCAGGATGCTGATCGTAAACTGCAAAATGATATGTACACTAAATTGATTGAAAGTGTAAATATCGAACTTCCTGATGCATTCTTACGTAAGTGGTTAAAAGCTACTAACGAGAAATTAACTGAGGAAGAATTGGCTGAAGGTTATGATGATTTCGCGAAAAACCTGAAATGGACTTTAATCGAGAACAAATTGATTAAAGACAATAGTATCGAAATTAAATACGAAGATGTATTCCATACTGCTAAGCAACGTTTAGATGCTCAGTTTAGAATGTATAGCCCTAGCCCGATGCCAGAAGATCAATTGGCTCAGTACACGGCTACTTTCTTAAAAGAGAAAGACAACGCAAACCGTATTTTTGATGAGGTTAAAGCTTTGAAAGTGTTTGATTACATTAAATCAGTGGCTACTTTAGACCAAAAAGAAATAACTTATAACAAGTTTATAGAGTTGAAATAAATGCTGTTTTAAACAGCTTAAAGTTTAATTTTTATAAATTACAGATAAGGCGGCTTTTATTAAGGCCGCCTTATTTATATAAAAAGGAAACTCAAATTTTACAATCCCACAATAAATTACCAATTTAGTTTTATTACTATTGGTGAAGAAAAACACATTATGGAGGTTTTGCAACCGAATAAAAGTTCATAATGATTAAAATAAACAATTATAAATCATGAAGATAGATAAAGACGAATTTAGAAAATACGCAGTTAAACATCACCGTATAAATGGTTTAAATGTTGACCGTTTTATAGGTGCTACTAACAATTCACCGAAAAGCATGACTCCGTATATCATTGAGGAACGTCAGCTTAATGTTGCTCAAATGGATGTGTTCTCCCGTTTGATGATGGATCGTATCATCTTTTTAGGTGATGCCATTTATGATGGAAATGCAAATATTATCCAGGCTCAGTTGTTGTTCTTACAATCAACTGATAACAACAGAGATATTCAGATTTATATCAACTCACCGGGTGGATCTGTATATGCAGGTTTAGGTATTTATGATACCATGCAATACATTACTCCTGATGTGGCAACAATTTGTACCGGTATGGCAGCATCAATGGGTGCGGTTTTATTGGTTGCAGGTGCCAAAGGAAAACGCGCAGCGTTACCTCACTCACGTGTAATGATTCACCAGCCTTCGGGAGGTGCTCAGGGGGTAGCNTCNGATATGGAGATCAACCTGAGAGAAATGCTTAAATTGAAAAAAGAATTATATGATATTATTTCTAANCACTCCGGACAATCGTACGAGTGGGTAGAGAAAGCTTCAGACCGTGATTACTGGATGAAAGCGGATGAAGCGAAAAGCTTTGGAATGATTGATGAAGTGCTAGGTGCTAGCAACAAAGACTAAGAGATGGCTAAACAAAGTAAAGAATCCCGTTGTTCGTTTTGTGGCTCAGGTAAGCAGGATACTTTAATGCTTATTGAGGGTCTGGATGCATATATCTGTGATAAATGCGTTACCCAGGCTAATCAGCTACTGGTGCAGGAATTGGGAAGTAAGAAATCAAAACCTTTAGATACTTCGGTTACCCTGTTAAAACCACAGGAAATCAAAGCGCATATTGATCAGTATGTTATTGGTCAGGATGATGCTAAGAAGGTACTTTCTGTAGCGGTATATAACCACTACAAAAGGTTAAGTCAGAAGGTTGATAAAGCAGATGAAGTAGAGATCGAAAAATCGAACATCATGCTGGTTGGTGAAACCGGTACGGGTAAAACTTTATTGGCTAAAACCATTGCTAAAATTTTGCATGTACCTTTCTGTATCTGTGATGCTACAGTACTTACTGAAGCCGGTTATGTTGGGGAAGATGTTGAAAGTATCCTTACGCGTTTGTTACAGGCTGCGGATTATGACGTAGCTTCTGCTGAACGTGGAATTGTATACATCGATGAGGTGGATAAAGTAGCACGTAAAAGTGATAACCCTTCCATTACCCGTGATGTATCCGGTGAAGGTGTACAACAGGCCTTGCTGAAGATTTTAGAAGGTACGGTAGTGAATGTTCCACCTCAGGGCGGGCGTAAGCACCCTGACCAGAAAATGATCCCTGTAAACACAAATAATATATTATTTATTTGCGGTGGAGCTTTTGATGGTATAGAACGTAAAATTGCCAACAGATTGCGTACACAGGCGGTAGGTTATAAAGTTAAAAAAGAGGATGCTGAACTGGATCTGAAGAACTTGTATAAATACATCACTCCTCAGGATTTAAAATCATTCGGTTTAATTCCTGAATTGATCGGGCGTGTGCCTGTTTTAACTCACCTTAACCCACTGGATAAGCAAGCGTTGCGTAACATCCTTACAGAGCCTAAAAACTCGTTGGTTCGTCAGTATGTAAAACTGTTCGACCTGGAGAATGTGCACCTTACGTTTAGTGATGAGGTTTTAGACTTTATCGTGGATAAGGCCATGGAATATAAACTTGGTGCGCGTGGACTAAGGTCTATCTGCGAAGCCATTATGTTGGATGCCATGTTCGAGATTCCATCCGATACCAGCGTGAAGGAATTAAACATCACGCTCGATTATGCGATTGAGAAGTTTGAGAAAGCAGACTTTAAGAAATTAAAAGCTGCATAATGATTTAATCCCCGGTTTACCGGGGATTTTTTTTTATATTGTTATTTGAAGCGTGTTAAAATTATTGAAGACGCCCTTACCTGTGTGGGTGCTGTGACTAAGTATATTTTAATAAAGAAAGGAGCATATATGAACGAAGAAAAAGACGTAAAAAAAGACGAGCTGGCTGGTAAAGAAAAGAAAGTAAAAGAAGTTGAATCTCCTGTTAGAAAAGGCTTAAAATCTAAGGAGCAGATTGTTAAAAACTGGTTGCCTAGATACACAGGAAGACCCTTGGAAGATTTTGGTCAATATATATTACTAACAAACTTCAGTAAATATTTACAGATGTTCTCGGAATGGCATGATGATGTGCCAATAATGGGCCTGGATAAGCCGATGCAAAGTGCTACAGCTAATGGGATCACCATTATAAATTTTGGAATGGGAAGTCCGCTTGCTGCAACCATGATGGATTTGCTTACAGCGATTAGCCCCAAAGCGGTGCTGTTTTTAGGCAAATGTGGCGGATTGAAAAAGAAGAACCAGCTGGGGGATTTAATTCTGCCTATTGCGGCTATAAGAGGCGAAGGGACGTCTAACGATTACCTGCCTGCCGAAGTGCCTGCATTACCGGCCTTCGCCTTACAGAAGGCGATATCAACTACCATACGTGATCATTCAAGAGATTACTGGACAGGTACCTGTTATACAACCAACCGCAGGGTATGGGAGCATGATAAGGCTTTTAAAAAATACCTGAAGAGTTTAAGGGCAATGGCCGTGGATATGGAAACAGCAACTATTTTTACTACAGGCTTTGCTAATAAAATTCCAACCGGAGCATTATTGCTGGTTTCAGATCAACCGATGATTCCGGAGGGGGTAAAAACTACAGAAAGCGACAGTAGCGTGACTTCCAAATATGTGGAAACACACCTTAAAATAGGTATTGACTCTTTGAAACAGTTAATTAATAACGGACTTACAGTAAAACACCTGCATTTTTAATCGTCCGTAAGACTTTTAGGGTAATCAAAGCGAAGGAGTGTACCTGTATGGCGACTTACCAGTGCCCAGTCGTCAACAGGGAATTCTAGCAATACCGTAGCGCAGGTAGGGATGTTGTAAATGTTCGCATCACTAAGGTAATTCGTAAAGTCTGTGAGACCAGGGTTATGCCCGAATACAGCAATATAATCGTACTTATTGTTAAATCCGTTTACAACGTTCAGCAAAGTTTTTACATCTGCCTCATAAATTGAGGCATTTTCTTTTATCTGTTCCGGTGATTTTTTCCATGTTTGAGCAAAATGCTTAGCTGTGGTGATGGCTCGTAGTGCAGGACTACTTACAAGCTGCTGGGGGACAAGGTCTTTTTGAACGAGTCTGGCCGCCATTTCAGGGGCATTCCTATGACCTCTTGGGTTCAAGGGCCTGTCAAAATCTGCTAGATGGGCATTTCCCCATTCCGATTTACCATGTCTAACCAATAGCAAGTGCTTCATAATATGAGCGAAGATTAAGAGTTTATAAAACTAACAACTATATCAGGGTTAATGTTTTTCATACAATGAAAATGACCTAATGGACATTTCTCCAAACCGAATTTTGAACATGGCCTGCAGGAAAGATCTTCGCCAACGATTAACGAATCCGATATCTTGTAAGGATGTACGCCAAGAAGATCGGGAGTTGTTCCACCCCAGATAGAGGCTAAAGGCCTGTCAAATGCTTCAGAAATATGCGTCAGACCAGTATCAAAGCCGATTACTTTGTGTGCCTTCGAAACCAGGAAAACAGATTGATCCAGATTGGTAATGCCACAGGTATTGTATACGTTACTACCCACAGCTTGCTGGATAGTCAACGCATTATCTTTCACATCATTGCCACCAAGTAAAACAACAGGCAGGTTTATTCCCTTACATATTTCTATGATTTTATCATTAGGAAGCCTTTTGGTAAAGTGAGTTGCTCCGATAACAAAGGCAACAAATTTCTGCTGATGAGTTTCAGGTAAAAAATCTGATAAATTGTATGCTTTTGAAATGTAGTAATCAATGGGTTTATTGTCGTTTTTAACACCAAGAAATTCTACCGCTTCCAGATATCTGTCTACCAGATGTTTTTTTGAAATGAACCTGTTCCATTTGAATTTTAAGGCCAGCCATTTGCTGATTCTATCCTTTTTATAGGTAGAAGAAGGGAGTCCCGTTGCCAGTTTAATAATGCTGGTACGTAAATTATTATGCAGATCTATTATCAAATCAAACTTTTCTGCCTTAATGTCTTTGACTGTGTCCGATAACTTCGGCTTAAGCGTATGTAGCTTAGTTAAATAAGGGTTGTTTTGATAAATATATTGGAACTGAGTTTTGGTAAGAAAGTGGATTTCGCTATTTGGTAATTGTTGCTTCAGGCATCTCACTACCGGAGTAGTATAGATGATATCGCCCATGGAGCTGAATCGTATGACCAGGATCTTTTTAGGTGTTTCCAAATGCTTAACCGCTATTAAGTGTTTTTAATTTTTTCTATAATGGCGGTCGAAGAATAGCCCGGAAGGAAAGTAAGTACTTTAACTTCACCACCGTTGGCAAGTGTTTCTTTGGCCCCAACAATATTGTCTAAATTATAATCACCTCCTTTAACCAGTACATCAGGTTTTATGGCTGTGATCAGGTCAAGGGGTGTGTCCTCGCTAAAAAGCACGACAGCATCCACAAAGAACATAGAAGCAATCAGTTGAGTGCGACTGAATTCATTGTTTATAGGTCTGTTTTCTCCTTTTAATTTGCATACAGACTGATCTGTATTTAATCCGATAATTAAGATATCCCCTAAATTAGCTGCATCACTAAGATAGGCAATATGACCGGGATGAACAATGTCAAAACAGCCATTGGTAAAAACTATCTTTTTCCCTTCGGCTTTCCAGATTTTGGACTGGGCTACAAGGTCATCTTTAGAAAAGATTTTTTGTGTTAATGTCTGTTTGATATCTTTTTTCATGACTAATACAATTGATCTACTGCATTACACAGGATATGTCCGATAAGGATGTGCATTTCCTGGATTCTGGCTGTATTATTTTCCGGGATGACAATGTTTAAATCGCAAAGATCATTCATTAAACCACCGTCTCTGCCTGATAAGCCAAGCGTTTTACAGCCCATTTCTTTTGCTGCTTTTAAAGCTGTTATGATGTTTGCGCTATTACCGCTGGTTGATATGGCTATAAATAAGTCCGACGGACGAGCCAAAGCTTCTATCTGACGTTGAAATACCATGTCATAACCATAATCATTACTTATGGCAGTTAGTGCTGATGTGTCAACCGTAAGCGCAATTGCTGGCAATGCTTTACGTTCTTTTACAAACCTTCCGGTTAATTCGGCAGCGATATGTTGTGCATCTGCGGCACTTCCACCATTCCCCGCGATTAAAACTTTTGCGCCGGATAATATGGTTTCTGTGATCAGCTTGCAACCTTCTTCAATTTGAGGTACAAGGCTTGAAATGACTTTATCAATGGTTAGTCTATGATGATTTAATTCGTCTAATACCATGAATGTTAATCGGTTTTTAAAGATGCAATGATTTCTTCTATGTTGGTAGTTGCACTACCAATGTGTTTGATGACAATAGATGCTGCGTGATTGGCAATGGTTGCTGCTTCTTCAATATCCAAGCCTAAAGCAAGGCAATAGGCTAAAGTGGCTATTACAGTATCTCCCGCGCCGGTTACATCATATACTTCGGTAGCTGCCACCGGCAGAATTTTGAAATGTTCTTTAGTGATGATTGCAATTCCTGCTTCTGAAAGCGTTACAATTAAATAGGTGGCTTTTGTAGCGTCCAATATGACATGAGCAGCCTTCACCAAATCCTCATTTGTGCTGATGCGCTCTGCTTTGGCAGCTTCAGCCAATTCCTTACGGTTAGGCTTAATTAAAAAAGCACCCTCATATTTGCTATAATCCAGTCCTTTTGGATCTACTAAAGTTCTTTTTCCTATGCTCTGGCAATGTTTAATGATCCTTAATGACAGGCTCGGAGTGAGTAAGCCCTTATTGTAATCCGAGAGCACCACAACGTCTGCTTTTTGGATATATGGGCTCAGATGGGCGAAAAAGGATTCCTCCAGCTCAGCAGCGATGTTGTGTGTATCCTCTTTGTCAATTCTAACAATATGATGATTTCCGACAATAACACGGGTTTTTACTGTTGTAACCCTGCTTTCGTCTTTTATAATTAGCTGACTGCTTATGCCCTTTATAGTTAAAAGATCTTTTACATCTTCGGCAAAGGCATCATTACCAACAACTCCCCCCAGATAAACCTTAGCGCCAAGAGCAATAAGATTGCTGGCCACATTTGCTGCACCACCAATAATTTTTGATTCTTTCTTTGCATTTACAATTGGAACCGGGGCTTCCGGTGATAATCTACTTGCAGAACCAAATAGGTAGTGGTCGAGCATGAGATCGCCTATAACTAAGATATTCGGAGGGGTATTGTTCTGATGGGCAGTATATAGTTTTTCTGTTAGCATGCTCAATTATTAAAGTCAAAGGTACGCATAATGGCTTTTATAATGATTAAATATTGTTGGTTCTGCCTCCGAAAAGGGCTGTTATTTCAGTTAATGAATGGCTATTCAGGCATTGTTTTGCCGTTAATCCGCCTTTTCTGCCAATAAGTACACCGTAGTGCATATCGTGAAAGCCTTCTTTTCTGTGTGCATCAGGGTTTATGGAAAGTAANACGCCTTTTTCCAGCGCATAGCGATGCCAGCGCCAATCNAGGTCTAACCTNAGCGGGTTTGCGTTGATCTCTATCACTACATTGTTTGCTGCACAGGCATCAATCACTTTAGCATAATCGATAGGGTAGCCTTTTCTGCTCAGTAACAATCTGCCGGTAGGGTGACCTAAAATAGTTGTATATGGATTTTCAATTGCTGTAATGAGCCTTGAAGTAGCTTTTTCTTCATCCATCCTTAAAATACTGTGCACAGAAGCAACTACAAAGTCGAAGGTTTTTAAAATATCATTACTATAATCTAAAGATCCATCATANAGAATNTCACTTTCTATACCTTTAAAGATGCGGAAGGGGGCAAGTTTTGCGTTCANGGCATCAATNTCCTGATGTTGTGCATAGATACGCTGTTCGTTTAATCCATTCGCATAAAAGGCAGATTTGGAGTGGTCGCACATGCCCAGATATTCCAGCTTAAGGGTGTCTCTACAAAACACCGCCATTTCTTCCAGTGTATGCACACCATCACTCCATGTAGAGTGGTTGTGTAAACTTCCTTTGAGGTCGGCGTAGGTAATCAGTTCCGGAAGTTTGTGTTCTTTTGCCAGTTCCACTTCATTTAAGCCTTCCCTTAATTCAGGAGCTACAAATGCCAGTCCTGCTTTTTTATAAATCTCTTCTTCGCTTGTAAAAGGACCTGTTCCAGCCAGGGCCAATACAGTTTCCACATGCTGTGGGTTGCCGGTAAGCTTAAACCAATTCAGGTAAAAGTCGGCCTTTTGCACCAGTGATAAGTTAATCTTTAAGCCTGATTCAGTGCGGGCCGAATAATTCCCATCTTCCAGTTGCTCAAAGCTGAGTTGTTTAAAAGTATTTATCTTGTCCTGGACTTCCTGGATGCTGTCTGCACCAATGACCAGTTCAATTTCTTCAATAATCTCCAGACATCTGCGGTAATCCCCTGCGATGCCCAATAATGGGTCGCCATTAACGGTGTTTAACCACACCGCAAGATCTGCGTATAACTGATTGACCGTAGCTTCAGCATGGGCATATAGGAATTTCCCATGTGCGGCCATTTTAAACTCAATGATTTTTCTAATCTCATCCTGAGTTTTTAAACCAAAACCTTTGGCCTCAATTAACCTGTTTTCGTTGCAGGCATAATAAAGTTCACCTATGTTTTCAATACCCAGATCTTTCCAGATCACCACTATCTTTTTCGGACCAATTCCTTTTATTCCCAGCATTTCTACAATGCCTTCCGGAGTTTGCGAAAGGATTTCCTGCAACTCGGCCATGGTACCCACTTGAAGGAGTTCCCATACTTTGGCTGAAATACTCTTACCCAGGCCATCAATCTGTGCGATTTCTTCCAGAGATTTGCCCTGAATGGCATAAGGTAGTTTATCAACTTTAAAAGCCGCATTGGCTACAGATTTGATTTTGAAAGGATTCTCATTGTGGAGTTCCATCAATTGAGAAAGCAGGCGTAAGGTACGGGCAATGGTCTTGTTTTCCATGGGATGCTAAATTAATAAAAAGCCATCGTTTTTTTGAAACGATGGCCCATGTTTTACTATAGAAGCTTATTTTACTGAACTTTAATCTCGAAAGGCATCCTGGCTTGCACACCAGATCTGGTTATTGCAGATTTTATTTGCTGAAAAATTGGATAATTATCACCCAATTCTTGTTTGGCATAATAGGTTTTAACCTTTTCTGTCGTGTTTTCCATTAGTGATTTAAACGGATCCAGCATTTCAGGATATTCTACAACCTTATATGCTTTTAGTTTAGCTTTTTTTGCTGCNGAAACGATNGCATCGTTGAAATTACCGGTTCTGTCGGCCAGCCCGATTCTTACTGCATCTGTTCCTACCCAGACTCTTCCACCACCAATNCTGTCGATATANGCTTTTGATTTTTTGCGTCCATCAGCCACGTGACCAATGAAGGTGTCATATATGCGGTTTACATCAGTCTGAATGATGAATCTTTCACCTGGAGTCATAGGACGATCCATACTCATGATATCNGCGTANTTCCCGGTTTTAACACCGTCAAAAGTAAGTCCGAGCTTCTCGTTATATAACTTTTGAAGGTTAGGTATTACGCCAAATACGCCTATNGACCCGGTTATGGTGTTTGGCTGTACAAAAATAGAATCGGCGGCGCAGCCAATGTAATATCCGCCGGATGCGGCAACATCACCAAAAGAAGCGATCACAGGTTTTACTTTTTTAGTCAGTATAACTTCTCTCCAAATCACATCAGAAGCTAAGGCGCTACCTCCCGGAGAGTTTACCCTTAAAACAATTGCCTTTATGGAGCTGTCTAAACGCGCTTTTCTGATAGCTCTTGAAATACGTTCAGAGCCAATCTGCTGGTCAGAACCTTCGCCACCCATAATATCNCCNTTTGCATAGATTACTGCTACTTTATTCGCTTCCGAATGGTCCTCGTCATCAACCACATTTCTGGCATAATCATTTATGGNAACCGTTGTGATATTTTTGTTTTTATCTTTTCCTGTAATAGATTTCAGCTCATCAATAACCTCATCCTTATACTTCAGGCCATCAACCATTTTATAGGCTACAGCATCGTTAGGTTGTTGGATTTTGTATTCATCTGCAATTTGGTGCAGCGTAGTAATACTGATGTTTCTGCTTTTTGATATGCCTTCCAGGAAGGTTCCATATAAACCATTCAGGTAAACGGTAACCTGCTCGCGGTTTTTGTCGCTCATTTTATCTGTGAAAAAAGGCTCAACAGCACTTTTATAATTCCCAACNCGGATGATTTGCGCTTCGATGCCCAGTTTATCAAGGGCACCTTTAAAGAACATGGTTTCTGATTTCAGCCCCTTAAATTCCAATGCACCTTCAGGATTCAGGTAAACTTTATCCGCAACCGAAGCCAGGTAATAAGCCCCCTGGGTATANACTTCGCTATAGGCTATTATTTTCTTTTTGCTCTTTTTGAAGTCGATCAAAGCGTCTCTGATTTCGCTCATGGTGGCAAAACCGGCTTTCGGTGAGCTTACGCTGATGTAAACACATTCGATGTTGTCATCCGTCTTTGCTTCACGCAGGGCACGGATCACGTCATTAAAACCAATACTTTTATTTCCATCCGAACCTACTACAGGTAGTCTGGAGAATGGGTCCTCTATTGTACGCTCGGTTATGGTCTGGTCGAGGTTAATAAAAAGGACTGAATTGTTACGTACATTCACCGTATCCTCATTTAATGAGCTCTTTACGATACCCACAATGAGCACGATAAAGAATATTAAAAAGAGTACCATTGAAATAACGACTCCTACAATTGTTGCAAAAACATATTTAAAAAATTCTCTCATGTGACAGGTAAATATTTATTTTGTAAAGATAAGTAAACCATGGATGAGTTTACCGCATTAATTAAGCCTTTGTATGGAATTGGATAGTGAAAATGTTTATTTGTTACTGGGAAGTAATCTGGGTGATCGTGAAACACTTATAAATGACGCCTTGATTGCAATAGACCAGCATATNGGTGTTGTTTTTGCAAAATCGTCTTTGTATGAAACTGCGGCCTGGGGAAAAGAGGATCAGCCGACTTTCCTGAATATCGCGGTTGGCGTTAAAACGATGCTCAGTCCGTTGGAGGTATTGGAAAAGGTGTTGGAGATAGANTTGGATCTGGGGAGGGTAAGACTAGAGAAGTGGGGTGCAAGATTGATTGATATCGATGTGATACTTTACGGAGACAGGGTTGTGGATATGGGCGAAAAGCTACAGGTTCCACATCCACAGATGCAATACCGCAAGTTTGTATTGGAACCATTGAACGAAATTGCTGCTGAATATGTGCATCCGATTCTTCAGTTAAAAGTATCGGAAATATTAGAAAGATTAAATGATAATTTGTCGGTATCAAAACTATAAATTCNTTAGTTTTGTCTATGATGATAAACGTAGAAAAAAACAATGAACCTCTGGATCTCTCTTATTTAAGAGATATGTCTGGAGATAGCGCTGAATTTATCATAGAAATGATAGATATGTTTAAAATTCAAACTCCTCTGTACATTACCGATCTGGGAAAAGCTATTGAGGACCAGGATTGGCCAAGGGTATCCAATTGTGCGCATAAAATAAAACCCACATTTGCTTATGTAGGTCGTGAGGACGCTAAAGATCACATGCAAATGATGGAAAACAATGCAAGGGATCTTAAAAATATAGAGGGCTTACCTTTGGCATTTGAACAGATCAGCAGTTTTGTTGAGATATTGTATGCTCAACTTGATGAAGCTAAGGCTGATCTGGAAAAACAACTCTAAATAATTGCTGGTTTATTTATTTTCTGTACTTCTGAAATGAAGAACCGATAAACCGATATACATAACAAGTATAAGTGGTACAGCTGCGAACTTTAGGAAGGGGATAAGCACTACCGATAAAATAAGGAAGATGTATTTTAGCTTATTTTTTTCCCAGCTTGTTGAATTGAATTTAAGAGAGAATATCTTTATTTCGCTCACCAGTAACCAGCTTAACAATACAATTAATCCAACCAGCAGAGGAGCTGATCCAATCAGGGAAGGATAATCTTTTTGTATAAATGGTAAGGATACAATAAACAAGGTATTCATAGGCGTATTTAAGCCGATAAAATCTTCGGTTTGNCTGGTGTCGATATTAAATTTCGCTAACCGTAGTGCCGAGAATACGGTAANAATGAAGCCAAAGTAAGGCAAATAAGGAGAAGAGTAATCGCTCTGATTCAACAATTGAAACATCACCACTCCAGGTAGAAAACCAAANCTTACTACATCAGCCAAAGAATCNAGTTCTTTACCAATGGCAGATTTTACATTCAGCAACCTGGCTACAAAACCATCAAAGAAATCGAATATGCCGGAAAGCAGTACGAAGTACGCTGCTATTTCAAGGGAACCATTAAAGGCATAAACAATACCTATGCAACCTGAAAAAAGGTTGGCACATGTAATTGCATTTGGAATGTGTTTTTTCATGCTGGGGGCAAAGATACTGGAACAAGGATTAAGGAGCAAGGATTATAGAACAAAGCGTAAAAAGAAAGGAGCAAAGATGAAAGATGGTGATCTTTTACCTTTGCTCCTTATTTATTTTGTCTTAATCTTAAACTAGCTGTTCATTGAAATTAAGAATTCTTCATTCGATTTTGTACCTCTGATCTGAGCCTGAACAAATTCCATAGCTTCCTGAGCATTCATGTCTGCCAGGTGGTTACGTAATATCCAAACACGTTGTAAGGTATCTCTGTCATGTAACAAGTCATCTCTACGTGTGCTTGAAGCGGTAATGTCGATCGCAGGGAAGATACGTTTGTTAGATAATTTACGATCCAACTGAAGCTCCATGTTACCTGTACCTTTAAATTCTTCAAAGATTACCTCATCCATTTTAGATCCGGTATCGGTTAATGCAGTTGCAAGTATGGTTAATGAACCACCTTTTTCGATGTTACGTGCTGCACCGAAGAAACGTTTTGGTTTGTGTAATGCGTTTGCATCCACACCACCTGATAATATTTTTCCTGAAGCAGGAGCGGTTGTGTTGTAAGCTCTTGCCAATCTTGTGATTGAATCTAAAAGAATCACTACATCATGACCACATTCAACCAAACGTTTCGCTTTTTCAAGTACGATGTTTGCAATTTTAACGTGACGTTCTGCAGGCTCATCAAAAGTAGAAGCAATTACTTCAGCTCTTACGCTTCTTGCCATATCGGTAACCTCTTCAGGACGCTCATCGATCAATAGAATGATCAGATAAACTTCCGGGTGATTTTTAGCGATAGCATTGGCAACCTCTTTTAGTAAGTTAGTTTTACCTGTTTTAGGCTGTGCAACAATTAAACCACGCTGACCTTTACCTATTGGTGTGAATAAGTCGATGATACGTGTTGAGTAATTATTTGTCTCAGTAAAAAGGTTTAACCTTTCCGTAGGGAACAAAGGTGTTAAGTAGTCGAAAGGAACGCGATCCCTAACATCAGCCGGAAGGCGTCCATTGATGGTTTCTACTCTTACCAATGGGAAGTATTTTTCACCTTCTTTTGGTGGACGGATGCTTCCTTTTACGGTATCACCGGTTTTTAAACCGAATAATTTAATTTGAGATTGTGATACATAAATATCATCCGGTGAAGAAAGATAATTATAATCGGCAGATCTTAAAAAGCCATAACCATCGGGCATAATCTCCAATACACCTTCATTGGTAATGGTATTATCGAAATCCAGGTTCGAATAACTGTTTTCGGTTTGCTTATGATGAGGGGTACCCTGACCTTTTGGTCTGTTCTCTAAAGGTCTTTGTTTTTTATCCTGATTACCAGTGTTCTGGTGTTTAGCTTCAATTGCTGCTGCACTAGGCTCCGTTGCCGGAGCATTTTCTGTATTAACAGGTGCAGAAGACGCAGGCTCTTGCTTGTAGTTTCCTAAACCGGCAGGCTGTTGGTCGAACAATGAAGCCCTGTTAAAAGGTCTTTGTGTTTTTTCTTCATCCTTTGAAATACGAATCCTTTTTCTTGAAGGTCTATCTCCACCCTGAGCG
>Ga0065714_10064806_pt1 | contig 18294 bp, 42 predicted proteins | sample MisRhiReplicate2_FD_59101 | JGI IMG/M metagenome (GOLD analysis project Ga0065714, IMG submission 59101) | Miscanthus rhizosphere microbial communities from Kellogg Biological Station, MSU, sample Rhizosphere Soil Replicate 2: eDNA_1 v2... | ecosystem: Host-associated > Plants > Roots >...
CCGCTATTTTCTTTTCGTTCTGGTTATCCATTTTCAGGATGTCCAACAACGTCTCCCGACTCACTTTGAATTTTTCGAGCAGTTCGGTTAGTCCCGCGTCAAATTCAAGTTCCCGCTTTAATTCCGGGTCGTCTCGCATTTCCTGCAATTCGCGATAGTAAATCGCGAGTGCCCTTTCCGCCGCTTTGAAGGTGACTAATTTCGACATTGTGTAGCTTCCCTGTTTTGATTGCTTAGTGAGGTTGGTTCGGAGTGGTCATGCTTATGATGTTCTCGGCGGCGATTAATGAAATCGCAGCGGCGCGCGCGTCTAGGTCGTGGCACGAATCTAACACCGCTTTAATCTGCTCAATGAGTTTGACCGTTCGAACCTTTTGATTCATCGGCATGACGTCTATCAGCGCGTTGACGAGCGCCAAATGAAACGCGTCTTTATCCATGTTCGGCTCACAAAAAAACCCGACGTCGGAGTGACGCCGGGCGAAAGTAATTCAAACCGCCGCGCGGTTCAATTCGATTTCAACAACCTTTTTACTGATCGTTTCCAAGACCACTAGGCCATAGCCTCGGGCTTTCTTGCTCGCGTTTATTTCGGCTTCTAGCGAACTGGTGCAATCGTCTTGATGGTAGAAAGGGATTTCGAAGCCGTCGCGATTGCGCACAAGTAACATGACTTCAAGCCGCCGCTTAACGCATAGCTTGGGCGCGGACACTTTCGTTTTGATGGGGGTCTTTTTGGGCGAGGGAACGCCGAGGGTCGCGCGTAGTTCGTTCTCAAGTTTGGCGTGTAGCTTGGCTGTCTCGCTGGCTTGTTCTATGCCGGGAGTCGGCGCGGTCTTGACTATGCTCGGAACGAACTCAAAAGAAGCGAGCAACAATTCCGGCTCTTTCGGTTTGGTCGGGGAGTTAGTAAACAGAGCGTCGCGCATTTGATCCTCAAGGTCTGAGGACTTAGCGGCGGGGGTGAAGTCAAAAAAGAAATCCGATTCTTTGAGTGATGAGAGTTCGCGACGTTTGCGCTTTTCCGCTTTGCGTAGTGCGCGGAGTTCATGCGGAGTCGGCTCGGGCGGCGGCGGTTCAACAGTCGAAATTAACTCTAACAGGCAATGTTCGCGCTCGGCGAATCTGGCAAATCCTAATCCTGAATTCAAAGCCATTTAAAAACCCCTGTTGTCCATGTCCAAAGTTTTCCCCTTATCGCTTGCGGCTTAGCCGACGCGACGTCTTGTAATGTGTAACGTCAATGAGACAGTACGTCAAGCCGATTGTTATAGGTGTGTGTGCCACGTCGCAGCGTGGCGAGCGTTTGTATCCGATTGGCGAAACGGCGTCAACCCTACCCCTAGCCCTGCCATTGATCGGAAAGCCCGTGCTGCAATGATGGTGCAAATTTGGTGCAACGAGTGCTGCAAACCATGCATTATCTAGCATCACCACGATGCAGCGAGGTGCAATAAATACAGGGGGTTACGGGGAAAACCTTATGTAAATCAATGGTTAAAATTGGATTCGAAATCCGTTGAAGTGGCAACATTTCCTAGGGTTCAAATCCCTATCTCTCCGCCAAAATCAAGGGGTTAGCGCTTAGTCGGCGCTGGCCCCTTTTTCATTTGGTGCAATTTTGGTGCAACACCATTTGCACCATCGGCTATCCTTGGGTTTCCAACGACCGAAGGGGATACCGAAATGGCTACCTATGTGAAACGCGGCAACTCGTGGCAGGCGCAAATTCGGCGCAAGGGATACCCAACCATGACCGCCACCTTCGACACCAAAGGCGAGGCGACCAAATGGGCGAACGGCATTGAGGGGGATATGTCCCGCTCGAAATATGTTGATAGCAGTAAGGCCGACCAGACCACACTAGCCGCCGCGTTAAACAAGTACACGAAAATAAGCGACGGCAAGAAGGGATCAAAACAGGAAGCCGTCCGAATCAAGCGCTGGCTTAAACATCCCCTCGCTGAAAAGTATCTCAGCGCCATTACTTCATCCGACCTCGCCACGTATCGAGATGAACGCCTAAAGCAAAATGTTGCGACCGCTACCGTTCGCCTTGAACTGGCAATACTCAGCCACCTTTATTCCGTCGCCGCTAAAGAGTGGCATATGACCGGACTGACCAACCCTTGTAAGAACATTCGATTGCCGAAGGGAAGTCTAGAGCGCGACCGCCGCCCGACTACTGCCGAACTCAAAAAGGTATGTGAAGCGGCGCGAGTCATTAACCCCGAGTTGCCGGTGATAATCGAACTCGCGGCGGATACCGCCATGCGCCGGACTGAGTTAGTCATGTTGCAACGTGAACAGATTCGCGGGCGGGTGGCTTATCTTGAGGACTCGAAAAACGGCGAGCGTCGCCGGGTGCCACTTTCGACTAAGGCGCTCGACCTGATTAAGAGTATGCCGGAAAGGACGGACGGGCGAGTCTTTAGTATCTCGCCGCAATCCGTTAGCAATTACTTTGTTCGTGCTGTTCAAGCGGCCGAGGTTGTCGACCTTCACTTTCATGACTTGCGACACGAGGCGACTAGCCGTCTGTTCGAACTAGAGTTAGGGATTATGGAAGTCGCCGCCATTACCGGACACAAAACGTTGTCGATGCTTAAGCGCTACACGCACTTAAGCCCCGAGAAACTGGCCGACAAGTTAGGCTAGTGCCATCACACGCGGCGGCTCTTTACGGGGCCGCCCCGCTTTCACTTCTTTATATTCCCCCTGTTCGAAATCCTTTAGGAACTTGCGCACCGTCTCCAAGCGCCAGCATATGCGCGTGCCTTGCTTGTAGAACGGCGGCAACCAATCGGCGCGATGTTGGACCGCGCTTCGGATTGCCGATTCTGTACGGCCCATAAGCTTTGCTAGTTCCGGTACGTGTAGAATTTCCGCTTCCATGTTGTTCCCCTTCTTGTCGTGCCCGTCTCTCAGGTTCGCGGCGTGTTACAGGCCGTTCGAATCTAGCCAGTCTTTAACCACGCCCACTACATACGCCGGGTGGTCGGTGTCTAACTGGAACAGTTGCGCGGCCAACGAATCGTCCTCGACGCTCTCTAACCGGTCCAACCAAACCACGCCGTCCCATGATGCGAACTCGGGTTGATGGTGTTCGGCGATCACCTCGGCCGCAACTTCGGCGCGGGTCAACATTTCGCCATAGCCGACGGTCCCCATAAATAAATCCAGTTCCTCGCCGTTGATGCTTTCGAACTGGCACATCGCGCGGAACAATACGGCGATGTCGTCTTTATCGGTGTGATGGGTGTTCTCGCTAATCATGGTTTCATTCCTTAAGTTGGTGCCGTGTTGCGGACTATAGCCCGCTTCACGTCTTTTGTTTTTACTGGTCGACACCTGGAATTTGTGCCAACAAACGTCGGCCTAGCCACTCAATAACCGGGACCGCTTTAGTGTTGCCTATGGCCTTGTAGCGTGGTTCGTCGGGGCAACGCTCGGGCGGCTTGCCACGCCACGCAATGCGCGTGTAATCGTCCGGCAATCCTTGCAGGCGCTCGGCTTCCCGTGGGGTGATGAACCGCAATCGCCCGTTATCGAGTACAGCCGGGAACCGATTTTTTTCCGGCAACGCCTGATGCTTATGTAACACCGCGTCGAGGGTTTGGCTCACGCTGGCACCGGACCACCACGCGGGGCACTCGACCGCGACGACTCGTCGACATTTGGGACATTGGAGCATTCCAGCGCTGACCGAAAAAGCACAGCCGCAACGGCACTGTAAAATTTCGGTTCCTGCCCCTTTGCCTGTAGTCGGCGCAGAATCCCGGCGCACGTTCGCGAGGTCAAATAGTACCGCTCCGGGGTCGAACCCTTTTCGAGCGCTTGCGACAACGAACACTCGGCGACGTCGTTGGGCCACTCCGAAATATTGGGCATTAAGAACCCGCCAAGCGATTGCGCGTTGGGGTCCATACACACAACCAGCGTTCGGCCATTTGCGCCCTGTCGGGAGCAATGCACAGCTTTCCCCAGCAAGCGCGCCAAGAAAACATCCGAAGGCGTTTGCGTTGTCCGTGAGGACGCCCGGCACGTTTTCCCAGACGATGACGGCGCCGGGTTGTCCGGCACGTTTTCGAACATGGTCAATTGCATCTGCCACCTCTACAAATTTGAGGGTTAACCCGCCGCGCTCGTCGGCCAAACCTTCGCGCATTCCGCCCACGGAAAACGCTTGGCAAGGCGTGCCCCCTATAAGGATGTCGGGCGCTTCAATCTTGCCTCGCAATATCTCGACGCTGAGCCGCGCCATGTCCCCGAGGTTCGGCACCTCGGGGTAATGATGCGCCAGCACGGCACAAGGGAACGGGTCGACCTCGGCAAGCCACGCGGCTTTAAAGCCGAGTAAATTCCAGGCGGCGGACACCGACTCTATACCGCTGCAAACTGACCCATAAGACACCATGTCAATTCCCCCGCAATCCGTTTAAGCCCCGGCCAGATACGGCACTTTCGCAAAGGGTATGTCGTCGTCCCAAGTATCAGGCGGCGCGGCCTGTTGGTTCTGTTGGGGGGCCGGGCGCTGGGTCTGTTGCGCGGGTGCCGGTTGCCCTTCTGGTTTCGGCCCGAGCAGTTGCAACGCCCCGCGCATGTCCACGATGACTTCGGTTGTGTAGCGTTTGATCCCGTCTTTTTCCCACTCCCGCGTTTGCAACTTGCCCTCGATATAAACCTGAGAACCTTTGCGCAACCACTTCGCGGCGACCTCGGCGACCTTGCCGAACAAGCACACCCGATGCCACTCGGTTTTCTCGACCGGCTGGCCCGATTGTTTGTCGGTCCATTTCTCCGAAGTCGCGAGACTCAAGGTCGTTACCGCGTTTCCGTTTGGCAGGTAACGGGCGTCGGGGTCTTGCCCGCACGTCCCTACAAGAATCACTTTATTAACTCCGCGCGCCATAGCACACCTCGGGAATGTTGATGGTTAGGGTATCGACCAGCGCCAAGAATTCGGCCCGGCGTTCGGCGAGCATTAAGAGTTCATCCTTGAACGTGTCGCGGTCCTGTCGGTACACGATCAACTGCCCGGCCTCGGGGAAGTCGGAACAGTACGACGCGAAGTCGACCCAATCCCGGCCGGTACAGTCGAGGTGCCCGACCAGTTGCCAGCGGTACGCCGGGTCGAACGATCCCCGTTCGGCCGTCGCCCAATGAACCGCCGCCGTCACCGACTTGATTTCGAGTACGCCGTGTTTGCCTATCAGGCCGTCGGGCGAATCGCCGTAGGTGCCGCAATCAAAGAACCCGCCGTTAGTGACTTCGACGAACTGCGCGTCCTCGTACAACATCCGTGCAATGGGTTCCTGAATATGGCCGCGCTCCATGTCGTCCGACTTGAAACTAAATTCAGCCTTCTGACCCGTCACCCTTTCGAGCGCCAGTTGCAACGCGTAACGTTTGGCCGGGTCGCCGAACGCCTTTCCATAATTCGCCATAAAGGTTCCGAAGTTGCTTGCGGTCGCTTTGCCCACGCGCAGGGCGAACCATTCGTCCGTGTTCTGCTCGACGTCGCGCCACTTCATTTCCGGCACTCCGCGATTAGTTGTTGTTGGTCGGCCTCAGTCATTGAGGCGCGCGCCAGAACCGCGTCTAGGTTGCCGTCGCGCATGTAAGCGGCTTTCGCGTTTTGCCACGCCTTCACGGTCGCCGGGGTGATGCTCGCCACGGTCGGCGCCTTCGGGCTAATCCGTAACCCTTCCATAACTTCTTTCCCAAACCTCACGTTGGGGTCGACGTACACCGTGACCTTGAGGTTTTGCCAGTCCTCGATAAACGGCGAGCCGGTCAACTTCTTGAGCGTGTTGCTATTGGTCGCATTGAGGATCATCGGCTTAAGCGTTTCGCCGGGGCGCAACTCGCGCTCGACAAAGTGCGCCGTGTTAAAAAGGTCTTGGGTCTTTTTCGTCCGGTCCTTTTCCAGCGTCACCCGCGCCACGGTTAACACCGTCGGCCCGACTAGATCGGCGCTACTCAAGTACGGCGAATCGAACGCCTTTCGGAAATGGGTTTTGTCCACGGTGAAGCCTCCTATCTAGCGTTGGGAGTGCGTCGCGACGATGGCCGACGGGTTGTCAGTGACCGCCCCGCCAAGCGCCTGCAATGCGGCAATGAGGAACCAGAAGGCAAGGCCAGCGAGGAAACTCAAGGCCTTTCCCCTGGCGCACACCTGGCGTTCGGGCGTCATTCCGGCGCGTCCGGCGCGTCGTGAGACAGGCAAAGCAAGCGGTTTATTTGCTCGCTCAAAGCCAGCACCCGGCATTGGTGGTCGACCCTTTCCCGTTCGATTTCCTGTTGGTAATGCTCGACGAGTACAGCGGTCGGGTCTTGGGTGAACGGTTGCCATTCCACGACCGCTTCGAACGTCCCGAGCATGGCGCCAAAACTCAGCGGGTATTCGCTCATATCGTTAGTGAACAGGCGTTGCGGCTCGCCCGGCTTTTGGTGAACGTAGAACGTCAAGGTCTGTTTCATGCTTTCCCCTTGTTCACGATTTCAAGGATTTCGCGCCACGCTTGCGCCTCGCGTTGTAGTTCGCGGATTCGTTGTTTGTCTTGTCCGTAGGCCGGGCCGTCCGCATAGGGAAGGCCTGATTCAAAGTTGCGGATATACGATTCGCACGCGGCAATTTGCCGCTCGATCAGCGTTGAATGCATGTTGGGGGTTTTCCTCGATAATCCATTTTGAGGCGTGCAACCCATGCCCCCTGTTAGTCGGGGGCTTCGGGTAGGGGGGGTTACTTAATGGCTTGTAGCGCTTTCGTGATGTTCTGGATTGGCTCCATGACCACTTCGGAATAGCCATAAGCGAGGCCGGTAAGGCCGACGAGAATTACGAGGATCAGAACGGTTTTGTCGATGGTGGTCATGGTGGCGCGTCCTTGTTAGGTACGACTCAAGAATAACCCAAGGGCGGGGGCTGTCAATAACTCAGGTTATAAATTTATTCAGGGCAAAAAAAAGCCCGCCAGTGATAGCGGGCAAATGCCTTGCGTGGGCTACTGCTCGAAATAGCGGGACTTCTTGAGAATCCCCGCCACGTAATGCAATGAAACGACCTGCTCGACCGCAAGATGTATCGGCCCGTGTGTCTCGTTCACCGAGTCGAAACGGTAATAGCCGTCGGCGAAATTCGCGTAGACCTTAATCATGCTGCGCCCGTCGGCGGTCCTTACCAACACTTCTTCATAACGCACAAGCGGCGAGTTTGGTTCGACCAAAACGAATTCGCCGTGTTTGATGCGGGGACTCATTGAATCGCCGTAGACGCGCAGTCCGTAGGCGTCCGGGTCGTCACTGTGGATTTTCAAGCACCCGTCGCCAAACCCCGGCGGATAGCCCTCCTCGTCGAAATATCCATTCTCGCCAAGCATCGCTTTTCCCACCACCGGCACCGACCCCCATTTAATTTTTAGCTCGCCGGGTTCCGTGTTCTCGCGAACGTCCGACGAGTGGTTAGGTTCTGGTGTCAATGTAGCCCCACTTTGGGGGAAAGGCGAATTCCCGTGAGCTAGCCACTCCGCCGACACTCCCAACGCTAACGCAATGTCGGTTATGCGCTTCGGTTGCTGGGTTTTGCCCGAGGTGATTTTCTGGATCGCGACCTGTGAAATCGGGGTTCCAGAGACGGACGAAACCAGCGCCGCTAATTGGGTCTGGTTTAGTTGGTGGGCCTTCATTGCGTTTGTCAGACGCTCGGCCAAGGTCGGGGACGTAATCATTTTCATGCATGAATTTTATAACCGTTGTTATTGCTAAGTCAAGCAATCGTGGTTATAGCCGGTTGACTGCGCTAAAACCTCGGTTATATTTCTGTTACGAAAATGGAACAGGGGGGGGCCGATATGACGGACATCGAACGGCCAATAGAGCGAGCGGTTCGACTCGCCGGGGGACAAGCCGAACTAGCCCGGCGTTGCGGAACGAGTCAGCCGCGAATCTGGCAGTGCATAAACCGAAACCTAACTATCCCCGCCGAACTGGTGCTGAAAATCGAGCGCGCAGTTAAAGGCGCCGTGACGCGTAACGAGTTACGCCCTGACCTCTACCCGGTCGGGACGGACCTCTACCCGGTCGAATAAATCCCAAAAAAAACCCCCGGTAGGTTCGTGCGGAACGGGCCGGGGGTTCTATGTGAGCGAGGTAATTATGAACATCGACCCGAACGCTGACAACTCCAAGTCGCAAGCCGCCGAAGTGTTGCGCTACCTCAAATCAGGCGGGCGCATCACGTCAATGGAAGCCTTCACCCGCTGGGGGATTACTCGCCTTGCCGCGCGTGTTCACGAACTGCGCAAGCGTGGCGAGCCGATAGAGTCGGACAGTATCCCGGTACGGAATCGCAACGGCCGCATGGTCAAGGTCGACATCTATTGGTATGGGCGGGCCGAGTAATGGCCGGGGACTGGATCAAATACCGGGCGTCACTCGGGACACATCCGAAGGTTTGGAAAATGGCCGACATCCTCGGGTCGTCCGTCGACATCGGCCGTCGCCTACTGACTGACCATAACGGTGCGCTTGACGATAAGGTCACGCGTGACGTGACGCGTGACGTCACGCTGGCGGCGCTGTTACGGGTGTGGTGTGCAACGAACGAACATACCGAGGATGGTGTGTGGCATATGTCGACGCTGGACACGCTCGACAACGCGGCCGGGATCGTCGGTTTTGGGTCGGCAATGGCGGCGGTTCAATGGGCGATATACGACCCGCAACAACAGACCGTCACCCTGCCGAACTTCACGGAATACAACGCCCCGGCCAAGCATGGCGCACGCTCGACGGGTGCCCAACGACAAGCGCGATACAGGGCAAAGCTTAAGTTAAACAGTGACGCGTCACCGGGCGTTACGGGTGACGTAACGGGTGACGGTAGAGAAGAGAATAGAAGAGTAAAGAAACAACAGCCTACCGACACGGGTTCGACCCCAACCGAGGCCAACCCGAAACCCACCAAAGCCAAACGCAAAACCGCGCTCCCCGTCCCGTTCGAAGTCACGCCGGACATGATCGTTTGGGCGAACCAGCACGCGCCGGGAACATCGATCACCTTGGAAGTCGAGAAATTCCAAAACTACTTCCTGTCGAAAGGCGACACCCGCGCGGACTGGGTAGCGACGTGGCGAAACTGGATGTTGAACGCGCAGACCTACGCCGGACGCCGGATTGTTCCAGCCGCTAAAGCCGGGCCGGACTTCGACGATTTGTCATGGACTCAAAACCTCGGGGGGTTGTGATGGATCACGTTAAAAGTCTCGTGAATCGAATTGTCGCCCGTGGCACCCAAATGCAGGGCGATGACAAGGAAGCGCCGAACATCGACGACGCGGCCGGGCGGGTGGTCAACCTGCTCGTTCGCGAACTGAAAGCGATTTTCCCGGCGTGGCGCCAAGCGTGGCCCGACGACGAATCGCTACAGGCGTACAAACGGTCGATGGTGAAAGGCTTTGTCGCCGAGGGGATAACCCGGATTGAACAAATCCGGTTCGGGGTCGCGGCCTGCCGTCGGCTGCCCTCGGATTTCGTCCCGTCCGTGGGGCGCTTTATCGCGATGTGTCACCCGACCCCGGAACTGCTCGGCCTGCCTTCGGAGGATGACGCATACGCCGAGGCAACCCGACGCGCCTACCCGAGTGGGAATCGTGACGTCTGGTCGCATGAGGCCGTGTCTCACGCCGCGCGCGAGGTCGGGTTGTACAACCTGTCGACCTTGCCACTCAAGACGAGCCGCGAACTGTTTAACCGCGCGTACAAGATCGTTTGCCGAATGGTGGTCAACGGCGAACCGTTGCGCCCGATCCTGATTGGCCTACCGGAAAAGGTCGAGGGGCGACGGACACCCGAGGTCGCTCGGGCCGCGCTCGATAAGTTGCGCGGACGTAATAAGGAGAACCCGAGCGATGAGTAAGCCGCTACCTATTGAACTGATTTTGCGGGTGCTGACTGACCCGGCCACCGGCAAGCCGACGGCGGCTTTCGTCGCGGCAACCGAGGCCGACCGGTCGATGTTGCGCGAGCGTGGGTTTCGTTTGAATACGCGGGTGTTTGCCTACCTGACCCGGCCACGCAATCCCCGGTTTAACCGGCTCGTTCACGGCCTCGGGAAACTGCTCGGCGAACACCTCGACCGTTTCACCGGCCAGCAATCCCACGCGGTCGTCAAGGCGCTGCAATTCGAAAGCGGCGTGTGTTGCGACAAGACCGAAACCGAAATTCCAGGCGTCGGCACCCTGATAAGTAAGAAGCCGCAAAGCCTGTCGTTCCCGAATATGGGCGAGGACGAGTTTAAAGCGTTCTGGTCCGGGGTGTGTGCATACGTCATTGCGCACGACTGGCCGAACCTCACGCCGGAACAGTTAACCGAAATGGCCGAGGTCGACGCATTCAAGGGGGCGGCATGATTTTAGAGCGCGAGCAGTACGGCCGGTTCGGGATTGCCTGTAAGCCCGCCCGCTTTGGGAACGGCTGGGTTGCGTGGGCGTGTGTGGGTCCGACGTCGGCCGCCTCGCCAATCGACGAACCGGCGAAACACGTTTGGTTTGAATTCGGAAAAACGATGGCCGAGACGGTCGACAAACTGAAAGCGGAACTAGATCGAATCGACCCCCAGCAAGGGCAAATCGTGCGGTTAAACGGTGTGCGCTATTACGTCCACGGGTTGGCGACGGGCGCCGGGACAAGTCGCAAAGGGCAAGTGGTCGTGTATGCCGACGTCGACACCGGGCGCCTGTTCTATCGAACCCCGGACGATTTCGCCGAACGCATGGCATGGAATGTCGAGGCGCCGCAATGAGCCTAATCAAACGATTCTCCCGCAATGTCCACGGCCGTGATTTTGCGGTCGGTGATGTCCACGGATATTTCACCTTGCTACAGAACGCGCTTGATGCTGTCGGCTTCGACCGGAAAAAAGACCGGCTCTTTATGGTCGGCGATTTGGTCGACCGTGGCCCCGAATGCCGGGACGCGCTCGAATGGTTGAAGTGGGCGCACTCGGTACGCGGCAACCACGACGACTATGTATGTCGGTTCGATACGTGCGACCCGGAAAACTGGATTTATAACGGCGGGTCGTGGTTCGCCGGGTTGGCGTGGGATGAACAGCGCGAGTTCGCCGCGCAGTTCCGCGAACTGCCAATAGCTATCGAGGTCGAGACGTTAACCGGGACGGTCGGAATCGTTCACGCGGATTGTCCGGTTGAAAACTGGCGCGACCTGCTCGGCGCGCTCGATTCAAAGAATGTTCGGAATGCCTGTATGTGGTCGCGGACTCGGGTTGAACGTGGCGACGAGCGCGGGGTGAAAGGGATTACCGCCGTCGTGTGCGGGCATACCCCGATAAACCGCCCGACCCGCCTCGGCAACGTCTATCACATCGACACGGGCGGTTGGCTCCCGCACCTCGGCGGATATTTTACGTTGCTCGACCTCAAGACCCTTGAGTCAGTCCCGCCAATGCGACACGACCTTGAATGGTTCGACCTATGACCGATTTGCGCAAGTTGGCGCGCGGTCGTGACTGCCAAGTTCGGCTTGAGGGGATATGCAACTTCGACCCGGACACAACCGTTCTCGCGCACTACCGGCTAGGGGGCGCGTGTGGGATGGGCCTCAAGCCGCACGACCTGTTAGGCGCTTGGGCCTGCTCAAGTTGTCACGACGAAATCGACCGCCGCACCTGGAATTTAGATTCGGAAATCACCGCACGCGCCCACCTTGAGGGGGTGTTGCGGACGCTGGTTGTTCTCATCAAAGAAGGGAAAATAAAAATATGAGCAGACCTTTAGGACGTACAGGCAACGGCGAACGCAAGACCCCGCGCGAGACGTTCGATTTAGTCCGCGCGCTGGTGCGCAAGATTGGGCACCAGTTCCCCGACAAACCCGAAGCGCGGTTGATGCTGGCGATTTTCGCGAGCGCGTTAAACGACCTCATCACGAACCAACGCGGATTTGAAGCCGAGGCGGCACGACGGAAAGCGGCCGAATATCTGATGGGCAACATTTGGCACGCGCAGATTTGCGGGGTCGATCCTGATTGGATTCGTTACCAACTGAAAACGGCCGGGATCAAATTTGGCCCCGAGGTGTGGGCATGAACTGGCAAAAAAAAGGCCTGTACCGTATCGAGTCAAACGACGGCTATATCATTGCGTCGTCGTTTGTTAACGAACGCCTAACCGTCCACGTCGCAAGGGCACCGAGGACAACCCCCATCATTTACGCGGGGACTGACCTCGACACCGCAAAGGCGACGTGCGAACGCCACCTATGCGAACAACAGCAAAAGGGCAACGGGTAGGCGGGGGACGATATGAAACTGAATAGCGCGCGTTTGGCGTGGCATGACTGCTATTACTCGCCCGGCGATTCGGTCGCGGCGTTCGCCCTTGAGCGTGCCCAACTCGGCGGCGCGGTCCAACTTTCCGAATTCGACGGTCGCACGGTGCGCGCGGTTCATCAGGCAATCGCCGGGCGGGTGCAACAGGCAATCGGCACTTTGCCGCGTTACGTCGCCGCGTTCGGGCACTGGATGTATAACCCGCTTGCCACCGACGACCAGCGCGAAACGGCCGAGGCGGCGGTGTTCGTTCGGGCCTATGACAAGTCGGGACGCATGACCGCGCACAAGGCCAAGCGCGCCCGTTATGTCGCTATGGGCGTGCTGTTCCGATATCGCCGTATGCATCAAGGGGGGCAAAGCGCGAGCAATGACCCGCTGATTAAGCCTGAAGACTTTCGCCAATGGCTCGACGACACATACGGGGTACGCCTCAAGAGCGAGGCGTGGACGCGGGAATGGTCCGGGTTCGTCGCTTACTGTTTCGAGGCGTGCGACGACCTCGACCGGGAAGCACTCAAGCCGGTAGCGTCGGTGATTCGCGTAATGAATTCACCGCTTGAGGCTGGGGAGACGGGCGGCTGTAGAAAGGGTTTGACGTTCTTAATATGATCCCAACCGCCCGACATGATGACGGGCCATGCAACGGAGTGGCACCAGTGAGCAAACGAACAATATGGCAAGAATTGAACTCAGGACCGGACGGGGATTTGGTTCTACTGTATGACGACACAATCGCCCTAGTCGATGACGGCCAGCACCTTTGGATTGCCGACGCCGCCCAACTGAGGAAAGCGATTGCTTGGGCACAAGCAACGGACGCGGACGAGTTTTACGCCCACGAACCCTACGCGACGTTTTGGGGCAAGTGCCCCGGCTTTCTGGTCGAGGACATACACGAGGGGGACGGATTCCCGCTCGACATCCCGACATGCATTCAGGCGCTAAACCGCTGGCGCTTTAGCCATTTGATCCCGGCGTTTTGGGATTTGGACGAGGAAATGTTTTAGCCCGAAATCCGCGCTTGACGCTCCCGCACGGCTGGCGGTATCGTCGCCCCAACTTGAAAGACGTCCCCCATAAAACAGGGGACCAAAAAAACCCGGTCATTGCACCGGGTTTTTTTGTGGGCGGTTTTTAGTGTTTGGTCGTCGGTTCGTCAAAGCGCACGACATGCACGGACGGATTGTCGAGGTCTTTGATTCCGGCTAGCAGGAACTCACGGACGTAATCCACGCCAACAAGGCCACGGATTAGCGACGCGCTGAGAATCACCAACTGTTCGGCGACCTCGATTACTTGCGGCGGCTTTGACGCATTCAACGCCGCTTCAAGCGCCGCACCGGCAATTCTGAGGACTTCTATTTTTTCTTCCATGTTGTCTTCGGTCATGCTCATAGCGTGCCCCCCTTTAGTAACCGCAACGCCTCGGCCTCGATAGCGTCCCAATCGGGCGTGTAATTCGGTTCGGTCGGCGGTGGGTCCATGCGCGGCCAGTCGAGCGGGTTTAGTTCGTCCTTTGACCAAAGCGTCATGATGTCGAGGGTCGTCATGCTCGACGGAAACGCCTTGTAGCGCCAGCCGATGCACTGAAACGGACAGTCCCCCTCGCCCCGGATAAACACCCACACTTCGGTGATGTCGGGTTGTCGGACGCTGACCCGGATTTCATCGTGGAACAAGTGGCAATCGCCCATAGGTGTTACTCCTTTTTGTTGGTGGTTCGTTTACTCGTCGCCCGTCCATTTGAACGCGACCGGCTCGGGTGGGAAAAACAGGTGGCGGATGTTCGCGACGTTCACCACGTCGGAATCGGCCGGGAATAGTTCCAGCGCGTCGAGGTCGCCCCGGCCGCATTCGCGCTTAAGTGCCATGAGTTCATCCCACAAAATGCCGTCCTGCCAATTGGTGCCGGTATGCGTGGTGCGTTGAACCGACATGCGAACATAGCCGTTTTTCTCGGCATAGACTTGCACCACAAAATTACGCGAACGCCAAACCTCAAGCATGTCCGGCGCCTCGAACGGCCACGCCTCGCGCGGGACGGGTTTCAGCGTGTGCGGCCACTTTGCGTTCTCTTTCGTCATGATTCGGCGTTGGGCAAGGGTCGTTTTAAAGGCCATTGTCTTTTCCCTCGGCTCGGTTCAAAACCGCGTCGACCTGCTCGAAAAGGGCACGGTCGGCGGCGTCGGCGGCGAGTCGCAAGCACGCCGGTAAGCCGTCGATTCGGTAGTGGGAAAACTCGGCGATCAACTTATGGTTGATTTGAAGGCGGTAACGCGCCCGGCCGGTTTCGTCGATTTCTCCGGTGTTGATAATCGCAATCATCCGATCAGTCCTTGGGTTGTTCGATTGTCTTTGTCCTGCCTTTCCGGCCTCGGGGAACGAGTTTCGGAAAGTCCCGCTTAGGTGGTGGCGTGTCATGCCACCACTGTTTGGCATCACGGACATTCGCCCGCAATTTCGTTAAAGCGGCACGGTTGGCCGGGTCGAGTTTCGCGGTCTTGAGTAACACCGATATCTCGACCGAAAGCCGATTGAGCCTGTCCAAGCGCTCAAACAACGGCAAGCCTCGGGCCTCGCTGAATCGGTCCTCAAGTTCGGACATTTTCGGCCTCGGCCTCGGCCAGCGCGCGCAGGATGTCACGCCGGGTTTTTTTGCGGGCATATTTACAACTTGGGGTGAACGACGCGAAAACCTGACGCGTGTTCGGGCGACGGAAAACCAAATGGTCGCCCCCGGTTAGGTCGCAGGTAAACCCCAAGGCTTTCGCCCATTCGACCAGTTCGCGAAAGTCTGACCCTTTACGAACTGGCGTAGTCATGGATAGGCCCGCTTAAAAGTGGGCAACCGGACGTAACGTTTGTCCGTCACGTCGTAACGCATGTTTCCGGGGTTCTGGTCGTTGTACATCGAAAAATCAAGCGTCACGGTCGGCGTGCTGACCCCGAAAAAATCGGTGATGTGAACGCGCCCGATGTAGCCATAGTGGTACAGCAAAAAGTCGATCATCCGTAGGCGTTGCTCGACGGCGTACTTCATTCGTGCCACTCCCTAAGCAAGCTTTTCAAGGTCAACAGCTTGAGCGCGTACCCCTTTAAGCGTTCGAATTGTTTGTCCTGCATTTCTGGCGGCAACTGCTTAACCATCGCCACGAGTTCGGCGTAATCACGTTCTAGGGTTTCGACTTCTTGCGCCACTTCGGCCCGCCATTTGGCACGGGCGCGACGTTCGGCGCGGATTTGGTCTTTGAGCATGTAGCGGGTAAACGACTGGACCACGAACAGATAGAACGTGACGAAAAGCAGGGTGTTTAGAAGGTTCGGCTCGATCACCAAAGGCCAGCAAAACGCCAAAGGAACCGGCCCGAAAAAGGCAATCCAGAACCGCCAGTTATCCCGAATCGGGAACAGTGACCGCCTCAGTCCTACCCAAAGCGACACGTTGTTTTTCTTCTGCAATGCAAACTCCTTTTTTATTACGGCTCGTCAAACGGGGTTCTAATCATGCCCGAAAAAAACCCGGAATTGTGGGTTTCGTTTATGGCGTGGCTCGGGAGTGTGGCGGTCGTTTTGTACCCGCCCGCGATGTCCGTTGCTATGGCGGTGCTACGCGTCGTGTATGGCGGGGGCACGCGTCGGCAAATGATCCTTGAGGGGTCGTTGTGCGGTCTATGCACTTTGTCATGCGTCCCGCTCCTGGAATTTCTCGGCCTGCCTTCGGGTATGGCGACCTTCGCAGGCGGGGCCATCGGCTTTGTGGGCGTCGACAAGCTGCGCATATGGGCCGGGCAATACATCGACGCACGGGTGAAAAAATGAACCTAAGCCCCCAAGGCCTCGACACTATCAAGGGTTTCGAGCAGTTGCGCTTAACCGCGTACCTCGACACGGGCGGCGTTTGGACGATTGGTTATGGACACACCCGGTCGGCGCTTTCGGGAATGCAAATCAGCGAGGCGCGCGCCCTGATGCTGCTCGCCGAGGATGTCGCCGAGGCGGTCGCGGCGGTAAACAAGTTGGTTCGTGTGCCGCTGGAACAGTACGAATTCGACGCGCTCGTGTCGTTCGTTTTCAACATCGGCGTTAGTGCGTTCAAGTCCTCGACCATGCTCCGGTGCATCAATGACCGGGCGGAACCAATGCGAATCGGAACCGAGTTTTTGCGCTGGGTTTACGACAACGGCAAGAAAATAGCGGGCCTCGAAACCCGCCGTAGAAAAGAACGGTTGCTGTTCCTCGGACGAGCCTAGTTATGTCCCTCGTTGTCCCTTTGGTGTTGGTGGTGGTGGCGTTGGTTGCGCAAGGACGCGCCCGCCGCCAATACCGCTCGGGGATGACGGGGGGCGCCCTATTGGGGTTTGCCTGCTCAATGTTCTTGATGATCCTTGCGGGGTTCTACCTGCTCGGATTGGTGGCGGGGTCATGCACTCGCTAGGCATTCAAGCCCGAATTGGACGAGGTAAGGCGCGGCGCGATATTTCGGCGAATGGATGTCGCTTAGGTAGTAACGCATCACGCGATCAGTGAGGCCGAAAAGGTCGGCCGCTTGCTTTTGCGTGAGGCCCGATTGAGCCAACAACCCGCGCAGATAGCACGGGTCGGGATTGTGACGCGAGGCGTCCGGTTTCATTGCTTGGCCTCCGCGATCCGAGCGGCGATATACATGCATTCCGAAACCTCGTCGGTAGCGACCCACCGGGCATACGCCCTGATGCTTTTAGCGTCGTTCAAGTCGAAGGCGAAATAATCGCAACCTGAGAAAACCAACACGCTCCCATCGGCGAAAACGTATTTCGAAAGGTCCGCATAGATGTTGTGCATACGGGTAAGGGTTGCCGCCTCGGCGTCGTCCATTGCTTCGGATGCGGACGCGGCGTTAGCGACGATCAGTTGGGCGGTTTTCATGGTGGGTTACTCCGGGGGTGCCGTGCCGTCGTGGCTGGCTTAGGTGTAACTATAGGAACAATGTTCCTACCATTCAAGGTAAACAACGCGCCGTTAGTCGGCACGTTTCGAGGTGCGCAATGGCATTCCTGACACCGCTAGACCTTCGGGCCTACAAGCCCGGCGAGTGGGTTGTGTTGATGGGCCTGCTCTACCTCGCGCGCAATGGTGCCCGCTACATGGTGCCGCGTGGATTCATCACCGACCTAGCCAGCATTCCGCGTGCCTTGCGTTGGCTGATCGATCCCGACGGCCCGAGTCGTCAAGCCGCTGTCTTGCATGACTTCCTGTACTGCATTCACTACCTGCCACGAGCCGAGGCCGACGCACTGTTTCTTGAGGCGCTGGAATCGTGCGGTGTAGGTCGAGCGACCCGATGGGCGATGTATCTCGGAGTACGGGCGGGCGGTTGGGTCTATTGGGACCAGCGCAAGGAAGGCGCGAGTCAAGCGGATTTCGTCGAGCCGGAATGGTTTGAGGTGAACTAATGGCCGCCATCAAATGCCGGTTACGCGTTCGGATGTCGTGGTGGTGGCCGTCGTATGCCTTCGGGGTTGCGGTCGTGGCCGTGCTGATGAACCGCACGCCTGACTATGACAAGGTGCGCGCCGTCGCGTTACGCGCAATGCGCGTCGAGGTGTTGCCCGATGGCGACCAATAGCCCGTGGCACCACCTCTACAACACCAAAGAATGGAAAGCGCTCCGCCTAGCGCAGCTACGGGCCGAACCGTTGTGTCGCTACTGCCTAGCCCTAGGCAAGACGACATCGGCCAACGTTGCCGATCACAAGAAGCCACACAAGGGCAATCGGGCGCTGTTCTTCAATGCCCGCAACTTGCAAAGCCTCTGTAAGACCTGCCACGACTCGGCAAAGCAAACGCTTGAACGGTCGGGCGTATTGCCCGGCTGTGGCACTGACGGGCTACCACTGGACCCCGCGCATCACTGGCACGGGTAGGGGGGAGGGTCAAAGTCTGGGGCTTTCGAGCCATAGAC
>Ga0065714_10064805_pt1 | contig 18290 bp, 18 predicted proteins | sample MisRhiReplicate2_FD_59101 | JGI IMG/M metagenome (GOLD analysis project Ga0065714, IMG submission 59101) | Miscanthus rhizosphere microbial communities from Kellogg Biological Station, MSU, sample Rhizosphere Soil Replicate 2: eDNA_1 v2... | ecosystem: Host-associated > Plants > Roots >...
TATACAAATAAGAACATCGAGATATGTCAAGAATTTGCCAGATAACAGGAAAGCGTGCAATGGTTGGTAACAACGTTTCCCACGCTAATAACAAAACGAAGCGTCGTTTTGAAATTAACTTATTGGAGAAGAAATTTTACCTTCCAGAGCAGGATAAGCACGTTACTTTAAAAGTATCAGCTCATGGATTGAGAGTTATTAACAAGATTGGAATCGAAGAGGCTATCGAAAGAGGCATCAGAGGAGGATTGATTAAAAAGAACTAAATCATGGCAAAAAAAGGAAACAGAGTTCAAGTAATTCTTGAATGTACAGAGCACAAAGAAAGTGGTATGCCAGGAATGTCTAGATACATTTCTACTAAAAATAAAAAGAACACTACAGAAAGATTGGAATTGAAAAAATACAATCCGGTTCTTAAGAGATCTACCCTTCACAAAGAAATCAAGTAATTTATAAATATAATTTACCATGGCAAAGAAAGTAGTAGCAACCCTACAAAGCGGACAGTCAAAAAAAATGACTAAAGTTGTGAAAATGGTGAAGTCTTCTAAATCAGAAGCTTACGTTTTCGAAGAAAAAGTAATGAATGCAGACGAAGTTGACGCTTATTTGAAAAAATAATCAGTTACTTTATTTACAATACAAAAACTACTCATATTTTGGGTAGTTTTTTTGTTATCTTTGCTTTTAGTACGCTGGGTGTCGGATGTCTGATGCTTGATGTTTATAGTATATCTATTACGATTGTGAACATCCTTCTTCCAACATCCCAGCATCCACAATAATTAAATTCCATAATTCATAAGATGAGTTGGTTTAAAAATATTTTTAAGAAAGAAGAAAAAGAAACTTTAGATAAAGGTTTGGAAAAATCAAATCAGGGTTTCTTTGAAAAAATGACCAAAGCCGTAGTCGGCAAAAGCAAAGTAGATGACGAGGTTCTTGATGATCTTGAAGAAATACTTATCGCTTCCGACGTAGGAGCGTCTACCACCATCAAAATTATCCAGAGAATTGAAGAACGTATCGCAAGAGACAAGTACGTCAATACAAGCGAACTTGACCGCATTCTGCGCGAAGAAATCTCAGGATTACTTTTAGAAAATCCACAGGCAAATACAGGAAACATCGACACTTCAAAAAAACCTTATGTCATTATGGTTGTAGGGGTAAATGGTGTCGGGAAAACAACTACAATCGGGAAATTGGCTCATCAATTTAAAGCTGATGGAAAAAAAGTAGTTTTGGGCGCTGGAGACACTTTCCGTGCAGCAGCAGTGGATCAACTTACCATCTGGAGCGAAAGAGCCGGGGTAACGATCGTAAAACAGGAAATGGGTTCAGACCCGGCTTCTGTTGCCTTTGACACGGTACAGAGCGCAGTTGCACAAAATGCAGATGTTGTCATTATTGATACTGCAGGAAGACTTCATAATAAGATCAATTTGATGAATGAGCTTTCAAAGATCAAAAGAGTAATGCAGAAAGTAATTCCTGATGCTCCTCACGAGATTTTATTGGTATTGGATGGTTCAACCGGACAAAATGCTTTCGAACAGGCAAAACAATTTACAGCTGCGACTGAAGTTAATGCTTTGGCAGTAACAAAATTAGACGGAACCGCAAAAGGTGGTGTAGTAATCGGAATCTCTGATCAGTTCCAGATTCCCGTGAAATATATAGGTGTTGGCGAAAAGATGCAGGACCTGCAGTTATTTAATGGTACAGAGTTTGTAGATTCATTCTTCAGGAAGAGATAACTAATCTTTATTTCTTGAAAAATAAACCAAATTTATTAACGTTAAAAAATTAAAACTATGGGATTCATTACATGGATTATTTTCGGTCTGATAGCAGGAGCACTTGCTAAATTAATTATGCCAGGAAAACAAGGTGGTGGTTGGCTTATCACTATTATATTGGGAATTGTTGGCGCATTCGTAGGCGGTCTTATCGGCGTTTATGTTTTACATTGGGGAGATGTAGATTCTTTCTGGAATTTTAAAAGCTGGTTTCTCGCCATCGGTGGTGCAGTACTGGTTATTTGGCTTTATGAAATGCTAACCAAAAAGAACTAAAAATTTCACATAATAAAAAAATCCGGATTTGAAAATTTCAAATCCGGATTTTTTTATGAACAATATAATTTAGTTGATTTTAATCTGATAAGGCATTTCCATTTTCACTTCAGACTTTAGTTTTTGATCCGTCATCTGTTGGAAAATTTCATAATTTGCTTTACCAATTTTATTTTTGATCACTCTTGCAGAAATATCATCTTCATTTAAATCCTCAAAAATCTGTTCGAATGCTGTTTTACTCTTAGGATAAGAAGAAACATTGTATGATTTTAAACCTGCCTTTTGCGCAGCAAATTTCACAGCATCTTCCAGACTTCCCAACTCATCTACCAAACCAATTTGCTTTGCACGGGTTCCACTCCACACTCTGCCTCCACCGATCGCATCAATATCTTCAAAAGATTTTTTCCTGTTTTGAGTCACAAAGTGTACAAATCTTTTATAAGTACCTTCTACACTTCTGGTCATCACATTTACTCCGTAAGGCGTTAATCCATTCAGTGAAGAATAATATGCTGCATTAGCGTTTGTAGCAACAATATCAGAACGTACGCCGTTTCTGTTGGCTAATTCTTTAAAATAAGGCAACACACCAAAAACTCCGATAGATCCTGTAAGTGTATTGGCTTCAGAATAAATTTTATCTGCAGCCATTGCAATATAATAACCGCCAGAAGCTGCATAATCACCGAAAGAAACAACCAAAGGCTTTTTCTTTTTTAGTTGTTGAAGTTCAAATAAAATTTCGTCCGAAGCATTTGCACTTCCTCCTGGAGAATTAATTCTTAATACTACAGCTTTTACCTTTTTATCATCCTGCAGATCTTTGATATACTCAATATACTTATCAGAATAAATATCACTGTACTCGTCACCATTATTGATAGAGCCTGATGCATATAGCACAGCAACCTTTTCTCCGGATTTATCTTTATCTGAGAAAGAATCGATATACTTCGTCAAAGAAATCTTATTCAATTTATCATCTTCCTTTAAACTAAGTTTGGTTCTGATCATTTGATCATATTCAGTTTTCTGAATGAGTTTATCAGCAAGTTTATATTGTAAACTCTGATCCGGAATCATTCCGTACAAACTGTCAACTACAGTTTTAAACTGGGCAGCATCCATTTTTCTTGAAGATGCTATTTTAGAAGCTGTATTACCCCAAATATCATTCAAAAGCGTACTCAACTGCTCTTTGTTTTCAGGGGAAATATCATTTCTTAGAAATGGCTCAACCGCAGATTTGAACTTCCCGTGACGGATTACTTCAATACCAATTCCGTATTTTTCAGCAAAGTCTTTAAAGAAAGTCACTTCTGTTGAAAGACCTTTCAACTCAATTCCGCCGGACGGATTAAGATAATACTGATCTGCGACAGATCCTAGATAATAAGAAGATTGAGAAACCGTATTGCCGTAAGCATAAACAAATTTCCCGCTCTTTTTAAAATCTTGAATAGCAGCTCTCAAATCGTCGATTTGTGTAATTCCTGCATTCAGATTATCAACTTCAATGCTGATACCTTTAATATTATCATCAGTTTTGGCTTTTTTAACCGCTTGCAAAACATCATATATAAGTACGCTTGTATTTTTTTTGTTCATATTAAAAATACTTTGCTGCTCTTCTGTAGGACTGTCTATAATATCTGTTTTAAGGTTAATTGTTAAAACAGAATTCTTTTTCACACTCACAGATTTTTCATTACTCATTGATCCAAATGCAATCATTATAATAAAAAAGAAGAAAAATACAACACACAATATCGCAATTGCGACTATATTTGCCAATACGTTTTTAAAGAAACTCTTCATAAATAATCATTTTTCAATATGTCGCAGCATAAGGTAGTTTTGTTACTGGGAAGTAACATTGGTGATAAAAAAAAGAACATTGATACTGCATTGGAAAAGCTAAAAGAAGTAAGTGAAATATTAAAAAATAGTGAATATTTAACATCTGACCCTGTAGAATTTGTAAGTTCAAATAATTTTTGTAATATTGCATCAATAATATTTACGCATCTTTCACCAATTCAGCTATTAAATTTCATTAAAGAAACTGAAATTGAAATGGGGAGAATTAATGATTCAAGAATATCGGGGAGCTACACAGATAGAATCATAGATATTGATATTGTTACTTACGATGCGCTAAAGTTTACTTCAGAAAGATTAGAGATCCCTCATAAAAAACATCTTTCTGAAAGGGAATTTTCCAGAATATTATTAAAAGATTTTATTTAATCAAAAAACATAAAACATATTGTATGAAATTAGGTTTATTCTTATTGGCCACTTTGCCTATTGCAACTTATGCTCAAGACAGTATTGCGGTTAATACTTCAGATCAGTATCCCAATACTTTTTCTTCCGGTTCTGCAAATATTCAAAAATTTGACAACAAAGCAAGGAGATTCAACGACTGGTCTGTATCAGTTGGTGGAGGTCCCGCTTTTATGACATTTGCAGACGTCACATCTTTTTACGGAGACAAAATCAATTGGGGATGGAATGCTTACGCAAGCATAGACAAGCAAATCACACATACTTTTGGTGTGAGTTTGCAATACCAGATGGGTGAGACTAATCAGCAGGCTCAACTTCCAACAAATCCTAAAGCAGGTGTAGCAAATGCATGGACAAAATTCCATCAGGTATCTATCTTGGGAGACATTAACTTTTCAAATTTACTAAGAAGAGTTGATAACAAGTCACCTTTCAGATGGGCGCTTCACGGTTATTTGGGAGGAGGTTTTCAAGGGTATAAAACTGAATTGATAGATAATGATATCTCTCAATGGCAGACAAACAACTTCCCTATTATGGTAGATCAGAAATTAGGTATTGCATCATTCTTTATGCAAGCCGGAGTTGGATTGAAATATAATGTATCCAGATTGATCGACGTAGAAGCAAGAGTGATGTATATCAACAGCTTTGATGAAGAATTTGATGGTGGAGGTAATGTGAGAGAAGCACCGGGATCAAATGGGTACAGACTTAATTATAATTTAATCAATGATTCTTATTCTGATGCAATGATGACTTTCAATTTAGGTCTATCATTCAAATTAGGAAAACAGCAGTCTCACTTAGCATGGCACGATCCATTACAGGAAGTTTATTACAAAACTTATCTGCTTGAAAACATAGCGAGTGAACTTGTAGTTTGTACGCAGGGTGACAACGATAATGATGGAGTTTGTGATGACTGGGACAGAGAATTGAACACACCTTCTGGAGCAAGAGTTGACGGGGCAGGTGTAGCTTTAGATATGGATCTTGACGGAGTAATTGACTTATATGATAAGTGTGTTACTGTAGCAGGACCCGCAGATAATAATGGTTGTCCTAAATAATCAAATTATCAAAAAAATAAACAAATCATTTAATTAACTAAATAAAAAAATACACTATGAAATTAAGTTTAGCAATTGTTGCATTGGCTTTAGCGGTTCCTACTGCGGCGTTTGCACAAGATTCAATAGCGGTAGTTTCAAATGAAGGATATCCAAATACATTCTCATCTGGTTCTGCTAATGTTTCCCCATTTACACAAAAATCAAAAAGATTCAATGATTGGGCTATCTCATTTGGTGCAGGTGTACCATTAGTACAGTCTGGAGATTTAACATCAATAAAAAACGGTAACGGAAAAAATCTTTTTGGTTATTCAGCTTATGTAAGTGTTGACAAAGCAATCACTCACGCTTTCGGTATCAACTTACAATATGATAGAGGTGAAACGAGACAAGGTTGGTTCAACACTAAAGATGCTGCTGTTGCAGGACAAGAAGGTGCGAGAACTCAATATGATGCAATCTCAATCTTGGGAGATATTAATTTCTCAAATCTTCTAAGAAGAGTTGATAACAAATCTACTTTCAGATGGGCGCTTCACGGTTATGCAGGTATTGGTACTTTGGCTTACAGAGCATACTTAAAAGATGCAGCAGGTCAGAGACTGATGACTGAAGTAAAGCCTTTCAAATTTGGTTCTTTCTTCGGTCAGGCCGGAGCCGGACTTAAATTTAAAGTAAACAGAAGAATCGATCTTGAAACAAGATTAATGTATGTTTACACAGGTGACGATGAATTTGATGGTGGAGGTGCACAATATAGCAACATTAACAAAAGAGAAGACCAGATTTCTGACAATTTCTTCAATGCTACTGTAGGTTTATCTTTAAAATTAGGAAAACACGAATCTCACTTAATGTGGCATGATCCATTGCAGGAAATTTATTACAAATTAGATGTTTTGGCTAATAAAAATCAGGATATCGAAGTTTGTAAAAAAGGTGATGCAGATAACGACGGAGTTTGCGATGATTGGGACAGACAGCTTGATACTCCTGCAGGTGCAAGAGTTGACGGTGCGGGTGTAGCTCTTGATGCAGATTTAGATGGTGTAATTGATCTTTACGATAAATGTGTAACAGTTCCAGGACCAGTTGAAAATGATGGTTGTCCTCTTACACCAACAACGCCTGTAGGTCCTGTTGACGAAACAGTTACAAATATGGAAGGAATTGAGTTTGACTTAAATTCTGACAGAATCTTACCTTCAAACACACCGATTCTTAATAATGCTGTAAGCTATATCAATTCTTCAAACGGTGCTTACACTGTAATTGGAGCAACTGATACAAGAGCTTCTGATGAGTACAATCAAAAACTATCTGAAAGAAGAGCAAACAGTGTGAAAAACTATTTAATCAAAAATGGTGTAGATTCTTCTAAACTAAACGCTGTAGGTAGAGGTGAAAAAGACCTTAAATACCCAGAGTGTGAGCCTGCTACTAAATGTCCTGAATGGAAAAACAGAGCAAACAGAAGAGTATATTTCGAAGCTAAATAATAAACTTCTTACATATTTTAAAAGTCACGCTATGCGTGACTTTTTTTGTTAAATTAGTTTCTCTATTTTTACACTATGATTTCGTCACACGATTTTCAGGAGCTTAAAAACAAAACCCTTAAACATTTTTGGGGTTATGACACCTTTAGAGATTCTCAAGGTGATATTATTGACTCTGTAATCACTGGAAAAGACACTTTGGTATTGTTACCAACCGGTGCAGGAAAATCACTTTGTTATCAGCTTCCCGCTTTACTTAGAGAAGGAGTATGTCTTGTAATCTCTCCTTTATTAGCTTTAATGAAAGATCAGGTAAACCAATTAAAATTCAGAGGAATTGAAGCTGAATATCTTTCTTCTGAACTTGATGATTTTGACGCAGAAGTTATTTACAACCGTTGTAAAGACGGATTAACCAAATTACTTTATATTTCCCCGGAAAGATTAACAAATTTTCAGTTTATTCAACAAATTGAAGAAATACAGTTATCATTCATTGCGGTGGATGAAGCACACTGTATTTCTGAATGGGGTCAAGATTTCAGACCGAGTTATCAAAACATTAAAGATTTCAGAAAAAACAATCCTGAGATTGCATGTTTGGCTTTAACAGCGACAGCAACACCAAAAGTTTTAGAGGAAATAAAAAATAAGCTTGAATTAAAAAAGCCGAACGTTTTTCAGAAAAGTTTTAAACGGGATAATATTAAAATTTTTTCAGAAGAAGTGTCTGACAAATATCAGCGGATTTTTAATATTTTAAAATACGCCAAAGAATCCGGAATCATCTATGTAAGGACGCGAAAGGATGCAGAACTACTTACCGAATTTCTTCACATAAATAAAATTACCAATGTAGATTATTTCCATGCAGGTTTAACGACAAAAGAAAAAAACGAAAGACAGAATTCCTGGAACAACAGTGATCAGAACGTCTTGATTTCTACCAACGCATTCGGAATGGGAATCGACAAAGACAATGTGCGATTCGTTATTCACTTCTCCCCTTCTCAGTCGATTGAAAATTATTATCAGGAAATCGGGCGTGCCGGAAGAGACGGAAAAAAAAGTTTTGCATTCATGCTTTGGAATCAGCAGGAAGTTTTAAATTTTGATCAGATTTTACGAAATCAGGTTCCCAATAAAGCGGAATTTTTGAAAATCATTTCCTATCTATATTCAAAATTTCAAGTGGCAGAATTTGAACTTCCTGAAAAAGTTTTTCAATTAAATATTTCCGGAATTCAGAATTTCACAAAACTATCGACAGCAAAAATTAAAAATGTTTTAAATTTTCTTCATACCCAAGAAATTATTTATTATAACAGCAGCAAAAGTTTGTCATCGCTGGAACTTTTGATCAAAGCAGATGAAATAGATCAGATTTCTCAAAAAGATGCTTATTTTATTGAACTTCTCCTTCGTTCAGTTTCAGGAATTACTACACACAAAGTAATGTTCAGCGAACAAAAAGTGAGTGATAAAATCGGAGTAAGCATTCATTTAATTAAAGAAAGATTAAAAGAATTACAGCAGAAAAATTACCTTGAATATATTGACGGAGCTTTAGCGAGTGTAAAATTTCTGAAGCCAAGAGACGAACGAGTGACCAATAGTATGTACTGGAAACTGTTTGAACAGATCCAGAAAAACAAGATCCAGAAGTGGGAAGAAATGAAATTTTATATCGAAGATTCCACTTACTGCAAAATAAAACTGATTCTTGCCTATTTTGGGGAGAAAAATTCAAAAAACTGCGGACAATGTACGGTTTGTGAAAAGAATAAAAAATCTATTTTTGGAAAAAATATGTCTTCTGAAATTGTTAATTTATTAGCTGAAAAGCCCGCAACCATAGAAGAACTTTCAATTCAGTTAAATTTTCTCCCAAAAGAAGATATTTTAGAAAACCTGATTTTTCTTTTGGATTCCGGAAAAGTGAAAATGCTGAATTTCAGAACCTATGCGTTGACATAAGCATAAGCATTAGCAATAAGCAATAAGTAATAAGCAATAAGCAATAAGCAATAAGCAATAAGCAATAAGCAATAAGCAAAACTAAAGACTTTCCCATTTTCAACCTTTTAATTTTTTAAATAAATTAAAGACCTTTATCTTTGCAAAATGAAATCATTAAAAATTGTATTTTTCGGTACGCCGGAGTTTGCAAAGACAGCTTTGGCAGCTATTCATCAATCAAATCATGAAGTTGTAGGCGTAGTGACAGTTGCCGATAAAGCAAGCGGACGCGGACAAAAGATCAATCAATCTGCTGTAAAAGTTTATGCTGTTGAAAACAATCTTCATGTTTTACAACCCGAAAAACTTAGAAATCCCGAATTTTTAGAAGAAATAAAAAACTTAAACGCTGATGTTTTCGTTGTCGTTGCCTTCAGAATGATGCCGAAAATTTTGTTTGAAATGCCGGCAATCGGAACCTTCAACCTGCACGCTTCTTTACTTCCTGATTATCGTGGTGCTGCACCAATTAATTATGCTGTAATAAACGGTGAGGAAAAAACAGGAGCTACAACATTTTTCATTAATGAAAAAATAGACGAAGGAAATATTCTTTTACAGGAAGAAATTCAAATTTTACCTGACGAAAACGCAGGAAGTCTTCATGACAGACTAATGGAAATGGGGGCAAAATTAATTGTAAAAACGCTTGACGGCTTATCTGAAAATTCAATTACAGAAAAACCTCAACCACAGGTTGAGCATCCGAAAAATGCTTTCAAAATATTTAAAGAAGACACCAGAATTGACTTTAATAAATCATCAAAAGAAGTTCACCAGTTCATTTTAGGAATGTCACCTTATCCGGCAGCTTTCACGACTTTAAAAATTGGAGAAGAAGAAAAAGGGCTGAAAATTTACGTTGGAAAATTTAAAATTTCTGATCACGGAAAAACTTCGGGCACTTTAGATATTTCAAAAAACGAATTTAAAATTTATACAAAGGACGGAATTTACTTTCCTCTCGAATTGCAGTTAGAAGGAAAGAAAAGAATGAATGTCAAGGATTTTTTAAACGGATTTAGAAACTTTGACGAAATAAAAATGGCTTGATAAACTCAAGCCATTTTTTTATTGTGAATTGTGAGTCGTCAATTTTGCTTCGCAAGTGAATTGTAAACGTAATCAAAAATTGACATTTTAATTTTTAAAGCTGAACCATTTCTGTCACCTCAACATCATAACCGCCAACTTGTGGTTTTACATTAGGGTTCTGAGTGATTACTTTAAATTTATTAATTCCTAAATTTTTAAGAATTTGCGTTCCGATACCGTAATCTCTGTAATTGAAAGCAGCTGTAGGATGTTTTTGCTGACCGTCCTGATAATTTAAAAACTGCTGAAGTTTTCTTAATGTATTTTCAGAATTAGAAACATTATTAATGAAAATAATAGCGCCTTTGCCTGCTTCATTAATCATATTGGTTACTTTTTCTAACTGTGGTTTTTCACCATTGTTTAATCTTGTCAACACATCAAAATACGAATCTGAAGACTGTACTCTCACCAAAACTGGCTCATCAACCGTCCAAGTTCCTTTTGTTAATGCAAAGTGAATCTGGTCGTTAGAAGTTTCTCTGAAAGCTAGGAAATGAAAATCACCATAAGCCGTTTTCACATCTCTTTCTTCAATTCTGTCGATAAGATTTCCTTTTTTAAGCTGATAATGAATCAAATCTTCAATAGAAATGATCTTCATACCATGTTTCTGAGCAAATGCATACAACTCAGGTAAACGAGACATGCTTCCGTCATCATTCATGATTTCGCAGATCACACCACCTTCTTTCAAACCTGCAAGACAGGTAAGATCAATGGCTGCTTCTGTATGTCCGGCTCTTTTTAAAACGCCACCTTTCTTTGCACGAAGCGGGAAAATATGACCGGGACGCATAAAATCTGTAGGTCTTGACTTTTCGTCCATCAATGCTAAAATTGTTTTAGCTCTGTCACCTGCAGAAATACCTGTAGAAGTTCCATCGCCCAAAAGGTCGACAGAAACAGTGAATGCAGTCTCTTTAGGATCACTGCTTCTGCTTACCATGATATCAAGACCAAGCTCGTCACATCTCTTTTCTGGAAGAGGCATACAGATCAATCCTCTTCCGTGGAAAGCCATAAAATTAATAAGTTCAGGAGTTGTCAATTCAGCAGCGCATAGGAAATCTCCTTCGTTTTCTCTGTCTTCATCATCTACCACTATGATTATTTTACCATTTTTAAGGTCTTCAATAGCCTCTGGAATAGTATTTAATTTAATATCAGACATTTTTACTTTAAATTTTCGCAAAGATACTCATAAAAATAAGCATCAACAATTAATATGAATGGTTTATTAGGCTTCGGATAACGAGTCTGCGGCTCTTCTAATAATCTCGTATGATTGCAGTCTTTTCTGGTGGTCATAAATATGAGAATTGATCATCAATTCATCGACCTGGTATTTTTCCTGAAAGTTTTTAAGCTGTCCGGCAATTTCAGATTGGTTTCCGATAAAACTAAATTTCAGTTTCTGTAAAACCATCGATTTTTCTATTGGCGACCAGATCTTATCCATATCTGTAACGGGTGCCGGGAAAGGCTTTCTGTCGTTTCTGATAATATTGATGAATGCCTGAAACAAAGTTGTGGAAAGCAAATGAGCTTCTTCGGAAGTTTCTGCCGCTACTCCATTCACGCAGGCAATAATGTAAGGTTTGTCCAAATATTTTGAAGGCTCGAAATGCTCTCTGTAAATTTTAAAAGCCATTTCCATTTGCTCCGGAGCGAAATGTCCGGCAAAAGCGTATGGAAGACCAAGCTCTGCAGCCAACCATGCACTATCTGTACTCGATCCTAAAATATACATTGGAATATCTAATCCTTCACCGGGAATCGCACGAACCAACGCATCAGAATTTTCTTTAGAAAAATAAGTTTGCAATTCTAAAATCTGTCTTGGGAATTGCTCGTTGATAATGGCAGGATTTCTTCCCAAAGCTTTTGCCGTCAAACCATCCGTTCCGGGAGCTCTTCCCAAACCAAGATCGATTCTTCCGGGGAAAAGAGATTCTAGGGTTCCGAATTGTTCGGCAATCACCAATGAACTGTGATTAGGAAGCATAATCCCTCCGGAGCCTACTCTGATTTTTTTTGTTCCGTTGGCAATGAAACCAATCAGAACAGATGTTGCAGAACTGGCAATGCTTTCCATATTGTGATGCTCGGCAAGCCAGAATCTTTTATAGTTTAAGTTTTCAGCAAAGTTTGCCAAAGACAAACTGTCCTGAAAAGTATCGTGTATGTTTTTCCCTTGCTTTACTGGAGCAAGATCAAGCACGGATATTTCAAAATATTTCATTTATAATTAATTTGAAATACAAATTTAAAGTTAATAAATCGCATTAGTTACTTTTTGTAATTGATAGGAATAATGGTTTCGGTAGGAGAAAAACTATTGACTAAAATTTAAGACTCAACTGTTTCTCTATACTTATGAATATCATTAATTCGTATATTTGATTTTATACAAAAATTTAGATATATATATATGCCAATTGAAATACCAACTAAAAGTACAGCACCTGTCTATTTTCCGAATGAAAATTATAAAATTGCATGAACTACCCAATTATTCATAAAAATATTCATTATGATTACGAAAAAGAAATAAGATTAATATTCAAAGTACCTTTTGAATCTGGTTTAAATTATAATTGGTCGAAGGAAGAAAATGAATATGGAAAATATATTGATTTAGACATTGATGAACTAATTGATGAAGTTATAATAAGTCCTAAAGCTCCAAAATGGTTTTATGAAGTAATTTCAAATCTACTTCAAACTTATAAAATTGAAAAGAAAATTAGGTATTCAGACTTAAAGTAAAATTTAAATACTATAATTTACTAATAAGTTATTTCTCCTTCAAAAAATTAAAATGATTAATCAAAATCCTGATTTCATTAAAATCAAAATCATTAGGCAACGCAGTTTTCCATTCGTTTAAAGTTTCTTTTGGATCAGTTTTAAAAGCCTTTTCGAAAGTTTTTATTTTATCTGAAGTAATCACTCTCGACAAATCAAGCAAACCTTGTTCGGCAAATCTTGCCAAATGTCCCAAGACCGTTTCTTTGACCAAACCTCTCTCCAAAGCAATTTCTGAAATGGTTTTCCCTTGTTCAAACAACTGGAAAGTCAGAACCTGAGAAGGAACTTTTGCAATTTTCATGCTGACTTCTTTGTCGTTTTTTTCGTCTAAAAGTTTCGTTTCCAGAAGGTGAGCGGTTTTTAGACCATTCAGATAATCTTCAATATCTTCGAGCCAGCTTCTGAGTTCTTCATTATAATTTTTCAGACCTTTTACACCTTTTATTTCAGAATAAAATTCTTTTAACGGACTGAAAATTTTGTCTTTCACCTCACCGAAAAAGAAATTGACAGCACCTTTGATTTTGTTTTCAATCTCGCTCCACTCCTCAGTTTTATTGATGAAATTATTCACCTTCTGGAAAATAATTCGTTCTAATTTTTCAAAAATTTTACCCAAATTGACAATATCACGTTTCAATTGCAGGTAAAGTTGTTTAGATTTTGCGTGGTCGATGCTTTTTGTGGTGATCGATAGATTATTCCATAGCTCTACTTCTTTTAAAAGCCATTGAGAATCTAAAGAACGAAGCACTTTTCTGATGCTGTAGTCATACTTTTCTCTATTCAAAATTTCCTCAACACTGTCATTGGCAAAAGTATCACCCTGAAACTGAAGAATTCTGTTGTCTTTAAAAATAACTTCGGGAGTAATTTTAGATTTTAAAACAATACCTTCCAAAGTACGGCAACGCGATAATGCCACGTAAACCTGACCTGCGGTGAAACTTTTTCCGGCATCAATGATCACTTTATCAAAAGTTAAGCCCTGACTTTTGTGAATTGTTACTGCCCAAGCCAATTTTATCGGAAACTGTTCGAAGCTTCCTAAAACTTCTTCTTTAATATTTTTTTCGCCGTCTAAAGAATATTTTTTTTGTTCCCAGACTTCTCTTTTTACGATAATTTCTCTTTCACTTCCTTCAAGAACAACTTTGATTTCTTTTTCGTCTAACGCAGAAATCTCACCTAATTTTCCGTTAAAATATTTTTTCTCACCAGAAATATCGTTTCTGATAAACATCACTTGAGCACCAATCTTTAATTCTAAAAATTGTTCGTTTGGAAACTGATTTTCTTTAAACTCACCAAAAAGTTTTGCTTCAAAAGTTGACGGATCGACTTTTATTTCAGCCAATTTCTGCTGATTGATATCGTCTGCCAATTTGTTGTGTGAACAGAGATAAATGTAAGAATCTTCACCTGCATTGAATTCAGGATTGTATCTTTCATTTAAATGTTCAAAATCAATATTGGCTACGTCACCATCACGGATTGCATTTAAAATTTCAAGAAACTCTTCATCAGTTTGACGATAAACTTTCGTTAATTCAATCGTCAGCAAAGGAATATCTTTGATTGCAAGACTGTCGAAAAAGAAAGGCGACTGATAAAACATTTTTAAAATGTGCTCATCTCTCACCACAGGCGGAAGCTGATACAAATCACCAATGAATAACATCTGAACACCGCCAAAACGCTGATTATTTCTTCGGATAAATCGCAGCGAAAAATCCATCATATCCAAAACATCGGCACGCAACATTGAAACCTCATCAATAATTAAAACTTCTACCTCTCGCAAAAGCTTAAGCTTGTCTTTTCTATATTTGAAATGCTGTTGAAGGTCAGCAATATTATTTCCCAAACTCCCGTCAATTCTATCTGTCGTCGGTAAAAAAGTACGCAAGGGCAACCCAAACATGGAATGAATGGTTACGCCACCAGCATTGATTGCAGCAATTCCTGTAGGCGCTACGACAATGTGTTTCTTTCTGGTTTTTTTTACAAATTCGTTTAGGAATGTTGTCTTTCCCGTTCCTGCTTTTCCGGTAAGAAAAACGCTTCGGTTGGTATGTTCTATTAAGTCAAAAAAATGATTATTCATCGCTGCAAAATTACGAAAAATGAAAATAAGGAACGAAATTTGATGACCACTAAAAAAAGTAATTATGAAAAATTGGTTGATAAAAATTCCTGCAGTCGTATTATTTGCAAGTCTCACAATGGTTTCATGCAAATCTGCACAAAGCAATGACTCTGCGGAAATGCCAAAAGATATTTCGGAAAGACCTGCAGACGAAAGCTCTCAGAAATACGATGAAGCGCAATTAGATAAACTAAAAGCGTCTATAGAATCTATGGTTACTAAAGAAAAATGTACAAATGCTGCAGACTGGGCTTTCTCACCTTTAGGGACAAAAGCTTGTGGCGGACCAGTTTCATATATTGCTTATCCAAAGAAAAATGAAGCAACCATTCTTCCTAAAATTGAAGAGTATACCCAAAAGATGTCTGAATTTAACAAGAAATACAACATTACATCAGATTGTATGCTGGCTGCAGAACCAACCGGCGTAAAATGTCAGGCTGAAAAAGCAGTTTTAATTTATCCGTAATCAGTTTATATATAATAAAAGCTCTGGCTAAAATTAGTTCAGAGCTTTTGTTTTTTTTTATAGGAATTGAATAAATTAATCTTTATACCAAGAAGAATATTTCACATAATTATTTGCAATTCTGTTTACTTCTCCTTCAAGTAAATCAGCTGAAATATCTTTTATTTTTCTGGCAGGAACTCCACCCCACACTTCGCCGGATTTGATATGTGTTCCTTGCGTAACTACAGATCCCGCACCAACGATAGAATTTTCTTCAACCAGACAGTCATCCATTACAATAGAACCCATTCCAATTAAAACATTGTCCTTAATTCTACATCCATGAACGATGGCGTTATGACCTATGGAGACATTATTTCCAATTTCTAAAGGAAACTTTTCATACGTGCAATGCAACATGGCATTATCCTGTACATTTACCTTATCTCCCATTTTGATGTAATTCACATCACCTCTGATGACCGCATTGTACCAGATGCTGCAGTCCTTTCCCATCACGACATCACCAATAATGGTTGCTGTTTCAGCCAAAAAAGTATTTTCTCCGATCTGCGGTGCTTTTCCTAAAAGTTCTTTTACAAGTGCCATATTTTTATTTTGAAAAATTGATAATGAGCTTATTCGAAATTATAACTTGAAATCACAAATTGTAAATTACAGTGATAGCAAAAATCTAACTCCCAACAGCCAGCTTCTAACTTCTAAATCCGTATTTTTGTATCTCAAATTTAAAGAAAAAATGCATACTATTCTTATAGAGCCAACAGAAAACCCGAAAGTGATGAAATTTGTAGCTGATTACAATTTGATTCCAGGGTCTTTAGAGCTGGACAGAAATTCAGATATATCAGAAATCCCTTTGGCACAGGAAGTTTTCAATTATCCTTTTGTGGAAAGAATTTTCATTACTGCCAATTTTGTTGCAGTCGCAAAACAGGATACCGTAGAATGGGAACACATTGCCGAAAACCTGAAAAATGTAATTGAGGACGAGCTTTTAGCCAATCCAAGAATTTATCTTCAGAAGAAAAAAGAAATGGTTCAAATCTATGCAGAGATGACACCAAATCCCAATGTGATGAAGTTTGTTTCAAGTAAAATTCTGATGGACGGTTTTGTAGAAGTAAAATCAAGAGAAGCTTCGGAAGGAGTTCCTTTGGCTCAGGCTATTTTCAAAGATTTTGATTTTGCGAAAGAAGTTTTTATTTCAGATAATTTCGTTGCAGTAACAAGAGACAATTCGGTGGAATGGCATCAGGTAATGATGGCGGTTCGTGGTTTGATTGCAGAATATCTTCAAAGCGGAGGAGAAATTTCAAATATCGTTGCTCAGAAACACGAAAGTCCGGTTGAAAACATCATCAACAGAGATTATACAGACGACGAACAGAAAATTTCTGATATTTTAAATGAATATGTGGCTCCGGCAGTAGAAAATGACGGTGGGAAAATTTCATTAATAGAATATGATGAAGCCAACAAAACTGCAAAAATGCTTTTACAAGGGGCTTGTTCAGGATGTCCGAGTTCAACTGCTACTTTAAAAGGTGGAATTGAAAACATTTTAAAACAATTCGTTCCTGATTTAGTACAACACGTTGAAGCAGTAAACGGATAAAAATCAGCAATAAGTAAGAGTAATAGGCAATGTTTTTGTATACTGCTTATTACTCATTACCAATTACTCATTACCTATATTATATGAAAGGAATATTATTAGTCAATCTCGGTTCACCAAGATCCACCTCTGTACCTGATGTAAGAGAATATCTTGATGAATTTTTGATGGACGAGAAAGTGATTGATTACCGATGGTTTTTCCGTGCACTTTTGGTTCAGGGAATTATTCTCAATACGCGACCTGCAAAATCCGCCGAAGCTTATAAAACAGTCTGGACAGATGAAGGTTCGCCCTTAATTGTCATCACTCAGAAAATTCAGAAAAAACTTCAGAAGTTGGTTGATGTTCCGGTAGAAATCGGGATGAGATATGCGCAACCAAGCATTGAAGCCGGAATTCAGAAATTAGTTGACCAAGGCGTGACGGAAATTGTTTTATTTCCATTGTATCCGCAATATGCGATGAGTACAACTGAAACGGTGATTGAAAAAGCAGAAGAGGTAAGAAAAAAGAAATTCCCGGGAATTAAAATCAATTACATTCAGCCTTTTTACAATAGAGAGATTTATATCGATTGTCTTGCAGAAAGCATAAGAGAAAAACTTCCTGAAAATTTCGATGCATTACAGTTTTCTTATCACGGTGTTCCAGAGAGACATATATATAAGACAGATCCTACGAATACCTGCAATCTTAATGATTGCTGTTCACGTGAGAATAATCCAAGTCATCAGTTTTGTTATCGCCATCAGTGTTTTGACGTGACCAATTCTGTGATTAAGAAATTAGGTTTACCAAAAGAAAAAGTAATGGTGACGTTCCAGTCAAGATTGGGAAAAGATAAATGGATGGAACCTTACACAGATAAAACTTTAGAAACTATCGGAAAAAAGGGAATTAAAAACCTTGCCATCGTTTGTCCGGCCTTTGTTTCTGACTGCCTTGAAACCTTAGAAGAAATTTCCGTTGAAGGAAAACATCAGTTTGAGCATGGTGGCGGAGAAAATTTCCATTACATTCCGTGCTTGAATGATGAGGATCGATGGATTGATGTTGTAAAAACACTTTGCGAAGAAAAACTGAATGAGTTTTATTTCGTTTAAATTTAATTTAAAAAACATAGGGGACATTTGAGCAATCAGATGTCCTTTTTTTATTTATTTTAG
>Ga0065714_10064809_pt1 | contig 18182 bp, 11 predicted proteins | sample MisRhiReplicate2_FD_59101 | JGI IMG/M metagenome (GOLD analysis project Ga0065714, IMG submission 59101) | Miscanthus rhizosphere microbial communities from Kellogg Biological Station, MSU, sample Rhizosphere Soil Replicate 2: eDNA_1 v2... | ecosystem: Host-associated > Plants > Roots >...
GGCAGCAGACGGACCGGAACCGACTCTCTGCAGCCACGCTGCTCCAATTCCGACAGAATGCTGTAGAGGTTGAATTCACTGTGCTCGAATAGCAAAAGCGTGGTCGGGCCAAGCGAGAAGATCTGTCGGCACAGTTCCGCACCAATCGATCCGCCAGCGCCCGTGACCATTACTGTCTTGCCTTTGATACAACGCTCAAGCAGGTCCGGTTGCGCTGGGACCGAGTCGCGACCCAGAAGGTCGGCGATATCCACTTCCTGGATGTCTTCGACCTTTACCCGGCCGCTGGCCAGATCGGAGAAGTTTGGAACACTTCGGATGTGAAGGGGGAAACGTTCCAGAATAGTGAGAATTTCCCGACGTCGTGCGCGGGTCGATGACGGCAGAGCCAGGAGGATTTCCTGCGCGCCAGTGTCGTCGATCATCTGTTGGATGTGTTTGGGTTTATAGACTTGCAGGCCGGATATGGAGCGGTCCGCAATACTCGCATCATCATCGATAAACGCTACGGGACGCATGGCTCGGCCCATGCGAAGTGCCGCTACAAGCTGATTGCCGGCCACACCAGCACCGTAGATGGCGACTTTAGTGAGGCCATCATCACGGTTGGTGAAAGGTACGTGCTGGACGGCATTGAACCAGTCGCCCATAAAGTATTGACGCATGCACAGGCGCAGGCCGCCGATGATGACGAGGCTTAGCCACCAGTAGTTGAAGACAATGGAGCGCGGTACTACCGCTTCATGATTGCTGTACCAGTAGACGACGAGTGCGAGTATCAGCGACGAGAGGCTGACAGCCTTAATGATAGCTATCAGGGCGTCATTACCGAAATAACGCATTACGGCTCTGTACATTCCGAACCGTATGAAAAGGGGAATAGCGACTACCGGAGCACAGAGAAACAGCCAGAGGTGAACCCTCAGGGGATTGACCATCTCGTCAATCCCAAGGCGGACGATAAACGCCAGCCACAAGGCTGCCCAGACGAGAACGACGTCCGTTAGCACCTGAATCAGTCGCTTCTGGCGCCGCGGCAACCCCAGCAAGAAGCCGCGCATTCTATCCATTTTCCCCTGTACCAATCTGGCCTACTCCCTTGGTTGAACCGGCGGAAAACATTGTACGGAGGTAAGGATCTTTGTTACAGAAAAAAGAACGACGTAAGCAAGGTACAAAGCCCTCCCCCGCAGCTCAAGCCATCAACTCTATGTGACTGTGGCTCTGCGGCCTTCGTTCAACCAAGAGCTTTTGCAAGAGATGACAGACCTCTGCTGCCGCCTCATAGCCAATGTAGGTATACTGCGCAGCAGATTTTATCTCACAATGACACGGTGAGTTTGCTAAACGTCGACCATAAATAAGAGAGATACGGATTGGAGGCACGATGGCTGTTGTCAGGGGCGATATTGTCGCCGTAATGTGCGCCACAAAACATCGAAAAAATCAAACCAATTAAAAGCGTCAACCAAAACAATATCGAACGATTGAACCAAGAATAGGGAAGTGGGTGCACGTGATGCAGACCGGGTCAATGCTACAAGTAAAAACAATATCGAAATGGGCCGCAGCAGGGGGGCTGCTCACTTTAATCTTTACGTGGCTTATCCTAAAAAGCTCCCTACTGACGCCGATCATTACGATCCAGACAGCGCACTTCCCTGCGAAACAATCTCAACTTTTTTTCAAGAACGGTGGGGAGTACAACGAAAGTAACTCATCAATCAACAAACTGGATTCGGACAGCCAAGCATTCAACTTCACTCTGCTGCAATATGATGCTGATCTGAGGTGGGACCCCTTGGAAAGCTCCGGTTCCTTCTTTGTAAAAGCGGTCACGATTCGCGTTCTGGCTTATTCGAAATCGGTGGACTTGAAAAACCTGACGCCATTAGCACAAATCCAGGAGACCGAGCGCACCGACAGCTACGTGCACTTCACTGCTCCCAAGAACGCTGCAGACCCGCAGATCAATATTCATATCCGTAGTAACTCACTGAACAAATTACAACTTATTAGCGCAATTCTTCTGGGATTAGTCGCGGCTATTTCGGTGCTGGGATGGATTAAATGGCACGAAAATATTCTTGAGCTCCTGCAAAGGGATCACGCCTTCACTCTTAAACTGAAGACACTCTTTTCTCGAGAAGACTTTTCCTTGAATGAGTTTGTGAAACTATTAGGCATAGGTATTTTCCTAAATCTTATACCAATCGTGAACTTCTTTCTATCTGTGGATGATGAAGTAGGCGCCTTCCGTACAGACCCATCGGGATGGATAGGAGACGGGCGCTGGACAGCATTCTTGGTTGAAAAATTCATCTTCCCCCAGCCCGTGATGCCTTTCGTACCCAACTTATTCTTCTATACCTGCCTTGCGCTTTCTTACATGTTCCTACTTCGGGCATTTCGCCTGAAGTTCACATGGGCTACCGGGCTCGCTTACTGCATACTGATCGCGCATCCCATCTGGTGGTTCATCGGCGAATTCTATTCTAATGTACCATCTACCGGATTTGGTGTACTAACACTATCAATCTCTGTCTTTATATTTTCCAAAATAAAACTTCGCAACGATTCGAAAACCAAAACCGTCATGCAGACCATTATGGCTAGCGCCCTTCTATCGCTCGCCGTTGGGGCCTACCAATCTCTGATCATGTATTATATCGTCGCAGGGATAGGCGTTATAATATTCAAATACAGGGAAGAAAATCATGCATCCGACTTCAAATTAAAACCCACACTGAACCGAATTACACTTCTAGCTACGACACTTATAGGCAGCATAGTTCTATACGCCGCGATCAACAAGATTGCACAACTTTCACACCCTTCCAACAGGACATATATTGATAACTTTCTCCGCATTAATGACTTACTGGAAAACCCCATATTAATAAGCAAGCTTGTTTTTATAGAAATGTGGAAGTACTACACAGGATCATTACAGACTTTTGGCGCCTCCTTTTTCAGCACATTCATAATGCTGGGCTTAGCTACTCTCTTTTTAGTCACGCAAAAAACCTGGAAGGCAACTCTGTGGATGAGCTTCCTTGTAATGTCGATGCTTATAGCGCCATTTCTACTGAATTTTGTCACTGGCGCCATCTATCTTCCATTGCGCGCCATGCTGGCTGTATCTTTTATCAGCTGGATCGCAACTATCATCGTCCTTGAGAAAAAAGGATTGATGCGTGTTATTGGTACCGTTACAGCAATATTCATGTTATTTCAGATGGTATCGGCCAATGGTCAGTATTCCGCAAGTACGATCATGGCAACCAATCATGATCGGCTCACCGCTGAGCAAATATACTTTCGGATAGCTGAATCAAATCAAAAGTTCGACAGAAACCAGCAAGTCTTCATTGATGTGTATGGCAAACTTCCTTTCGAAAGTAGATACCCTGCACCCGACACATCCACAATGAGCGCATCGTTTTTTAATTGGGATCAGGGCAACGTCTATCGAATGGTGGCGTACATGCGACTGATCGGCTTCAGCAATGTCGCTTCGCTTGGAAGTTCAGCCAGAATCTCCCTGACACCTGACTTCGACTCAATGTCAGTGTGGCCCGCGCAAGGGTCCGTTCGCTACAAAGATGGCATCTATTTGATCAAGTTAAGCGAAACACCTGATCCAACGCATGCTCTTTACAAACAGGCTAAGCCCAATGAGTAGAAAAACAGCCTGGCGGCCGGTTTTCGTCTGGCTGCTACTTGCGTTCGGATGCGCATTTCTTTCTCTCACCTCCATTTACATTGCAAAGATAACTGGAGTACTTGGCAGCACCAAGCACGATGTATGCTTCAGCGTAACTTCCTCTGTGGAGGGCGTCACGCAACTATTTAGATCAACGATCCCCAGGACATTTAACGAACAGCAATCCGACTCCAAAGCCCTGACCAAAGGCACACAGACGATTTGTTTTACAATATCCCTCGGAGAAAAATATCTGCGCTGGGATCCCAGCAACTTCACTTCCACCATGCAGATCGACCAATCTATTGTAAATTTTTACGGTTTGCGGCAACTTCTGCCAATCAAGCAGCTAGAGTCCAGCAGTCGCGGCATGACGAGTTCATCGGCAATGGATCCTCCTTTGATGCTGAACTTCGCAAACGACGATCCACAGATTTTTTTAGAGGTCGATGATTCGATACTACAGAAAGAACTACTTTATGCAGCTATTTTTATTACGCTCGCTTATGGTCTCGTTTTAATCGGCATCATATTTCTCTTAAAAAAACTGATTTTGGAAAAAAAACCTGCCTATTGCATGGCAATATTCGCGATGGGCATCTTGATAATAATCTATCAGTTCAGCGGTATTATCGCCGTTGGCGGAGGCGCCGGGTGGGATGGGAGCGCCTATCTGAATCTTCTGTTTGACTGGAAACAGTCTGGACACCTCCCCGACGCTGACCCATATCGCATGAGCAGGCTGCCTGGCTTCACCCCACTCATAGCACTAGCCTTCCTGATCAACCTCAGTGCAGAGCAACTTATCCACATACAAGTAGCTCTTAATATTATTGGCTATGGCGTCGCACTAGGATTATTTCTCGACTATCTCTTGAGGTGTGGAATACCTCTAAAAGCCGCCACCCAATACTCAATGATGATGCTTCTGTCGTGGCCGATACTGGTTATGCCGACGTACTACCCTCTACTTAGTGATCATTTTGCAACAATAATTTCCTGTATTAGTCTATGGTGCTTTTCGAAAAAATATCGTGCAAGCTTGCTGGCAATCTGCTTATTATCACCACTAGTAATGCCAGGACTTTTTCTGCTCCCACTTACTCTATTAGCCTTTTCTAGCACGCAAGAAAGCAATATTTTATTAAGCCGATGGACAACCTCCACTCAATTTAAAATTACGGTTTTTACAGCTCTTTCATTAACCATGGTTAGTTTTACTTATTCATTGCTAAGCCGAATTTCCGACAGCGAACTATTAAATACTGGCTCATCCATTGCCCCAGGACTACCACACCTAAGAACGTTGAGCACCATATATGTACTAACCGCACTGATAGTGGTCGCATGGCTATGGAGCAACCACTTCTCCAAAAACGAATTTATTTCAAAACTTTCAATACAATGGCTGATACTTGCTTTGCTTGCGAGCGTCGCGGGCCATGCTATTTTATATTTTGGACTAAACTGGAACAACGGCTTCAGAGGACCAAATCTATGGCAAAACATGTTATTCCAATCAATCAACTCACCATTCAAACCATTAATTTCTCATTTTATATATTTTGGCCCGCTATTCATCGCTGCTCTAGTACTTCTGTTTAGGCCGACAGATAGCACGAGGCTACATTACCCAGTAAAAATAGCCATTCTAGGTTTTTTGCCTATATTGGCCATCGGCTCCGAGACGCGGCAATGGGTCGCCCTGCTGCCATTTTTAGCGGCATTTGTTGCACAGAGCGGCATTACATCCAAGATGAGAAAATTAATATTAGTGTTTTCCGTACTGTTGGCCTTGCCATTGTTTTGGCTTGCAGGATCAGTGGAAAAAGCGGTTTCCTTAAAGCTACCTATGACTGAGCCGTTGTGGCAACTGTATTTTGGACGACACGGCCCATGGATGTCCTATACAACGTATTTAATTAGTGGTGCCCTTATGTTGGTATTTTTCACCTCGTGGCTTCTAGCAAAAGACAAGACCGCCCCGAAAAAAATGGCTGCCGAATGGCGTTAAATCCAGTCGACATCGCACTTGGATTGTGTAGTAAAATTTCAGCCATTATCATGCGGGCAGTCAAAAATTTTCTGGATGGATCATGGACGTAAATCAACAAATTCCGTTGTTTTCTGCAGTTGCGGCCAATGCTGGCATCGATTTTTCTGAGCCCTTGATGCGCGTGGTCAATCGGCATTGGTACATCATGGGTGAAGAAGTAAAGGCATTTGAACGCGAGTTTGCTGACTACGTTGGTGCAGAATACTGCATTTCCGTCGCAAACGGCTCAGACGCACTGGAGATCGCCCTTCTTGGTCTGGGCGTTGGACCTGGTGATCGTGTTGTTACAGTGGCCAATGCCGGGTTCTACAGCAGCACCGCCATCCGCGCAGTCGGTGCTGAGCCGGTGTACGTGGATGTCGACGATACCTCCCTGACAATGTGCCCTGCTTCGCTGAAGATGGCACTGTCCAAGCCTGCAAAGGTCGTTATCGTTACTCATCTTTATGGCCAGTTGGCTGATATCGAGACGCTGGCGGCCATTTCTCGCTCCGCCGGCTCTGCGGTATTGGAAGATTGCGCTCAATCCCACGGAGCAAAGTCCCCCAAGGGGCGATGCGGTTCTTTTGGGGATCTGGCCTGTTTCAGCTTCTACCCCACCAAAAACTTGGGAGCACTCGGTGATGGCGGTGCAATCGTCACCTCTTCTGCTGATATAGCACAGCGCTTGCTCACATTGCGCCAGTATGGCTGGTCGACCAAGTATCACGTCACAGTACCGCTGGGGCGCAATAGCCAAGCTGCTATTTTACGCGTGAAGCTCCCACTGCTGGATCAGTGGAACTCGGAACGCCGTTCGATCGCGAGCCGATACTGTGCTGCATTTGAAATGCTACCGGTAAAACTACCGGCGAGTTTGGGTGACGATTTTGTTGCTCACTTGTTTGTATTGCGCGTTGAAGACAGAGACGCCTTTATGTCTTACCTCAAAGTACACGGCGTCAGCACCGATGTTCATTACCCAGTTCCTGATCACCGGCAAACGGCTTATGTGTTGAACGAAACATTCGATCTGCCTGTGACCGATTTGGCGAGTTCAAAACTGGTCTCCCTACCCTGCTTCCCTGGGCTTACCAGCCACCAAATCGATCGGGTGATTGAAGTCGTTTCCAACTACTTCAATCAGGGGGTTTAGTGTGCTATCGCTTGTTATCCCGGTCTACCGAAATGAGGAATCACTTCCATCACTTTTGAAAGCTGTTGACGATCTTAATGCCCAGCTGCAGGGGGCATTGGAAGTAGTATTTGTCGTAGACGGTAGCCCGGATCGTTCCTACGAGATTCTGCGAGACAGCTTGCCCCGGCAGGCCTTCTCTTCTCAACTAATCCTGCTTTCGAAAAACTTCGGCTCGTTCATGGCCATCAGAATAGGATTGCAGCACGGCAAAGGCAGAACATTTTCTGTAATGGCCGCCGACCTGCAAGAACCGCCGAGCCTGGTTCTTACGATGAACCGCATACTCAATAGCGAACCCGTCGATGTAGTCGTGGGCGTCCGAGAAAGCAGGCAGGATCCATTTTTTTCCAAACTGGCATCAAATATTTTCTGGGGTTTGTACAAGCGATATGTAATTCCAGAAATGCCAGACGGTGGCGTAGATATGTTCAGCTGCAATCTAGAGTTCCGTAACAATCTATTGAAGCTAGAAGAACGCCACAGTTCGCTGATCGCACAAATTTTCTGGCTTGGCTTTCGTCGCCAAGTTGTCCCCTACTCTCGAGCAGCTAGAGAACACGGTAAGTCGGCCTGGACACTTAGAAAGAAAGTAAACTATCTGATGGACAGTGTTTTCTCGTTCACAGACTTACCCATCCGCCTGTTGATTCGGGTCGGCGCTACCGGCTCCGTACTTTCTGCACTGTACGGTGTCAGCGTCATGCTGGCCAAGCTTGCTGGACTGATTGATGTTCCGGGCTATGCGATGACACTTTTCACGATCACGCTACTGGGTAGCCTTAACCTGCTGGGCCTTGGCGTTATCGGTTCGTACGCATGGCGCACCTATGAAAATACTAAAGGACGCCCTCTGGCGATCCCTATGAAAGTTTCGGAATTTGGAGCGAACAAATGAGTGAGTCACGTAATTTCTTCGTTCATGAACGTGCGATTTGTGAATCCTCTGCAATCGGGTCCGGCTCAAAAATCTGCGCGTTCGCTCATGTACTACCAAACGCGCGTATTGGAGCTGATTGCAATATTTGGGACCACGTATTTGTTGAAAATGATGTCGTCATAGGCTCCCGCGTCACCCTAAAATGCGGCGTATATGTCTGGGATGGCATAACAATCGAAGATGATGTCTTCGTTGGACCTAACGTAACATTCGCCAATGACACACATCAAAACAACATCTATCCAACAGAATTAGCTAGAACCGTTATTAAAAAAGGCGCTTCGCTGGCTGCGAACTCCACAATTTTGTCAGGTATTACTATCGGCTCATTCGCCACAGTCGGTGCGGGAGCGGTAGTCACTAAATCAGTACCGCCCAATGCGATCGTGGTTGGTAATCCTGCAAAAATTGTTGGCTACGTGGACACTAAACCAACCGACGGTAAACTGGTAGAAAGCCCTACTAAGATTGGAACTTCAGAAGTTTACCCATGTGGCGTGACACTGCATCGCATGCTGGAGGCCGTTGATATTCGTGGCAGCTTGAGCGTCGGCGAGTTTGAGCGAGATGTTCCCTTCGCTGTAAAACGCTATTTTTTGGTTTCCAATGTACCGACCGAAGAAACCAGGGGTGAGCACGCCCATCGCGAATGTCATCAGTTTCTGGTTGCGGTCAAAGGCACAGTTCATGTTGTCGCTGACAACGGCAGGAATAGACAGGAATTTGTTTTGGACTCACACACTCTGGGCCTTTTCCTTCCGGCCATGACATGGGGAATCCAGTACAAGTACTCTGCCGACGCAGTGTTGCTGGTATTTGCATCAGAACACTACGTAGCCGAAGACTACATTCGTGACTACGATCAGTTTTTGATTGAAAAGAAGAACAAATTGGCTGACTGACGTGAACATTACGAAACTGATAGAAATCAAATTTTTCCGATTCCTCCTTACTGGAGGTCTGAACACCGGGACTACCTATGCGCTGTATCTGATAATGCTGAATTTTTTTCCATACATATGGAGCTATTCAGTTAGTTATGTCTGCGGGATTTTGATGGCATTCGTTTTGAATCGGTTCTTCGTATTCAAGGAACATCAAGGGTTAAAATCCGTATTGTTTTTTCCTTTCATCTACGTCGCGCAGTATATCTTAGGGATATTTGTAGTTTGGTTCTGGGTCAAAAAGCTGATGCTCCCCGAGTTCCTGGCTCCACTTGCTGCGATAATCCTATCACTACCGCTTACGTATGCACTGACCAAACTGGTGTTCGTCAAAGCCAAACAAAATACGCTTTGAGCTCATACCTACAAACACGTTGAAAACCAGACTATCGAACAAAATAAAGCAAGCACATCTCAACCGGATGTATGATTATCCGGTTGAGAGCCTCATCGTCCAAAAACCTCGAACTCCATATCAGTAGGACGCCACAGTGTCCTCGCAACTAGCCCTGCTGTAGCCATACTTGCACTGCAGCAAAATAGCCTTTAACTTTTTACTGAGGGCGACCTTAATTGAACTACTAGCTTAAGAGGAAGCAAACTCTGCTACCCATGCAGCCACGGCCGCCTCTGGGTATCCCCTGTGAAAATGCCTTCTCCAGGGATACGCACTTTTCCCCGAGCCATCTTTGAGCTTGATTGCTTTTGTTTCACAAATGAATTTCGCGGGACTACCGGCGACAACTGTGTCAGCAGCAACGTTTTTGCTGACGGAACTATGAGCCCCGACCAAAGCCCCAGACTTTACGGTAACGCCTGGTAGGATGACTGTCATTGTAGCGATAGCAACAAAATCCTCAATTGTAACACCCTTCATAACATTACTTGGCGGATGTGGGTCATTAGTCAACACTACGTATGGAAATATCCAAACATAGTTACCAATTGTAGAATGCTGACCGATATGCACATTACTATGAAATTTGACGTACTCCCCGATTTCGCAATGACCCTGTATATCGCTGAGAGTACCAATCTGAAGCCCTGCTCCAGCTTTGGTATGCTCGCGAACTGTAACTCTATGGCCTGTGGAGAGCTTTTCTCCAAATACAGACCCTTCATAGAAAACGCTATGCGACCTAATCAAAGATGAGCTCCCGATAATTAACGGAGAGCCATCTGACAACGAAGAAGGAACACCAATTTCACAATGCGATCCAATTTCACAATTATCGCCAATCACAACATTGCCGTGAATAATAGTATATGCACCAACGCGCACACCACTTCCCAACTTTGCGTCAGCATCAATCAGTGCAGTTGTATGTATCATAAGACACACCTCGCTTTCGTAAGCAGTCCGTATTTTTGGAGGAGCCTTTAGTGCTCGACGCCTCGATCGTTTTGCCTCTTTTTCGAGGCAGCAGCATTTACTCTAATTGACAGCTTCAGTATTTATAAAAACCCTGGCCGGTTTTTCTTCCAAGATGATTTGCCCTTACCATTTTTCTTAGTAACGAGTGAGCCCTATATTTCGGGTCGCCTGTTTCATTATGGAGGGTTTCCATGATCGAAAGATTGACATCATTGCCTATCAGGTCAGCGAGCGCCAAGGGGCCGATTGGATGGTTTGCTCCATAGCGCATTGCCTTGTCTATCTCCTCGACGGTGGCAACGCCCTCGGCCAATATGCCTATCGCCTCATTGATCATGGGTATCAGCATTCTGTTTACAATGAACCCAGGAGCCTCATTTACCATGACAGGCTCTTTACCCAACGACTTCGAGAACTCAAATGCCCAGTCCAGGGTAGTTTTGGATGTTGAAAGACCTGCGATAATTTCGGTTAACTTCATCACGGGAGCAGGATTAAAAAAGTGCAGACCAACAACATTTTCCGGAAATGGACAAAGTGATCCTAATTCTGTAATCGACAGAGAGGACGTGTTCGATGCCAAGATCATCTTATCGGTGGTGATACAGGAAAGATTTTTAAATATCTCTCTTTTTGACTCCATACACTCTGCCACAGCCTCTATCACAAGCGTTGAATCTATAACCGAATGATAATCGTCAGATGGAGTGACTTTACTTATGTACTCGCTGTGCTGAGAGGAGGACAGTCGATTCTTCTTTACTTGCCGATCCCAGTGATCGTTCAATGAAGAAAGCGCGCTGTATACGCTAGAAATATTTCTGCCGATCCATACGACTGACACAACATGGTCAGACTGCGCCATGATCTGGACGATTCCTTTACCCATCACACCAGTTCCAATGACGGCTACAGAGTATTTTTCAAGCGTATCCATTGTGTGCAGCTCACTTCAGCAAAAAATTGGCATCATAGCGAATGATGAGTGTCCAGTGATAGGGTTCGGAGCTTGGGCGAGGCCCAATAAAGAGCGTTGATCGCTTGCGCGAAATCGGTTTTTACCCTATCACGGTGGTGATATTGGAAAATACAGGGACATAGCACAGCACCCAGAAGCTCCCAACGGGGCCTGAGCACCGAGACCATGCTGGGATTTTGGAACTCAAAAGCTTCGTGATTCAGCTAACGCATGGCGAGACCGAAGGTGCTGGATTCCAAAAGGGAACTTGGAGCCCCCCATTAGTCTGTGTCGGTGCTGGAAGGGGGTCATCGCTCAATTATTCCACCTCGGACTTTCCTGCGTGATACTTCTGCGCCAGGAACACCAGCGGTGAATATGCCAACAGGACCCCCAGCAGCCCATCGAGCTTGTATCGGGTGATGCAGACGGCAATCGGTAACAACCAGAACAAGTTGATCAGACCGACCGCGATGGTTACCGGTAAGTGCTTACCATAGCGGCGAGAGGCGAACTGATAAGCATGACTGCGATGAGCCTCATACACCTTTTCACCACGGAGCAAACGGCGAAACAGTGTAAAGGTGGCATCGACGATGAATACTCCAAGGAGAATCATCCAACCCCAGAAAAAATCAAATGACGCCCATGCGGCCTGAAGCGACAGAACTGCCAGAACCACGCCGAGAAATCCGCTACCCGCATCGCCCATGAAAATCTTGGCTGGCGGAAAGTTCCAAACGAGAAAGCCTGCAGCAGAAGAGGCGAGTAAAAGTGGTGACCAGATCAGGTCATGAGCACCACCGATCCAGTACAAAACGCATGCACCAACACAGACAGTCACGGCTTCAACGCCAGCGATGCCATCAATGCCATCCATGAAATTGTACAGATTGAGCATCCAGACTAGGTACAGGGATGCCAGCAGATATCCTATCCAGCCTAGGCTGAATTCATGCCCGAATGCGCTGACGAGGGGTAATCCTCCAAGCCAGTAGAGCGCCCATATAGCAGCGGTAAAATGCCCAAGCAAACGCCAGCGCGCAGCGATATGCCCATGATCGTCCATGAATCCAACTATCGCGACCAACGCCCCAGCACCAGCCCCTGCAAGAAAAAATGCGCCTGAGAGCAAATCGCTCGCAAACAATATACACAACGCTGCCAAGAAGGTAACAACGATAGCTACACCTCCGCCTCTTGCTGTAGGAACGGAATGAGAGCTACGCGCATTAGGAATATCAATCAAGCTTCTGGAAAGGGCATACCTTCGTATTGCGGCAGTCAGAATGAACGCAGCAACAAAAGCTATCGGAATGATCCATCCGTAGTTCATAACGTCAGAGGGTTCCAAAAAAAATTGCATTCATAAACAACTTCCGAACTGATTAAAGGCCGTCTTATTGCTGGACTTGGCAGACAATAAGACGGCTCACCGCTTCACCGCTTGTGTATATCTACTATTTCATGCAGAGGTCGCCTGGTAAGCACTCTCTTGATCTTTTGCCTGACGCCATACGGCACGAATTGGCTAAGTCGCTGCATGCGAGGATTACGGTATAGCGTCCAAAGAGCCAAAAGAGCGATCTCTTTGGTCGTTAGCGGTGCTTCTGATGCCATCGACGAAACTCGAAACTCCGGTAGCTCGACAGCAGTATTTTTTGGCGATTTTTCAGCATTAAAATTCGAGCCACACATCGTTGTATACGTAGACGTATAAAACGTTCGATCGAGCAAACTATTGGCATGCTCCGGTGCAGCGACATTCTCTCCAGCTGCGAGTTTTTTCACGAACTCATTTATTTCAGCCACCAGCGCAGCGGGCGCGGTACCGTACTGGTACACGAGCGTATGATCTCTGCCGGAAAGGCGCTCAGGGAACGCACCGATATCAGGAGCAATAATTGGCAGGCCTGACTCCAATGCATAACTTAGCGTGTAACTGTAAGTCTCAGGGCACTGGCTCGGAAACAAAATCAAGTCAAAATCGCTCTCGGCAATTAGAGAACTTAAGCGGTGCGAGTCGTAACGACCGGTGTTGACAATACCTTTAAGCTCTCTGTAGCCGAAGCCGATGAGTCTAAAGTTCAACGGTGCGTTGACACTGGCTGCCTTTTCCGCAATTTGCTCCAGATAATCCGCACCTTTTTCCTTACCCAATGCACCGATAACACCCACGTTGTAGCGAAATTTGAGGGGCACGGAGGATACCGCCGAACTTATTGCACGTTTTTCTTCCACGTGCGCAGCCACTATAGGGTTACGTAACGCGTAATGCTGTTTATAAATCGCGAGTGTGTACTCGGAAGGGAAAACAATTGTTTTTGCGCTCTCGATGAAGCCTCGCAATTGATCGCGCCACAACTCCGTTGAGATACCCTCGGGTAACAGAAAGTGTGGATTGACGATGCCTTCGACATACTGACCCGCATAGACCCCATGTTCATTGGTCAAAGTTGGATTCCCGCAAAGCCAGTAATAATCATGAACGGTCAATGCATATTCGGTACCGAGTCGGGCAGGCAACTCGAACAACGCGCTGTTCAGACCAAGCGAATGGTGAAAATGTACAAAGTTAACTCCACAGCCTTCAAGAAACGCCACAAGTCGTGGGTGTTCTTCTGGCAATCGGAACGTCAGTACGTCAGCACCGGGGAAGTTCCCCATACGCAGAGCAACCGCTCCCTGGCCTTTATGAGGGGTAAGGAACAGACAGTAAGCATTCGGTTCAATTGATTCCGCCAACTCCTCAAGGTGCTGTTCAACACCACCACCCGCCTCATGAGAAATCTGCAGAATCTTGGGTCGGTCTAATACAGAAATAAGCTGGACTAGTCGTTTCACTCTGACAGACTTTAACGGATCTGCTGCAATGAACCTCTGGATGTCCAGATGGTATTCCGGGTGAAGCTCAGCAATGGCCTTGGATGCATGCTCGGTCAATGCTTGCTTGGATGATGAAAAACTAACGCCGCCCTCGTGGAACGCGTACAAGTTGGGAGTAATGACGTTCAGCCAACCAGCTTTGATCGCGCGCTGGCATAGATCATTCTCCTCCCCATAACCCCTGCCGAACTTCTCCTCGTTCAATAGACCAATTACGTCAAGACAATCTCTGCGAACATACATGCAGAACCCAACGCCAGTAGGGGCTTTGACATTCGGCAGACGCGGCCCGGAAAACACAGCATCGATCTGCTCGACGCTCAGCCCGAAAGCAGCCTCGTTTTCAAACAAAAATGCCGGAAAACTACAAATCGTGGCGTTATTGGAAAATGGAGTAACCGTACCAATATTCTGCGAGATGTAGGCTTCGGCAGTCAGTCGAGTCAGCCAATCAGTTGGAACAATTACATCACTGTTCAGAAAGACGACATCATCCTGCGGAGCATGGCGCATTCCGCGATTGACAGTTTTAACAAAGCCCAAATTTACTTCATTTTCAAGAACTGTTAGCACATCAGGCCATTGCCGTTGCAGCTCAAGCAACATATCCTGCATGCCTGCATCCGGACTTGCATCATTGATGGCAATGAGTTTCGAACCAGTAAATAAAGTAATCCCTGGAATCGCCGCCAAAATGCATCGCTTCGTCATCTCGACATCTTTGTAGATAGGTAAGATAACGCTGACGGCGCGGGCACGTTCAATGGGGACTTCCAGCACATAGTTTTCTAACCCTTGCACCGGGTTCGTCAGCTCCTGCCCTCTCAAATAAGCTGTCGCAGCGAGCTTGGAGCGCTCCAGATTACTGCGAAAGCCCCCTTTACCATTACGCAACGAACGAACCAGAAACCGGAAAGGTTTGGTAATGAACCAAGAGGTGGAATTGATCACGTCGTGATAAGCCGAATCCCGCTCCGCATAAGCCAAATCACGCTCCGCCAGTTTCACTGACAATCTTTCAATCTGGAGCTCGGCAGCACCTAACGCATTAGCGCTCGACGCCAGAGAAGCTTGCGATTTGTTGAATGCCGAAAACAGACTGTCTTCAACGATAACCTGATCTTCACCCCACGTTAAAAACTCGACTGGGCTGCGACCATTGATGGCGTTCTGGATAGAAGACTCAAGTAACAAAAACTCTTTTATGTCTTCGTCATCAATAGCGTAGCCAGCGGCTTCGCACGCGGCAAAAACGAAGGCTTTCTTTGTGAAAGGTCCCGGCTCAGCGCTTTTGCTAAAGCGACTGATCGAACCAAGCAACTGAAGCAACGCCCTGAAGAGCAAGAACTCGAGACGGAAGGTCTTTATTAAAGACCACTCCTTGTCAATCAGCTCTGGCTTGCCGCTTTTATCGACAACGATATTCTGTGGCACGGCATCGATCATGGATCCAGGAAGCAGGTCTAGGATGCTCTCCGAGCAGCCCGAAATCTCATTCAATATCGAAACATAACTTTTCAGGAATTCGCCGACTCTGGAGTACGTCCAACCTTCAGCATTGACAATATCAATCAGTTTTGTGGACAGTACAAATCCGTTTATATAGGGCTCTGACTCGGTCAGATTGAACTCAACGACAGGTTGATCGCTGGATGGCACACAGCCCGACTTTCCGAGTTTTTTATAGTGCACATTGATTGTATTAAGCGAGTCCTTCCTGAACTCGGAACGCTTGCAGTAGTTCGAACGTCGGTCGCTGCTGTAATGAAACGCCAATGTTCCCGCATCCAATGTCTTACGAGACACAGGCGAAGCGCCAATCAAGAACGAGTTGGACAAGTCCATGCCAAGACCATTTTTGAAGATCTGCGGCCACGCCAACTCAAGGGAAAACGTGCAAAGCTCAGGAAGCTGTGGATCACGCTGAACACTTTGCCAAGCGAAGGCAGAAGCGTCGAAGCCAGGCTCCTTGAAGCCCTCTTCGGTCACAATTGACACGGGTAGCTTGTAATCAGGAAAAGGGGCAAAAAATTCGCTTGATGCAAAACCGGTGTCTGCGAGGAGCGACGTCAGCACTTGCTTACCATAAGTTTGCGGCGTCGAACTGTTATAGCGACCTTCAACACCATACATCGGTGTAGCCACATGGTCTTCAGGCGCGCCAGCAAAGTATTTCAAGCCTAGCTGATTCTCGATGGCGACAATCAGCAGCCCGTCGGGTTTGAGCAGTGAGCGCACTTTTTGAAGCATTCTTGATCCCGGGTTATCACCCGAAATAAAGAGATTGGCGTATTCAAATACGCCGATCAGCGTAATGACATCAAACTTTGTATCGATACTAAAACTCTCGAACGACTCCGCCAGAACAGAAACGTTCGGCAGATCCCTCGTGCGCGCCCGGGCAATGCTTGCTCTTCGGCTGCTGCCTTCCAACGCCAGCACTCGTCCGCCTTGCTCCCCCAGATAGCGGGTAATCGCTCCGCAACCCGCACCGATTTCGAGAATATCTCCGGAAAGATCGGCGTCAAACACACGAAGCAAATTGGATCGAGTACTCGAAAGATAATAAAGTGATGGCCAATCCGTACACGACTTCCGCAATTCGTCTGAAAAGACACTGACGTCGCTTGCTTGATCAATCAAGAATTTTATGCGCAGTTCGGTGCTATCACCATCACTATAATTGATACTCGAATAATCCGGCCTGGACCAGATCTTAAGCTCTTCATTCAGTTGATAGCCCGCTTGCTTCAATAAAATGTTCAATTTGAAACCTTCTTCGCACGAATGCTGGAATCTAGATTTACAAGCCCAAAGAACTTATCTGTCGGACGAACCTGGAGGTGAATCGAGTCGTAACGCCTGTCTCGCGGAGTAACCTCCTCCCCATCCTTGGTCGAAATGCCCAATGATATGAAGTAGTCACCAGGTGCCAGATCACAGGAAATAAATACTTCTGCTTCGACGATTTCGCCTTTCTGGCCACAGGTCCTAAACTCTAGGCAATCCAGGCTTTCGGTATTGACGCCGTAGACGGTAACGCCTTCCTTGGTTTTGATAGTCATCCCCAGGATCGGGCATACCAAGTCGGTGTCGAACCTCACAAACACTGAAAGCTTGACCTGAGCGCCGGTATCTACCGCGATCGGATAGTCGAGGCCGGCCGCACTCAAATGGAAGTCGATAATCGTTGCCGATCGATCGCCCCATCTATATTCGTTCGGATTGTAGTTGGGGTGCGTTTCAAACACGTCCGCGCCGCCTTCAGGCGTCTTGTAGGACGTCAGTTCGCTCCCCTCTTCCGCACTTTCAACCGACGCTGACTTCTGGGTTTTACCAAAGAGCAGATCCAAATAACGATTCACTACTTTTCGTGGCTCACCCTCTTCCAGTTGCAAGCCATCATTCAATAAGAAGGCGTGATCGCAGTGAGTAACAATTTGTTCACTGGAATGGGTGACCAACAATATGCTTGTGCCATTTTCCTTAAGCTTCTTCAGACGGTCAAAGCAACGTGCCTGAAACTTAGCATCGCCAACCGCCAGTGCCTCGTCAACAATTAGAATATCCGGTTCTACTTGGGCTTGAACAGAAAATGCAAGCCGCACCAACATACCACTTGAATAGGTCTTTACGGGTTGATTGATAAACTCGCCAATATCAGCAAACTCTATAATCGCATCGTACTTCTCATCTATTTCTTCTTTGCTTAACCCGAGGATAGACGCATTTAAGTAAACGTTCTCACGCCCTGTGAACTCTGGATTGAAGCCCGAACCCAACTCAAGCAAAGCGGCAATTCGACCGTGTGTTTCTACGGTGCCACTGGTCGGATTCAGTGTGCCGCACAGAATCTGCAGCAATGTCGACTTACCGCTGCCATTGCGACCGACAATACCAACTGTTTCCCCCTTACGTATTTCGAATGAAACATCACGAAGTGCCCAAAACTCTCGGCAATACTTTTTCTTGCCGCGACTGAGCATCTGAAGCAATCGGTCTCGCGGCTTGTCATAAATCTCATAACACTTGCTGAGATTCTGAACTTTAATAGCGATTTCAGATGACATCAGCAAATCCTTTCCGAGTTTTCTGAAACCATGCAAACCCCAACCATGCAATCAATGTAGAGCCTAACAGGTA
>Ga0065714_10064808_pt1 | contig 18179 bp, 12 predicted proteins | sample MisRhiReplicate2_FD_59101 | JGI IMG/M metagenome (GOLD analysis project Ga0065714, IMG submission 59101) | Miscanthus rhizosphere microbial communities from Kellogg Biological Station, MSU, sample Rhizosphere Soil Replicate 2: eDNA_1 v2... | ecosystem: Host-associated > Plants > Roots >...
GAAGGGTCGCCAATGTGGCAAGTGTCGTTTCATGCTGGCTCCGCAGCGCATCGAGGTGCTCGTTCGTTTGCGCAAGTTCGCGGGTAGTGCCTGCCAGTTGGAGTTCGACGCGATCCTTCGTTGCAGACGCTTCCGCCAGCTGTGCCAGCAGGGCGTCAATCTTGCCTTGTGCCGCATCCAGCCTGGCCCGCAGTGCCCTCAGTTCGCTCTGCAGTCCCTCGCGTGCCTCCGAGGCCGCCTCTGCAGCGGCCTGCAATGCCGTCGCCTGGGCCAGCTCGGCAGCCTGGGCTGAATGCACTTTGGACTGGAGGTCCGACACTTCGTTTTCGAGCTTCTTTTGGGCCTCCACCGCAGCCTGCGCGACCGGAGAAGGATAGGACAGGCCCGGACCTTGTGCCCTGTTCGCAAGTCTCAACACCTCGTGGGGGTACTGCGGCTTGTGGAGAAGCAATGCGGCGATGTCGTCCGCGTTGTCGATGGGGAACACGCGCGGCAGGCCCTGGGGAAGTGCACGCCCGGCCGGCAGCAGGAGGAGATTGAGCTCCTTGCCACCGTCGAAGATGCTCCGCGTTTCGCCGTTGAAATTATCCTCATTGAACGCGTCGGTCAGGTGTCCAAAGCATTCGTAGCCGTTGACCTGGCACCACTCAAGGATCCTTAATCCGGCGCCGATGGAATTGGCCTCGGCGAATATCGCGGGCTTAAGAGATGCGATCGTTTTCCCGGCGCCATCGAGCACCTGCCTTTCCATGCCTTCTACGTCGATCTTCAGCAGGCCGACGGCAGGAAGAGACAAGCTGTCGATTGTGATGAGCGGCACTTCGTACGCCAAACCGGAGGCCGGGCCGCCGTCGTCTTCGAGCGCGAGCCCTGCGAAGTTCGTCAGTGCGCCAGGTTGGAGTCTGTGCAGCTCGATGGTGGTTGACGCGTCGGCGACGCCTTGCTGGTGCAGACGGACATTCGCTCGGTGGTTGCCCTGGACATTCCTAGACAGCAACTCGAAGGCCTCGACGCGTGGCTCGAACGCAATCACGGTGCCATGGTCACCCGCCAGCGAAGAGAACGCGAGCGTGTGCGTTCCGATGAAGGCGCCGATGTCCAGCACCGTCGAGCCCGGAGCGATGAAATGGGCGAGAAAGTCAATCTCGCGCTGGGCCCATTCCCCATACAGTGCCAGCGATTCCGAGACGATGGAATCTCGCCCAAGCAGATGCATCCGGCCGTAGCGTGTGATGGCGAGGTGGGGTTCGTTTATATGCATTGAGACCTATTGTTCGGGCGTTCAGTTCGATGTGGCGGAAGGTGTCTTGTAGAGGGGCCCGTCGACTTTTCGGAGCTTGTCGATCCCTTGCGCAACAGTGCCCTGGATGTCCGGTGTGTCGACAAAGAAGTAACTGGCGATCTTGCGTTTGGCCAGGGCCTCCGGTACCTCCTGAGACCCAATGGCCAGGGGTCTTTGGTGTACTGGACATGTTGTCGAGAACATCATGAAAGCAATAGCGCGCACTGGCCCAGAAAGTGTGTTCAATTGCGACGAGCAGCACCGCCGCGAACAAAACCCGAAATCAAACCCTGCTCAGTTTCAATAAAGAATATTGAACCAACTTGATGAGCGGAATGCGGTGGTCGGGCTACTTTTACTACTTGTGTCGTTTGCCTATGATTCATCGAATAGTTTTCTGCTTTAATGAATTCTTGCGAAGGCCTTCGGACGGCCCTCGTTATACCCGAAGTCGTATCGCCAGATGTGTGCCGGGGACGTCTTTCGTCAGCTTTGAATACGAGGTGGCGAGGATGGCAAGCGATCGCTGTCCGGTCCTAGGGCGCTTCGACGGGAGGCTCTGGAGGCGGAAGCCCGGGCTGCTATGATCGTCAAGATCGGAAAGCAGCCGCGGCTGTTTCGTCTGACATGCCGTCAAAACTGTCACATGACGGGTGGCCCGAACTGCCGAGCCTCGCTTTTTTCGCATGGCTTTGTAACGGGGTAAGAAAACGAGCGCGTGTAAATGAATCGGGCAGTGTCGCCGATGGGGTGGATCGAATTGACGAATTCGATATCAGTATTTTGACTTGCATGGGTTTTTACAAAATGCTTCGATTTTTTGACTTGGCCTTTGCTGCAATAGAGCAGTTTGAATGAGGTTGAGAATTTCCATTTCGTCGAACGTGTATGCCGCGCGGAAAAGGCGGCATCAAAAGGACGTCGAAGTTGGCCTGGACTCCATTGCGCACGAAGTGCTGAGTCGCATAGATCAGCTTGCCCACCGCAGAGTATGAACAAAAAACCAATCCATTGGTATCGTCGGTCGAAATCCATTTCCGGCCAGGTAATCAGTCGACTTACCAAGGGGCGCATTTCATTCGGCGAAAAACCGCTGGCAGATCCCCATCCGCTTTTCGATGCAGAGTGGTACAGCAGGCGCAATCCAGACGTTGTGAAAGCCGGGTTCAATCCGATGCGCCACTTCCTGTGGTTTGGCTGGAAAGAAGGGCGGAACCCGCATCCGCTGTTCGATGTGGAGTGGTATCGGGCGCGGAATCCGGACGTTGCGAAAGCCGGCTGGAACCCACTGCTTCATTACATCGGCCTCGGCTGGAAGGAAGGGCGGGATCCGCATCCGCTGTTCAGCACCAAGTGGTATCTGGATCAATACCTCGACGTGAAGGCGGCGGGCCGCAATCCGTTGCTGCACTACGTGCTGTTCGGTGCGTTCGAGCGCAGGATGCCCCATTCGGGTTTCGATCCAGAGTGGTACTGCGCAGCCTACGGGGACGTTGGTGAAGACGTCGACCCCCTGACTCATTTCCTCGAGCATCGGCACGAAGCCTTGAGGAACCCATCTTCGTCGATCGACCTCATCGAGCATGCGCGGAAGTTCCCGGCCGCCAGGGCCGACAAAGTCCATGAACTCGCGCATTTCCTGGCGCAGGAAAGCGGCTACGCTGTGGACGACTACGCGGAGGCGTCCGCAACGGACGGCATTCCACGCGCGCGGATGCACGAAGGATTGGCGCGCATCGCGAACGGAAAATGGGAGTGGTCCCGCTACGACGCGATGCGGGCGAGCCTCGCGCAGGCAGAGCAGCGGCGCGCGGAGCAATACCCGCGCGCCGAGATCTCGACGTCCCTCGCTGTCGGTAACGGTTCCGATGCCGAAGGTGCCCCGGCCATCGTGATCCCCACGTTCGAGCGCCCGCTCGTTTCGATCGTGATTCCTGTCTACAACAAGTCGGCGTTGACTCTGACCTGTCTTCGAACCATCGTCGAAAGCAACTGCCAAACCCCCTATGAGGTGATTGTTGCGGACGATGCGTCGGTCGACCCGGATTGCCTCGAAGTAGCCCACATTTCCGGCCTTACTTTTCTGCGATCGGAAAAGAACCTCGGATTCGGTGGCAATTGCAATCGGGCGGCGGCCGCTGCACGCGGCAAGTTCGTACTGTTTCTGAACAATGACACGCTGGTTCAAGAGGGCTTCCTGGACGCCATGGTGGCTGCGTACGAGTCGGGTGTCGGTATCGTGGGGCCGCAGGTGCTTTACCCGTCCGGTCTGCTCCAGGAAGCGGGTGGCCGGATTCGCGTGGATTGTTCGCCTGCCCTCATTGGACACGGCGCCAGCCCCGAGGATCCGAGATTCGGCTACCGACGGGACGTGGAATACATCTCCGGCGCGTGCCTGCTGATCGAACGGGCGCTGTTCGATGAATTGGGGGGCTTCGATCCGCTGTTCTATCCGGCCTACTACGAGGATGTGGACCTGTGTTTCCGCGTGCGGGAGCGCGGGCTTCGCGTGGTCTACGAACCGACGGCACGCATCGTTCATTTCATGAGCGAGACGATGTCGTCGCTGTCGCCGGCCTACAAGTATGGTCAGTCGGCCCGCGGCGCGCAGAACTTCTCCGAACGATGGCAGGCTCGGCTGGAGGCCAACAATGCGGTGAAGGCCATTGCCTTCTATCTTCCGCAGTACCACATGGTCCCGGAGAACGACTTGTGGTGGGCGCCGGGCTTCACTGAGTGGACGAACGTGTCCAAGGCAAAGCCGAACTATCCGGGCCACGATCAGCCGCGCCTGCCGGCCGACCTCGGGCACTACGACCTCACGAATTCGAAGAGCATCCACAAGCAGATCGAGCTTGCCATGCAATACGGATTGCACGGCTTTTGCTTCTATTACTACTGGTTCAATGGCCGCCGCATCCTCGAGGCTCCGTTGGAGCTGTATCTCGAGGACAGGTCGTTGGATTTTCCATTCTGCCTTTGTTGGGCCAACGAGAACTGGAGCAGGCGATGGGATGGCCGCGACCAGGATCTTCTTCTGAAGCAGGAATACTCGACCGAGGACGACAAGGCCATCATCCATGACCTCATGCGATTTATGCGCGACGAGCGCTACATCCGGGTCGAGGGAAAGCCGCTGGTGATCGTCTACCGCTGGGATCTGCTTCCTTCAATCGCGGACACGGTGCAGGTCTGGCGCGAGGAGTGCAGGCGTGCAGGGATCGGCGAGATCTTCGTCGCGAGCGTGGACTCCTTCGATTTGGCCTGGAAGCTCAAGAACGCGGCGGATTTCGGGCTCGATGCGAGTATCGGCTTCCCGCCCCACAACATGGGCTCGCCTGTTACTAAGAAGCCGTCGGCGGTCAGCCCGGGCTTCAAAGGAACGGTCGACGACTACGAGACGGTCGGCACTCGCTATGCGACCGAATTGCCCCTGCGGCCGTTCACCCATTTCCCGGGCGTGCTGCCGGGATGGGACAACACGCCGCGCAGGCAGGATGCGCCCTTCATTCTCGACAACCCCAGTCCCGGCGCGTTCCGTGCCTGGCTCGAACATGCGTTGGAGGTCTCCCGCGACTTCAACGTGCCGGAGCGTAGGATGGTCTTCATCAACGCGTGGAACGAGTGGGGAGAGGGGGCTTACCTGGAGCCCGACCAGCGCTACGGTCATGCCTATCTGAGGGCGCTGCGGGATGCGCTCGAGTCACACAAGTATCAGAAGAGGAACGGATGAGCATGGCAACAAATGACCATTCCAGTAATCCGGACTGCCTGATCGTCGGCCACCCCTACGCAGCGATCGGAATGGGAGCTCACTGCAGGGGCGTCGTGCGCTCGCTGGCGGCCGCGCACGGCAGCCTTTCGGTGCATGACGTCTACAAGATCACCCGGCCCATGCCGCGTGAAGCGCGCGAATTCGGGCCACTACTGACCGAGCAATTCTCCGCACCTGTCCGAATCTTCTGCATCAACGGGGACGAAATCGATGCCGTGGTCCGTACGATCGAGCAGAAGCACGAGGGCGCGTTCTCCAGCGGCTACAACATCATCTATCCAATGTGGGAGCTGCCGAGATATCCGCAGGAATGGGCGCGCCATATCGAAAGATTCGACGAAGTGTGGTCGCCATCGCTCCACGTGAATGCGGCTCTGCGCGCAGCGACCCAAAGACCCGTCTTCCACATGCCGATCGCCGTCGAGCCACGGGTTCACGAGCTCTTTGACCGCAAGTACTTCGGCATCCCGGAGTCGCGCTATGCCATGCTCTTTTTCTTCGATGCGCTGTCCTATGCAAGCCGGAAGAATCCGTGGGCCGCGATCGATGTCTTCAAGCGCGTGCTTGCACAGAGACCCCTGGCCAAGCTGCAGTTGGTCCTGAAGATCAACAACTCGGCGCGGGATGCGCAGTCGCTGCAGCGGCTGAAAGCCGAGATCGAGCCTATTCGCGATCGAGTCACGCTGATCGACAAGACGATGACCGAAGAAGAGGTCAAGAGCCTGGTCAGGGTCTGCGACTCTTTCCTCTCCCTGCATCGGGCCGAAGGCTTTGGCCTCGGGCCGGCCGAAGCCATGTTTTTCGACAAGCCGGTCGTCGTGACGGCATGGTCCGGAAACATGGACTACATGTCGACAGACAACTCGCTGGGTGTTCGCTACAGCCTCGTGCCGCTGGGCGAGGGCGACTATCCGCATTGGCAGGACCAAGTATGGGCGGACGCCGATCTGGACGACGCCGCCCAGAAGGTGCTGATGCTTTTCGAGAATCCCGAGTTCGGTCGGCAGATGGGCAAACGTGCCGGCATCCACATGCGCACGCATTTCTCGCATCGCAGGCAAGGTCTGCGCTACCGCGAGCAGCTGCGTCGAATCGCATCGACGCTCCTGCAGGAGCGCTGACCGCTCGTCGCCCAATTGCCGCCGGAATTCTCGGAAACGAGCAAGACCCGTCAACCACACCCGTCAGGAACGTGGCGAGGAGTAGGTCGTCCGCGCCGAAGCGCCTCGCGGTCCTTTGCTCCACGTCAATGAGACACGACAGTTGGCACTCGATCTGAGCTGAATTCCCCGTCGTTCCGTCCAAGCAAACCCGGATGACGCCATGGGAGAACGACCGAGCGATGTACAAGCCGCGCAATGAGATCGAACGCCTCTTTCGACGCATCAAGGGCTACCGCTGGGCTTTCTCTCGCTTCAAAAAACTCCTCGGCTTCATCAGCTTAGCGCCGATCGCCGGCGGGCTTCGTTTGTGTTAACGCGCCCTAGTTACGAACTGCCCCGGAAGGGGTTCCGTCAGAGTGATTCGCAGTGAAGAAATCCAGACGACCTAAGCGTTAAGGAAGAATCAGTACGGCAGTCTTGAGTCGGACCAGGCACGCGGACTCAAGCAGTTGCAGGACGAGAACGCGAGGCTGAGGAAGCTGGTGGCGGACCTGAGGCTGGATAAGGCGATCCTTCAGGACGTCGCCGCAAAAAGATGGCCAGGCCCGCGCTTCAGTCGGCGCTGCGCGAGCGAGTCTATGGGGTGGACCTGTCAGAACTCAGCCCAGCGCACATTGGCGCTGAGGAGCTGGCAGCACCACTACAACTGGCACCGCCCGCGCAGCGGCATCGGGGGCTCGTGCCTATGTCCAGACTCAACTCGTCAAGAAATAACCTCTTGACGCTTCACAGCTAGTGGGCCCTAGACCAGCCGGGCCTAGCGCTGGAGATGGCTCGACAGACCCAAGCGGATGACGGGAGCCATCTTCCTAAAATCAATGTCTCGGGGAAACCAGGCAGGTCAATGGTTAAGCTGGCTCATAGAGATCGGCGCCGAAATCAGCGATCTGATGGACCTATCCCTGAGCAGGTTCGCTAGGCGGCATTTCGGTGGCGATTTGGCCAGCAACTCATCTGCCACCGTTCGGATTGGCCCTCGCACAGCAGGCAATCTGATGGAAAATTGTACAGATATACTGTATGACAAAATATGTCACAGCTTCGAGTTCTTCACGCCAGTCCTACATGGTTCTCACCGAACAGCGTAGTTGGAGGTGGTGAAAGGTGGGTGGACAATGTCATGCTGGCTTTGACGGCCGGCGCGCCTGAGGTTGATCAGGCATTGGTGGCATTAGGCCCCGTGCCTGAAGTTTCTCTGCGCGCGCAGTCGCTGGTTCGCGTGATCCCCAACGAACGTGAGTCCAAGGCGCCGATGGATGCCATTTCCTCCCATCTGTGGAGGGAGTTCAAAGCCTTCGACGTGATACATATCCATCAATCCCTCACGGACTTCGGTGCCTACGCCTGCTGCGCTGCGGCGTCTTTGGGCAAGACCATCGTGCTGACCGATCTTGGCGGTGGCAGTAACGCTGTCATGCTGCAAGGCGGCCTCGCGATGGCCGACGGGATAGTTTCGATATCCAAGTATGCGCACGCCATGATCGCATCGGCTGTGAAGAGTCGCTCGCTGATCATAAGTGGTCCCGTGGACACGCAAAAGTTTGTCCCGGCGCAAGTGATGCAGACATCACCTGCTGCCATTTGCGTGAGCAGAATCATGCCGCACAAGGGTATCGATCGTTTGATCAAGGCCTTACCTGTGGGCCTGAAGCTGCGGGTGGTTGGACGTGTATATCACGACGAATACCGATCGATGCTGGGCGCATTGGCGCATGGCAAGGATGTGGAGTTCATCCATGACGCGTCCGACGACGACCTGCTCGATCTTTATCAGAAGTCCACGGTCTTCTTGCAGGGATCGTGTATCGCCGACGTGTATGGGAACCTTCAGCCTAAGACGGAGTTGATGGGTCTCACGACGTTGGAGGCGATGTCTTGCGGTTTGCCGGTAATTGTCTCCGCGGATGGCGGGTCGCTGCCGGAACTCGTAACGGATCCCGAATTCGGCTTCGTCTTTACTACGACAGAGGAGCTCGATTCGGTATTGAGGCGGCACATGGCCGGCTTTTGGCCGGCTGTGGGGCCTGCGCGGGCTGCGCGGGCTGCGCGGGCCCACGTGGTGAGCACAGCCGGTCTGGCGGAGTACGGCAAACGCCTTGGCGCGTTCTATCACGACGTCCACGCACAGCGACAAACATATCAGGGGAAAGCCGTTGCGCATCCTAGTGCTCAGTAATCTGTTTCCGCCCCACGTGCTGGGCGGATATGAGATTGCTTGTCATGCGGTCGCGCAGGCGCTGCGGGATCGGGGGCACGAGGTCCTGGTTTTGGCGGGGCGAGCTCCCTTTGCAACGCCGCAAGATCCCGATTGGTTGCGACGCGTTTTTGTTCTGCGCGCATATGGACCCATCGAGGCGCACACGACAGAGTTGATGGATAGCAAGGCGTATGAGACAGGCACCTCGATCTACGCGAACACCGCAATGTTGTTCGATCACCTCAAGAGCTTCAACCCCGATGTGGTCTACGCTTGGCATATCTGGGGCATCGGTGGAATGGCGCTGCTCGATCTTGCCGAACAGGTCGGCGTGCCATGGTTGATGCACTTGATGGATGCCGTGCCCACCTACCTTCTGGACGGCGCTAAGCAGGGTGCGGCATCGCTTTTTTCCAGGCATGAAGTTTCACTTCTGGAGAATGCCGCTGCGATCACCATGAGCGAGCATGTGCTCGCGGAAATCGAACAAACGACGGGCGTTCGATTCAAGATGCCTCCCACCGTGATACCGGGTTGGGTTGACGTCGCACGCGTGAGGCAGAAAACCGAATACTGCCAAGGCGGCCGACTGCGCATGGTTGCCGCTGGCTCTCTCTCCGCTAACAAGGGGATCGGAATCATCGTAATCGCATGTGCGCAATTGGTTGCTGCCGGCCACACGAATTTCCACGTCGACATCTTTGGGTTCGGTGCCGCCGAGCCCTGGATCCTGCTTGCGGCGCAGCATGGCGTGAGCGAGTACCTGAGCTTTCTGGGCGCGCGCAGTCAAGTGGAGATTCTGAACCTGCTGCCTGCGTACGACGTCTTCCTCTTCCCAACGCACAGCCGTGAGCCCTTCGGCTTCGCGCCGATCGAGGCAGCGGCCTGTGGTGTGGTTCCTATCGTCACTCGCGATGCAGGGTGTGCAGAGCGTTTGGTGGACGGAATCCATGCGTTGAAGATCGATCGCACGTCAGCGTCCCTTGCCGAGGCGATCGTCCAACTCATCATTGACCCAGCGGGCCTGGCATTGATCGGCCAGCGTGCCGCGCGTATGGTGAGAAGCGATCTGAGCTTCGAGCGCTGCCTTGATCAGATCGAAACCGTGTTGAGAGATGTGTCGCACCCCTGGGACGCTCGCAGTCTTCAGGACGAACGCTTACCAGCGCTGATGTTTGCAAAGCACATGCTTGGCGAATACTTCACCGCCCGTCCTTGACCAACTTACACATACAAATGACCGACCTTAACGCGCTGAAAGAAGCCGGCCGCAGCAAGACAAGTCGCGCTTGGATGACCAACCCCGTCAGAACTGCGATCCTGATAGCAGGGCGGCCATTTTTCGCGCGCTTGCTCTCGGATATACACGCGCTTCGACTCGACAACGCCCAACTCGAGCGGCGGCTCGCGCTTGCGGGCGAGGAACAGCAAAAGTCCAAGGTCTCCACCGGCGCATCGCAGGGGGTTAGCGAAGAACTGCGCCATTTGGCGAGGATGTTCGACGCGTTGCGCAAGGACCAGATGGCTTGCAATTACAGACTGGGGAGCCTGGACGACAGGCTGGAAGAGGACCAACAGCGCTTGCTCAAGGCTGAGGGCGCGCAGCAGCGGCTTGTTGAAAAATCTGATGAAAGCGCTGCACAGCACGAGGGCCTGCTCGCCCGCATCGAGTCTCTCGAACGCACCATCTCCGGCGAGCGCGCGAACGCCAAAGGGATCGTGACCTTGCCTCGCAACACGCCGATGGCCGTCTTCGGAACATCGTTGGTGTTGCACGACGGGCCGTATGGTCGTTTTGTCTTGCGGCAGCCGGATCTCATCAGTGACTACATTCTAGGGGGCGCGTTCTGGGATTCGCATCTTAAAAAGATCATCGAGGACGCCGCTGCTGCGGATCGCACGGCAATCGATGCAGGCTCTTACCTCGGATTCCACAGCGTGTACATGTCGCGCTTCTTTCGCACCGTCTACGCCTTCGAGCCTCAGGTCGAGATTTACCGCATGCTGTGCGCCAATCTGTTGCTGAACGGCTGCCATAACGTGATGGCGAACAACTGCGCACTCTACGATGTGGCGGGCCATATGCGCCTAGCCAACAGTAGTTCCCAGGAGATCGCGGTTCCCGAGCGAGATGGGGAAGTTGATTACGACCACATCGGGAATGCTGCCGCTATGTCTTTTCAGTTGGCGCAACAGTCAGATTCGTCCGCAGTAGCAGCCATGACGATCGACGAACTCCATCTCGTTGACCTTGCGTTTATCAAGGTCGATACGCAAGGAAGTGATCTGCGCGTCTTGCGCGGCGCCAAGGAAACGCTCAAGCGGTGCAGGCCCGTCATCGCCGCGGAATACGAAAGAGAGTTGTCCCGGAACCACGGTGCATCGCTGGACGACTTCTATAGTTTCTTCAACGAACTTGGGTATGACGTCAAAGTCGCACGTGAACAAAGCGAAGGCAAGCAACTCGACTTGCTGGCCACGCCCCGCTGAGCAAATATGCGTATTTTGATTTTGGGACCATGGGCGATTGCGCGCCCGCGTCATGGAGGTCAGATTCGAGCGGCCAACATCGTTCAGGCATACAGATCCGAAGGGCACGAGGTCAAGTTTGTCGGCGTTTATGATCCGGGCAATGTGCCGCTGAGCGACACAACCAGCGACGACGTTCCGATCGATCACGCGGTGATGCACTATATTCATCACTCAGGATTGCCCTGGGAGATCTCGCTATGGCGTGCGTTTGTCGATGTGAAGCCGTTATACGAGCGCTTTGTTGCAGTTGTCAGGGATTTTCGCCCGGACATCGTTCAATTTGAAGAGCCCTATCTCTGGCCCCTGGTCAGAGCATTGCGCGGCGCTGGCGAGCTGGGTCGGGCGCGCGTCATTCACTCCTCCTACAACTTCGAGACCCACTACCGGCGGGAACTGGGCAGGATTGCGGGCCATCTCGATGAGGCCGTGCTCGGGGACGTAGCGCTTCAGGAAAGGCAGATCGCGCGCGAGTGCGACATGGTGATCACCGTGTCAGACGACGATGCGGACAGTTTCAAGAAGCTGGGTGGGCCGCGGGTGATCGTTGCGCGTAACGGCAGCTCAGCGATCAGCCCCTCACCAGCCGCGGTACGTGCGGTGGATGGCTACACGGGCGGCGCGCCGTTTGCGCTTTTTGTCAGCTCCGCACATCCACCGAACGCTGAAGGACTACTGCATTTCGTGGACGGGATCGAAGAGACACTTCCTGGAAAATTGTTCGTCTGCGGAGCGGTCTACAGGTTGCTGGCCGAGCGGCGCAAAAAGCATCGACTCCTGCGCGACGCCGACATGTGGGGGATGGTGGAGCCGCAGGTGCTCGAAGCTCTTTTGTCTCGAGCCAGCGTGGTACTGCTGCCGAAAACAAGCGGGGGCGGATCGAACCTGAAGACCTCCGAAGCTCTGCTTGCCAGACGACCCGTCGTCGCGACGCGGTTGGCTTTCACGGGCTTCGAAGACTGGCAGGATTTGCCTGGTGTTGAGATTGAGGACGACCCTATGCAGTTCTGGCAGCGCGTGGCCCACAGGTTGGAGAGCACTGAACCGGCGTGGAATGGTCAAGCTGACGCGCGAAGGAATGAGTTGCTGTGGGAGGTGTGTTTAACGCCCATGTTGAATGAAGTTACGCGGCAGTCTGCAGGCAGGACCGGGATCACCCACGGTCCGAGCCTGATCGGCGCCTGATGCAGGCACAAGACCACGCCTGCCTTGCGAACGCAATGTGTGTTGCCGCGGTCATAAATCCGGTATTGGCAATTTTGCCTTCCGCCTAACCTATTCACCGCTCTAATCATGCGAAATTACAACCCCACCAAGCGCATTCTCGTCACGGGTGGCGCAGGTTTTCTGGGCAGCCATCTGTGCGACCGTCTGATCGCCGCCGGGCACGACGTCCTGTGCGTTGACAATTTTTTCACCGGCAGCAAGCACAACATCGCGCACCTTTTGGACAAGCCGCAGTTCGAATTGCTGCGCCATGACGTGACATTCCCCCTGTACGTGGAAGTCGATGAGATTTACAACCTCGCATGCCCGGCGTCCCCCATCCACTATCAGCATGATCCGGTGCAGACGACGAAGACGAGCGTTCTGGGCGCCATCAACATGCTCGGTCTGGCCAAGCGCTTAGGCGCCAAAATTATGCAGGCCTCAACCAGCGAGGTTTATGGCGATCCAGAAGTGCATCCGCAGGTCGAGGTGTACTGGGGACGCGTCAACCCGATTGGCATCAGGAGCTGTTATGACGAGGGCAAGCGGTGTGCCGAGACGCTGTTTTTCGACTATTACCGCCAGCACGATCTTCGAATCAAGGTCGCTCGAATTTTCAACACATTCGGTCCACGGATGCACATGAACGATGGCAGAGTGGTGTCGAATTTCATCGTTCAGGCGCTTAGAGGCGAGAACATTACGATCTATGGTGACGGGCAGCAAAGTCGCAGCTTCTGCTACGTCGACGACCTGATCGATGGATTCGTGCGGTTGATGGACACGCAGGACACCTTTACGGGGCCCATAAACATTGGCAATCCGGGCGAGTTCACGATGCTGGAATTGGCCAACAGAATCCTCGCGCTTACCGCCTCAAAGAGCCAGCTCGTTAGATTGCCACTGCCTGCCGACGATCCCAAGCAGCGCCGCCCGGACATCTCGCTGGCCAAACAAGCGCTGTCGGGCTGGGAGCCCCAAACACAGCTAGATGAGGGTCTCCTGAAGACCATCGCTTATTTCGACCAACTGCTTTCGGCCGGCAAGAGCGTTCTTTCATCATGAACATCACGATAGTTGGCACCGGATATGTGGGCTTGGTGACAGGAGTTTGCCTGGCGGATCTTGGGAATGATGTGTTTTGCCTAGACTTGGACGAGGCGAAGGTTGCGATCCTCAACAACGGTGGTATGCCCTTGTTCGAGCCGGGGCTGGAGCAACTGCTGCAGAACAATATCAAGGCCGGGCGTATTCGGTTCTCAATGGATGTTGAGGCGGCGGTTGCCCATGCGGACGTCCAGTTTATTGCGGTAGGAACACCATCCGATGAGGATGGCGCTGCCGACTTGCAGCATGTGCTGGCAGCTGCGCGGAGCATCGGGCGCACGATGGATAGCTTCAAGGTGGTGGTCGATAAATCTACGGTTCCCGTAGGCACTGCAGGGAAGGTCACCGACGTCATCAGGGAAGAACTGGCGAAGCGAAACATGAGCGACCTAGGCTTTGCCGTCGTGAGTAACCCTGAATTTCTCAAAGAGGGCGCGGCCGTCGAAGACTTCATGCGGCCCGATCGCATCGTCCTGGGCGTAAGCGACGACGAGCACGGACGCCGAGCTCTGGCGCTCATGCGCAAGATCTACGCGCCCTTTAACCGCAATCACGAGCGCATGCGCGTGATGGACCTCAAATCTGCAGAGTTCACGAAGTACGCCGCCAACGCCATGCTGGCAACGCGCATCAGTTTCATGAACGAACTGGCGAACCTGGCGGACGAGGTCGGAGCGGACATTGAATTGGTCAGACAAGGCATCGGATCCGATCCCCGCATCGGCTACAGCTTTCTCTACGCGGGAACGGGCTACGGCGGCAGCTGTTTCCCGAAGGACGTGAAGGCTTTGCTCAAGACCGCGAGTGAGTATGGGCGGCGCTTAAAAATCCTGGAATCCGTGGAAGCGGTCAACAGTGCGCAGAAAAATGTGCTCACGCAAAAAATCCTTTCACATTTCAAAGGTGACCTGCAGGGCAAGAAGTTCGCCGTATGGGGCCTTGCCTTCAAGCCGAATACCGATGACATGCGTGAGGCGCCCAGTCGCAACGTGATCGGTGCGCTCTTGCGCGCAGGAGCGCAGGTCGTGGCCCACGACCCTGTTGCGATGGATCAGGCGCGCCAGGCGTTGGTGCTCGACTTGGCGGGAACGGATTACATGGACGGCCAAATCGCCTTCACCAACGACCCCATGCAGACATTGAGCGGCGCGCACGCGCTGATCGTCATGACCGAGTGGAAAGCCTACCGCAGCCCGGATTTCGTAGCACTGAAAGCGCTCATGAAACAGCCCGTAATCTTCGATGGCCGAAATCTTTATGAGCCTGACGCGATGCGGGAGGCCGGGATTTCATATTTCGGAGTCGGTCGAAATGCGCATTCTGGTAGTCAGTCTTCGAACTAGCGGGCGTCGGGCAAGGTTGCCCAATTCTCCCGCTGCGGGCTGCGTGCTGCGGGCTGCGAGGGCGTGAGCGGCAGCGCGTTGAACGAGTGCGCGGGCGTTGATTCCCGGGCAGGCGTCGCACCTATTGCGGCTACTTAGTAGCAGTCTCTGCAGCGCCACGCGGCCTGGACTCGGATTCATTACTTTTCATGACCGCCCGGGGACATTGCGCTCACCGCTCGCATTGCCCGGATATTCGCGCTTGAGACTCTTCTCATTGGGGCGGCGAAGGTGATGTTGATTCTCGGAGCTTGCCCGCGAGTCGCTCAATGCTATGTCTCGAGCACGCTGACAGCGGCGGCGGCCAGCATGCGCTCCAGCGTGTCTTCGAGACGCGGTACTTCGAGCGTGGCGCCATGACGCTCAAGCAGCGCATCAAGCTTGGCCGGATTGCCGCACAGCCTGTGCACCTCGTTCGCCCTCACGAAGGCCGGGTTGACCTCGATGCGAGGCGTATAGGCAGTCATGCGTATGAAGGTGTCCAGTATGTGGCGAAGCGTATAGGGGCGTCCGGTGCAGATGTTGTAGCTCTCACCGGGCTCTCCGTGCGCAAGGAGCTCGAGGTAGGCATCGCAAAGCATTCGCACGTCGTTGAATTCCCGTTCCACATCGAGGTTGCCAAGCTCGATGGACCGCGCACGCTGCGCGAAGTGAAGCGCGAGCTTGGGGATCAGGAAGCTCGGGCTCTGTCCAGGGCCTGTGTAGTTGAACGGCCGTGCAATGACCAGGTCTAGGCGCCCTCCGTAGGTTCGCGCCATGTATTCCATAGCGAGCTTGCTCATGGCGTAGTGATTAACGGGCGCGGGTGGTTGCGTTTCGCTGATCGGCGATGCTTCCGTATTGCCGTAGATGTTGGCGCTGCTGGCCAGAAGCACGCGTTGAGGCCGAGCGGGCAGCTTAGCAAGCGCATCGAGCAGGTTTGTAGTGCCGACCACATTCACGGCATAAAACGCTTTTTCATCCGCATGCCCGACGAAGCTGATCGCCGCCAAGTGGACCACTGCGTCAGGTGAAACCTCGAGCGCCTCTTGGCGAAGTGCTTCGTCATCCATCAGATCGGATCGCAGCGCAATGACCGAGTGTCCCTTGGCAGATGCGCGTTCAATGAAGTGCCGGCCGGTGAAGCCCTCGGCGCCTGTGAGCAGAATTCTCAAAACGAGAAGCCCTGCCGATTGCGCCGCAGGTCTGCTTCAACCATCATCTGGCAAAGTTCCTCGAGCGTGGTCTTCGGTTCCCAGCCGAGTTGGGCCTTGGCCTTGGCCGGGTTCCCGATCAGCAGTTCGACTTCTGCAGGACGATGGAATTTAGGGTTGATTCGCATGACGGTCTTACCCGTGGCGATGTCTACGGCCGATTCGCCCTCTCCACTGCCCTTGAAGTCCACGGCAATGTCCGCGCCCTTGAAAGCCATGCGCACGAAGTCGCGAACGGTTTCGGTGCGGTTGGTCGCCAGCACGTATGTGTCGGGCGTGTCGACCTGAAGCATGCGCCACATGCCCTCGACATATTCCTTTGCAAAGCCCCAATCCCGCTTGGCATCGAGGTTTCCGAGCTCCAGCACGTCGAGCTTGCCAAGCTTGATCTTGGCGACGCTGTCGGTGATTTTCCGCGTCACGAATTCGCGGCCGCGCAGTGGGCTTTCGTGGTTGAAAAGGATGCCGCTGCAGCCAAAGATGTCGTAGCTCTCGCGGTAGTTGATGGTCATCCAGTGGGCATACAGCTTGGCAACGCCGTAAGGGCTGCGCGGATAAAAGGGAGTGTCTTCCACCTGCGGAATGGCCTGCACCTTGCCAAACATCTCGGAGGTGGACGCTTGGTAGAAGCGAATCTTCGGGTTGACGAGGCGAATGGCTTCCAGCAGATGCAGGGCCCCAACGCCGGTGATCTGGGCGGTCGCCACGGGTTGATTGAAGCTCACCCCCACAAAGCTCTGGGCCGCGAGGTTGTAGACCTCAACGGGTTCAGCTTGGCGGAGCAGTTCGATCGAGCTACCCAGATCGGTCAAGTCGTACTCCACCAAGTGCAGGTCCGGATTGTTCTGAATTCCCAGTTCCTCGATTCGCCAGAAGTTGACGGAACTGGTGCGCCGATAGGTGCCATAGACGACGTACCCCTTGGCAAGCAGCAACTCGGCCAGGTAAGCGCCATCTTGGCCCGTGATGCCCGTGACAACGGCATGTTTTTTCATGAGAACCTTCACTGTATTGTCTAAATAGTCGCCTGTGCGGCGGATCGAGCCATCCCTGGGAGCCTAGAACGGTCAACCGGTCGAAGTCGGGATTCTGCCAAATCGGCGGGCGGCGCCCTCGGCATATTCCGTTACGTAACTTTTCCCAGCGGAGGTACCCCAAGCGTTACGCGATCAGCGGCTGGCACTGGTCGGCTCGTCTCAAGTGAAGAGAGAAGGTGAGACGCGAGAAAGTGCAACATTGTTGGCGACTTGCGTGGTTGAAAGCCAACAGTCCATGGGGATAATAAATGTGCAGAGCGCTGGACGTGTACGACCCATGCATGTCCGCGCAGGGAGCAAGGACTGAGTCATTGAGCGGGGGGCAGCCCGCCAAATGCTTCAGATATACAAAGCAAATATGAGCCATACACCACGAGACGCAGAAAAACTCGCCGAAGCAGAGCGGCAGATAGCCGTCCTTAAATTGCGGCTGGAGTTGCAGGAACGACTCGTGCAAAGCAGCGATGAATCGATCGAGGACCAGATCGAAGCCGCAAATGAGCGGGCGGCGTTGGCACTGCAGCAGCAAAACGCGCTGCTGAACTCGGCATCCTGGCGGCTGACCGCACCGTTGCGCAAGGTGTCTGCCGCGATTCCTCCTGCATGGCGAGGTCATCTGCGCCGCGCGGCTAAGGCCACATGGTGGGTTGCGACGCCCTGGCGTATGCCGCAGCGGCTTAATTTTCTCAAGGAGCGCCGCAGTACGGGTGAAGCGAATGCGTCCTTTTTCGTGCCCCTGGTCGGCACCGAAACCAGCCATAGCTCACAGAACTCCTATCGGCAATGGATTGCCGAGCACGAAAGTCGCTCTGCCTTGCTCGGCGATCTGTCGGCAATTCCCAGGTTGAGTTTTCTGCTTTGTGCAAGCAGTGCACAGCTTGCAATGCTAACCGCGACGGTGAAGTCGATTCGGTCGCAAAACTTTCCCCAGTGGCAGCTCGTCATCGCTATATCCGTTGATGACGCCGGCACGCTCGATAACGCGCTGCGAGAGCTGCATGATGAAGAGCCTCGCATCGTCTCGGTACCTGCTTCTGGCAAGAACGGCGCCGAAGCGCTTGCCGCATGCCTTACGCTCGTCAATGGTGATTTCATCGCAGTGCTTGATGCCGGAGACGTCATTGCACCCGGCGCCGCAGTCGAAATAGCCAATGCGTTCATCGAATCGCCGGCCAGCGACATCATCTACTGCGACGAAGACGAGTGGTCGGTCGAAGGCGGCCGCGCCAAGCCTTACTTCAAGCCTAACTGGTCGCCGGAGCTGCTTTACGCCTTCAACTACTTCGGACGTTTGACGCTGTTGCG
>Ga0065714_10064810_pt1 | contig 18163 bp, 13 predicted proteins | sample MisRhiReplicate2_FD_59101 | JGI IMG/M metagenome (GOLD analysis project Ga0065714, IMG submission 59101) | Miscanthus rhizosphere microbial communities from Kellogg Biological Station, MSU, sample Rhizosphere Soil Replicate 2: eDNA_1 v2... | ecosystem: Host-associated > Plants > Roots >...
ACCAAATGACCGGGCAACCAGGTCATCGCCAAACTTAAAGCGGCTGTAATCATCAGCACTAAAACCGAAGTCGGTTGTATTGTCGATTTTATGGAGTGAATAGCTATACGGCATCATAAAGTAGGTTTGAGATAGATAGATTGTTGGAATTGATTAGCATACTATTGATGCCCATAGCTTCTGCCCCACGGATATCGGCATGTGGGTTATCTCCAACATGGATAACTTCAGGTTCTGGGTGTTTGTTTCTGTCTATCCGTTCTAACATCAACTGAAAAAACAATATCCGGTATGTGCGGTAATCAGTACTAAAAAAATGCAGTAAGGCCGCAACAATTTGGCGGTTTCAATACCGTTGATCTGCGGTATTTCAATATCCAGAAACACAATGTCAACATGTTTCAGATCATGAAGATAGGTCATCTGTTAAAGGCATTATAGAAACTTTTCTCTAGCATTACTCCAGGTGTGATTTATACCAGTTCCGCTATATGGGTAAGTGTGTAGTATCCGTCGTCTATGATTATGCATTTCATCTCCATAGCAAAATAGGTACAGCAAAGTATACACTAAATTAATAATTGAATTTTTAATTAGAATACCTGGCTTTTTGGGTGGTCTTTCGCATAGTGGTATGCCATTTATAAATAAAAGGTCGTCGCATAAAAATGTTGTGAGGCGCCCAATTATTAAGAAGTTTGCCGTCGATATGATGAAATATTTATTAACTCGTCATTTCAACTTTTCTAGTTTTACCAAGCTGTCAGAAGCATATGGTATAAGAAGAAGGAGGGGTAAACGGGATTGCCTTGGGAGATCCCGGGGCCTCAATTTTATAGATTCCACACCTATAAAAGTGTGTTAAAACCGGGGTATCCATAACCATAAGGTTTTTACAGCAGTGGCCGAAAGGTGGCAGCGTTGGCTCGGCTGGTTTTGTGGCTTTAAACTTCACCTGATCATAAACGATAAAGGTGAAATACAAAAGTTAACTGTTCTTTATAATTGCCATATTATCACATGGAAGATCCCATGTACTGTGAATAAAAATAAAAAACAGAAATCTTCTAAAAATATTTTCCCTGATTTTCAGGAACTTATTTGTGGCATCTTGACAATGTGCCTGATCTGTCTATTTTTGCCAAATGACCGTAACCGTACTGGCGATTTTAGAGACAGATTTTAAGCCCGAAAAAGCATTGGCCAAAGTAATGAACGACCGTTTGATCCGGATGGCGAAGGAACTTCAGGAGGTGCATTTTAAGCCTTTGTCGGGCAGGGGATTTTCCGATGATGATGTGGTGGTCTATATCAGTTATAATCCGAAATACAAGATTCGCTACCGGATCGTGAATGACGTTCCTGCAGATGTTGAATATTTTGTGGCTGAATGCTGTGGCAGGCTGGGCTTTATCCTCTGGAGGGCAAACGCGATAGGGGTAAGCAGTGATGCCGGGCATCTGGATTTTCAATAGTTCTTTTTGCTTTCTGCTTGAAATGTTTAGTTTTGGGACTGGAATATAGTTTCCAAAAAGCAAAATAATTTAATAGCCTGGGCCATCCGGCCTTTTAAAAAACAGTTATGGACAAATAACAATACTGTATTTTAATAACACTTTAATAACGGAAACAGTGAAGTCAGATAAATACGAGCTGTCCGAAGCCGAAATATTTACAGCTAGACAGCAGAAATTTCATATCAGTGGATCAGGGTTTTATTGCTATTCTCATATTGGGGCATTTAATAGTTCCTGGTTTACCTAAAAATCCTATTTATTTTTAGATTTCTCGTTTTCCAATTTAACTGCATGTTCATAACGGTCTAGATGAACTACTGCAGTGTTGTCTTGGATCAATAATCACTAGATCTATTAATAACAAATTTCAAAATGGAAGTATAGCGATTTAAATGGTCACTTGCTCTAAATTACTTGCATTGTCCGATAGCGCACGTCTATTGTCCGGAAATGAACAAGCTCTGCTATTTCATAAATAGTAATGTTAACAATTTTTCGGGAATTAAAAGGAAAACAAACGTAAATTACTGGGGAAATTATTTCCCGTAAAGCTTATATATGCGGTTTGGGCCATTATACTCAAGCGGGCGAAAATCCCTTCTTTTGGCAATCAAAAAAGCCCCAATCATGATGGGGCTTTTGACAGATTCAAGACAATACTATTTTAGAAATTGTGTTACTGCTTTCCCATCAGGATTAATTAAGGAAAAGCCAAGTACTCTGGCAACAGTCGGCGCCACGTCTTCCAGGTTAATAGATTCTATGACAACTCCTTTTTTTATTCCTGCTCCGGCGATAATAAAACCGGTGCGTATTTCCGGGCTATCTGGGAAATAACCGTGTGCACCGCCTTTTTTCGAAACTGAAAGGGCGCCTGTAGCGGCGTCCTGGATATAAACACCATTGGCTGCAGCCAATGCAAAACTAGCGTGTGGATCTGCTCCGATTTTAGTAAGCTCATCACGTTCCACAATCCGAAACATCTGCTTGTATTCTGCAGGTAAATCAGCTAATTTCTGACGGACTTTTTTAAGCAAAGTTAGGTCTTCACTGTTTTTAAGATGAAAAAAAGCAGAGCCGCCGGCGGACTGGAACTTAGCCACAGGCTCTTCTTTCCCCACTTTACTGTCAATGCCCATTTCGGTTAACCAAACATTAGGGGAGAGTGTTTTTTCTATGTTAACAAAACCATGATCCCCAGTGATGATGATGGTCGTGCTATCTTGAATTCCGGCTTTTTTAATAGCATCCATTAAGTTCATCACTGCATGGTCTGCCGATGCGACAGCCCTGCTTACGCCGTCACCAGATCTTCCTTCTTTATGCTCTGCACCATCAACTCCTGCAATATGTATGCTTAACAGGCTCGGCTTGTATTTTCGAATGATATAAGCCGCCATACGGCTGTTATTCTCATCCATAGCCAAAGAACTCAGGTTTAAATCCTCCATATCGACATCTCCAATGGCATATTTTTCCATTTCTTCCAGCAAGCCTTTAGGGGTTGCCAGTGTCGAGATTGCGCTCTTACGATCGGCCATATTGGTTTCTGACCAAATTTCAGGTAAATTATAGTCTATCTCTGCGCCAACAGAGATAGGCCAGGAAACAGATGCAGATTTTAACCCTTTTTTTCTGGCAGCCTGCCAAAGCGTTTCTGCTTTGATTTTTTTGGCATCAGTAGTCCATTCGTATTTGTTGTCCTCATTTGGCATGGTGTTATAAGTAATGCCATGTTTAGCAGGGAAGGTGCCGGTAATCAAAGTCGTGTGAGAGGGGTAAGTTACGCTTGGGAAAATGCAGCGCACACCTTTTGCATAAGATCCGTTTGCCATGAGCTGCTGCAGATTTGGCGTTGGCCAGCTTTTGTCCAGGTAAAAATCAGGGCGGAAACCATCAATGCTCACCAAAACCACGTATTTAGCTGTTTGCGCCTGTGTGCTGATAGAAATGGCGATAAGGAAGATCAGGGCTATTGTATTTTTAAAAATGTTCGGTTTCATTTCTTTAATCAATTAATAAATGGGAAAATTTCTTTTGCTGTTTTATTGCCAACCAGTACTTTGTTCATGTCATATTTCATGGTAACTACGCCACTTGCAGTATTATTGGTAAAATCATCCATTCCCCTGTTTTTAGGGATAAATGAAGGAATCTGCGCAATAAGGTCACTGGGTTTTACATTTGGGTTGTTTAATTGTTCAGTTTGGGAGACCGGAAATTTAATGCCCAGATCGGTCATCCTTCTTCCTTCGGAAATGAAAACTTCCTGTCTTATTCTATAAACAAGGTACAACAGCGCATCTTGGGTGCTTGCAGCATCGATATCTGCTGCGGTTACTTTTGTGCCTGAAATTGTTGAAATAGTAATGTTGGCTGTTTTTCTGTCTAATACATAACCAGCACGTTCCACATCAGTATCATCAAATTTTACCTTCACTGCGGTCAAAGGGTAGTCGTTTCGGTTACCGCCGTTCCTCGTTTCTTTCACATCACTAAAAGTGGCAACTGGTCTCTTGGCAATTACATCTGTCAAGAGATTTTTTAAAGTTGTTTTTGCACCGGTAAGATCATTACTGGAAACCTGGATTTCGGCCAAAATCAGATAAGCTTCTTCACCTTTGAGGTAACTTACCGGTTTCTGGTCGAGCGCAATCGTTCCGGTATTATAATATTTCGGATCCAGAAAGTCCAGACGGGGAAGTGGCGCAAACTCATTGGTTGTTGAAGAGAAAAGATAGGTTTGAAAATCATTTGAAGCTGAATTCTGCCCATCAAAAACCTGTTGTTTCAGTAACAATGGGGTTGCCATTACTGCCGTTGCAAATGTTCTTGCCTGTGCCGCATCGCCAAGATCATAATAAACCCTCGCCTTCAAAAGTGTATATGCTGCTTTTTCAGTGGCGTTGGTTTGTAAGGAAATCGCCTGATCCAAGGAGGAAATCGCCATTGCATAATGTTGGGCTGGGGAAAGCACAGCCCCTTTAGCGGTACCTGGGAGACCTGTAAACAATTCTCCACTTAGCACATGCGCGTAAGCATTTATAAAATACATTTCTGCTTTTTGTACCGGAGTGGTTGATTTATCGGCATCAGCTACTGTAGTCAGGCCATATTCTGACATTTCCCGCAAGCGTTGAATTGCAGACTGGATATTGTTCACATCCAGGTCAAAATTGTCGATCTGCGGAATATCAAACACTTTGTTGCTCAGGGTTCTGTTGTTGAAATAATTGTCTGATACCAGCTCTGTATTCACGATGACCTGGTTCATGGTCAGCGCCATCTGACGCTTTAAGCCCGATAACCAGGTGGTTGCTACGTTGGTTGTGGTCAAATAAACCTCATCAGTAATGTTGGGGTTGTCTTTTGCGCAGCCTGCAAGTAGGATACATGCTATTGTTGCTGTAAGAAAGTTTTTTATATATGTTTTCATCTGTTTATCGTTAAAAATTTACTCTTAGTGAACCTACAAACTGTCTTGGTGCCGAATAGGTAGAATACGATATACCTCCCGTTGTGGCACCATTCTGTCCCTGGGCACTTCCACTGATGGTTGTTTCTGGATCAAAGCTCGAAGTAGCGAAATTTAGCGGGTTAACTACGGAAAAACCTAAATTGATGCTTTTAACGGCTTTTTTCCATGCGGCAGGCTTAAAGTTATAGCCTATGCCAATGGTCCTGATTTTGATATAATCGGTTTTTTCTACAAACATATTGGTGATATCAAGCCATCTTGTTCTGCCACTCTTATCGATTTCTGCCTGAGGGATACCTTCAGTTGAAGTGCCATAATTAAACCTGAACTGCCTATCAAAAGAAACGGCATAAGCGCCTTTCTGGTAATCTGCATTGGCAAAGAAATTAAATGATTTGTACTGGAAATTAATACCCATGCTACCGAACAGATCTGGTACTGTTGTGCCCAGATTTTGTTGTGCAGTGGTGCTCACAAGCAAACCCTGATCATCAAACACTCCATAGTTTCCTCTGATAAATCCGATCGGATAACCTTCCTGTACTACTGTTTGTACCGTTCTTGCACTAAAACCGTTAATGTTGAATGGTGCTGCACCACCAGAACTGATTACTTTGTTGTACAAGGTATTTACAGACAGATTGAACCTCAGACTGGTGTTGGTCGTTTTGATCGGGGTTAAAACAGTATTGAATTCCAGTCCACGGTTTAAGATTCTTCCTGTGTTCTGTAATTGACTGGTCTGTCCGGTTGAAGGTGCTGGCGGAACTACGAATAAGGCATCTTTTGTGATGGAATGGTAAAATCCGGCCGAAATGATAATCCTGTCATTTAAAAAACCAAGGTCAATGCCACTTTCAAGGGTTGTGGTTTTTTCAGGTTTTAAATCGCTGTTGCCCGCCTGGCCGAACGAGGCTGCCTGTTCGCCGTTAAAACCGATAAAAGAGATTGTTCTTTCATTGGCAAAAGGGGTAGGAAAGTTGCCTGCAATACCATAGTTACCGCGGATTTTAGCGGATGATAACACTTTTGAAACAGACTGGAAATACTTTTCTGCACTCGGAATGTAAGAAAGTCCAACTTTGGGATAATACTGGATACCAATGTTCTTTCCAAAAGCCGAGTTCCCGTCGCCACGCAAGCCTAAATCAAGAAAGATTTTGTTCTTATAACCTGCATTCTCCTGCAGATAGATTCCATAACTCGTTACAGCAGAATAATACTCATCACCTGTACGGGTTGCTGCAATGCTGATGGTCTGAGCACCATCCCTGATATTGGTTCCGGTGTACTGGATCTGGTGGTCTTCATTACGGAAGAGCTGTCCACCGGCAGTAGTAATGAAAGAGAAATCGGCAACCTTAGCTTCATACTGTCCATTAAATTCGAAGGTGAGGCCGAGATAGTTCCTGTCAAAATTGTCGATGCTGCCCTGATTGGCAATTGCAGTATTGGTGGTATGCGAAAGGTACTCGTTGGTGGTGATGATGTTTTGTCGCTGGGCACGGTAATCAACCCCTCCGGTAGCTTTAAAGGTTAAATTTTTTAATGGCTGATATTTAAATACCTGTGAAGTCTGGAACCTGTTTACATTGATACCGTTGTTCTGCAGGGCTTCGGCTTTGTCTACATAGGCTTTGATAGCCGCAAACTCATCATCGGTCATTGCATCGAGATCACTCTTAAACCTTGGCCCTGTGATAGACGATGCACCGCTCTCAGCAAACCATAGGCCTGTATAGCCGCCCTGGTTTCCATTACGGCTTCTTTTATATTTGTTGCTGATGTAACTGAACGAACTCTCGTAGGTTACTTTTGTACCTAAAGAAGCCCGTAAACCTGTTCTAAGATCAATTCTCCTGTTGCTGTTCTGATCGTGGATCTGCGTGCCCGTACTGTTCTGGTAGCCGCCCGAGAAACTGTAACCGAATTTGCCATCACCACCATTCAGGGCGAGATTGTGTTTCTGATAAAAACCATCCTGCATCAGCAGCTCCTTTGTGCGTTTAAAGTGGAGGTAATCTGTTGTCGGTGTTTCAATGCCCAACTGGGTTTCCAAAGTGATGTCGGTTTTATCGGCTCCACCTTTTTTGGTGATGATCTGGATCACGCCGTTGGCTGCATCAGAACCATACAGGGTAGTTGCGGCACCGCCGTTAACAAACTCGATCTTTTCTATATTGTCCATTGGGATATCAGAAATCGAACTGATGGCGGCACCTGTAGCACTTCCACCGCCCAGAGCTGCCCTTGTATTCAGGTTGTCCATCCTTACCCCATCTACATAAATAATAGGGGTAGAGCTGATGAAAGCTGAATTGACACCTCTCGAACGGATGATGGAAGTAGCACCTGCCTGCCCGCCCGTTAACCTGATTTGAGCGTTGGGAAGTTTTGACTGCAACAACTGGTCAATTCTTGAGGCAGGAATATCCCGGATGTCTTTTTCAGAAATGCTCACCACATTTGATGAGAGCCTTCTTTTGCTCACGTCGATTCCCTGTCCGGTAACAACAATCTCATCCAGACCCAAAAGGTCTTCTTCCAGCTGGATGTTGATATTTACGCTTGTAGAATTTCTTGCAACCAAAAACTCCCTGCTTTTAAAACCAACCGACCTGGCTTCAATGATTACATCCTGCTGATCCGTTGGAACAGTCAACTTGTAATTGCCTTTGCTGTCAGTCTGGGTTATTGCGGTGCCGCCTTTCACCCTGATACTCACGCCGGGTAAACTTTCTCCGGTACGCTTATCGGTAACCGTGCCCGTCACAAACATCGGAGGCAGGATCTTTTTGGTATTGATCAGGATGTATTTATTGCTGATCTGCAGGATTTCTACAGGTGAATTTTCCATCAGCTCATGGAGTATGTCTGCTACGGATTTCTGCCTGGCCTGGATATTAAAGGTTTTTGTCTCGGTAAAGCGGTTGTTCTCATAACCGATTACAAAGGTTGTTCTCTTTTCAATCAGATCCAGTACCTTTCTTAAGGGCAGGTTTTTTACCGAAAGATCTATTTTGATGTCGTTCATAGACTGCCCCGCAGTTGGGCCTGCGAAAAGCAGTGCGTTTGAAAGAAAAACAAGGGCTATTGTTAGCTTCATTTTTAGGATAAAAAGTGACCATGTCGGGTGTTTGCAACCCGGGTAATAATTTTGCATATTTGAATAAGTTTTTAATGTTTTAAGCGATCATTGGAAATGGCGGGCATTGCTTCAATGCCCGAGTCCTGCCGGAAGTGTTGGCTCATTTCCGGCTTTTTTAATTTTTTGGTACCTGTTACATAATCTTTACTTTATAGTGATCTGATTGGTTTGGTAGGTAAATTTCGCTTTGGTAAGTAGGGAAAGGATTTCCATTACCCTGTTTGCCGGTTCCCGGTTAAAGCGAACCGTATATCTTTTGCCTTTATCCAGCGCTCGACTAAAAACTACCTTTAGGTGATAGTATCTTTCAAGCTGCTTTGCAATTTCACTTAGGGTTGCATTATCCAGGTATAGTTTATTGTCTTTCCAGGAAGAAAGCAGTGAAGCGTCTTCTGTTTTAAGGTTTACTGCCCCGGTAGGTTTATCAAAGGTTAAACTGGCGTCTTTTGTCATTCCCAAGGCAAGTACTTCTTCGCCTGCTGCTGTCTTTCTGGCTACCCTAACTTTTCCGGTGGCAACCGCAATTTTAATCCGATCCAGGTCCGGATAGGCATTGATATTGAATGAGGTGCCAAGTACTGTAGTGGTAAGTACACTGGATTTTATAATAAAAGGCTTTTTCTTATCTTTTGCTATTTTAAAAAAAGCTTCGCCCGTAAGCCTTACCCTCCGCTCATGTGTTCCAAAGTCGGCGGCTAGTGTGAGTGCACTTCCTACGTTTAGCAGTACCACCGAGCCATCAGGCAGGGAAATCTCCTTGGCGGCGTGCTGCGTTGACTTAAATGTAACTTCCTGTTCCGGTTTTATGGGAAAATGGTATTTCTGATAGGTGAAAAGGCCTGTGCCCAACAGGACAAGAAATACAGCTGCATACTTTAAACACAGCAACCATGGGCTTGCTTTGCCTGAAAGGAGGATCTGCCTGTTCAGGTGCATTTTGATCGAACGGCCCAGCTTGTGCGAAGCATCCGGTTGATCCAGGGCGGGCACATCCTGGTTCTCCTTACCGAGCCCCTCATACCAGGAATTGACGGCAGCGCGTTCTGCAGGGCTTGCGCTTTGATCCAAGAATTTCTTAAGTACCGATTTTAATGCTTTTTGATCTTTGTATTGTGACATCGTTACCATAGATATCACCCCAGTAGCGATCAGGTACTTTAAGCCGATGTTAACATTACATCAATTATTTGTGATGAAGTAAACAGGCAACGGCCAGGATCCGTATGATAGATCCATCCGAATTGTATTTGCCCAGTTTAAACCTGATGATGCCCAAAGCGGTACTGATGTTGTTTTTAACGGTCTGTTCTGAAAGCGATAATTTTTTGGCGATTTCCCTCACTGGTAGATCGTGTTCGCGGGACAACCGGTAGGGGACCTGTAATCTTGCAGGCAACAGGTTGACTTCATCTTCTACCAAACCCTGCAGCTCGCCCATGAGCAACGTATCGTCGGTTTTAACTGTTGAAGGGGCCTGTAGTGCTTTTGATAAAGCCTGCTCGTCAGCAATTGTTATTCTTGGCCTTGAAAAATGGTTGATAACGGCATATTTAGCCGATCTGAACAAATAGGGGGCAAGGCTGTCACCTGTTTCAATGGTAATGCTCGTTCGGTTTTTCCAGAGACCCAGAAAAATATCCTGCACCATATCTTTAGCATCTTCCTGATTTTTGATCTTCGACCATATATGTCTGTATAACTCTTCCCAATACTGGTCTATTATAGCGGTATAGGCCAGGTGATTGCCCGCTTTTATCAATTCAAATAAGCTACTGTCGGACGATAGATTCATAAACTGAAGCAAAATTACGGGGCGAGTATGAACTCCATATTAATTTTAGGTAAGATGTGCTGGTCATCTTTGAAGATTTCATCCCCTTATCTCCCACGAAGCGGTTTTGACTGCCAAACTGCTAATTTGGATGGCTATTTAAGATTTTAGTTTTTTGCCCATACAGAGCAATATGTCTGAAATTAACAAAAAATGATGCTGAATTTATAATCCGCCCATAACTTTGTGATGTAAATATTTGGTTAGTATTATACAAAATTTAGTTAGTTGATCACGATAAGTCATTACGGATGTTCTGACTTATCTGTTTTAATGTCAGGATGCATCTATCCAACTTACTATTAAATCACTTCTCTACATTTTCAAGGTCCCGAATAGATAATGGGAAGGTGCTATCCTGTTTATTCGGTATATATGTTCACATTTTGATAACATTAAGTTTAAACCATAAGGGCAAAAAGGTAATAATTTTGGCCCATCAATGGACAAGGATATTATTTCTGGAATAAAGTCGGGGGATTCTGCTGTTTTTAACGATGCATATTTTCGCTATCATCAGCAGATTTATCAGTTCGTATTCAAAAAAACACAGTCCGACTATATTGCTACCGAAGTTGTTCAGCTTTGTTTCATACGTTTATGGGAGAAACGAAATTCACTGAGTGAGACAGCAGCATTGAATATACAACTTTTCGGCATGGCCCGGCAGGTGATGATCGATGAACTGCGAAAAGAATCTGCCCGGTTAAAGTATAATAGCAGGTCGCAACAATATCCCTTTACCGATAATCTGATGAAAATGATCGAGAGCAAGGATCTGCTGAGGCATTTTCAGCAGGAAATCGAAGCCATGCCGCCGATGCGTAAAATGGTCTTTAATCTTAGCCGCAATAATGGCCTCTCTTATAGTGAAATAGCTGAAATGCTGGGCATCTCAACCAAAACAGTAGAAAGCCATATCGGTAAAGTTCTTTCCCGCTTAAAACACTACATGTTTACGGTTATGCTTTAACTCATATTAAGTTATTGTTAAGCGGTAAGGGCAAACCTTCCGGCAGACGTAATAACGGTATGAAGCCAATAAAGCGAAATCGTAAGAAACTAAATCAAAAAGATTTCATCGCAGAAAATTTTAGTGACAGGGAGTGGGAAGCTTTCAACAGCGGAGAGGAACTGTCAGCTGATAAATCGGACAAGATGCATCGGTATATCCTTGATCGGATCAATACCCTAAGTCAAAATCGGAACGAAAAAAAATTGCGGACGGTAAAACTCGTGCGTTACCTTTCAGCAGCGTCCGTGACTATCCTGATCGGCACTTTATTGTTTTTTGGCCTCAGGAATAATCCTAATGCAGCTATTCAAAAAACAGTTGTTATTGGCAATGTACGGCAGTTAAAAAAGTCAGAACGTATCTGGAAAGTAGTGAGCAATGAAAGCGGCACAATTAAGCGATTGATGTTGCCAGACTCTTCTCAGATCAGTATCTATCCACAGTCGACTATTAGATATGAGCGTCTCTTTGATCAGAAATTCAGGAATGTCTATTTGCGTGGAAAAGCCAAATTCAAGGTCAAAAGAAATGCTCAAAGACCTTTCAGTGTCTTTTCAGACGCGCTGAAAACTACTGCATTGGGTACCTCTTTTACCATTAGTACAAAAGGACGCAATATCTCGGTCAAGCTCCATACGGGGAAGATTGTTGTTGCCGAGGTTAAGTCCAAAAAGACGCTTGCCTATATTTCCGACACTGGTGCCACACTGCTGTACGATCCTTCATCGGCAACTGCCAGGGTTTTAAATCCAACAAAAACGATTACTTCTCTCAGGGAATCACTGGTCAAAAGTGGTAATATGATCGGCATGAAAAATATTCCATTGGATAAGGTTTTCAGGCTTTTAAATGAAGCTTATGGCATCAAAATCACTTCTGAGGAATACAGCATCAATAAAATTGCCTTCACTGGCAATGTTGACACCGTAAGGGATAAACCTGAAGACATACTCTCGATGATCTGCCTGATCAATAATATTACACTGACCAAGGTGTCTGAAAAAGAATTTATCATCAAAAAAAACAAACAATAATACCAAACAGAATCCACACAACTTATTATGTATTCAAGAAAAATCAAAATGTTGAAACGCTTGCTGTGTCTTGGCATCATCAGCTGGGCAAGCCCGGTCCTTTCGCAGGAACTGCCCGTAAAAGGTATAGTCATGGATATTTCCGGTCAGGGTATCCCTGGTGTAACCATAAAGGCGGAACATGAAAAAACACGTAAATCAACGGTTGCTACCTCTTCGGGTAGTGGACTGTTCAGTTTTTCTGACCTGGCCCCGGGCGGTCCTTACCGGTTTATTTTTAGTTCGATCGGTTTTAAAACCGATACACTTTCCGGATATACCGTGGCAGCAGGCCGGCAGATCGCGTTGAGCATAAAACTTAAAGAGCAGTCCAATGAGCTGGAAGAGGTTGTGATCGGTTATGGAAAAAGCAAAAGGAACCAGATCACCGGTGCGGTAAGCTCTGTGAGACCTGAGGAGTTCAATCGCGGGGTGATCAGTTCGCCCGGCCAACTGCTTCAGGGTAAGGTTGCAGGTTTAAATATCACCAGGAGCGGTAACCCGACTGATAAACCGGCGGTTATCCTGCGTGGCCCGTCCAGTTTCAGAGAAGGCGCCCAGGAACCTTTTTATGTAATTGACGGGGTTCCGGGAGCATCTATTGACCTGGTGGCACCGGATGATATTTTAAGTATGGAAGTCCTGAAAGATGCCTCATCAACGGCAATCTACGGCTCCAGGGCTGCCAATGGGGTAATCATGATTAATACCAAAAATGCCGGAAAGGGTTTGGGCAAGCTTTCTTACAGCGCTTATGCAGCGGCCGAAAGCATTTCAAACAGTATAGAAATGGCCAGTGGTGATGAGCTTAGGACTTATCTTAAGGATAACGGAAAAACCTTGGACAAGATCAGCGACGATGGCAGCAGTACAGACTGGCTTAAGGAAGTGACCAGGACGGGCATATCCCATAACCACAACCTGAACTTTAACGGGGGTGGGGAAAACTCATTTTACGGGGCCAGCCTCAACTATTTCAATAACCAGGGGATCATTAAAACCTCGGGGATGGAGCGTTTCATCGCCAGGGCAAACATGGAACAGCGGCTGCTTAACAATCGCTTGAAACTGAACCTGAACCTGACCAACAGCAACACCACCAATGACAGAATTGCCAGTCAGGTTTACAATAATATGTTTACTTACCTGCCCACTGTTGGGGTGAAAAAAGCAGATGGCAGTTTTTATGAAGACCCATCTAGAACAACCGGAACCGGTGGATACTATAATCCGGTTGCCCTTTTAAAAAACAATACCTACCAGGGTAAAACCAATCTTTACCTGGTTAATGGTACTGTAAAAGCCAATATAGCCAGTGGTTTTGATTTCAATGCCCTGGTATCCATGCAAAGCGAGCAGATCAACGAAAATCTTTACAATAACAGGTATTCGATGTTGAAACAGGGATTTAACGGATATGCAGAACGTTCGTTTGTAAAAAATACCCAAAAGGTATTTGAAGGATATTTTAATTATGATAAAAGCTTTGGAGACCATGCGTTAAAGCTATTGGCCGGTTATTCGTGGCAGGAGAACCGTAACGGTGATGGCTTCCAGACCTCTGGGCAGAATTTTGTATCGGATGACCTTTTATGGAACAACCTGGGCCTGAGCAACGGAAACGGCTCAACGGTGGTCAATTATGGGAACAATTATATTTCTACCCTGCGTCTGATTTCTTTTTACGGAAGGGCAATTTATGATTATAAGGGGAAATACCTGCTTCAGGCGACCCTGCGTAGGGACGGTTCATCTGCCTTTGGTATCAATAACAGATGGGGCATGTTCCCTTCCGTATCTGCCGGATGGAATATCGACCGTGAAGACTTTATGCAAAATGTATCTTTTGTAGATAATTTAAAATTGAGGGCAGGATATGGAGTATCTGGTAACTCAGTAGGTTTTGATGCCTATACCGCAAGGTTGGTTTATGGTTCACAGAGTGGATCTTATTTCTATTCAAACGGAAAATGGCTCACGGCAGTCGGCCCGACCCAGAACGACAATCCCAATTTAAAGTGGGAACGTACCGCAACGCTGAATATCGGTGTTGATTTCGGTCTCTTTAAGAACAGGGTTTCGGGTTCAATCGATATCTACAATAAAAAAACTACCGATCTTATTGCTCCTTACTCGGTTTCTACCACACAGTATCCTTTTAATGTGCTAACTGCGAATGTGGGGGCGATGACCAATAAAGGTATCGAATTTACCCTGAACGGCACTCCGGTAAGGACCAAAGATTTCAGCTGGAATACGGCCATAAACCTTTCCCATAACAAAAACGAGATCACCTCCATCTCCAATGAATTGTTCCAGGCCAGTGAATTTTATACGGCAAATGTAGGCGGAAGAGGGCAGTCGGGCGCATTGGGATACCAGATTATCAGGGAAGGATTGCCATTGGGATCTTTTTATACCCTGAGATATGCCGGTAAAGATGCCAATGGAAAATCAATGTTTTATGATAAGGCGGGAAATGCATCTACTGCCAATACGGGTTTTGAGAATTTTGAAGTGACAGGTTCTGCCCAGCCAAAACTTTTATACGGATGGAACAATACTTTTAGGTATAAACAATTTGATTTTAACTTTTTCATCCGGGGAGTTTATGGGAACAAGATACTGAATGCTACCCTTGCCGACATGACCGCGCCGATTTATGCCTTTCAAACCAATATTGCAAAAGATGCGCTGACAGAATCGATCAATGACGACAAGGCTCAGTTTGTTTCAGACCGTTACCTGGAAAGTGGCTCTTACCTGCGTTTGGATAATGCAACACTTGGCTATACTTTTAAGATGAAAGGCACCAAGAGCCTGCGCCTGTATGCATCAGGAAATAATCTTTTTATCATCACCAAATATAAGGGGGTGGATCCTGAGATCAGCATGGCCGGGCAAACACCAGGTATCGATTACCGGAATTTCTATCCCAAAACACGCTCTGCAATTTTCGGGCTGAATTTTAACCTATAATATCAATAAAAAGAGATCATGAAAAAATATATAACAGCAGTATCGTTAATGGCCTTAACATTGGCGGGCTGTACCAAACTCGACGTGAACGTTGAATCACAGCTGACTAGTGAAAACTTTCCGGTAACCCCAGATGCATTTGTTGCGGCTACCGGTACGGTCTATCAAAAATTTAATGCCAGTTTTGGCGTGGATATCTGGAGGATGTATGAACTGACCAGTGAAGAGGCTATCATTACTGCCCGCAACGGCGGCTATTATGATCAGGGAAGATACCAGACCCTGCACAAACACAACTGGTTGCCGGATCATCCCATCATTCAGGGTGCGTGGCAGTGGGGTTATGCGGGCATCAGCGACTGCAACCGTGTACTTAATCTTTTAGAGAAATCGGCCGACAGTCCGACCAAAACGCAGTTCCTGAACGAGATCCGTACCATGCGTGCCTTGTACTATTTTTATATCATGGATATGTTTGGCAATGTTCCCATAACCACATTTGGAACTTCTGAAAGCCCAAAACAGTCTAACCGAGCAGAAGTGTTTGCCTATATCGAAAAGGAACTTCTGGCGGTATCTGAGGGATTATCTGCTCCGACTACCGTTACTGCAGAGTATTATGGCCGCCCAACCAAGTGGATGGCTTATGCGCTGTTGCAGAAACTGTATATCAATGCCGAGCAGTATATCGGAAAACCTATGTATGCAGAATCAATTGTTTATGGAGATAAGATCATCAACGGCTCGGCCATGGCACTGGTAGCTGACTATAATACGCTGTTTTCACCCACCAACGGTGCAAATACAGAAACTATATTTGCTGCAATATACGATGCCAACTATTCGGCTGGAAATGCCATCACCCGTTATACTTTGCATAGCACGCTACGGGCTAAATACAATCTTCCCTTCAGCCCGAGCAATGCCCAGTGTACGCTTAAGGAATTTTATGATACTTTCAATCTGCCTGGAGATATCAGGAATACGACCTGGCTGGCCGGTAAACAGTTTTTAGCGGATGGCACAACCCCCATCATGAATGGTTCTGCACAGCTCAACTTCACCCCGGAGATCGTTCTCACTAATAACGAGACCATGGATGTGGGTGCCGAGGTAAACGGTATATCCAGAGGAGTGCGTTCAATCAAGTTTTATCCGGATCCCAATACCAATAGCAGTACCCGTTTCCAGAATAACGACATGCCGATTTTCAGGCTTGCCGATGTATATCTTTTAAAAGCTGAAGCTTTATTAAGAACAGGTGGATCCATGAGCGAGGTAGTTAAACTGGTTAATAAAGTAAGGACCCGCGTAAAAGCTCCCGAAATTTCAACCGTTACATTGGACGGTATCCTGGAGGAGCGCGGAAGAGAGCTTGCCTGGGAAGGATGGCGCCGCAACGACCTGATCCGCTTTGGGAAATATCAGGGTAAATGGGGATTCAAGGCGGGGAACGAGGGCAGCTTCCGTGATATTTTTCCAATACCCGCCACTGAGCTGGTACTGAATAAAAACCTAAAACAAAACACCGGATATTAATATGAAAAGAAGAGATTTTGTTAAAGGTACAGCCCTGGGGGCAATCGGAGTAGGTGTGCTGTCGCCACTTCAATCACTTGCGTCGGTTGGTAAAACACACTTAGAAAGCGAAGATATTGCGCCAAGGAGCGAACTTAGCAATGATTATCCTGTGCACTTTATGGCAGTGGGCGACTGGGGTCGTAATGGTGCCGACCATCAAAAACATGTAGCGGTTCAGATGGGGAAATGGGCTACAGAAAATCCCAATGATTTTATCCTCTCGCTCGGGGATAATTTTTACCCGAAGGGCGTAACAAGCGAACATGACCCGCTTTGGCATTACTCTTTTGAAAATATATATACCGATTTCGCACTGCAATGGGACTGGTATCCGATCTTGGGGAACCACGATTATATTTCGGATCCAGATGCTCAGGTGAGATACAGCAAAATCAGCAGGAGATGGAAAATGCCCGCCCGTTATTATTCGAAAGAAGTGCCGATAAAGGGTGGGGGAAAGGTTTTGATGGTATTCATTGATACCTGTCCTTTAATCCCGGAATTCCATTCCAGCGAACAGTACCGACCGTGGGTGCAGGATCAGCAGCCCGAAAAACAGCTCGGATGGCTGAACGAAACTTTGAAAAATGCCGGTCCGGATGTAAAGTGGAAAATGGTTATGGGACACCACCCGATATATACCGTTGGGCCAAGGATAAAAAATTATGATACCCTTGCCGTAAGAAAAGTCCTGTCAGATATCTTTGAGCAGAACAAGGTCGATGTCTATCTTTCGGGGCATGATCATTCGCTTCAGCATCTGGCTACCCCCGGCTTTACCCAGCAGTTCATTTCCGGTGCAGGGTCGGAGGTAACCCCGGTAACTGCAGGCATCCCTTACAGTAAATTCGAGGCTTCCGAATATGGTTTTATGTATTTTTCGATAGATCAAAAACGTCTCAATGCAAAGATCATAGATCATACCGGAAAAATTCTTTATCAGACAACGCTAAAGAAAAGTTGAGGCCGGTACTTACCCCGGCTTTAACTGAAATTAATCTTATCTACAGCAAAAAGCCTGATCCGTGATTACGGATCAGGCTTTTTGACTTTCTGGAATCTCAGGCCAGCGACCCTTTATTTTGAAAAAATATCACAGAGGTTATGATGATATTGCGAGGTATCGCATAGACCTAATGTTTGCGAAGTCCATTTCTGATCATGTTCTTTTCTAGGTATTCGATTAGTGCCTGTGGATGATCGGTCTGCATGCCCTGAAAGCCTTTTTTCATCGCCGCCGACCAGTCTTCGGGCGTTTCAATACTGTTTTGAACATCAACAAAAATACTGATGCCGACAGACCTGATAATAGGCAAGAGTTCTTTTGCAGGGATGTTATCTATGGCTTCCAAAGGCATTTTTTTCAGCGATTCCAACAGATCTTCTTTTGTTACAGCTATTCTGCTAAGACTGGACATCAAAGGCATTTTTGGTGCATTTTTTCTCCAGGAAGCATACTGTTCACTGCTGTTAACGTAAACCAGGATTTCTTTTTCCATACCAGCTCTTTTTATCTCGCTGTAAGCCTGTGCTACATCTGC
>Ga0065714_10003041_pt1 | contig 18131 bp, 16 predicted proteins | sample MisRhiReplicate2_FD_59101 | JGI IMG/M metagenome (GOLD analysis project Ga0065714, IMG submission 59101) | Miscanthus rhizosphere microbial communities from Kellogg Biological Station, MSU, sample Rhizosphere Soil Replicate 2: eDNA_1 v2... | ecosystem: Host-associated > Plants > Roots >...
CGTGTCGCTGCGAAGATCGATAACACTCATGAATCTGGCCTCGGGCTCAAGTGGAGGGAAATCCCTTTCGAAGGGCAATTACTGCGGTCATGGCGAGGAATAATCAAGCCTGGTCGACGGAAAGGACAACAAACCCCTTGTGTGCCGTGGGAGCAAAGCTTGCTCCACGGCTCGCTCCCACAAGGGGTTATGTGTTAAAAATTGTCCGCCGTCACAAAGCGTGGCGGCAAAACGTTCTCAGGGCGGGGTGTAATTCCCCACCGGCGGTAATTGCACGCAACGTGCATAGCCCGCGAGCGCTTGGTGGTACACCACTTTTTTAGGGTGTAGCGACAAGGTCAGCAGACCCGGTGTGATTCCGGGGCCGACGGTCATAGTCCGGATGAAGAGAGAACGGGATTGATACCCAAGGGCCGACTGCGACTGTCCGTGCGCGGCGTACCCTCGAATCCCCTTCGATTCATGACGCCCTGTTTTTCACACAAACAGGAACCAGAACATGCAACCCACTGCAATCGACAGCAAAAGCAAAAGTCATCCGGGCGAGCGCGTCGCGTTCATCCAGGCCTGCTGGCACAAGGAAATCGTCGACCAGAGCCGTAAAGGCTTCGTCGCCGAAATGATCACCCAGGGTTACCAGGAAAGTGATATCGACTTCTTCGAAGTCGGTGGCGCCTTCGAGATTCCGCTGCACGCCAAGCTGCTGGCCAAGTCAGGCCGCTACGCCGGCATCGTCGCCGCCGGCCTGGTGGTAGACGGGGGCATCTACCGCCACGAGTTCGTCGCCCAATCGGTGATCAGCGGNCTGATGCAGGTCCAGCTGGAAACCGAAGTGCCGGTATTCTCGGTGGTGCTCACGCCGCATCACTTCCATGCCGGGGAAGAACATCAGAAGTTCTTCTTCGAGCATTTCGTGCACAAGGGCCAGGAAGCAGCGAAGACCTGTGCCGATACGTTGCACAAGACCCGGGCGTTGCGCCGTAGTGAGCAGCGGGCGGTAGCGGTCTAAAAGCCGCTAAAAACCTGTGGGAGCGAGCTTGCTCGCGATGGCGGTGGTTCAGCCTGCATTAATGTTGACTGATACATCGCTATCGCGAGCAAGCTCGCTCCCACAATAGTTCGGTGTGGGTTTTAGATCAGGTTTTCGTCGGTCGCCGGCACGATCAGGATGCCAGCCCGCAAGCCATTCTTGACCTTGGGGTTCGGAAAGATGATCCGGGCACCCTCTTCTTCGATCACCCAGCGGGTCTGGGCGATGTCTTCGGCCAGCACGTAGCCTTTCCCCAATTCCGAGAAGTTCTCGATGTCCGCTGGCAGGTTCAGGCGGAAACTGTCGCTGTGCTTGATGATTTCCCGGGCCACGCTGAACAGCTGCAGGCCATCGAGCCCCTCATCCAGCTCCGGCTCGTTGCCCTCGATGATCTGTTGCAGGCGGGTTTCCAGCAGGCTGACGTTGACGCCGTCGTTCTGCCCGAATGGCCGGGCCTTGCCCAGTTCCAGGGTGAAGGACTCGGCACCGAGCTGGTCGTAGGTGTAGGCGCTGAATACAATGGACGGCTTGTTCTGCAGCAGCACCGCCTCCATGCCCCCGGCACGCAGGCGTGCCAGCTCACGGCGTGAATGCTGGCGACCTTCTTTCCACGGGTAGAGGGCGAACTGCTCGATCTTCGAGCCGCGGATGGCGGTGTGCAGGTCGTAATGCAAGCGACTGCGTTCTGGCCGGCTGAAGAAACTGGCGGCCAATCGCTCCAGCTCGCAGGCCCGCAGCGCCTCGGGGCCGCCGCTCAGCTCGTGGCGGCCATTGAACAGGCGGTTGACGTCCTGTTCGACGAAACGCTCACCGCGCCGGATGGCCTCGGGGTTGCCGAACAGGAACAGAATGCGTGCCCGCGGCTTCAAATGGCCACGGGCGATGTCATGCAGCAAGCGGTCGAGCAGCTCGATCGGCGCGGTTTCATTGCCGTGGATACCGGCCGACAGCAGCAGGTCCAGGCCGTTGTCCCGGGCTTCGGGCGGCTTGACCTCCAGCGCGCCCTCGCTCAACCAGCGCATCCGTACGCCTTCGACAGTCAGTTGAGTCTTCTCCGCCGGTTCACGGCCGGCGAGGGTCAGTTCAAGCAGTTTGCCGAGGGCGAGCATAGCGCGGTTTCCTTAATGGTCGTGGCCGCAATCCGGGCCATGGACATGGTCATCGTCGCCGACGTCCGCTGGTTCCATTTCCAGTTGCAGGCTGACCAGGTTGGTCGCCAATGGACGCAACAACAGGTTGGCGTATTCCTCGTCCCCTTCCTCGACATCGACGCCGATCAGCAACTGACCGCGGCCATCCTGCTGGATCCACAATTCCTTGCCTTGCCACATCACCGCGACGCGGGTGCAGGAAGTTTCCAGTTGAGTGCCGTCGGTGTCTTCAAGGATCAGCTGCAGGGTATCGCTCATGTCTTTACATTCTCGTCTGGGGATAAGGCAACGCGCCCTGCTTTGACTGTAGTCAGGTCGCGCGCGCTTTCAATTGATCTGGAAAGGATAAACCGCGCCAAGTTTAAGGATTTGTGTCAGTTCATCCAGTGCCGCACGGCATTCGAGCAGCAACTGCGGGTCTGCCAGATCGTTTTCGGTCATGCGGTCGCGGTAGTGCCGCTCGACCCATTGGGTCAGCGAATCGTACAGCGGCGCGGTCATGATAACCCCTGGGTTGACGGCCGCCAGCTCGGTTTCATTGAGCGCCACGCGCAACCTCAAGCAAGCCGGGCCACCACCGTTCTGCATGCTTTGCTTGAGGTCGAAGACCTTCACTTCGCGAATCACCCCGCCAGTGCCCGTCAGGCCCTGCAGGTATTGCCAGACACGTTCGTTGCTACGGCATTCTTCCGGCACGATCAAGAGCATCGAACCGTCGGGACGCGACAGTAACTGGCTATTGAACAGGTAGGAACGTACCGCATCATCGACGGTGACCGCCGAACGCGGCACGCACACCGATTGAAATTTCCCACCGACCTTGGCGAGTTTGCCGCTCAATTCGGCCAGCATCTTGTCGGTCTCGAGAAACGCGTCCTCGTGATAGAACAGCACTTCGCCATTGCCCACCGCGATCACGTCGTTGTGGAACACACCCTGGTCGATCACCGATGGGTTCTGTTGGGCGTACACCACGCCCTCCTCCCTCAGCCCGTGCAGACGGGCAACGGCCTGGGAAGCTTCGAGGGTCTGGCGCGCCGGGTATTTCTGCGGCGCGGGATAGCGGGTGTCAAAAGCACTGCGACCGAACACGAAGAATTCAACACCAGCCTCGCCGTAGGCGCGGCAGAAACGGGTGTGGTTGGCCGCGCCTTCGTCACCGAACTGCGCCACCGCCGGCAAGGCGGCGTGGTGGGCGAAGTGTTGCTGGTTGGCGAACATCGCCCCCAGCACCCGACTGGTGGTCGGATGTTCGATGCTGCGGTGGTATTTGCAGTTCAGGTTGGCGGCGGTGAAATGCACGCGGCCATCGGCCGTGTCGGCGCTCGGGCTGACTGTGGCGGCATTGGCCACCCACATGCTGGAGGCCGAGCAACTGGCAACCAGCAACGGCATCGCTTCTTTCGCGGCCTGCTGGATGACCTGGGCATCGCTACCGGCAAAGCCCAACCGACGCAGGGCCGCCACGTCCGGGCGTTCCTGTGGCGCCAGCACACCTTGCTGGAAACCCATGTCCATCAACGCTTTCATTTTCGCCAGGCCCTGCAACGCCGCTTCCTTGGGGTTGGAGGACTGCTGGCTGTTGCTCTGGGACGCGACGTTGCCGTACGAGAGCCCGCCGTAGTTATGGGTCGGCCCCACTAGACCGTCAAAGTTGACTTCATAGGATTTCATCAGCGAGGCTCCACGAGGATCTGTTTTTTTATAGGCATCAATAACAACCGAGTCGCGGCTATCGCGGGCAAGCCTTGCTCCCACAGGTTCTGCATAGTTCCTGTGGGAGCAAGGCTTGCTCTCACAGATTTGGCATAACTCCTGTGGGAGCAAGGCTTGCCCGCGATGGCGGTCTCAAGACATGCGCACGCCGGGAGTGAGGGCAGCCGGCATCACAAGGCTTGGTGTCTCCAGGGAAGCCACCGGGTACGCGCAATAATCGGCCGCGTAATAAGCGCTGGCGCGATGGTTGCCCGAGGCGCCGACACCGCCGAACGGCGCGCTGCTGGCGGCACCGGTCAGCTGTTTGTTCCAGTTGACGATACCGGCGCGGCTTTGCAGCCAGAACTGCTGGTAACGCTCCTGGGAATCGGACAGCAACCCGGCGGCCAGGCCATATTGCGTATTGTTGGCCTCGGCGATTGCCGCTGCGAAATCTTTGTAGCGGATCACTTGCAGCAACGGCCCGAACAGCTCTTCATCGGGACGCTCGGCCACGGCCGTCACGTCCAGGATACCCGGCGTCAGCAATGCGGCCTGGGCCTGCGGTTGGGTCATGCTCAACAGCGGCACGGCGCCTTTGCCCAGCAAATGGTTTTGCGCATCCATCAGCGCCTTCGCCGCGGCCAGGGAAATCACCGAGCCCATGAACGGCGCCGGTTGCTGGTCGAAGGCACCGACTTCAAGGGTCGAGCTGACCGCCACCAGGCGCGCCAGCAAGGCATCGCCCCAGGCGCCTTCCGGCACCAGCAGGCGGCGCGCACAGGTGCAGCGCTGCCCGGCGGAAATGAAAGCGGACTGGATAATGGTGTAGACCGCCGCATCGACGTCGGCCACCTCATCCACCACCAGCGGGTTGTTACCGCCCATTTCCAGCGCGAGGATCTTGTCCGGACGCCCGGAAAATTGTTGATGCAACAGATTGCCGGTGCGGCTGGAGCCGGTGAAGAACAGCCCGTCGATGCCTGGGTTCGCCGCCAGGGCGATACCCGTCTCCCGCGCGCCTTGCAGCAGGTTCAGTACGCCCGCCGGCAGACCGGCCTCGACCCAGCACTTGACCGTCAGCTCGGCAACTTTCGGCGTCAGTTCGCTCGGCTTGAACAATACGCTGTTGCCGGCCAGCAGGGCTGGCACGATGTGGCCGTTGGGCAAATGACCAGGGAAGTTGTAGGGGCCGAACACCGCCACCACACCGTGGGGCTTGTGGCGCAGCACAGCGGTGGCGTCGCCCAGGGGGCCGCTCTTCTCGCCAGTCCGCTCGCGGTAGCTCTGCACCGAAATGGCGACTTTGTTGACCATGCTGGTCACTTCGGTCGCCGCTTCCCACAACGGCTTGCCGGTTTCTTCACCGATGCAATGGGCCAGTTCGTCCGCGTGGCTTTTCAGGGCAGCGGCAAAGGCTTCCAGCACCTGGATGCGTTCATCCAGCGAGCGCCGAGCCCAGTCCGGGAACGCCTGGCGCGCGGCCTGCACCGCCGACTCCACTTGTGCCGCCGTGGCGCCGTTACCCGACCACAATACCTGCTGGGTCACCGGGTTCAACGACTCAAAGAGATCACCCTGGCCTTCCAGCCAGCTTCCTGCGATGTACAGCGAGTTCATTATTTCGACTCCCGGGCAGCAGACAGCGCGACGGCACGTACCTGATCGCCGGCGTTGAGTTGAAGACGTTTGGCGGTCAGCGGATCGACCACCAGCGTGCCGGCGGCAAAGCGCGCCGGTGCAGCGGTGATGCGGCAGTCTTCGCGCTTGCGGTTATGGATGAGGAACGGCGTGGCGTCATCGCCCGGCGTACCGATGGCCAGCACCAGCGCCTGGCTGTCGCGAATCGCGCGGATCTTGCCGGTTTCGCATTCCACCGCTGGGCCGGCGTCGAAGATGTCGACGTAACCCTGGTAGCTGAAACCTTCGCTCTTGAGCATCGACAATGCAGGTTCGGTATCCGGATGAACCTGGCCGATCACGGCCCGGGCATCTTCGGACAAGAAACAGGTGTACAGCGGGAACTTGGGCATCAGCTCGGCGATGAACGCCTTGTTGCCCACCCCGGTGAGGTAATCGGCCTGGCTGAATTCCATCTTGAAGAAGTGCCGGCCCAGGCTTTCCCAGAACGGTGAACGCCCCTTGTCGTCGGACATGCCGCGCATCTCGGCGATGATCTTGTTGCCGAACAACTGTGGGAATTCGGCAATGAACAACAGCCGCGCCTTGGCCAGCATGCGGCCATTGAGACCACTGCGGAAATCGGCATGGAGGAACAGCGAGCACAGCTCGGAATTGCCGGTCAGGTCGTTGGCCAGGAACAGGGTCGGGATTTCCCGATAGATGTTCAATTCCTGGGACGCGCTGACCGTCAGGCCAACCCGGAAGTTGTACCAGGGCTCACGCAGCCCAACGGCACCGGCGATGGCGGAAATGCCCACCACGCGACCGTCGTCGTCTTCGAGCACGAACAGGTAGTCCGCGTCACCGCGCCCGGCTTCACCGCGAAAGGTCTTCTCGGCCCAGCCGACCCGATGGGCCAGGCGCTCTTCGTTGGCCGGCAGGGTGGTCAGGCCGGTGCCCGTGCTGCGGGCCAGGGCGATCAGAGCGGGTAAATCGCTGCTGCGTACGGGACGAACGATCATGCTATCTCCTCAAACGGGTCGCTCACGCCACCCGCGAAACTCAGCTGTAAAGCGTTATACGGCTACCAGACGCACGCTGGCGCCTTCGCCGACGCCCAAGGCTTCGGCCGCTTCCATGTCCAGCGTCACAGGTTTGCCCGGCGCGTAATCGAGCTCGAGCAGCACGGCGCGGTAATCCTGCAATTGGGCATTGGCCACCAGGTATTGGCGGCCGGCCCCCTTGACCGGTTCGCCGATCTTGACCGGCACCACGCGGCTCTGGGCAATCGAACGAATGCCCGAGACACGAGCATGCAGGGTCGGGCCACCGTCGAAGATGTCGATGTAGTGATCGGTCTCGAAACCCTCACGCATCAGGATGTCGAAGGTGATCTGCGCCCGCGGATGGACCTGACCCATGGCTTCCTGGGCGGCGTCCGGCAACAGCGGCACGTAGATCGGGTAATGGGGCATCAACTCGGCGAGGAAAGTACGGCTTTTCAGCCCGCACAAGCGCTCGGCGGCGGCGTAGTTGAGGTCGAAGAAGTTGCGACCGATGGCATCCCAGAACGGCGAGTCGCCATTCTCATCGCTGTAGCCGACGATCTCGGTCACCACCGAATCGGCGAACCGTTCCGGGTGGCTGGCGACGAACAGCAGGCGTCCGCGGGAATTGAGTTCCGACCATGGCGAACCCACCAGCTCCGGCACCACGTAGAAACTGGTCAGCAGGCTGTTGCCAGTCAGGTCGTGGCACTGGGAGAGCACGTGGATCTTGTTGTGGATCTTCAGTTCACGGGAGGCGTGAACGAAGGTCTCGTTGCGAAAGCTGTAGAACGGCTCGGAATAGCCGGCCGAAGCGACAATGGCCGAACAGCCCACCAGCTTGCCGGTCGCGGTGTCTTCAAGGACGAAGAAGTAGCTCTCTTCACCATTGAAGCTGACTTCGGCGGCGAACGAGGCTTCGCTTGCGGCGATCTTGTCGCTCAGGCGTTCCACGTCATCCGGCAAGGAAGTGACACCGATCGGACTGTCCGCAGCCAGACGCTGTACCTCGCCCAGATCAGCCATTTGCGCGGGGCGCATCACCAGCATGGTGTCACTCCTTAACTTGAAATAAAGGGTTCGACCGTCAGGTCGATACACAGAGAAAAAATACCGGGCCCAACTCCCCCACCGACTTAAATTTGGGAGCAGGTTTGTGGGAGTAAAGCTTGTGGGAGCAAGGCTTGCCCGCGATGCAGGCGACGCGGTCCTTGGTGAACTGAGGCACCCGCATCGCGAGCAAGCTTTGCTCCCACAAACCTGCACCCACATAAGTCCGGCTCCCACAATGGAGCCGGTCAAGTCTGAAATCAGGCTTGGGTCAACTTCGCCACGGCCCGCTCGAAGCGGTCCAGGCCTTCGTCGATATCGGCGTCTTCCACCACCAGGCTCGGAGCAAAGCGAATCACGTCCGGGCCGGCTTGCAGGATCATCAGGCCTTCCTGTTCGGCGGCGTTGAAGATGTCCTTGGCCTTGCCTTTCCAGGCGTCGTTCAGCACGCAGCCGATCAGCAGGCCCAGGCCACGCACTTGGGTGAACAGGCCGTACTTCTCGCCGATCTGCTCCAGGCGAGCCTTGAACTTGTGATGCTTGGCTTTGACACCCGCGAGCACTTCAGGGGTATTGACCACATCGATCACGGCTTCGGCCACCGCGCAGGCCAGCGGGTTACCGCCATAGGTGGTGCCGTGGGTGCCGACGACCAGGTGCTTGGCCAGCGCTTCGGTGGTGAGCATCGCCGCGATCGGGAAACCACCGCCCAGGCTCTTGGCGCTGGTGAGGATGTCCGGGACCACGCCGTAATGCATGTAGGCGAACAGGTGGCCGCTGCGGCCCATGCCGGTCTGCACTTCGTCGAACACCAGCAATGCGTCGTGGGCATCGCACAGGTCGCGGGCGCCTTGCAGGTAGGCCTGCTCGGCCGGCAGTACACCGCCCTCGCCCTGGATCGGCTCCAGCACCACGGCGCAGGTCTTGTCCGAAATAGCGGCTTTCAAAGCAGCCAGGTCGTTGTAAGGAACGTGGGTGATGCCAGTAATTTTAGGACCGAAGCCGTCGGAGTACTTCGACTGCCCGCCAACGTTGACGGTGAACAGGGTACGACCGTGGAAGCTATTGAGCGCGGCGATGATTTCGTATTTTTCGCTGCCGAAACGATCGAACGCGACGCGACGGGCCAGCTTGAAGGCGGCCTCGTTGGCTTCGGCGCCGGAGTTGCAGAAAAACGCGCGCTCGGCAAAGGTCGCGTTGACCAACTTATGGGCCAGGCGCAGGGCCGGCTCGTTGGTGAATACGTTGGACACGTGCCACAGCTTGTTGGCCTGTTCGGTCAGTGCACCGACCAGCGCCGGGTGGGCATGGCCCAGTACGTTGACTGCGATACCGCCAGCAAAGTCGATCAACTCACGACCGGATTGGTCCCATACGCGGGAACCGGCGCCACGCACAGGTATGAAGGCAGCAGGTGCATAGTTGGGAACCATAACCTGGTCGAAATCGGCGCGTTGTACCGCGGCTTGCTCAACGGACATCGGAGTCTCCTGATGAGGAACACCCGCCTGGAACTGGCGGGCTTGGTAAGGATTGTAAGGACAGTTTTCAGCCCGGCCTTGCCGCCAAGCGACAACTTCTTATAGCGCCAACCCACGTTTTTCGCGGGTTTACGGCAATGCGACAAATAGCGTCGCAAAGGCGCAGTTTAAACGTTGTGGCGGGATTTGAGGTGTCGGCATCTACGTGCGGCGAGGAATATATCTGTGGGAGCAAAGCTTGCTCGCGATGCAGGCACCTCGGTTCATCAAGGACCGCGTCGCCTGTATCGCGGGCAAGCCTTGCTCCCACAAGTCCAGCCCCCCCCACAAGTCCTGTTCCCACAGATCTTGCTCCCACAATAAATCCCCTCGCCACAGAGAGGTTGTGCCTGCCCTACCCGCGCTCGGACGGCACCGAGGACAACTCGAACGGGCTGCTGCTGCGTCGCTGGTTGCGGTCTTCCCGCGGTGTGGCGCCGAAGAAGTTGCGGTAGGCGCTGGAGAAGTGTGGCCCTGAGGAGAAGCCGCAAGACAGGCCGATCTGGATGATGGATTTGCTGGTCTGCATCAGCATCTGCCGGGCCTTGTTCAGACGCAGCTCCAGGTAATACTGGCTGGGCACGCGATTGAGGTATTGCTTGAAGATCCGCTCCAGTTGCCGACGGGATACGCAGACATGCTGGGCGATCTCGTCGGTGGTCAGCGGCTCTTCGATGTTGGCTTCCATCAGCAGCACCGCCTGGGTGAGCTTTGGATGACTGGAGCCAAGGCGGTTCTGCAACGGGATGCGTTGACGCTCGCCACCCTCGCGAATGCGCTCGACCACCAATTCTTCCGACACCGCACCGGCCAGTTCCGCGCCGTGATCGCGGGCCAGCACCGCCAGCAACAGGTCGAGTACCGACATCCCGCCGCAAGCGCTCAGGCGATCGCGATCCCAGTCAAACAGATGGCTGGTGGCGATGACCTTGGGGAAGCGCTCGGAGAAATCGTCCTGCCAGCGCCAATGCACGGCGGCACGGTAACCGTCGAGCAACCCCAGTTGGGCCAGGGGATAGACACCGGCAGACAAACCGCCGATCACACAACCGGCACGCACCAGTTGCTTGAGGGCGCTGCTCAAGGGTGAGGCCAGCGCAGCCGGCGGCTCATCGGCCAGCAGGAACAGCTTCTGGAAACCTTCGAGCTTGCCGGCCCAAGGCTCGCCCGGCAGTTGCCAGGCGCCATCGGCCGGTGGTTCGGCCTGCAAGAACGACAGTTCGTAGACCACATCCGGATGCACCCGCTGAGCAACACGCAAGGCCTCCTCGGCCAGCGCCAGCGTCAAGGCTTTAGTGCTGGGCCAAATCAGGAAACCTATTCGATGGGCAGTCATGGCGGGCGATCCGAAGCGAAAACAGTGTTAAAGCCAAAAGCGGCTGCAACCAAATTAGACCATCTGGCGCACGGTGCGCAGCATGACCCAAATCAGGTGCGTAACGGGAGCGATTACTTGAGGCTGCCCGACAGAAATTGTTGCAAGCGCTCGGATTGCGGATTGACCAGCACTTCGCGCGGGTTGCCGCTTTCTTCGACGATGCCTTTGTGCAAGAACACCAGTTGGTTCGACACTTCACGGGCAAAGCCCATTTCGTGGGTCACCACCACCATGGTCCGGCCTTCCAGGGCCAGGGCCTGCATCACCTTGAGCACGTCACCTACCAGTTCCGGGTCCAGAGCCGAGGTCGGCTCGTCGAACAACATCACCTCCGGCTCCATCGCCAGCGCACGGGCAATCGCCACACGCTGCTGCTCGCCGCCAGACATATGGCCCGGGTAGGCATCCTTGCGATGAGCCACGCCAACCTTGTTCAGGTAGTGCTCGGCCTTCTCCCGCGCTTCAGCCTTGGACACGCCCAGCACATGCACCGGCGCTTCCATGATGTTTTCCAGCGCAGTCATGTGGGACCACAGATTGAAATGCTGGAACACCATCGACAGCCGCGAACGCATGCGCTGCAGTTGCTTGGGGTCCGCGGCCTTCAACGCGCCGTCCTTGCCGGCCACCAGCTTCAACTCTTCGTTGTTGAGCAGGATCTTGCCGGCGTGGGGCTGCTCAAGCAGGTTGATGCAACGCAGGAAAGTACTCTTGCCGGAGCCACTGGAGCCGATGATGCTGATCACATCGCCAGCGGCGGCTTTCAGGGACACGCCCTTGAGCACTTCGTGACTGCCATAGCGTTTATGCAGGTCTTGGACTTCAAGCTTGTACATGCGGTCGGTTCTCACAAAACGTCAGTCGTTGAGCAGTCGATCGGATCGATGCGTTATCAGTGCTTGCGCGGGGCCAGGTAACCCAGCCAGCGGCGCTCGGCCAGTTTGAACAGGCGCACCAGGATGAAGGTCAGGCACAGGTAGAAAACGCCGGCCGTGATGTAGGCCTCGAACGGCAAGTAGTACTGCGCGTTCACCGTGCGCGCGGCACCGGTGATGTCGATCAGGGTCACGATGGATGCCAGGCTGGTGGTCTGCAACATCATGATCACTTCGTTGCTGTATTGCGGCAGCGCCCGACGCAAGGCCGATGGCAGCAGGATCCGGCGATACAGCTTGTAGCGCGACATGCCCATGGCCTTGGCCGCTTCGATCTCACCGTTGGGCGTGGCCCGCAGGCTGCCGGCGATGATTTCGGCGGTGTAGGCGCTAGTGTTGATGGCGAACGCCAGGCAGGCGCAGAAGGTCGCGCTGGACAGCCACGGCCAGAGGAAGCTTTCACGCACGATCGCGAATTGCGCCAACCCGTAGTAGATCAGGAACAGCTGGACCAGCATCGGCGTGCCGCGGATCACGTAGGTGTAGAGCCACGCCGTCATGTTGACGACCGGCTGCTTGGACACCCGCATCAGCCCCAGGGGCAACGCCGCCAACAGACCGAAGAACAGCGACAGGGCCAACAGCTTCAGGGTGGTCAACAAGCCACTGAAATACAGCGGCAAGGCTTCATAGATGACGTTGTAGTCGAAGATCATAGATCAGCCGCCCTTACGCCTACCGAGTAGCGCTTCTCAAGGTGACGCAATGCCAGCAACGAGACGCTGGTGATCACCAGGTACATCGCCGCCACTGCGAGGAAGAAGGTGAAAGGCTCGCGCGTGGCATCTGCCGCCTGCTTGGCCTTGAACATCATGTCTTGCAGGCCCACCACCGAAATCAGCGCGGTCGCCTTGGTCAGCACCAGCCAGTTGTTGGTGAAGCCCGGGATCGCCAGGCGAATCATCTGCGGCACCAGCACCCGGAAAAACACCTGGAAGCCGTTCATGCCGTACGCCATGCCCGCCTCGGCCTGCCCCTTGGGGATCGCCATGAAGGCACCGCGGAAGGTTTCCGACAGGTAGGCACCGAAGATGAAGCCCAGGGTACCGATACCGGCCGCCAGCGGGTTCAGGTCGATGTAGTCGTCGTAACCGAGCATCGGCGCCACGCGGTTGAGCAGGTCCTGGCCGCCGTAGAAAATCAGCAGGATCAGCACCAGGTCGGGAATGCCGCGAATGACCGTGGCATACAGGTCGCCCAGCCACGCCAGCCAGCGCACCGGAGAGAGGCGCAACGCAACGCCGATCAACCCCAGGACGATGGCCAGGGCCATGGACGACAAGGCGAGCTCAAGCGTCAACCATGCGCCATCGAGGATGACAGCCCCGTAGCCTTTCAACATGATTCAGGTCCTCGAAAGTGGGATGAAAAAATGGCGCAAACCGCAGAGATCCTGTTGCTTGCGCCATTTCGCACGAGTGGCGGGACGTCGTTACTTGCCGTAGATGTCGAAAGCGAAGTATTTGTCCTGGATTTGCTTGTACTTGCCGTTCTCGCGAATGGCCGCGATCGCGCCGTTGATCTTGTCCTTCAACGCGTCGCCCTTGCGCACCGCGATGCCGACGCCGTCGCCGAAGTACTTGACGTCGGTAAAGGCCGGGCCGACGAACGCGAAGCCCTTGCCGGCATCGGTCTTGAGGAAGCCGTCATCCAACAGCGTAGCGTCTGCCACGGTGCCGTCGAGACGACCAGCGGACACGTCCAGGTAGATCTCGTTCTGCGAACCGTATGGTTTGATCTCGGCACCCAGCGGAGCCAGGACTTCACGGGCGAAACGCTCATGGATCGAACCACGCTGCACGCCGATGTTCTTGCCCTTGAGCTCGGCCAGACCGTCGCTGACCTGGGTACCGGCCTTCATCACCAGACGGGCCGGGGTGTTGTAGTACTTGTTGGTGAAATCAACCGACTTCTTGCGATCTTCGGTGATCGACATGGACGACAGGATCGCGTCGATCTTGCGGACCTTGAGCGCCGGGATCAGGCCGTCGAACTCTTGCTCGACCCACACGCACTTGACCTTCATCTCTTCGCACAGCGCATTGCCGATGTCGTAGTCGAAACCGACGATGCTGCCATCCGGAGCTTTCGAGGCGAACGGAGGGTAAGCCGCTTCGATACCAATCTTCAGGGGCTTCTCATCAGCGAAGGTCGGCAGGGACAGCACGGACAGTGCCAGGGCGCCAAGCAGCACAAGTTTCTTCATCTTGGGACTCCATCGGTAAAGGGCAAAAACGGCAGAGTGAGCAACAGCCCAATATGCGAATGGGTGAAACGAACTTTGGTGCTGCGTCCTAGGAAGCTCACGTTTTATTCAACACGAGCCACGACGAGCGAGTGATCGGCATTCTAACGACAGGCCCGAAGCCGATATTTCTTCAATGCGACAACAAATTACAGAAGCACCGAGAAAGCTGTTCGAGCGCATTGACAGCCCCGCAAATTCATGCAAGAGCAAAAGAAGGGAAACCGATCTATGCTGCAAATAGCGGGCCCATTATTCGCAAACCCTTCTAATCCGGCAAGCACAGCGTGTCGGCTTATTTTGGGAGACGCCTGGAACCGCCCTGTAATGGGGCTTGGCGTTTCACATCGCCCCGCTGTGGCGCCTTTGGTTACACATTTCGAAACACCGGTAACGCTCAGACACCTCCTACTTTGAAGGTCGATATTTATTCGCAGACCATACCAGCCGAACACAAAACACTTTGGCAGAGGGCTCATCCCGGCAGAGGTTTAGAAACAAGGCTTTGTGGGAGCAAAGCTTGCTCGCGAAACAGACGCCTCGATTTCTGCAAGACCGCATCGCCTTCATCGCGGGCAAGCCTTGCTCCCACAAAAGCCTAATAAAAAAGCCCCGCTCGGTACTGCCGGGCGGGGCTTTTCGGTTTTACGGGTTACCGTCAGGCAACGTTCATGGTCTTGTGCGTCTCGATCAGATGCGCCACCACGCTCGGATCAGCCAGGGTGGAGATATCACCCAACCCGTCGTACTCCGCCGTGGCGATCTTGCGCAGGATGCGGCGCATGATCTTGCCGGAGCGGGTTTTCGGCAGCCCCGGTGCCCACTGGATCACATCCGGCGAAGCAATCGGACCGATCTCCTTGCGCACCCAGTTCTTCAGTTCCAGGCGCAGGGCCTCGCTGGTTTCTTCGCCGGCATTGAGGGTGACATAGACGTAGATGCCCTGCCCCTTGATGTCGTGCGGCACACCGACCACCGCCGCTTCGGCGACTTTCGGGTGGGCGACCATGGCGCTCTCGATCTCGGCAGTACCCATGCGGTGGCCGGACACGTTGAGCACGTCATCCACCCGACCGGTGATCCAGTAGTAGCCATCCTCGTCGCGACGCGCACCGTCACCGGTGAAGTACATGCCGCTGAAGGTTTTGAAGTAGGTGTCGACAAAGCGGTCATGGTCGCCGTACAGCGTACGCGCCTGGCCTGGCCACGAATCGAGGATCACCAGGTTGCCTTCGGCCGCGCCTTCGATCAGGTTGCCGAGGTTGTCCACCAACGCCGGCACCACGCCGAAGAACGGACGCGTGGCCGAACCTGGCTTCAACGCCGTGGCGCCTGGCAGTGGGCTGATCAGCACGCCACCGGTTTCGGTCTGCCACCAGGTATCGACGATCGGGCAACGCTCCTTGCCGACATTCTTGTAGTACCAGTCCCAGGCTTCCGGGTTGATCGGCTCACCCACCGAACCCAACAGGCGCAGGCTGCTGCCGTCAGCACCTTCGACGGCGGCGGTGCCCGAGGCCATCATCGCGCGGATGGCGGTCGGCGCGGTGTAGAGAATGCTGACCTTGTGCTTGTCGATGACCTTGGCCACCCGGGTGATGTCCGGGTAGTTCGGCACGCCTTCGAACAGCAGCGTGGTCGCNCCATTGGCCAGCGGGCCGTAGACGATATAGCTGTGGCCNGTGACCCAACCCACGTCGGCGGTGCACCAGTAGACCTCGCCTGGCTTGTAGTCGAACACCCGCTCATGGGTCAGCGCCGCGTACAGCAAGTAGCCGGCCGTGGTGTGCTGCACGCCCTTGGGCTTGCCGGTGGAACCGGAGGTGTAGAGGATGAACAGCGCTTCCTCGGCACCCATTTCCTTCGGCGCGCAAACGGTACCGGCCACTTTCATCAGGTCTTCGTACCAGATGTCGCGGTGCTGGTTCCACTTGATGCCGCCACCGGTGCGCTTGCACACGATGACCTTCTGGATGCTGCTGGTTTCCGGGTTGGTCAACGCGTCATCGACGTTGGCCTTGAGCGGGATCTTCTTGCCAGCGCGAACGCCTTCGTCGGCGGTGATCACCACTTTGGATTTGCAGTCGATGATCCGGCCTGCCAGCGCTTCAGGCGAGAAACCGCCGAACACCACCGAGTGAATCGCACCGATCCGGGCACAGGCCAGCATCGCGACCACGGCTTCAGGGATCATCGGCATGTAGATGGTCACCACGTCGCCGCGGTGCACGTCCTGGCCGCGCAGGGCGTTGGCAAACTTGCAGACTTCTTCATGCAGCTCGCGATAGGTGATGTTGCGACTCTCGGCAGGGTCATCGCCCTCCCAGATAATCGCAATCTGATCGCCGCGCTCGGCCAGGTGACGGTCGAGGCAGTTGTAGGAAACGTTCAGGGTGCCGTCGGCGAACCACTTGATGTCGACATGGTGATCGTCGAAGGACGTCTGCTTCACCGTGGTGAAAGGCTTGATCCAATCGAGGCGCTTGGCCTGCTCGCGCCAGAAGCCGTCCGGGTTGACGACCGACTGCTGGTACATGGCCTTGTAGGTCGCCTCGTCAGTCAGCGTATTGGCCGCAACCTCGGGACGAACGGGATACACAGAAGCCGCACTCATCTTTCTTACCTCGGTGAATAGTTGTTTTTGTATGATCCCGTTGTAGCCCGGGGCGGGCCTATAGAACCATTCGACGATGGTAGTAACAAGTCCCTACAAAATGTCGGTACTAACGTGCAATCCCACCAAATCCCCTGTGGGAGCGAGCTTGCTCGCGATAGCGCCTGCCCATCCAATATCAATTCACCAGACAGCCACCGACTCCCAGTCGATTATTACCAGATCAACCAACAGTGTTTATCAAAACCGAGTCTGTTTACCCCCACCCTCACCTTCTAAAATCCACCTCGCCAACCGGCAAACACGATTAGCGCAACACAGCCCCCACGAAGGCCGTTAATCAAACTTCCAATATCAGCTCCACACGCAACCCTAAAAAGGTTGCGTGACCCCACTCGACTTCAAGAAAGGTGAATTAGATGAAAGCTTTATGGGTTCTGGTCCTCGGCAGCCTTTGCGCCACCGCGATGGCAGACGAGCTCCCGACCGATGCTGCACAGCAAAAACCGGCCATCGAGGAGTACACCTACTCCACCCACCTGGACATCGCCAAAGTCATCTCCATGAGCGAAATCCCGAACGTCTGCGAAGTGGTCCCGGCGAAGATGGAATACGACGATTCCAAGGGCCAACGCCACATCCTGCGCTACAGCGTCATGGGCAATGGCTGCTCCAACGGCTGATCAACGTCATCGAACCAGGAACAACTACCAAATGAAAAGCAGATTGATCTTCGCCCTTGCCCTGTCCGTGCTGGCCACCAATACTTTCGCCGCCGACGGTTTTGATCGCACCGGTTCCGCAGCCGCGATCAAGGGTTACGACCAGACGGATTCCGCCACGATCGCCAGTGACGATCACGCCAACACTGACCCCACCGCGGTGGCTAGCGACGGCAGCGATCACACCGGTTCGGCCCATATCGATTGATCATTACTGACATTTTCCACGGCCCGGTTTCGATCGGGCCTGGTTGTGTCTAGAACCGCTTAAACCCCTCCGCAAACACAACATGTAGTGCAAACACGCAAAAAACGCTCGTTTTTTGATCAAAAAAAACTGCAATACGATCCATGCAAAAAAAATCTTCAGCGGCCAAAGCCTTGTAAACCCTCGCTCCCATGCGGATATGCCGCCCACTACCCCTTCTGTGAGCTATTTCGTCGCAGCACGTAGGCAAAAAAGTCCTTATAATGCCGCGTTAAACGGGCCTGCAATATTCCCTTACAGGGGATCACGCCTACCTGGAGCCCACGCAGAGGCCAATCGCCTCCTCGCGTTCACAGCCGCTCCGGAATGACCCGTACATTTTTCTGTTTATTGCCTGCGTCAGCTGCTGCAACAAACGATTTTTCAAGATCCACCGCGGCCAGTAGGCCTTCATCGGGCATCTGGCCCTCACGCAGGAGACGACACGTCATGCTGAGCTGGGACGAATTCGACAAAGAAGACGGCGAAGTTGCTGTAAAAGGCGCAAACGCCGGCCACGCTTCTGAAGCCAACATGGACCGCCTCGACAGCGCCGGCGGTGCCGCCGCCCTGGAAGCCCGGGCCGTGACAGCCAGCGACTCGGCCGCGATCATTCGCGCCAAGGCCGCCCTCGACAAACTCGACGTCGCCGAAGGCCTCGCCGAACTCGAAGGCGCCTCCGCCCGTGTCGCCGTCGATGAAAAGCGCATGATCAACTGCCGCGCCGACCTCAACCAGCTCGTGCCATTCAAATACGACTGGGCCTGGCAGAAGTACCTGGACGGCTGCGCAAACCACTGGATGCCGCAAGAAGTCAACATGACCGCCGACATCGCCCTCTGGAAAAACCCGGAAGGCCTGACCGACGACGAGCG
>Ga0065714_10064811_pt1 | contig 18118 bp, 13 predicted proteins | sample MisRhiReplicate2_FD_59101 | JGI IMG/M metagenome (GOLD analysis project Ga0065714, IMG submission 59101) | Miscanthus rhizosphere microbial communities from Kellogg Biological Station, MSU, sample Rhizosphere Soil Replicate 2: eDNA_1 v2... | ecosystem: Host-associated > Plants > Roots >...
CAATACCAAATACTACGGTTACTAGAAATGTTAATGATCTGGATCAAAAAACCGGAAACATCTATGAGTCTTTAGTAATTATTTCTAAAAGGGCTAATCAGATTTCTAATAACATGAAAGAAGAGCTTCACGGCAAGTTAGCTGAGTTTGCATCTTCTAACGATAATCTTGAAGAGATTTTTGAGAACAGGGAACAAATTGAAATCAGCAAGCATTATGAGCGTTTACCAAAACCTTCATTAATCGCTATTGATGAATTCCTGAACGATAAAATCTACCACAGAAATCCTGCTAAAGAGCAACAATAATATCACGCATAGGTATTAACCATGCTAAAAGATAAAAACATCATTCTAGGCGTTTGCGGCAGCATTGCGGCATACAAATCGGCTACACTGGTAAGATTACTGGTAAAAGCTGGCGCAAACGTCAAAGTAATTCTTACTGCAGATGCAGCAAATTTTATTACTCCGCTAACTCTCGCAACTTTATCAAAACATCCTGTTTACACTCAATACTTCGAAGAAGAAACCGGAGTTTGGAGTAACCATGTAGAATTAGGTCTTTGGGGCGACTATATGCTGATTGCCCCTGCAAGTGCTAATACATTAGCCAAAATGTCTACAGGATTGTGTGATAACCTACTTACTGCAGTTTACCTTTCTGCAAAATGCCCTATATTGGTTGCTCCTGCAATGGATTTGGACATGTGGAAACACGAAACCACTCAAACTAATATAGAAAAGCTATTGTCTTATGGCAACCTTCTTATCCCACCAGGTAAAGGAGAACTTGCAAGTGGTTTATATGGTGAAGGTAGAATGGCTGAGCCTGAAGAGATTGTTTCATTTCTATCAGAAACAATCCGAAAAGACCTTCCTCTATTAGGGGTAAAGGTATTGGTAACAGCCGGCCCTACTTATGAAGCGATAGACCCTGTACGTTTTATAGGCAACCACTCTTCAGGTAAAATGGGTTTTGCTATTGCTGATCAGTTTGCAATCTTAGGTGCGGATGTAACGTTAATTACCGGCCCAACAGCTGAAAAAAGTTCACAACAACTCAATAGAATAGATGTGGTAAGTGCTGCACAAATGCTTTCTGCATGTGAAAAAGTATTCTCCAATGTACAAATCACCGTAATGAGTGCTGCAGTTGCTGATTATACTCCTGTTACCACGGCTAGTCAAAAGATCAAGAAAACAAGTAATGAATTCAGTCTGGAGTTAAAAAAGACAGAAGATATTTTAGCCACTTTAGGTGAGTTAAAAACCAAAAAACAAATACTTGTTGGTTTCGCTTTAGAGACTGAGAATGAGGAGGAACATGCTAAAGGCAAGCTTACAAGAAAAAACCTGGATCTCGTTATCCTTAATTCCTTAAACGACAAAGGCGCCGGATTTAAGATGGATACCAATAAAATAACTATCTTTAATAAAGCATTTGAGAAAACAGTTTTTGAAATGAAATCTAAAACTGAAGTCGCCAAAGACATTTGCCGTGAAATTTTAAAGCTTGTTTAAGCATGATAAAACGCTCCTTACTTATTCTATTTTCTCTTTTTACTTGCCAAACCCTTGTTAGTGCTCAAGAACTAAATGCAAGAGTTCAAATCCAGGCTCCTACTGTACCTAATATGGACAGAAGAAATCTGGAAGTACTTGAAACCACGGTAAGGGAATTTCTAAATAACAATAAGTGGAGCAACGACACTTATAGTCCTCAGGAACGAATTGAATGTAATTTTGTAATCACGATAACTGACTGGGACGGAAGTTCGGCTTACAAAGCAGAAGCCCAACTTCAATCGAGCAGACCTGTTTATGCATCCGCTTACAATAGCACCCTACTTAATTTAAGTGACAAAGATTTTGATTTCAATTACGCTGAAGGACAATCATTAGACTTCTCTGATCAGACCTACATTTCAAACCTTAGCTCTCTGCTGAGTTTTTATGCCTACACCATTATTGGATTAGATAAGGATAGTTTTAGTCGCCTAGGTGGCACTCCGTATTACAAAAAGGCAGCTACTATTCTAAACAATGCACAAGTATCTCCAAATAAAGGCTGGAAAGCTTTTGATGGATTGCGTAACCGTTACTGGTTAAATGAAAACCTGCTAAACAAGACATTTGAAGATCTTAGGGTATTCATTTATGATTATCATTTTAATGGGCTTGATCACTTACAAGACAATACTGGTCGTGGTGTTAAAAAAATGATAACCCTACTTTCCGGCTTAAAGCAAATGGACAAACAGAAACTAGGCTCTATTTTCCCTAATTTCTACTTTTCGACTAAGGCCGACGAGGTTGTAAATGTGTTCTCAATCCCTACCGGAGATCCAACCGATCGTATAAAAGCCTATAACCTTCTTGTGCAAATTGATCCCGCTAACATCAACAAGTACGAAACGCTTAATCAAGCTAGTACACCTCTTAATCAAGAAATTAAAAACAATCAATAAAAAATGTTAAAAATATTTTGTTTATACGAATAGATTCGTACATTTGAATACGAAACAATTCGTATAAACAAAATATGACAATATCCCCAAACCTTAAGCCTACAGAAAGCGAATTAGAGATCTTACAGATATTGTGGGAAAAGGGTAATTGTACGGTTAGAGACGTTCATGAAATCTTAGAGAAAAGCAAAGATTCAGGTTACACTACTACGCTAAAGCTAATGCAGATTATGCATGAAAAAGGGCTTGTAGCTCGTGACACCTCTTCTAAAACTCACATTTATACAGCACTGGTTAATCAGCAAAAAACCGAACAACACCTGGTAAATAAAATGATCGATAATGTTTTTAACGGATCGGCGGCGAGATTAGTAATGCAGGCATTGGGAAACCATACTGCAAGTAAGGATGAAATTGATTCGATAAAAAAATATCTTGATGAATTAAGTAAATAATAAACCTTACAGAACCAAACACAAAGATATGGAAGCAATAGTAAACAGCCTGATTAAAGCTACCGGATGGAGTATCTTCCACTCCTTATGGCAGGGTGCAATCATTTATGGTATACTTATAGCCATTACAAGTGCATTTCCGAAAGTAAATGCGAGAATTAAGCACAACCTGGCTTATGGTGCACTATGCCTAATATTTTTAGGCTTTTGTATTACATTCTTTTCGATATTTAAGCTTCCTACAAGTAATGTTGCCATTGCAACAAATCAGGCAACTAATGTTACACAACATGAGTACCTGATCCATCTACCTCAGGATATGAATAGCATAACCGAGAACTTTTTCCCATATCTGGTGAGTATATATAGTATTGGTCTCTTATTTCAACTGTTCATTTTAGGTATCGGCTATAAAAAGCTACTGGATTTAAAATGGGCCGAACGCAATCCTGTGCCTACTTCCTGGCTTCCAGTTTTTGAGTCGATGGTAGCTAAACTAAATCTCCGTCAGAATATTGAGTTCTATTTATCTTCAAGAGTAAATGTTCCCTTAGTTATCGGTTATCTGAAACCTGTAGTACTGTTTCCGGTTGCATTGGCATCGCAACTTGATATCAAACAAGTTGAAGCAATTCTAATTCATGAGCTTTCTCACATACGCAGAAATGATTACCTATTAAATCTTATAAAAACGGGGATCGAAACAATATTATTCTTTAACCCATTTATATGGCTAGGTGGAAGATTAATAAATATAGAACGTGAACATGCTTGTGATGATCTTGTACTAAAGTTTACCGGCAATCCATTAACCTATGCACATGCTCTTTTAAAACTTGAAATATTAAAAAACAAAACCGCTCCTGCCCTTTCTATGGCAGCCACTGGGAATAACCAGCATTTATATCAACGAATTAAAAGAATAACGGATATGAAAACGAATTACATGAATGCCAAACAACAGATTTTGGCGATAACGCTAACAATAGCAACAATAATATCACTAGCATGGATTAGTCCGGCTAAGAAAACTCCACTATTAAATAAGGAGAACAAACTCAGCAATAAAATAGATGTTGAGGGAATGGCAATAAAATCCAAAATACAACCTTTATCTGTAGCCGCACATAATGAAGATTGTGATGAGAATCTTGCCAAAACAGACACTACAAAGAAAAAAACAAAGTTTAAAATTGTTACGGTTGATGCTAAAGGCAATAAAGTAGAATACAATTCTCTTAAAGAAATGCCAGATAGCTTAAAACAGGAAGTAGTTAATGAGTCATTTATAAATGATTTTAAGTATGACTTTAAATTTAATATCGACTCGATAACAAATGCGAGCATGGCCTTTATTAAATCACCTGAGTTTAAACAACAGATAAAAGACATCCAAAAGAATGCAGCTGAAATGACTAAACATTTCAATTCTCCTGAATGGAAGAAACAACAGGCTGAAATTCAAAGCAGAGCAATTGAAATGAGTAAGCACATCAACTCTAAAGATTTCAAATTGCAACAAGAAATGGCCTATAAAGTAGCTGAGAATATACGCAAACAATTTAATTCTCCTGAATGGAAAAAACAACAAGCTGATATTCAAAAAAATGCTCTAGAAATGAGTAAAAGATTAAACTCTGATGAATGGAAAAAGCAACAGGCTGAAATCAAAAAAAGCATGGAGGAAGTGCACTCAAAAATGAATTCTCCAGAGTTTAAAAAACAAATGGATGAGATAAAGGAACTACAGAACTCGCCTGAATTTAAAGAGCTAAAAAGCAAATTTGAAAAAGGAGTTGACAGTATTAAAAGAAAAAAAGGGATTAAAACTGATGCACAAGTATATTAAATATAAGGGTATGCAGCTTTCCACAAATCATTAAACCACACAATAAAATTAGATTGAGGGCAGAAGAGAAATCTTCTGCTTTTTTGTTTGTAAGAATAAACTACCATTGATTAAGTTTTCATAATTTAGCAAAGTAATATGCTACAAAAACTTTCTATTCGTAACTATGCTTTAATAGATAGTGTTGATTTGGAACTTAATAAAGGTCTGAATATCATCACTGGTGAAACAGGTGCAGGTAAATCAATCATGCTTGGTGCACTATCTCTAATATTAGGTCAACGTGCCGAAACCAAATACTTCTTTAATCAGGCTAAAAAATGTATTATTGAAGGGCAGTTTCTTCTTAATGATACCGCATTACAGTCTATTTTCGAAGAAAACGATGTCGATTTTTACAAAGAAAATATTTTAAGAAGAGAAATATCAACAGATGGTAAGTCGAGGGCTTTTATAAATGATACCCCGGTTACACTTACCGTCATGAAACAGGTTGGTGAAAAACTTATTGACATACATTCCCAACATGCTACGTTAGAGGTAAACGATCCCGGGTTTCAGCTACTTGTAGTAGATACACTGGCAAATCATCAACCTCTGCTATCAAAATACCGCGAGCAACATAAAATTTACAAAAAAGCACAGCAACAACTATCTGTTTTACAAGAGGCCGCTGCAGATGCTCGCAGTCGCCAAGACTACGAACAATTCCTTTTTAATGAGTTAGAAGCCGCTGCTTTAAAAATTGGCGAGCAGGAACAACTCGAAACGGAACTGCAAATGCTAAGTAATGCCGAAAATATTAAAAGAGGCCTCCTAACCAGCTACAATCTATTAAGCGAGCAAGAAACCGCTGTACTACCTTTATTAAAGGAAGTTATCAATCAATTTCAAAGCATCGAGAAGTTTAATGCAGACTATGCCTCATTAAATGAGCGTTTACGTTCATCACTAATAGAAATTAAAGATATAGCTCAGGAAGCCATCGCTTTTGAAGAAGCAATAATATTTAACCCTTCAAGAATTGAAGACATCAATTCACGTTTAGATAGTATTTATAGTCTTCAACAAAAACACAGGGTAAATACTATTGAAGAGCTACTGGCTATTGAAGAACAACTGTCAAAAAACTTAAGTGAGATATTGAGCGGTGATGAAGAAATTGAACGACTTACAAAGGAGATTAGCCTCCTGAAAGAAGATCTTGAGAAGAAAGCAATCGAGCTCTCTTCAAACCGCGGCAAATCCATAAGTAGTGCAGAAGATCAAGTCGCCAGAGTACTTGCAAAGGTCGGCATGCCAAATGCTAAAATCAAGATTGAGCAAAATGTACTTCCAGAATTGAACAAAGATGGAAAAGACAGCATTACGTTATTATTCTCTGCCAATAGCGGGCAAGCACCGGCACCCGTTGGTAAGGTTGCCTCGGGAGGTGAACTTTCCAGATTAATGCTGGCTATTAAGTCCATTATGGCCAAGCATACTTCACTACCCACCTTAATATTTGATGAAATAGATACAGGAATTTCGGGAGAAACAGCTGTTCGTGTAGGTAATGTTATCGGAGATTTGGAACAGAATATGCAAGTAATCTGTATTACCCACCTTCCACAAATTGCAGCCAAAGGCGAAGCACACTATTTCGTTTATAAAAATGAAGAAACAGACCGTACTACAACAGGCATTAGAAAATTAAAGACGGAAGACCGAATAAAAGCCATTGCTGAAATGCTTAGCGGTAAAAACCCAGGTGCCTCTGCACTTAAAAATGCTCAAGAGTTACTTGGCATTAGTTAATTTATAACTGCCCTACATATCTTTTATATTTTTACTACTTTCGATAAATCATAAGAATAACCAAAAATAAAAGATATGTATAATTTACTAAAAGGTAAACGCGGTATCATTACTGGAGCATTAGATCAAAACTCAATAGCATGGAAAGTTGCAGAAAAAGCACATGAAGAAGGTGCGCAATTTGTTTTAACCAACGCTCCAATTGCCATGAGAATGGGCGAAATCAATGGTCTGGCAGAAAAAACAGGCTCTCAAATCGTTCCTGCCGACGCTACCAATATTGATGATCTTACTAACCTATTTACACAATCGCAAGAAATACTAGGTGGTAAAATAGACTTCGTATTACACTCAATTGGTATGAGTGTAAACATCCGTAAGAAAATCCCATATACAGAATTAAACTACGATTATTATCAAAAAGGCATAGATGTATCCGCCTTTTCATTCCATAAGATGCTTGCTGTTGCAAAAAAACTTGATGCTATAAGTGAAGGTGGTAGTGTTGTTGCGCTAACTTATATGGCTGCTCAGCGCACTTATCCATTCTATACTGACATGGCTGACATCAAAGCAATGCTTGAATCGATTGCCCGTAGCTTTGGGTATCATTATGGCTTAGAGAAAAAAGTACGTATCAATACAGTATCTCAATCTCCGACTAAAACCACAGCAGGATCAGGTATTAAGGGTTTTGGCGATTTCTATGACTATGCAAATGCAATTGCACCATTAGGCAATGCCGATGCTGAATCATGTGCTGATTATTGTATCACTCTTTTCTCAGATTTAACTCGTATGGTAACGATGCAAAACCTTTTCCACGATGGAGGATATTCTTCAACCGGGGTGAGCGACATTGTTATGCAAAAGATGGGATTAGAAGAATAACTAGTTAGCTTTATATCCATGATCCGTCAATTATTATTAGCCATTTCTCTGGTATGTTTTTCTTTTAGTGTCTATGCACAAAATTCATATTCAATTAGTGGAATTGTTAGAGATCAGAAAGAAACTTTACCCGGTGCAGGTGTTTATATTAGTGGTTATAAAATAGCCACAGCGGCCGATAATAACGGAAAGTTCAAAATCAACAACCTTCAGCCGGGAAATTACGACCTCCTGGTTCAGATGGTGGGTTACCTACCCTATTCTAAAAACGTAGTTATATCTGATAAATCAGTAGAGGTCGTATTAACTTTAAAAGAGAATACCGTACAACTAAATGAAGTAGTAATCCGGGCAGATCCTAACCGAGCCAAATATATCGAACAGTTTAAAGAGTTCTTTATAGGAAAATCGCCCAATGCTGCGTTATGTAAAATACTAAATCCACAAGTTCTTAATATCGATTACGACCCAACCAAGAGCCTCTTAACAGTAAAAACAGATGAGTTTTTGGTAATAGAGAACAAGGCGCTAGGCTATCGACTAAAATATATGCTCGATAATTTTGAGTACAATTCCAGAACCCATATCATTTATTATTCAGGCCATCCATTTTTTGAAGAATTAAGGGCTTCCTCGGCCAGAAGAAAAAAATACAGTGCAAATCGAGAAATTGCATATTACGGATCCTCTCAGCATTTCTTTAAAGCACTTTATCAGAACAAAACAAAAGAAGAGGGATTCATCATTAACAAAATGATTAAAATTCCTAATCCAAACCGCTACCCCGAGAAGGTAATAAACGATAAATTAACCAGGCTGAAAACCACCCCTCCAAGAACCGGTATCTTTAAGACTGACGCTAAAATAGATACAGCGCAGGTTAGCTTCTGGCTAAAGCAACAGGATATGCCAAAATATCTCGAAAAGATGGATCGTGCGGACGTAATTCCTGATACCCTGGTTCACTACTACAATCAAAATTTAAAATATCTGGACTTTACAGATGCCCTGTGCGTAGTATATACAAAAGAAAAGGAATCGCTAGCCTATTCTAAAAGTGGTTTTTGGATTTTCCGTCCATTGGATATGCCGGACCACGAAATTTCTGTAGCCAATTTAATAGGCGGGCCAATCAGATTTTATGAAAATGGAGGGATTCACGACGCCAGATCTTTTTTATATGAAGGTTTCTGGGCCTACGAAAAAATAGCAGACATGGTACCCATGGATTACATTCCACTCAAATAGTATAAAAACATGCGCAAATCGCTTCTCTTAACCATATCGCTGTTACTTTTTGCTCTTTTTGCCAACAGCCAAAATTCAATATCGGGAACTGTTAAAGATACTAAAGGAGAAATCTTACCCGGAGCGGGTATTTATTTAAGTGGATATAAGATTGCAGCAGTTTCAGACAACAGGGGGAAATTTACTTTGGTCAACCTAAAACCCGGCAATTATGACGTACTTATCCAAATGATCGGTTTTTTACCCTACTCAAAAAATGTGGTTATTTCTGATAAGTCCATTGTTCTTGAAGCTACTTTACATGAAAGTGTTACCCAACTCAAAGAGGTGGTTATTAACATAGATCCTAATAGACAAGTCTATATTAACCTATTTAAAGATCGCTTTATAGGAAAAACACCCAATGCAAAAAATTGCAAAATTCTAAATCCGGAAGTTATAATAACCGAGTATGATAAAGCGCAAAGGATTTTAAAAGTTACTGCTGATGAATTTCTAATTGTAGAAAATCAAGCACTAGGGTATCGGATCAAATATCTATTAAAGTATTTTGAAAATGACTTCAATTCAAATATTATATTCTTCTCAGGACTTCCTCACTTTGAAGAACTTAAAGGTTCAAAATCAAAAAAGAAAAAATGGCTAAAAAACCGGGAGATCGCGTATGCAGGTTCTACTCAGCACTTTTTCAAATCACTTTACAACAACAAAACAAAAGAAGAAGGTTTTATCATCTATAAACTTAGGGAAATAGAAAACAAGAACAGATTAGCTGATAAGCTTATAGATTATAAAGTAAAGCTATTTACATCTCAATCCAGAAATACATTCTTAACAGATAGAAGTAACGACTCTCTAATTTACTGGCAAAGAAAGAAGAATGAGCCAAAAACTGTTGAAGTACTAAACAGATCAGAAGTACTAACTGATACATTGGTAAAAACAATTTACAAGGATCTAAAAACAATAAATTACAATGATGCTTTGTATATTATGTTTACAAAAGAAAGGGAAACTAAACAATATGCATCTACATCAGGTCATTCAATAGGCAGACCGACTGACATTCCTAATTACCAGATATCAGTAGTTCATATGATAGATGGCCCAGCTAACTTTTACGAAGCTGGAGCTGTGCAGGACCCAAAATCATTGCTATACTCTGGATTTTGGGGTTATGAAAAGATTGCCGATATGGTACCATTAGATTATGTCCCAACTCAAAAAAGTGAATAACTTCTTTTAATAAATACTAATATTTTTAGTAATTTTAACTAATGATATTAGACAAAGAAACACCGGACAATTACCACAAAGGTAGAGGGGCACAATTTAACCCCCATAATCGTTTTGCTAAAAATGACTATGTAAAGGAGCACGATGAAGGTATTGATGAATGGGAAGAAGAAGATCATAAAACCACTTTCATTTTTGGCAAGTCAAAATCTATCGTTAATAAGGTTGACAGCCCTGATGTTGGCATGCTTTATTCTCTTAACCCCTACCAAGGATGCGAGCATGGCTGTACCTACTGCTATGCTAGAAACGCTCATGAATATTGGGGTTTCAGTGCTGGCTTAGATTTCGAACGCAAAATAATTGTAAAGACGGATGCACCTCTTCTATTTAAAAAGTTTCTTGAACGCAAAAGTTGGGATGCCTCTACCATTTCATTATCCGGCAATACAGATTGTTATCAACCCGCAGAGCGACGCTTTAAAATAACCCGACAACTTCTGGAAATTGCGCTTGCCTATAAACAGCCCATAGGAATGATCACAAAAAATGCCTTGATTCTTCGCGACATAGACATTTTACAGGAAATGGCTAAACTAAACCTGGTTATGGTTTATGTTTCTATTAATAGCTTAAATGAAAAGCTCCGTTCAAAAATGGAACCGAGAACAACAACTGCCAAACAACGATTAAAAATAGTAGAAGACCTTAGCAAAGCAGGAATACCGATGGGGGTTATGGTTGCCCCACTTGTTCCAGGGCTGAGTGATCACGAAATCCCTGCTATCCTAAAAACAATTGCAAATTGTGGTGCAATATCAGCCGGCTACACAGTTGTACGTCTTAATGGAGCAATAGGTGGTATATTTGAAGATTGGCTTCGCAAAAACTATCCGGATCGTTTTGAAAAAGTATGGCACATGATTCAATCCTGTCATGGCGGTAATGTAAACGACAGTAGATTTGGCGATAGAATGAGAGGAGATGGCAGTATTGCCCAGCTAATAAGAGATAGTTTTAAACTTCATTGTCGTTTAAACCACCTTAATGAAAAAAAAATCGAGTTAAACTCAGGCCTTTTTAAAGTTCCCCAAGCTCAACTCGATCTATTTTAAATAACTAAGAAAGGAAATTATCCTCTTCTCGGTATGCTTGTATTACGCGAAGTTCACCTTCTTTACCAGATTTAGAGTTACCATGTTCCATACCCATAACACCTTTATATCCTTTTTCATAAAGATGTTTAAATAAATTCTTATAGTTGATTTCTCCAGTTGTAGGCTCATTTCTACCCGGATTGTCACCAATTTGAATGTATGCAATTTCATCCCAGCATCTGTCGATATTTACCATCAACTGGCCTTCTGTTTTTTGCATGTGATAAATATCATAAAGGATTTTGCAAGAAGGACTTTTAACGGCTTTACAAACTGCATAAGTTTCATGCGTTTGTTGTAAAAACAACTCAGGTGTATCACTTAAAGTTTCAAGCACCATAACTAAACCATGTGGCTCAAAAATCTCGGCCCCTGCTCTCATTGCATCAACTACATTAGCAAATTGGTTCCCATAAGGCAGGTGACGCTCATAAAATCCAGGAACTACTGTAAGCCATTTTGCATTACATCTTTTAGCAGCCTCTACAGATCTTTTGCAGGTTTCTACAAATTTATCTTTAAACTCCTTTTTTCCTGTTGTTAAAGATGTTTTCCAGTTATCACCACCATCAACAACAAAAACACCCATTCTCATGCCTAATTTGGCAAGCAAATCTCCAATTTTTGTTTGTTCATCAACAGATCTTCCTAAAAAACCATTATCCTCGATAGAACGAAAGCCTTGATCATGCATATATTTAATCTGATCCAGGAAGCTGTTACCACCATTGTTCTTGAACATTCCCTCATGAGGTGCATAATCAAGATTAAAGGTTTTACCAGCCAAAGCTGAGCCTTGCCCTACTGCAGTTTTATCTGCCGCAATTCCATTTAATGAAGATCCAGCTACAAGCGCACCGGTGGCCACAAAGCTGTTTCTTAAAAATTCTATTCTGTTCATATTTTTGGTATTTGGTTAGGTACTTATTTCATTAGTGACTTACTCAATTATCATCTTTTTAAACCCGGCTGTAAGCGTATCGGCTACACTCCCATCCTTACGGCGATAAATAATATAAGCTTCCATATTTTTTTTTACTGATATAAAATCAAGCGCTTCATTAACATTCATGGCCATTACAGGACTATCATATCCATCGGCAGTAATAGCATCCTTTGCATAAATGGTTACACTAATCAATGCGTTATCTAAAGGATACCCCGTTTTAGGATCTATCAGATGGGCTACCTTTTTAGAGCCCTTTTGTAAAAATTTCCGATAATTGCCTGCAGTGGTTATAGCACCTTCATTAATACTGATCACATGTCGTACTACAGGTTCAGCATTTGGCGAATCAGCGGGTCCCTCAATACCTATATGCATTGCGGTGCCATCCGGTTTTGGACCTTTCATCCTCAATTCGCCTCCTATTTCTACAACAAAGGATGTAATTCCTTTTTTAATCAAATAGTCCGCAACGACATCAACACTGTACCCTTGAGCAATTCCATTAAGATCTACGTTTACACACGACTTCTTCTTTTTAAGAAAATTACCTTTTAAGCTCAGGTTTTTCATCCCAACACATTTAAGCAATTCCTTAATCTTAGCACTATCGGGAAACTTGTCTATTGGTTTTGCACCAAAGCCCCATGCTTGCACCAATGGTTCTACTGTTACATCAAAATTGCCTTTTGTAGCTTTATAAACTTCAAAAGATTTTGCCATTACTTTAGCAAAATGAGGATCCAATACTAACCCATCCTTAGAAGCATTAAACTTATTGATTAAAGAATATGATTTGTATAACGACATAGACGAGTCTATAACCATCAGAATACTATCAACATTCCCTTTAGTTACAATGCTATCTTTCGCAAAATATTTGATAGAATAGTCAGTACCCTGAGCATATCCATGAATAGCATACTGTCGCAGACCTTCCTTCTTAAAAAGAAGAAAAATTTGCGACAGCAGCAATAAAATAAAAGCTTTATTTATAGAAAACATTACGTTAGTAACGTTTAGATCACCTTAGTTTGTCCTGGTGTAGGAATTGGATACAATCCGTTAGCATCAGGTAATAACTTTGGTTTTGCAGTCCAGCTCAATTCATCAGGGAATAAACTGTTGTCAGCTTTTAAAGCATCATCCCACTTAATAGTTTTTCCTGAATAAGTTGCATAACGTCCAATAATTGCTGTCATACAGCTTTTTGCACCACGTTCTGCATCCCAGAATTTATACTCACCTTTAGCAATTGCAGCAAAAAGCTCATCATGTTCAGTTTGGTAAGGATTAGGATTTACTTTTGAGCTATAGTTATAGATCAGTTTGTTTTTTGTGTCATACAATCTTCCTTCGTTACCTGCAGATAAGAAAACACGACCTTTAGTTCCGTGGAAACTTTCATCAACGCGGTTATCAATACCTTCAAAGTGGCGGCACTGGCTATTGATTACAGATCCATCTGCATACGTTAATTCAACAGAGTGGTTGTCATAAATTTCACCATAGTCTTTTCCGGTTCTCCATGCACGACTACCCGTACCTTGAACCGAAACCGGATAAGCATTTTTAACCCAGTTAGCAATATCAATATTGTGTACGTGTTGCTCAACTATATGATCGCCACATAACCAGTTAAAATAGTACCAGTTACGCATTTGGTATTCCATTTCAGTTTGGTTCACTTCGCGTGGTTTTACCCAAACGCCACCGCTGTTCCAATAAACCTGACCACCAGTGATGTCGCCTATAGCTCCATCCTGGATGCGTTTAATAACATCTCTATAATTATTTTGATATCTACGTTGCAGACCAACAACTACGTTTAATTTTTTAGTTTTTGCAATTTCTGCAGCAGCTAAAACTTTACGGATACCCGGTGAGTCAACAGCCACTGGCTTTTCCATAAACACGTGTTTGCTCTGGTTAACAGCCTCTTCAAAATGACTCGGTCTGAAACCTGGAGGAGTTGCTAAAATAACAACATCAGCTAATGCAATCGCTTTTTTGTAAGCATCAAAACCTACAAATCTACGTTCTTTAGGAACGTCAACTTTAACACCAAATTTATCAGAAATTTCTTTATAAGCGCCTTCTAGTCTATCGCTAAAAGCATCAGCCATAGCAACTAACTTAAGGTTTTGCTTAGTACTCAATGCCTGAAAAGCGGCACCGGTACCACGACCGCCGCAACCAATCAATGCAATTTTGATGGTGTCGTCAACGGATGAATGTGCTCCGCCATTAGCAAAAGCAACTCCATTCAACATAACACCTCCGGCAACAAGAGCCGAAGTTTTTAAAAATTCGCGGCGTTTGTCGCGCAGTTCTTCATTGTTCATTGTAATTTAGGTTTATATATGGTTCTTAGTATGTGTGATTGATCGTTTAATAATCTTTAATCGGTGCTTTACTGTAATAAGCTTCGATCTCTTCTTTAGATGGTGGCGTTACAGGTCTAACTAACCTCATTCCAACAAAAGGAGCTTCAGGGAACCACCAATTACTTTTCGGAATCTGAGGGTCCAACTGTTTCCAGCTTGGATCTGATGCTAATCTTGATGCTGAACGCGCATCTTTTGCTTCATCATTATATGCACCACCTCTTACTGCATTCGGATATAATTTCTCCGGTACAGCAACAGGATCGTTTGCTTTATCTCCTTTTACAGAAGCATAGAAATCTGGAATATATTGGTCATAAGTCCATTCTGCTACGTTTCCGTACATATCATATAATCCCCATGCATTAGGTTTTTTCTGACCAACAACATGTGTTTTACCATCACTATTACCGTTAAACCAAGCATAGTCACCTAGTTTAGAGCCGTCGTTACCAAAAGAATATTCTGTAACTGAACCTGCACGACAAGCGTATTCCCATTCAGCTTCAGTAGGAAGTCTGTAAAAAACTCCTGTCCTGGCATAAAGCCATTTACAATACTGAATAGCGTTGTAATGAGTCATAGCAAGAGCAGGTTGTCCTTCTTTACCCATTCCAAAAGTCATATCTAAATATGGCTTAGTAGGTCTTGTTATTGCATCAACATTTTTTGGAATTGGGGCAGTGCTGTGCGCTGCTTCATAATCCTTATATAAAAATGGCTCGTAATTATCCCAGATCACTTCGTAAGAACTCATCCAAAATGGAGCAACCTTAACTTTGTGAACTGGTTGTTCATCTGCATTACCCTTTTTACTTCCCATAATAAATTCGCCTCCAGGAATAGCAACCATGTCGAAAGACAACTTTGTTCCTTCTAATTGTTGTTTATAAGATGCGGGTTTCTCCTGTGCTAAAGTAGTTTGAACTGCAAGGAATGCTAAAGGTACTAACAATGATAATTTCACTTTCATTTATAAAATTTTGATACAACAAATATTTTAACCTAACCTATTGATTCTCTAAAATAGAGTCAATAATTGATAAACCAAAATCTGCGCCCATATTATTTCATAAAATGTGTAAATTAAACACTAAGCTGAGTACCAAAAACTAAAATAATCACAAAAGAAAACGGCTGTTAGATTGTGATCTAACAGCCGTTTCATATTAACCGGTGGTATTTTACTCTACACTTCCTTCTTCTTTTTTCTTTTTCTTACCAGGGCTTTTATTTTCTACAACAATTACGTCTCCTTCTTTGTCGTAATCGATCTCTAAAGTATCTCCATCATGAATTTCTCCTTTAAGAATTTCTTCTGCAATCGGATCTTCAAGATATTTTTGTATTGCACGTTTTAGAGGTCTGGCACCAAAGGCCGAATCAAAACCTTTCTCAGCAATAAAATCTTTTGCTCTCTCAGTCAATTTAACTTCATATCCTAAGTTATGAACACGACCAAATAACGATTTCAATTCTATATCGATGATTTTGAAGATCTCTTCTTTGCCTAATGAGTTGAAAACAACTACATCATCAACACGGTTTAGAAACTCAGGAGCAAAAGCACGTTTTAAAGCACTTTCAATAACGCCTCTTGAGTGTGCATCAACCTGATTCACTTTAGCCGAAGTAGAGAAGCCAACACCTTGTCCGAAATCTTTTAACTGACGGGCACCAATGTTAGAAGTCATAATGATGATCGTATTTCTAAAATCCACTTTACGACCTAAACTATCAGTCAATTGTCCTTCATCAAGTACCTGCAATAAGATATTGAATACATCAGGGTGAGCTTTTTCAATCTCATCCAAAAGAATTACTGCATAAGGTTTACGTCTAACTTTTTCAGTTAACTGACCACCTTCTTCATAACCTACGTATCCCGGAGGAGCTCCCACTAAACGTGACACCGCAAATTTCTCCATGTACTCACTCATGTCAATTTGAATTAGCGAATCATCGCTATCAAACATAAAACGAGCAAGTTCTTTCGCTAATTCAGTTTTACCAACACCTGTAGGACCAAGGAAAATAAATGAACCAATTGGTTTTTTAGGATCTTTTAAGCCTGCTCTGGTACGTTGAATAGCTTTTGTAAGTTTTTTAATGGCATCATCCTGACCAATAATTTTCTGTCCAACAGTCTCGTACATGTTCAATAACTTAACGCTATCAGTTTGTCCAACACGTTGCAACGGAATACCGGTCATCATAGAAACAACCTCAGCCACGTTATCTTCTGTAACAGTATAACGTTTAGTTTTTGTTTCATTTTCCCATTCAGCCTTAGCACGATCAAGCTCCTCTAAAAGATTCTTTTCAGTATCTCTTAATTTAGCAGCCTCTTCGTATTTCTGACTTTTTACAACTTTATTTTTTTCAAGTTTGATCTCTTCAATTTTGTTTTCAATCTCGATAATGTTCTCCGGAACATGAATGTTGGTTAAGTGAACTCTAGAACCAGCCTCATCTAAAGCGTCAATAGCTTTATCCGGCAAAAACCTATCAGTAATGTATCTTGATGTTAAAGCTACACAAGCATGAATAGCCTCATCGGTATAAGTTACACCGTGGTGATCTTCATATTTTTCTTTAATACGGTTTAAGATCTCGATAGTTTCATCCGGTGTAGCAGGCTCAATCATTACCTTTTGGAAACGACGATCCAATGCACCATCTTTTTCTATATACTGACGGTATTCATCAAGTGTTGTAGCACCAATACATTGAATTTCGCCCCTTGCCAAAGCAGGTTTGAACATGTTCGATGCATCTAATGAACCAGAAGCACCACCCGCACCTACAATTGTATGAATCTCATCAATAAATAGGATTACATCAGTAGATTTTTCAAGCTCATTCATAACAGCTTTCATACGCTCTTCAAACTGTCCACGGTATTTAGTACCTGCAACTAATGATGCAAGATCTAAAGTAACTACGCGTTTGTTAAAAAGAACCCTCGAAACTTTGCGTTGTACAATTCTTAAAGCCAAACCTTCAGCGATGGCAGATTTACCAACACCTGGTTCACCAATTAAAATTGGATTGTTCTTTTTACGACGAGATAAGATTTGAGACACACGCTCAATTTCTTTTTCACGACCAACAATCGGATCTAGTCTACCTTCCTCAGCTGCTTTCGTTAAATCTCTACCAAAATTATCTAAAACCGGAGTTTTAGATTTTATGTCTGAGACTTTTTTAGGGCTGCTAAAGCTTTCTTCTTCACGATAATCTTCATCACCACCTGTAGATGCACTATTTTGAGTCTCGTCCTTGAATCCGTTTTTATTCACTTCAACCTCCTGCTTAAAGATTTCGTAATTTACGTTGTATTGTAATAAAATCTGAGACGCAATATTGTCATCATCACGAAGGATGGACAACAATAAGTGTTCTGTTCCTATCAAATCGCTTTTAAAGATCTTTGCTTCAAGATAAGTTATCTTTAAAACCTTTTCGGCCTGCTTGGTCAAAGGAATATTACCCAGATTTACTGTTACACTTGAGGTCCCCCTAACAGAATCCTCAATTGAGCGGCGAAGCTTTGAAGTATCAACTCCTAATGATTTCAATATCTTAATAGCCATACCATCGCCTTCGCGAATAAGGCCTAACAAAAGATGTTCTGCGCCTATGTAATCGTGACCTAATCTCAGGGCTTCTTCCCTGCTAA
>Ga0065714_10064812_pt1 | contig 18115 bp, 15 predicted proteins | sample MisRhiReplicate2_FD_59101 | JGI IMG/M metagenome (GOLD analysis project Ga0065714, IMG submission 59101) | Miscanthus rhizosphere microbial communities from Kellogg Biological Station, MSU, sample Rhizosphere Soil Replicate 2: eDNA_1 v2... | ecosystem: Host-associated > Plants > Roots >...
AGATAGCATTAAGAGTTGCTGCAGTTATAAAAAATCAAGCTAGCTATAAAAATAATTATAATATAGCTGCTTAAAATTTGTTTTTATCATAACAATCATCTCGACTGTAGCGCAGCGAAACGGAGAGATCTAAGTAAAAAATACACTCTGTATAGATTTAGCTTCGCTGAGCCTTCGGGTTCCCGACTGCGTTACAATCACTCGAAATGACGGTACGGGTGTCTTATTAATTCTGCTGCTTTTTTGCCCAATCTAACCTGCGCTGATCAGGGGTGGCTGTTACCTTAAAATTTTCGAAAGTGGCATTAAAGCCTTTACCATCAGGGCAGGCGGCTACCAAACCCACCATCACCGGCGCATTATCTTTAAAATAACAGGTACGCAACATGGTATATTTTTTATCGTCTAAGGAGTAAAAAATTTCCACTGCATCCAGTTTTCTAATAGCTTTCATCCAGATTGATGCAGGTGCTTTTTCCAATTCTACTACGCTCCAGTCGCTCGTTTTATGCGTTACAACGGCACTTACATTTTGTTTTCCATTAACAAATTCCACTCCTGCTTTAATCCATTCCTCTTCATTAATGCGGAGCATCAGTCCCATTTGATCGAAAGTAGTTACATAATCTCCGGTAATTTTTACCTTCACTTCAAACTCGCCCCCATAAGTAGCATAGTAGAACGGTGCATCATCAACCGTAAAACCATAATGCGAAATGCGCCAGTAATCGGTTTTGGCAGGAACAAACATGCTGAAGGTATTTTTATCTTTAATTTCCCATTTATCTGGTTCGTTAAACCAGTTCATTTTAGCCAGGCTCTGGGCATTTGCTTTTTGAGAAATAAAGTAAGATAGGACGGCAATTAAGGCTAATAATTTAAGTTTCATTTGTATGTTATAATTGGTTGTTGTGTGTTTGTGTACTGCAAACATAATGCAGGGTTAAACTTTTGGAAAGGACATACATCACTATTTTTATGTGATGATTATCACGCAAATTTTTTGTCAAAACAAGTGTATTGGTTTAAAAATCTTGAATAAAGAGTACATTTGTTTGTATTAGAAACATGGAATTAGATTTTTTAAGAGCGCATATCCACCAGATTATTTGTTTAACAGATGAGGAATTTGAACATGCTGCATCTTTTTTTACCAAACGGAAATACAAAAAGCACCAGTATATTATTCAGGCAGGAGATGTTGCCAGTCATGAACATTTTGTTGTTAAAGGCATTGTGAAATCTTCTTATACCGACCATGAAGGAAAAGAATATATTTTACAGTTAGCCATGGAAGAATGGTGGTTTTCAGACCCAAATGCTTTCAACACAGGGATGCCAGCAACCTTAAATGTAGATTGCATTGAAGACACCGAAACACTTTCCATTTCTTTTGAAAACAAGGAAAAACTGTGCGCTTCGTTACGCAAAATGGAATACTTTTTCAGGAGAAAGTATACAACAGGCAATATGGCTTTACAAAAGCGGGTATTGGCCTTGCTGAGCAACAACGCAGGCGAGCGTTACAAACAATGGCGCAACCAATACCCATCTTTACAGAAAAGGATTCCGAAAACCCTTATTGCATCTTATCTTGGGGTAACCAGGGAAACCTTGAGCAGGCTATCACTTTAAATTTCAGTTGTTTCTGTGTCTCCGCTTTTTTTTACCACAAAGGTCACAGAGAAAAGGCACGGAGTAAATAGAGCTGGGTGTGTATTAAAAGGTTCCATTTTATTCATTAGATAAATAGATAAGTATATTTTTACAGAGAGATAAAACTGAATAAAAATTTTTGTGTAGGATTTAAAAATAGTTTGAATTGGCGCTCAATTCTCACGGCAATAATTTTTAATTTGAATTAACACATTCTTTTTAAGGATTTTTTTATTGGAAAGCTGTTCCTGGAATGAATATATACTTCCATATTTTATGATCTCATAATGTCCCCATTACTAGTTAAAAGGCGTAAACTGGCACATAATTAATATTTTAAGAGAAAGGTTTTTTAAAATAATTTAAATACTTAATTTGCACAAACCTCTAATTTAATCAGTTCTTATGAAGCAAGCTCTTTTATTTCTATGCATTTTTTCTGCCTGTTGTGTACAAGCACAATTCAGGTTCAATGGCGATTTCGAAGATATAAACCCAAGCACCAAAAAGCCCGTATCGTGGCTATTTTCCTTTAATCAAAATCAGGAAAAAGCATATCGGGTAGCTTTAGACAGTACCACAAAACAGTCGGGAAAATATAGCCTGTCTATCAATCAGATCGGCCAGGAAGCCAATTTTGGCGCAATCGACTTTCCGATTTGTCAGGTTTTTGAAGGCAAAATGATCGAATTGAAAGGCTACATTAAAACAGAAAATGTAAAAACTGGTTATGCTGGCCTTTGGTTGCGCCTTGACGGAAAAGAACATAAAACAATTGGCTTCGATAATATGAACAACAGAGGCGTTAAAGGAAGTACCGATTGGCAATTATTTAGCATTAAACTCCATTACAAAAATGATGAGGTAAGAGATATCCATGTTGGTGCTTTATTAAGCGGCGACGGAAAAGCCTGGTTTGATCATTTGGAACTTTTTATAGATGGAAAGCCCATAGAACAGGCGAAGTTTATGAAAATAGAATTGGCAAAGGCAGAATTGGATACCGCTTTCCTAAACAGTTCTGGTATCAAACAAATTGAGCTTAATGAACAAAAAACAACGAATCTGACGATTGCCGGACAGTTTTGGGCATTTTTAAAATACCATCACCCAGCCATAGCTAAAGGGGATTATAATTGGGATGCTGAACTTTTTAGGTTTTTACCATCAGTAATCGCTGCTAAGAGTAATCAGGAACTAAGCGTAGCTTTAGAGCAATACCTGGATAAATTACCGAGACCAGAACCCTGTAAAACCTGTGCTAAAATAGCTTCTGAAAAATATGAGATTATACCAGATTATGGTTTATTACTTAATGGTACAGTATTAAGTAAATCTCTTGGCGACAAGTTAACCTATATTAAAGTTAACCGGAATACAGGTCCGAATTATTATATTGAGATGGATCCAAGTATTGGAAATCCGATGTTTAAGAATGAGAAGGCATATGCTTCGATGAACTATCCTGATGCGGGTTACCGTTTATTGTCGCTTTATCGATATTGGGGCATGATCAATTATTTTTTTCCTTATAAAGATGTTATTGGTGAAGATTGGAATAAAATACTTACCACAAACCTGCCGATTTTTTTAAGTGCAAAAAATGAGCAGGATTATAGTTTAGCTGCTTTAAGTTTGATTGCACGTGTACACGATACACATGCGAATTTATGGTCGGGCAGTAAAGCATTGAGCAATTTTAAAGGCAAACTTGCAGCGCCTTTTCAAGCTAAGTTTATAGAAGACAAGCTAATTATTACAGCCTTGCATACCGATACTTTGGATGTAAAAAATAAACTTGCAGTAGGTGATGTGATTACGGCTATTAATGGTAAAGACATTCCAGACCTGATTAAAGAATACCTACCGATAACGGCTGCATCAAATTATGATACCCAGCTCCGTGATCTGCCGGGTAGCTATCTGCTAAGGAGCAATGATAAAAGTATTAAAATCAGCGTAAAAAGAGGTAAACAACTTTTTGATTATACCGTGCCAATGGGGAAATTGGCCTTAGCCTATAGAAACCCAGCGGCTGAAAAAGCAGAGGCGTTTAAATTGATTAATCAGGATATCGGTTATGTTTATCCCGGTAAATATAAAAATGATCAATTGCCTGCAATCAAGAAGCTTTTTGCCAATACCAAAGGAATTGTTGTTGATATGCGCTGTTATCCTTCCGAATTTATGCCATTTACGTTCGGTAATTATATCAAAAATGAAAAAAGTGTATTTGTTAAGTTTACTGCGGGTAGTACAAGCTATCCTGGGGCTTTTAGTTTCGTATCTCCAATAAAGAATGGGCAATCATCAAGCGAAGCATATAAAGGTAAAATAGTGGTAATTGTAAATGCAACAAGCCAAAGCCAGGCCGAATATACTACCATGGCTTTCCAAAGTTCGCCTAATGTTAAGGTAATTGGAAGTACTACGGCTGGTGCCGACGGGAATGTATCATCAATTGTGTTGCCTGGTGGGTTAAACACTATGATTTCAGGTTTGGGCGTTTTCTATCCAAATGGTATACCAACACAAAGAGTAGGGATAAAAATTGATTATAAAATCTATCCAACTATTGCAGGTATTTCGGCAGGAAAAGATGAACTGCTGGATAAGGCTATTGAAGTATTAAATGCTGGCTGGTAAAAATATTTTTAACGTGAACTTAGTTGATCTGTGAAGACTCAAAAAATCCTAACTGCTTTATCCAATCATTGGAGAACCTGGCGCAACGAACCAGCCGAAGCGGGCCATAATTGTCATTAAGTTAAATACTGCGATTGTCAGTCTGGGCGTAGTCGAAGACTTCTTGAGATAGATAAATCGCAAATAAATGCCATTCGACTAACCTCAGGGTAGCAATCATTTTGAAATTTATCCATTAACTTAATGACATTGATTCATAACGGGTAAATAAAAACCGATACCAAAAGGACGCCTTGGAAATAAATGTGTAAATGCGGTGTATTATTAACTTATTTAACAGGGAGTTCTTAAAGAATAGTATTGGATTAATTACGGCCAATCTTCATAACTTTCTTAAACTGGGATGAAGAACTGAAGTTGTTTTGCGCAAATAAACCAGTTACGAAAAAACTCATCTAAAAACACTCTACTTCCCAAAATCGCGACCAGTTTTTGCCCGCATCAAGTTTTACTATACCTTCTTTATGTGATAATTCTTGGTTATGGTTAACACCATCAGCTACTCCGCACCAGGGTTCTAAACACACAAATGGTGCATCCATTGCTGCCCATATCCCAAAAAATGGAAAATCTTCAAAGTGGAAATGCAGGCCATAATCATTTTTGGTGTTAAGCAAACTAATGCAGTTGCTTTGCAGGGTTTTAAAAACCAGCGCATCGTTATAAAACAGATCGTGTGTAAGCTTTAGCTTATGTGCATTAAGCTCAATATTTTTAGTTTCGTCTGCCACCAGGCCATCTTCAAGTTTCCAATAGCTTAATTTCTCATCAACATTAAAAGCCAGATAGTAGTCTTCGTAAACAGTATTTGGGGTACTGGGTACCGCAAATGCCGGGTGTGCACCAATTGAGAATAGGAGCTCGGTATTACCAGTATTTCTTACCTCATAAGTTAAGTTCAGCTTTCTATCTATTAATTGATACCTCAGTTTCAGCTCAAAATAAAAGGGATATACTTTCAAAGTATCTTCATTTTGGGTTAACGTAAAAACAGCTTCGCTTTCACTTACTTTTTCGAAATTAAAAACATGATCGCGGGCGAAACCATGACGGGGTAATTCGTAGTTTTTACCCTGATAAATAAAACTGTTGTTTTTTAATGAGCCAACAATGGGAAATAAAACGGGACTGTGTTTTGCCCAATATTTAGGATTGGCATTCCATAAATATTCCAGCTTGGTTTCTTTACTAAATAAACCTTGAAGTTCTGCGCCTTTAGCCGCCAGGCTAACTTTTATATAGTCGTTTTCGAGAGTTATCATTACAAGCTAAATTAGCAAAAAGATAGGCTTTAAAAACATCTTTTTTATTAATTTTGACTACTGCTTAAAGCTTAAGCTATTAAAAAGCTTAATGCACTGTTTTTATTACCCGCCCATTTACTTTCCCTCAAAAACAAAATCATAAACCTATGGCGATAGATTTAACCAAATTATCAAATGTAAAAGTAAGGGCTGCGATTGTCGCGTTGCAAAAAGGAGACGAAAAAACATGGTTTCCTTTATTTGCTGCCGAAGTTGCCTTTTATGATGACGGGAACCAGGTGAAATTTAATAATTTCTTCAGGAAAACACTGGGGCATGAGCGTTTTACCAGCATAGATAAAGTTGAAAACAATGGTTTGGAAGTATACGGTCATTTCCACTCCGACCAGTGGGGTGATTTTAAAACCTATTTCAAATTTCAGTTTAATAAAGAAGGAAAAATAGCGAGGTTAGATATTGGACAAGCCTCCTATTGAGTTTGGAGTTAGGCGTTTGGAGTTGGATATGGCTCCGAACTCAAAACTGCCAACTCCGAACTGATACAATTACCCTTGCTCTTCCCAGATACAAGCAATATTAATAATGGTTTGCACCGCTTTTTCCATATCCTGTACACTTACCCATTCTTGTTTGCTATGAAAAGCGTGTTCTCCGGCAAAAATATTGGGGCAAGGTAAACCCATAAAGGAAAGGCGTGAGCCGTCAGTTCCACCACGGATACTTTGTTGCTTGGGCAACACACCAGCTCTTTCAATAGCTTCAATACCATATTGCACAATTTTAGGATGCTGATCAAGCACCTGTTTCATATTGCGGTATTGGGCTTTAATGTTAAGCTCATAAGTAGATTTTGGATACTGAGTCATCACTTTTTTTACAGTATCTTCTAAAAACTGTCCATGCGCGACTAGTTTCTCATCGGTAAAATCCCTGATAATAAACTGTGCTTCTGCCTCCTCAACCTGCCCGTTCATACTTACCGGATGAATAAATCCTTCCTTTTGGTGGGTAGCTTCCGGGGTAAGTGTATCTTTCGGCAGTGAATCTAAAATTTCAGCAAGGATCTTTATAGCGCTTTCCATTTTTCCTTTTGCAAAGCCTGGGTGTGTGCTTACGCCATAAATTTTAAGGGTAGCACCATCCGCAGAAAAAGTTTCATCTTCAATAGAGCCTAGTGTTTCTCCATCTATTGTATAACCAAAATCGGCACCTAATTTCTTTAAATCAGCTTTGTCTACACCCCTGCCAATTTCTTCATCCGGGGTAAAAAGAAGTTTGATGGTTCCGTGTTTTACCTCCTGGTTTTTCATTAAAAAGGCTGCAGCTTCCATAATTTCTGCTAGTCCAGCTTTATTATCAGCGCCTAATAAAGTTGTGCCGCTAGCGGTAATAATATCATTTCCAATCTGATGTTTTAGGTCTTTGTGTTCAGAAAGCTTGATCACAATATGGTGATCATCTGGCAGAGTTAAGTCTTGTCCCTGATAATTTTCATGAATAATCGGTTCAACATTTTCGCCGCTACAATCAGGCGAGGTATCCATATGCGAACAGAAAAAAATTACTGGCAACTGCTTGTTGGTATTTGATGGAATTGTACCATATACATAGCCATTATCGTCTATTTCTGCGTCGGAAATGCCAATTTCTAACAATTCCTGAACCAATACTTTGCCCAGGTTCTTCTGTTTTAGGGTTGATGGACAGGTAGGAGAACTTGGATCAGATTGGGTATCAATCTTTGCATATTTTATAAACCGCTGCTCGAGCGATTTGTTAAAGTTGTTGTATGTGCTCATAATTCAAAGGTAAAAGTTATAGATATCCGATAATCATATTATTTTTGTAAAAAAAGATATGATTTTTAATTTGCTGAGAACTACCTACATAACCCTTCTGCTTGTTTTTATTGAAAGTTTTTCTTTTGCTCAATCCAACTATTTTAAGATGTCGTATGGTTTTGGTGGCGGGATGAATAAATCATATACTGATGTATATCAGGGAGACTACGGAAAAATTATTTACGGTGTTTTTGATTATCATGTTACCCCGTTCATAACAATGGGTCTGGAAGGACAATACGGAAGGATTAAAGGAGGGATTGCAGTTAAAGATCCCTCGGGCCGTTGGTTTGTCAACAAATACAGCTCACTTACAGCTAACCTAAAATTGATGCTTGGGGAGCTTGTTAATTATAATCAAGGAGGATTACTGTATAATATGAGAGGGATATATCTAGGTGTTGGATTGGGAGCGATAAACAATAACATTTCCAACATAGCAAGATATCCACCTAAGACTTCCATTTCCAACAATAGCCGCTTTGAAGGAGAAGATAAAAGCGTTAACCTGGTACTGCCCATAAATTTGGGGTTTAACTACTACATAAAAGACAACTACGGTTACATGAGGTATGTAATCAATGTTAACGCACAGTCTAACATCACTTTTGGCGAAGGATTGGATGGTTATAGCGAGTCGAGACTAAGATCCAATAATGCCTATCCGGATATGTACAATTCGGTTACCGTAGGCTTTAGATATATGTTCGGAAGTGTTCGCTCTTACCGTAAAACGCTGTAGCTTTATTTTATCAGTATCATGAGGATATTATTATCAGTTTTTATATTTTCTTTTTCATTAAATGCTATGGCACAGAAATCGCCCTTCGAATTAAGCGGAAAAACTGAAACAACTACTTATAAAGCCGCAATAGCTTATTACCAAGGTCTGGCTGATACCTACCCGGAAGCCAGATTCTTAACTTACGGAAGTACAGATTTTGGTAAGCCCTTACATCTGTTGGTTTTATCACGGGATAAGGTTTTCGATCCGGCACTGATCAAGAAAAGCAACAAAAGGGTATTATTGATCAACAATGGCATCCACCCGGGTGAACCAGAGGGCATAGATGCATCGATGATGCTTGCCCGCGATCTGCTTAAAGCCGGTAAACTGCCAAAAGATGTCGTGATCTGTATCATTCCGCTTTATAATATTGATGGAAGTTTTAACCGCACAGGCACATCGAGGGCCAACCAGAACGGACCAGTGTCCTACGGATTTAGGGGTAACAGCAAAAACCTCGACCTTAACCGCGATTTTATTAAAACCGATTCGAAAAATTCGGCAACATTTCAACTCATTTTTAACACCTGGCAACCCGAAATATTTGTAGATACCCACACGAGTAACGGTGCCGATTATCAATATGTGATGACGCTTATCCCGACACAAAAAGATAAGCTAAACCCTATACTATCTGATTATTTAACCAAAACTTTGGTGCCTGATCTATATGCTGGCATGGAAAAGCTGGATTATCCGATGATTCCCTATGTAAACTCAATAGGCGAAACACCGGAAACTGGAATAACAGGTTTTATCGAATCGCCGCGTTACTCCACTGGTTATACCACGCTGCACAATACCATCGGTTTTATGCCCGAAACACATATGTTAAAATCGTACGATTTGCGTGTGGATGCCACTTACAGGCTTTTGCAAACCTATATTCAGGTTGTAGAACGAGATGCAAGAATTATTGGGGAGAACAAGCGCAGAGCTGACGAAGCCGTTGCGGCGCAAAAGGAATTTCCTTTAGAATGGAAACTGAATAAAACCGAGGTAAACGATTTAACCTTTAAAGGTTTTGAAGCCGGGCAAAAGCCCAGCACAGTAAGCGGCGCTGATCGTTTGTATTACGACCGTACCAAACCCTACACCAAAACCATTAAAGAATGGAATAAATTTGAGCCAGCGGTTTCTGTGCAAAAGCCTGTTGCCTACATTATTCCGAAAGCCTGGGACCGTGCAATTGCGTTGCTTAAATTGAATAATGTTAAACTAAAAGAACTAAAAACCGACCAGAAAATTACTGTAGACAGTTATTATATCAGCGATTTTAAAACAAGCACCAGGCCTTACGAAGGGCATTATCTGCATTCGGCTGTAAAACTGAATACCATAGAGCAGAACCTGCAGTATTATGCAGGCGATTATCTGGTTTATGTAAACCAACCAAGTAACCGGTATATTGTAGAAACATTAGAACCACAGGCCACGGATTCGTATTTTAACTGGAACTTTTTCGATTCTATTTTGGATATGAAAGAGCATTACTCGGCTTATGTTTTTGAAGATACGGCTACAGAACTGCTAAAAAATAACCCTGATTTAAAAAGCAAACTGGAAGCCAAAAAATTGGTTGACCCCGAATTTGCAAAGAATGGTGCTGCACAACTTGATTTTGTGTATAAAAATTCTGATTATTACGAAAAAACACACAACAGATATCCGGTGGCACGTTTGGTTACAGATGTAAAACTGGATTTAAAATAAGCCCAAATGGAATACTTCAATATCGCCCCCGTTGCCTCCTTAATTTTTGTTTTTACCATTATTACCAGCCTGTATGCTTTCTACGATCATTCGATTTATGGAAAGTTTATGCTGCATCCGTATAGTGTTTCAAAAGGGCAGAATGTATATACATTAATTACCAGCGGACTTGTACACGCCGATTGGATGCACCTATTTTTTAACATGTTTACCTTTTACGCTTTTGCCTTTGCACTTGAAAGTATGATGGGGAGCTGGCGCTTTGGAATATTGTATTTTTTAGGTTTGGTGTTAAGCGATCTGCCAACGGTTTTTAAACATAAAGATCATTTTAATTATAATAGTTTGGGCGCATCAGGAGCAATTAGTGCCGTGCTTTTTAGTTACATTTTATTCAATCCAATGTCTAGGATTTACATTATGTTTATCCCTATCGGTATTCCAGCTGTAGTTTTTGGGATTTTGTATTTAATTTATTGTGCTTATGCTTCACGTAACTCACGAGACCATATCAATCACGATGCACACTTTTTTGGTGCCTTAACCGGATTGATTTTTACGATTATTTTTGTTCCGGGAATCTTGCAGAACTTTATTACAATGTTGACGGGAGGAAGATAGTATTCATTAGAAAGAATCGTCATTCCGGTGAAAACCTATCGTGTGGACACATCTTTTTTAAGTATTTTTAGGCGTTTTGCTAACTAACTTTAATAAAACACGGGTTTTAACCAAGGACGCTGTCAATCCCAAGAGCCGGGGAAATCAAAAAACAGTTGCATTTCAGGTAAATTGGCACCAACAAACCTGAAACGCAGTGGTTTTGTGTTCATAGCCGATGATTTAATTTTTTTAAAAAAAAATATTGAACACAAAACGAAGTGTCGCTGTTTTTTTGATGCGCGTGGGATTGCGCAAAAGGCTCATTGCTGGATTGACAAAGCGCTTTGGGTACTTTGGCGCTCCAAAGTACCATGCCCCGCGGCATAGAGCGATAGAAGAATGTTATAATTAATTGTGTCCACACGATAGGTGAAAACGGGAATCCTAATGCAAAATGCTATATGTTTTTCCCGCTTTAAGATGAGGCTGTATCAAAATAAAATCTAGCAGTTAAGGGCAGAATTTTATTTCGTTTCGCGTCATTCTCGCGCAGGCGGGAACCACAACGTGCTCAGCGAAGCTAATCTTAAAGCGCTCTGCAACAGCATTAGGATTCCCAATTTAATTGGGAATGACGACTTACCAAATATAATTTGCTTAGTGAGCCAACGTAAATCTTTTTGATACAGGCGCTTATGACGAGACAAAAAAGTCTACCCTGCCGTAGGTAAATGAGGTTTCTCGAAGAAACTCATTGGCTCATCGGGGTTTTTAATAATCTCGAATAACACGTATCCCCAGGGTTTCCAGAAGTTTTCCAACACCTGCGCATATACTTTATTTTGCCAAACATCAAAAAGCGGTTTAGTCATGTTGCCACGTAAAGGCATGGCTTCGATATAAATTGTACCTTCAACGGGCATAAAAGTATATTCGGGCAACCGGTTAAAAAGATAAGCCGAATAATAAAAACGGGCACTCAATTCTTCAAACTGCTCTGCTGTTAAAGCTTTACCCTTAACTTCGTTGATAATATCTTGATGGTAGCGTTTATTGGTGCCGTTATCCTGTAAACAGGCGATAATCCCAAAATCTTTCATTTTTAAAGAAAAAGTAAGGGTATTGATCTCATCACGGAAACTAAATGGTGTTTCTCCATTTTCCAATTTCACTACAGTGATAGACCATGGCGAGAAATCTTCGAACTCCAGACTGGTGTAGAGGTTCTGCATCATAAAATTCAGATTGGCGAACTTCATCATCAACGATTGCGACATATTTAAACCATCGGCAGTCATTTCTTTGCGCAGGGCCGAGTGCATTTCGATATACACAAAGCCATATAAAAATTTGCCGATCCAGTTGAAAAGATCCAATTCAGGGAGTGCTGAAACGGTATCGTAACCTTTTGCAAAAGCCCCTTCGATTTTATCTTCTAAAGGATTTAAAAACTGATCGTTTATCTCAGTGTTTACCGGGATAACCAGCGTATTGTACGAACGGATACTCTCATCCAAAAACTGGATCTGCTCTTCGCCACTTAAAGCCGCCTGCTCCAGTAACCATTTAGGAAGCAAAGGCACTTGAATGACGGGAGAATTAAATGTTTTTCCGCTTAAAAAGCAGGTTTTGTATAAAAAATCGAAGTTTTGGAAAGGATTGTATAAGCCGGTATTCATCACAGCAATATTAGCCATTATATTTTTAGGGCTTTGCACCAATCTTTTATTTTAACGCAGGGATTACAACCACCTCACCCTGCAGGAGGTAAAGCAGTTCCTTAACCAGAGGGAAGTGCTAGCCCCTCCTTTTCAAGGAGGGGCCCGGGGGTGGTTAAGCTAGTAATTATTATAATAATAACTGATATCGTCAACCAGCTGGGTATAAATCGGCTTGGTAAATTCTAAAAATAAGGCACTTGGTGGCGGTGGTAGTTGTTCTTTTCTTCTGGTAATGGCCAATTGTTGTTTACTCATCGCCCTGTCATCGCCCTTATAACTGGCCCAACTATCTTTCCAAATATAAGTACCAGGAAATTTCTGTTGGTGTACCAATTTTTTTGTTTTCCAATCTGTAATACTCATATCCAATAATCCTGATGACGAAATATTTTTTTCGAAAATACTTAAGGTGGCTTTTACTGTACCATAAACTGGTTTTTTATCGCGTGTTTCGCCAATTATCACGCTGTCGCGTTTTAACTTTTCAACCCTTTCTTTTACATAGGTTTGGCCTACCACAAAATCGTCAAAGTTTAAACTCAATACCTGGTCGGGAACAATTTTTTGATCTGTTGCCTGTGTTTCGCCATAAAATATCACAAACTTATTTCTCGAGTAATTCCCGATAAACTGATCAATCTGCTGCTGGAAATAATCAGCGCTTAATTTGTACATTCCGCTGTTTATAATAATTGGCTGTACCACAACCCTGGTTACTGCGGCCCAATAAGCATCTTCCATTTTTGCTTTAGCATCTTTATAGTTGGACTGAAGATTTAATGTTTTCTCAAACTCGTAATATGCTTTTTTAGCAGCCTGACGGTTATTTCCTCTTAAATAGCCCAAACCCGAATTATATCTTGCTCCGGCAGCATTATACTTACTATCAGCAAGTTCATTGATGTATTTTGAAGGTTTTGGAACAATGTTTAAGCAAGCTGGACAACTGTTGATATCATCGGCCAATTGATTGATTTTTTGATAATCGTACATCACCGATTCCCACCTGAATAAATCGTTAGACATTTTAGCTTCGTCGATTTTTTGCAGATGGTCCTGCAGCGCTAAATCGTATGCTGTTTTTAGTACTTCCATAGCCTCACTATTTTTTGGCGAGTTTTGCAGCCTGCTTACTGCTTTGGCAACTGAAGTATCATAATCACCTTTTTGTAAGGCTTTTTTTCCTGTGGTACATCCTCCAATAATTATTAGGGATAAATAAATAAAATACCGTAATCTTGAAATGTTTTTCATGGCATTGGTAGTTGCGTTAATAAAACAAAGATAATTTGTAAAGCGATAATTACCTTATTTATTTAGAAGACGATTGATAATGAAGATTAGTTGCAGGCAATTTGAATTAGAGTTAAAACATCCTTTTTCGATCTCGAAATTTACCCGTACAAGCACGCCCTTAATGTTGTTAAAAATAGAACATGAAGGTGTAACCGGTTATGGTGAGGCATCTATGGTTCCTTATATGGGCGAAAGCTACGAAAGTGCAACAGCTTTTCTGCACCTTGTAGATTGGAAAAAAATCCAATATCCATTCGATTTCAAAGAAATTATTGCCTATCTGGATAGTCTTGCTCATGGCCAGCCAGCTATTAAAGCCGCTATCGATATTGCGCTTAACGATATTCAGGGGAAATTGTTAAATAAACCTTGTTATGAAATTTACGGTGCAGATCCTGCTAAAATGCCAGTAACTTCTTATACCATTGGCCTTGATACCCCTGAGATAATCCGAGAAAAACTGAAAGATGCCGAAGCATTTAAAGTGATTAAGGTTAAATTGGGAAGGGATAACGACCAGGAAATTATCGAAACCATTAGGTGCATGACCAATGTACCCTTATATGTAGATGCGAACCAGGGCTGGGCAGATAAGATTAAAGCCATTGATTTAATTTATTGGTTGCATAACCAAGGCGTGGTATTGATTGAGCAACCAATGGATAAAAATAACCTAGATGGGAATGCCTGGTTAACCGAGCGTAGCCCTATTCCATTACTTGCAGATGAAGCCGTACAGCGTTTAACAGACATGGATAAATTGAAAGGGGCTTATCATGGCATTAACGTAAAACTGATGAAAAGCTGCGGAATGTATGAAGGTCATCAGATGATTTTAAAAGCCCGTTCATTTGGGATGAAAGTGCTGGTTGGTTGTATGAGCGAAACCAGTTGCGCTACTTTGGCTGCCGCTGCCTTGGCTCCATTATGTAACTGGGCCGATTTGGATGGGCCATGGCTGACCAAGAATAATCCCTTTATTGACCCCGCTTTCGAAAACGGCAAGTACATTTTAAAAGATCTGCCCGGTTTGGGCTTAACAGGTGTTACTTCTGATCTTTTTCTTTAAAGCTTTTTCTGATGTCTTTAGTAAGTTGGTACTTGAAATAAAACAAACAGGCTGTTGTGCCTACCAAAAAACCAGCTGGAAGATATTTATGATTATTGTAACACCAAACCAATCCAAAAATAGAAAGTATAATGGCCAGGTTATAGAAAATGTTTAAAGCAAATTTTTTACCCACGGTAGAAATGATTGAATGACAAAATTAAAGAATGATTAAATGGCAGCCTGAGGGCAAGGAAAAGAGATGTGAATTTTGAATGAGTAGAATAACTCACTCATTCAAAACTCACTAATTTATCATTAGTAAACTGGCATATTTGGGTCAAAAGCTTCTTGCCAAGCTAAAATACCGCCTTTTAAATTATAAAGATTTTCAAATCCGTATTGCTGCTCAAGCTGCATTACTGCTGCTGCGCTTCTTTTTCCGCTTCGGCACTGAATAATTACCGGTTTATCTTTAGCAACCTTATCAGCTTCAATTAAAATTCCACCTAAAGGGATATTATCACCATCAAGATTGGAAACTTCATATTCGAATGTTTCACGAACATCAATTAGTTGAAAATCTTCTTTGTTATCGATTTTCTCTTTTAGTTCTTGTACCGATATTTCTTTCATTTTATAAAATGTATTTATGCAAATATAGGAAAATCAGCTTTACACTCGCCATCAAAAAAATGCCATAAAATTTTGATTAAAACTGTAACAACTGAAACCATTAGGCGTTTAAATATAAATAGTTACAAATGGACAAACTGAACCGTTTCTTTTGGTTTTGTTCCGGCGCTCACATCCCAACGCTGGAAAAATACCCTTCAGAGCAAAATAAATATACTGGCATTGGCGCCACCATCTTTTTTACTGGCTTGTTTGCCGCACTTTCGGGTGGCTACGCGATGTACTTTGTGTTTAAAGGCGATGACCTGGCCATAGTTTTTGCTATTGTTTTCGGCTTTTTATGGGGAGCAGCTATCTTTAATATGGACCGTTACATCGTCTCCAGCATCAATAAAAGTGCGAGTACCAATAAACAGTTGCTACAGGCTACCCCACGGATATTACTGGCCATTATGATCGGTATGGTAATTTCGAGACCAATAGAGCTTAAAATTTTCGATAAAGAAATTAAAGAACGCCTGAAAGTGAGTTATTTAAATGGTCAGCGAGCTAAAATCGATACGCTAAACAAAGCCTTTGAGAAAAAATATCAGGTAGAATTCGGCAGGTTAAATCAGCAGAAAGCCACTCGGGATTCACTTGAGAAAGGAATTAAATCGGATAGGCAAAAGCTTAATTTCGAGATCTTCGGAAATAAAACCACCGAAACATCGGGTGTAATGGGATATGGGCCATACGCCAAACGCAAGGAAGCAGAGATTGCACAACGCACGGCAGAATTAGATTCGCTAAAAGCCAACATCAATAAATCGGAAGGTTTTGTAGATAAACGCAAAGAATTTGATGGACTGTTTACCGAAAAGCTATACACCAAAAAACAGTTAGACAGTTTATCGGATATTGCTGGTTTTGCTGACCGCAACTGGGCATTGGGGCAACTTAAATTCAATGTAGATGGCACTCGGGATAACAATACGGCAATTGCGGTCACTTTTATCGGGCTGCTGTTTATCTTTTTTGAATGTTTACCTGTATTTGTAAAACTGATGAGTGCCCGCGGACCGTATGACTATGCGATAGCGGATGGAGATGAGGTATCCATTTATCATTCGAAAAAGGATAAGGATTTTCATTTTGAGGTGGCCGATAATATTCACGAAACGAGGGTCGATTCCGAGTCATCAAAAAAGAAGGAAATTATAAAAGGAAAAGCATACCGCGATCTCGAAAAATACGATTGGGACGGAGAATAGAATGAAGATGGGTAACGGAACATGGATGAGGCAGCGAATTGTCCATATTAAATAGTTCATAGTTTAAATCGTAATGTTGAAATTTTCAAGATTGGAATGTTGCAATATAAAGCTGGATCATGTCTCAAACTATAGCTATCAACAATAAACTATTAAACCGTTAACCAATAAACTATCAACTACAAACCTCAGAATTATCAACCAAAAATCCTAAATTCACCCCTCTATAACTTATTATATGAAGAAAATAATCTTTTTTGCTCTCTTAGGGATGGCAAATTTGCAGCTTAAAGCGCAAAACATCGATAAAATCATCACTCGCGAATACACCGATCACCTGATTAAAACCTTAAGTGCTGATGATATGCAGGGGCGTGCAACCTTTACACCAGGTATTGATAAAGCTGCCACTTTTATCGAATCTGAATTTAAGAAAATCGGTCTGCAGCCCTTAACAGGTGAAAAAACATTCCGCCAAACTTTTAACAAATACCAGGTTGCTAACCAAAGTAAAAGCGTTAAGATTGATGGACAGGAAATTGCACCAGAAAATATAATGGTTACCGGCGTTACCACAGAAAGTGTTACACTTGATCAATCTAACACCACTGTTGTTAAATTAGATCCTGAAAAGCCTTTTGTAGCACAATTTAGGGCAATGCTAAATGCTGATAAAAATCAGATTGTTTTGGTCGACAGTAAATTTGCTGATCTTTTCCGCCGTTATAAAGATCATTTCAGCAAACCAACTACTGTTGATGAAAAAGATGTAAAAGCAACCAACGGTGCTGTACAGGTTTTCGTTTTAGGTAAAGATGCCGCAACAGATTTTTCAGCAACTTTTAAAAGCAAGTTAACCCAAATGCCCTTGTTCAATGTTGCAGGTGTAATTCCAGGTAAATCAAAAGCGAAAGAAATTGTAATTTTCTCAGGTCATTATGATCACCTGGGTTTCTTAAAACCGGTGGATGGCGATAGTATTGCTAATGGAGCCGATGATGATGCCTCGGGTACAACGGCGATGATTGCCCTGGCTAAATATTATAAAGCACAAAAAAATAACGAGCGTACTTTAATCTTTGTTGCTTTTACTGCTGAAGAAATTGGTGGTTTTGGCGCAAGATATTTCTCGGAAAAATTAAATCCTGATGATGTTGTAGCCATGTTTAACATTGAGATGATTGGTAAGGATTCGAAATTTGGTAAGAATACGGCCTTTATTACCGGTTACGAAAGATCTGATTTCGGTAAGATTTTGCAGAAAAACTTAGCTGGAACTGAATTTACTTTCCATCCAGATCCCTATCCGGATCAAAACTTATTTTATAGAAGCGATAACGCAACTTTAGCTGCTTTAGGCGTTCCGGCACATACCATTAGTACTGATAAAATTGATATCGATAAATTGTACCATAGTGTGAAGGACGAATATAGTTCTTTAGATGTAGAAAACATTCTTTCTACTATTAAGGCAATTGCTAAGAGTGCAACCAGCATTGTAAACGGAACAGATACACCAACCAGGATACCGAAGCTGAAGCAATAATAGCGGCTGTTATAGAACGCTCGTCATTCCCAATCGAGTTGGGA
>Ga0065714_10064813_pt1 | contig 18096 bp, 13 predicted proteins | sample MisRhiReplicate2_FD_59101 | JGI IMG/M metagenome (GOLD analysis project Ga0065714, IMG submission 59101) | Miscanthus rhizosphere microbial communities from Kellogg Biological Station, MSU, sample Rhizosphere Soil Replicate 2: eDNA_1 v2... | ecosystem: Host-associated > Plants > Roots >...
CAAGGTGGCTGTAACACCGCTTCGCAGAGCGTGCGTGGCACTATGCTGGGCATGGGCTGGCACGATGATCGCTGGGCCTTCGACCTTGGTCATACTCCACAAGAGTTCACGGTGTCCAACTGGGTGGGGGGCGCCACCTACAGCGGTGACTGGAGCAGTCTGGGTTATCGCCTCACGGCATCGCGACGGCCCCTGACCAACTCACTGGTGTCATATGCGGGGGCGGTGGATCCAGTCACCGGAACCAAGTGGGGCGGTGTAACGGCCAACGGCTTCACCCTGGGCCTGAGTCATGACGAAGGCGGTGATGATGGCATGTGGGCAAGCCTGAGCAGTCATTGGTTGACGGGCAAGAACGTTGAGAACAACCAGCGACGCACAGCCATGGGCGGCTATTACTATCGCTTGGTGGAACGCGCCGACGAACGTATGCGCACGGGTCTGACCCTGATGTACATGGGATACGACAAGGACTTAAGCGAACTCACCCTCGGCGAAGGTGGCTACTACAGCCCACAACAGTACTACTCGATCAGCGTGCCAGTGAGCTATGCCTGGCGCAACGCTGACTGGTCGGCCTTGCTCGAAAGCTCGGTGGGTTGGTCGTTCTCGAAAATCGACGACTCTGACCTCTACCCCAAAGACAACAGTGAAGCCCAACTGCAAAACCTGCTGGTGCAATCGAATAAAACCCTGGTGAATGACCCGTCCCTTACCCAAAGTGGCAGTAGTAGCAACGGCATCAACTTCCGCGTCCAAGGTTTCGCGGAGCGTCGCCTTTCCGATAACCTGGTGCTTGGTACAGGTATCACTTGGCAACACAGCGAAGACTACGCCCCGAGCCGTGCCTTACTTTACTTGCGCTACACGTTTGATCCATGGCAAGGCAACCTGCCGCTACCGGTGGAGCCGATCTCACCTTATGCGGATATGCGCTAGAGCCTGAACCTCAAACACGGAACGGCTGCTCGGGGGCGGCGTTTTTCAAGGTGGTTGTCGCGTTAACCGTCTGACTATGCCGCTCTTTCCTCAACCTGTTGTTCTCGATCCGGGCTCAACAGCACAGTGCCGATCGGCTCCCGGTTACGCGACAGACCTGCCCCCCAGTCCTGTATCGCTGTTTTTGAGCGAAAACCGGAGCACCATCCGGATCAGAGGAAGCAAGGCATCTCGACGTCATTAGCTATCATGCAATACACAGCGAATGACCGGATGAAGGAGGGTGCATGAACAAATGGCAACGGATTTGGTTGTCTGTGAAGCTGATATCAGCCGTAGCGGCCTGTGTGGCCGCTGGTGTACAGGCTTTCTTCTACATGATGGACAGCACTGACGCAGCGCGAATACATCCGTTGAGTATTCTGGTTGCCGGGCTGTTCTTTGGCTTCATCACCTTCGGGCTACTCTCATTCATTGAAAGAGGTGTGCGGCGATTATTAGCCCCTTTTGTCACCGCCAAACCCCAACTTCAAGCGACGGTTGATACCGAACCAGAGCTGGCAACGCCGCCGCTCATCCTGTCTGCTGACGATTCAGCTCAACATAAAAGTCTGTGAGCTGACATTTGGCAGCCAATGTCAGCCCCTCAAAACATAGGCGGCGTAACCACCCAAATCACCACGGCCTCCACATCCCCGGATTCCCATACCGGTGCAGTTTGCGTTTCGCTGGCAGAGAACCATTGAATGGTCACGCACAAGCTCCGGGCGATGTTTAAGAGGGCCGGGATGGAAGGGGAGGCGAGGTTGCGTTCAAGTTGGCTGATGTACCCCGCCGTCAACTCACTCATTTTCGCCAATTCGGCCAGGGTCATGCCCCGACGTTTACGCAGGCCACGAATCCGTGTGCCAAGAAAAAATGCGCTTCCGCCGAGGGCGTGTCGCTGTCTTGTGTGGGCGCACCGGTGGCAGGCTGCATCTTGCTGCTGTTGCCGGCCAGTTGATCGCGCACATACAGCGGCAGGTTTTCCCCGCAATGGGTGCCGTTCACCGCCAGTTGCAACTGATGCCCGGCACGGACCAGACGTTCGGCGATACCTGGGGCGATCCGGTCACAGCGCCAGTCGACCACCACCCGAACGACCGATTTGCACCTCTTCGCGCAGCACTTGCCAGGCATCGACCACCTGCAGATCACCGCCGCGCTCGAACGCCGGCCAATACGGTTCGGCGCCAGTGGCGACGATCACCTTATCCGGCCTTTCGCGCTCCAACAGAGCCCGGTCGACGAGGGTGTTATGAAGACGCGCACGCCTGCCAGTTGAATTTCGCGTTGCAGGTTTACGCTGTCGCAGCCAGGTCGCGACCAAACTGGTCTTCGAGGACAAGCCAGCGAAGGGGCCATCAGCCTCACAAAATCCCGCCCTTTACCTGGCCCAGTCAATCACTTCGCTGTAAGGCGTCTGCAAGTCCCGCTCTGGGATTTCCCAGATAATCAGCTTCGGCGGCGTCTGCTTGAACGCCGGGTTATTGAAATAGCCATTGGCACCGCCAGAGAACTCGCCGCCATCCTTGGCGAAGTTGCCGATCGGAGCGCCCATCGCCTGTTGCAGGAAACCGGCGAAGTTGGAATTGCGCGAGAACGAAGTCCCGATCAATGCTACGTTCGGCAGGTTATCGTCACCGAACAGGTCATCGAGGTTATCGCCGCTGCTTTGTGCCTCGGCAGCCTTTTCGCTAATCTGGGTGGCCGCCACGGTTTCCGGCGTCGGTTGCAAGGCTACCGGCAGCCATTCGATACCGGCCAGACGCACCAGGTCGCCAGGGCGGCGAGCCGGGGCTTGTACCTTCACAGCGAAATCCTTGCGCGGCGTGGCGCTGATGCCCAAGGTCTGCACGTGTTTGGCCACTGCTTTGGCGGCGGCCGCAGAGCCAGTTTCGCTCCAGTGAGTATCGGTGCGCAGGTACGCTTCGGCGCCCAAAGGTTGTAGGGGGGGCGTCAGATCAATCGCTGCCACACCGGCCTTGTTCAAGCTGTCGATCCAAGCCACCACACGATCCTGCAATTGAGCCGGACGACGCAGAGCACACAATTGCGCACTGGCGATGCGGCTCTTGTCCGGCACCACCGCCACTAGCAATGTGATGCCGCGTTTGGCCAGGTATTGCTGGACGTCGCGCACCACGCCCGCCTTGGTTTCGGCGTTGGTCCTGGCGTGACGGTTGATGCGCATCTCGTCGGTCAAGAACAGCCAACCCGGACAGCCGGAGCGCACCAGCGGACCGGTGTCGCGCAGCGCCAGCCAGCTTGCGCCACGCTCCAGATTCGCCGCTTGTTCGGGCACTGCACCCTTGGACATTTGCTTGGCAATCTTGTGGGTCACTTCACCGTGGAGCACGTCGTCAACGGTCAGCTTGGGTGGCAGCATCTCAACCTTGCCGCTGAGCAACAGCCACGCACAAGACGCAAAGCCGACCGCCAGGAACGTGACAAACACTACACCCGCGACCTTGCTGATGCGGGCATTGAATTCACTCGGTGGAGCTGGTACGTGAGAGGAAGAGGACATGGGCGCGGCCATCAGAACTGGAAGTACAGGAAAGGCACCGCTTCACGACTCGCGATCAATGCGAACGAAAGCAGAAAACCCGCCACCGGCCACAAGGCCGCAATCGGTACATACAATGCATGGCCACCAAACCGTTGCTCAAAACGGTTGTGCAGCAGCGGCGCGACGATGCACGCGACGCCGAGTAAAGCCGCCAACCCGTGCACCGGGCGCAGGGTCACCGCCAGCGCATCACCCAGGGCAAAGCCCTGCAAGCCGAACTGACCGGCGTACATGGTCAGCGCCGCATGGAAGTCCGGGGCGCGGAATAGCGTCCAGGCGAGGAATACAAACAGCAGCGTCAGGACGTGCGACAACAGTGGCGGAAGGCTTGGCAGGCTGGAACGCGACCACAGTCGGTCGACGCACAAGGCGATACCATGTGCCGAGCCCCACAATAAATAGTTCCAGCTGTCGCCACCATGCCACAGGCCGGCGATGGCCATGGTCAGGAACAGGTTGCGATAGGTCTTCCAGGCACCGTTGCGATTGCCACCGAGGGCGATGTACAGGTAGTCACGCAACCAGCTCGACAGCGACATATGCCAACGCCGCCAGAAGTCCTGGATGCTGCTGGACAGGTACGGTCGGTTGAAGTTTTCCGGAAAGTGAAAGCCGAGCATCAGGCCCAGGCCGATGGCCATGGCGCTGTAGCCGGCGAAGTCGAAAAACAGTTGCAGCGAGTAAGCCAGGCAACCGATCCAAGCGTCGACGAAGGACGGGTTGTCCAGATGGAAAGCCACGTCCACCAGCGGCGACAGGGTGTCCGCCACCAGCACTTTCATGCACATGCCGATCATGAAGCGGCGCGCGCCCATGGAAAAATTTTGCCAGTAGAAATAGCGCTGTGTCAGTTCACGACGCACCCAGTCATAGCGAATGATCGGACCGGCAATCGAGTGGCCGAACATCGAAATGTACGTCGCATAATTAATGAAACTGCGTTCCACCGGCACCGTATGCCGGTGCACGTCCACGAGGTAGGAAATCGCCTGCAACACGATGAACGACAGGCCCGCCGGCAGCGCCACCCGCTGCCACTCCAGTGGAATCGCGCCGTAGTAAGTGATCAGATCACTCCAGGTCCCGGCCAGGATGTTGGCGTACTTGTACCAGCACAGCACCGCCGTGTTGAACACGATCAGCGTGATCAACAACCTCACCCGCCCTTTCGAACCTTCGCGGGCACGATCCACCAGCAGGCCACCGACCCAGGCAACGATGGTCAATACCACGTGCAACGTCAGGAACAATGGGCTCAGCCAGCCATAGAACAGCCAGCTGCCGATCAGCAGGATGACGTTGCGCCAGGCCGGTTTACCCAGGGCATACACCAGCAGAAACGCAGGCAGGAACAACGTCAGGAACTCGAGTGAGGCGAAAACCATGGCGGCAGCAGAATCCGATCAGTGAGACAGAGTGTCCGTGGCGTTCAGAAGGCGCGGCCCGGTGGCCGAAGGCACCAACAGAACGCTGTAACGCTCGCCCGCTTTCAGGTCACCAAGGTTCAGCGGTTCACCGACATTGACATTCGCGCACACCAGTTGCACCGACAGGCTCACCGGGTTGATCGAGCGACGCTGCAAGCTGTCAACCGGCACGGCCTTGAACAGGTCAGCGTTGCGCCCGGCGGGACGCAGGCTCGCGTCGGTACACGTTGCATCAACGTTGAAGAATGCCAGCGAGGCTTTCAGGCCGTTGAAGTCATCCGGTTGCTCTCGCACGACGACTTGCTTGATGCCGGTGCTGTCTGGCAGTGCAACCACGGTGGCGAATTCGCCGGGTTCGATTTTCAGGTCCATAGCCAGTTTTTGCGCACCGCTGACCAAGGTACCCTTGACCGGGCTGCTTGATTGCACCGGAAAAAACAGCGACACCGGTTGCGCCGCTTCCAGGCGCATCGGCAACTGGCCGGCCTGGGCGATCACGTCCAGCGCAGTGTTGCTGGCGTTGACGAAACGGATGAACGCCGCATCTTCGCTGGGGCCGGTGGGGTAAAGGGCGACTTCCGCGCTGGCCAGGGCACTGATTGATAATGCAGGGACGGCCATGCAGGCCGCGAAACGCTTGATCATTTTTTGGCGTCCTTGACGACAGGTGCTTCCAGCAGAGCTTTGCTGATGTCCTGGCTCCAGGCCTTATAACCCGGCGCGGTCAAATGCTGGCCGTCGACCGTGGCCCACTGGCCCGGCTTGGAAAACTGCAAGGAGTCGATGTAATTGCACGGAGCGACGTTGGTGGCGAGGAATTTTGACGTCATTTCTACACGGGCAAAGGTCTTGCCGTATTTGCCGCCTTCAGTGCCCCAGTTCGGACCGACCCACACACAACGGGTGCCATTGGCGGAAATTTCCTTGGTCAACGCGGTGGTCTGTTGCCACAACCAGGCTTTCGGGAACGCTGGCTTGGTATAGCTGGCCATGGTGTCGCCCATGACGATCAGTACCAGGTCAGGCTTGTCGGTCGCCAGCAATTCGCTGATCGGCAAGGTCGCAGCTTTGCCACCCAGCACCACGGTTTTTTCGCTGTCACGGCGCTCGGCACCGCCGCAGGTACCCGGCGTAGCTTTGAGCCAGTCGCCGGCGTTTGCGCCACAAATCCCCAAGGTGTGCACTTTCGCGCCCTGTGCGACCAAGCTGTCATGCAAGCTGGAAATCAGGTAATCAGGCGTCGCCAGGTGGCTGTCGCCAATCATCAAAATCGTCATGCCCGCCAGAATCGATGCTGCCACGGTAAAAACTCCTGCTACTTAATTCGAATAAGGGGAACGGTAAGGACTGACCGGCATCGCCATGCGGCCGGTGAAATCTTCAAGCATGTATCGCAGGTACAACCCACCGGTCCATTGCTTGTAATCCTGAGCGTTATCCAGGCCCAGACTGCCACCCAGAAAAACGTTGTCGCCAAACCGGTATTCAGCGGCCGCATTGAGGTTGTAGCCGATACCTGTTGAGTTATCCGACGAATACCGGGTCGGTACGTTTGTACCGGCAGCGGCATAGATCTGCGAGGTCTGCTCAAGCGCCGCCTGCATGTCACGATCATTCGGGAAATACGGCGCCGAGTCCTGCTCAATGTGCTGAAGGCCCACTGCGCCTTTGATCGAGTAACTCAGACGATCAGTACGCTGCGACCAACCGACAGGCACACCAACGGAGAAGAAATTCTGCGGGCTGAAATAGCCGCCGTTGCCATAGGTGAAGTTGTTCTGGTTTTCGTCGTAGCTGATGCCGGTAAGGTTAAGGCCCAAGGTCAGCTGACGGCTGTCATCATTGAGCAAGTACCAATACACCCCGGTGCCGGCCTCGATACGGCTGTTCGAATCTACGTTGTGTCCCACCAACTTGTGCGCAGCGCCGTAACCATAGGCACCGTATTCACCATTGTCATAGCTCAGTTGCAAGCGACCGCCATTGGCAGTGACCCCTCCCCACTCAAGGCCACTACGAGCATCACGGGCACCGGCGAAGGATGTCAGGCTGTCGGTCACCGAACGACGAGACAGGCTCAGACCGTAGCGGAAATCACTGCCCTCGCTGAACGAGCGATCAAGGCTGATGCCGCCGACGGCCGTGCTGTAGAGAAAGCCCATCGGGCTGGTGCCCAGGTCTGTCTTGAGGCCCAGGGACAGGCTCTCATACGCCACCGCCAGACCGACACCGCTGTCCTTCTGCCGCCCGACCGAGCCGTCGATGCCAGCCGTGAAGGCGTCCAGTTGACTGGCACTCGGGTTGGTGGAGAGCAACCCTTGAAGTTCGGCAACCTGAGCATCGTTGAAGCCGCCAAAGAGTGAGTGGGCCGAATCACTCAATCCGCCGGCATTCAGCGACACCGGCGTCACTCGCAGGGCAATCCGGTCATCGCCCATCGGCAGGCTGATTTCCAGCGGCGTTTCGACATCCGTGATCTTGCTCAGACCTGACTCGCTGTCGTTGCTACGGAAAGTCACGCCTTGGGTGATTCGCGGGCTACGCTCCTGATCGATTTGATCGAGGGCGCTTTGCATCGATTGACGTGCCTCAGCCTGCGGATCGACAGGCTTGGCCGGGGCCAATTGACGGTTGTCCTCGAAACTGCCACCGGGCGATTTCGCGGCATAAGCACCAGTGCTCGTCGTCAGCGTGTTGGCGGCGACCAAACGCGACACCGGTTCGGCGTTCTCGGTTGCCGCTGCCGCTTGCACTTGGGCCGGCTCTGGAATCTGCGACAGGCTGGCTTCGGACAAGCGCGACTGACTGCGCTGACCGCTCTTGCCCACAAAGGGGTTGGCGGCAACCGTTCCGGCAAACGGGTTAGCGTCTTCCTTGGCCGGAGCCTGTAAGGCCAGGGCGCGAGCATACAACTCGGCGGCTTTGGCGTTCTTGCCCTGGGCACGGTAAATGTTGGCGGCACTGGCAAGAATTTGTGCATCGTTTGGCGCCAACTCAACAGCCTTGTCGGTAGCCTTTTCGGCGGCGCGATAATCGCCGGACTTGCTCAAGGCCTCAGCCATGCCGATCTGCAATTGCGGATTATCGGGCGCCTTGTCGAGCAGCGGCTGATACAGCTCGATGGCTTTTTTGGCATTGTTGTTGGCCAGGTACATACGCGCGAGGGCGCCGACTGCCAACGGGTCATTCGGACGCTGGACCATGGCCGGCGCCAGGGTGTCGTAGGCGGCGACGAGATCACCTTTCTCCCGCAGCAAATCGGCCTGACGCACGGTGTACAGATACAACACTTCGTCGTAGCTGCGTTGATCGGCGGGCGACAACGGCTGCTTCTGCAACTCATGGAGCAGCTGATTGACTTGCACATCGTCGCCAGTCTTGAGCAAGACACCAGCATAGGCCAGGCGCAAAGCCGGCGACGGGCTGCTGCTTTGCGCGATCGCGTTGCGCAACATTGACAGCGCATGCTCGGTATCACCGGCGTCGACATACGCCGAAGCCAGCAATCCCAGAGACTCAGGCTTGCCATTGGCCGCCAGTTCGGCGCGGCGCAACAAGGTCGTGGCCTTGGCGCGATCACCTTGCCTGGCCAGAAGGGTGGCTTGGCTTGCCAACGATTGCACTTGTACCTCGCCGGCCAGTTGCTGCATCGCCGTGCTGCGCTGGCTCACCGGGATACGCTCGAGGGTGTTTTGCGCTGCCGCCCATTCACCCAACTGGCTCGACAACAGGGCACTGGCGTACAGGGCGTCAATGCGCTGCGGATCGGCCTTGACCAGTTCGGCCATGGTCTGACGCGCCTTGTCCGGGTTCTTGGCCTGCATGTAGTAACGCGCCAGATCGTAGCGGGTCCAGACATTTTGCGGATCGTTGCGTACTGCTTCTAGCTGGGCCGCAATAGCACCCTTCAGGTCGCCACTGAGTTGCGCATTCTTTGCCTGCCCAACAGCCACCGCCGCACGCATCGGACGCAAATCGCCGAGACGCTGCAGTTGGGCCGGGTCCAAGCCTTCAATCATCTTCGAAGCCTGGCTGGCCTGGCCGTTTTGCGCCAACACCGTGATCAACCCAAGCAGTGCCCCGGAATTTTCATTGTCCAAGGTCAGAGCCTGGCGATAACTCGCTGCTGCATTGTCCAGCTGATTCTGTTCGGCCTGAACGTCACCAAGCGCAACATAACCCTCGACCTGCCGGGGCTTGCTGGCGATCGCCTGCTGCAACAGACTTCGCGCCTTTTGCAGATCATGATTGGCCTTGGCCCTGTCGGCTTGACCGAGCAGGTCCCAATAGCGGTTGCTCTGTAGTGCAGCTTGCCAGCGTGGATTGCCACCACGGCCAACGGCACGGGTGAGCAATTCATTGGCATCGCTGAAACGCCCCTGACGCTGACGCACGACGCCGAGACCACCCAAGGCGTCGGAGTCCTGAGGTTGTTCTTTGAGGCGGGCGAGAAAAGCCTGTTCCGCGACGGCCAGTTGATTGTCCTGCAAGGCCTTGAAACCGCGCACCAAGTATGGACTTTGCTGAGCCGCCACAGCGGCGGCGCCACGACTGTTCATCTGCGTGCGGATTTCTTCGTCGTCCGGATTAGCCTTGAGGTAGGCTTCGAACAATGGAATTTCCGCCGGCCGTGGCGAGCCGAGCCAGCTCAGCCCCTCACGCCAACTTTCGGTGGCCTCGCCCCCCAGCTCCGGCAGGGTCGACAATTGTCCGAGCCGGCGCAGACCTTCAACGCGGGTGGTTTCGTTGCGGATCAGCAGTTTGGCCAGCGCCAGTTTGATTTTGGCGTTGTCAGGAGTCTGCTGCAGCAAGCGTTCCAGTCCTTGACGCGCTTCACTCCAGCCGCCGGACGTGTAACCCAGGTAGTTGTAGAACTCCAGGCCCAGCTCACCTTGCGGTGGTTTGCCGGCGAAGATCTGCCGATAGTTCGGCACTGCGTTGTCCAGATCACCTGCCGTAGCGAGCAACCGCGCCTGCTCCAGTTGATCGACGTTATTACCGGCTTGCAAAGCAATGGCTTGCTCGAGCTGCAAGGTCAACGGCTCCCCCGGATGCGCTTGCTTTAGTTGGTCCAGAAAACGATTGGCACCGGCGGTACGCTTCGCTTTGAGTTCGAGCATACCCAACCCATAGAGCGCGTCGGCCTGCTGCGGATCGATCAACAACAGTTTTTTCCAGACTTCGGTGGCCCGGGCCGGGTTGTCTTGTGCCTGCCAGAATTGCCCCTGTTGCAGCAACGCCTTGCCTGCGTCATTGAGCTCGGCATGGCTGCTGTTTTGAATCAGGGCTGCGAGTATCCCGAAGGCTACGGCGTGACGGCGCGCTGACATTTTTTCTCCCAGATCGGTTGCAACTTCCCTTGATCGAGGAAGAGGTAGCGATTGTCCATATAGCCCAGCGAAAACAGGCTAAGTACAAAAAAGTAATAGGGTGGCTGTGCGGCCTTGACCGCCTCAGGCATCAGGCTTTGCGCCATGAGTTGTTGCACTCGCAGTGCCTGCTGCTGTTGCAGCGGCGCATTGCTCAGGGCTTTGAAGTAGGGCAGCAGTGCAGCAGAAAAACCGAATGGCCCGACGCCGTTGCGCTGACCGCTCTGCACCTGCACCTTCTCCGGTGGTACGCCATCGGCAGCGGTGGCTTGCAGCATGCCGCCAAGACTGTCGAGCAACGGCTGACGCAGACTGTCGCGGGCGGGCATCAAGCCAGCCCACATATACGCGCGGATCGCATCATAACTGCCCAATTCACCTTTCACCGGGTCGACGATAAATTCGCCGCTTTTTGCCCCAGTGCCGCGGTAGCTTACCCAGTCGGCGATGAAACCGTTGTTGCTGGCCGCTTTAACCAGGGTCACTGTGTTGTTGGCAATTTCTGCCCATGGCCCCTTGCGATCAACATCAGCAAAGCGACGCAGGATAGGAATCGGCATGTAGCTGGGGTTAAGTTGCCAGTGATCGGGGGCGTTCAGGTCTGGCTTGATGAAGCCGTACTTTCCGGGCATTAGCATTTTGCCCAGCCCTGGCAAGTCAGCGACCTCCTGGGTCGCGACGTTGTGCAGGATTCGCTGGGCAGCCAGGGAATAATCATCCCGGTGCCACAAGCGTCCGGCTTCAAGCAGTGCATAAGCAAACCACAGGTCGGCATCGGACGCCGAGTTGCTGTCCAGCAAGCGCCAGTTTCCTTGCTCGTCGAGACCCCAAAACCAACCCGGCAGGTTCGTCTCGATATTGCCTTGGGCAAGGTTGTCCTGACTCCAGCGCCACAGTTTGTCAAACGCCGCACGGTCGTTGGCCACCAATGCGAAGAACATCGCATACGACTGGCCTTCCGAAGAGCTATGACGCTGAGGCGTGCTGGCGTCCAGCACCCGACCATCGGGCTGTACGAAGTGTTCGGCGAAGGTTTGCCACAGCGGCCATGACGGCTGAAGACAGCTATTCTCGGCGCGAGCCGAGACCGGCAACAGTCCGGTCAGAAGCAGTGCCAGCAAGCCAGCCAGTCGTGTGCCCCGCACCCGCATTTGCGCGGCAATGAATGACGTCATGGGCTGCACAATCCCGCTCATCCCTGAAGACGCTTTGCCGCACGGGATCGCAGCGCCAGATAGGCCACACAACTGAGCAGCAAGACACCGAGACCGGTAAGCAGCAACGTCAACCCGACATGGCGGGACATCATCCACTCCAAGTGCTTGATCGGTCCGAGTTCGCCGACGTAGTACTGCTCGTCTGCCACCAGCGGTTCGATGGTTTTACCGCGCACCACTACCAGACTTCCCTGGATCGACTGGGTGTAATCCTCGCCACCGATCAAGGCGTCGGTCGCTTCAGCCAGGCCGTGAGGATGACTGCTGGCGATCACCACCACACTACGACCGCTCTTGAGCGGCGATTCGAAACCGGTCAGGTAGGTACTGCGTGCACCACCGGAGAAGGCCATGGCCAGACGTGCCTTACGCTGATTGGCTTCCGGGTCGGGGCTGATCCAGTCACGGACGCGAATCGGCAGGTCGGACAAGTGAAAGCTCTGTTGATCGCCGATATCAGCAGCGGGCAGGTGATCGGCCCACTGAGTCAGCAATGGCTGGTTGTTGCCGGAAGCAAACACCACCAAGTCTTTATCCGCCGCCGCCTGGACTTGCGCCGCTTGCGTCACCAGGACGCCAGTGGCCGGGTAACCGGTGGACTGACCGAAGCGGCCGAGCACGGTCAAGTATGCATCTAGCTCGGCAGCACCGGCGTTGTCGGGAAGCACCACAGCGGTTTGCGACAGGTCTGCCAGACGAGTGAACGGGAAGCCCGCGTCCTTGAACACGCCGAGGTTGGGCATGGCCATGAAGTGGTCGTAACCGGTCAGGTCGAGGGTAGATTCCGGATCAACACTGCCGCGCATGTTGTCGATGATGATGTCGCCACATTCGCCCTGCTTGATGTAGTCGAACATGAAGCGCAGTTGCAGACGCGATTGCAGGGCCACCGAGTTCAGCGGCAGGTGCACGCTGGTTTCGCGGTTCAGGCTGTCGTCGTTAACCCTCAGGGCTTTTAATACACTGCTGTCGAGTTTGTCCTGGGGCAGCAGGTTCTGCGACTGAATCAGGCCATCGTTGAAGCTGACGATAAAGGAGGAGTTACTCGACTTCTCTTGCGGCGTGTAGCGGTATTTCAGATTCAGTAGTGCCCCTTCATCGCGCCAGGTAAACAGGTCTGGCGGGAAGTTCAGCGGCACGGTGATGTCGCCCGGATTGTAACCCGACACGTTGAATTGTTTGGCTGGAAGCAGCTCGCCGAGCTTGACCGGACGATCACTGGGTAGCCAGTTCGGGGCGTCATAAGGCTTGCGCGGTAACACTGTATCGAAACGGTCGATTACAACGCTGCTGCCCGACATGGCCTGACTGCCCAACACCAAGGCGGTGGTGGCCGTCTTGAGTTCGGCGGAGTCGCGCCCGGTGATCACCAGCAACTTGCCATTGGCGTCGTTGGGGTTCGTCATCACGCTCAGGGTCGGGCCCTTGGCCGCCGGCAAGCTCAGCCCGCCGATCTGCAGTGCGTCGGGACCGCTGAGCAGCACGACAGCGTTGCCGTGAGCCGGAATCTGGTTGATGCTCGAAGAGAATGTGGCCCCGCGATAGCTGGCCTGAGCGCCGAACCACGATGAAAGGGCACCGGCAGCCTCAAGGGTGGTGTTGTCCGGCGCAGCAGCGAACACGAACGGCAAGCGCAAGGTCCGCGCATCGCGGCGATCAAAGAACGGCAATGGCAGGATCGACAGGTCGTTCGGCAGCACCAGTGGCGACACTTCAATGCTCAACTCGGTCGCGTTGCTGATCTTCGCCCACAGGCTGGAGTGCGTCGGGTCTTCACAACCCATGGTGTAGTGACCGATAAATTGCAGACTCAAGCGGTTGAATTCGGTGATCAACTGCGGCGGAATACTAACCTCCTGCGTTTGCAGTTGCCCGGCGTTTTCCTTGGGCAACGGCAGGCTCGCCGCCACTTCATCGTTGACGATGACGTTGATCTGCGACAGATCGGCCAATAGCGCCGGCGAATAGGTGTACTGCAATTTCAGCTTGGAACCGGTCACGATCGAATCGGCTCGCACATCGAAATTGACGCTGTCGGTGGACTCCACGCCGCGCAGGCTCATTGGATAATTGCGGCCCAGTTGCTTGAGGGTCAGGCTGTAGCTGTTGGCGCCCGGTGCCGCGCTCAGTGGCGCTGTCTCGGCGAATGCACCACCACCCCCCACGGCCAGTAAAGCGCACGTCAGACGTGCCAACGCGCGGTGAGGCTCGCGCAGGTTACCGAAAGCGAAAGACTTCGAGTTCATCACTTATCCAAAACATTTTCCAGTTTAGACGGGGAGACTTGGCTACGGCGGAACAAGTTCCGCACTTCCATGCCTGTTGCTTTGAAGAGTTCGTAGATGCCGCGAAGACCAATGCCGGTGACCTCGCGCAAGGCGGACAACGGCGTATCGACCTGTCCGTTGCCCCACGTCGACGCCCAGGTGTCAGCGCGGGAGAAGGTCAGGCGTATCAGTTCGCTTTGCTGACGCAGGGTCAGTTGATCGAACTGTGCACCCAATAGCCCGTCGCGACTGAACATGATGACGGCCGGGAACACGCTCAGTTGTTGATTGCGGAACAGCGAGATCTGCACACGCTCGCCCTTGGGAAGGTCGATGCCCGCCGGTAAAAGAAAGCCCAGGCCTTTTTGCGAGAAGTCCTGGGTTACGCCGTCGACCACGGAGCCATCAGCACGGGTCAGACGCATTGGCAGAGTGGCCGCCACCCGTGGTTCGGAACGAACCTGACGGGTTTCGCTGGCCACCGCCACCGAGGCGCTGGTGATGATGAGGTTATAGACTGTCCACGCCAGGTTGATCAGGATCGTAGTGGTGGCACCCTCGGCACCCTCCATCAAGCGCACCACTCCATAGATAAGACCGGCTGCATTCAAAATCAGCAGCACGATGTAGGGTCGGGCCAGCTTCCATTCGAAGTATTTCTTATCGATCACCCCCCCTTTGTCGGTCACGTTAAAGCCACCGAACTTAGGGTTAACCAGTGCCATCAACACCGGGCCCAGGATGTACCAGGCCAGCACCGTCTCGTAGACCTCGTTCCAGAACGAGTGCCGGAACCGCCCCTGAATGCTGGAGTTGGTCAAGCTGGCGTGGAGGATATGCGGTAACACGTACGCGGTGATCATTAACGCTGAGGCGTGGAAAATCTGTGCATCGAAGAACAGGAAGGCCAACGGCGCAGTTAGAAACGCCAGGCGTGGCAATCCGTAAAAAAAGTGCAGCATCGCGTTCAGGTAGCATAAGCGCTGCCCCAGCTTCAGGCCTTTGCCGAACAGCGGGTTATCGGTGCGGAAAATCTGCGCCATGCCACGTGCCCAGCGAATCCGCTGGCTGATGTGGCGTGACAGGCTTTCCGTCGCCAGGCCCGCCGCCTGAGGAATGGCAAGGTACGCGGTGTTGTAACCGGCGCGGTTCAGCTTGAGCGCGGTGTGGGCGTCTTCGGTCACGGTCTCAACCGCCACGCCACCGATTTCCAGCAACGGCGCACGACGGATGACCGCGCAGGAGCCACAGAAAAAAGTCGCGTTCCACAGATCGTTGCCGTCTTGCACCAACCCGTAGAAGAGCTCGCCTTCATTCGGCACGGAACGGAAGGTGTTGAGGTTTTTCTCAAACGGATCGGGCGAGAAGAAGAAGTGCGGCGTTTGCAGCATCGCCAGTTTCGGGTCCTTGATGAACCAGCCAACACACACTTGCAGGAAGGACCGCGTCGGCACATGGTCGGCGTCGAAAATGGTCACGAACTCGCCGCTTGTCACCTTGAGCGCTTCGTTGAGGTTGCCGGCCTTGGCGTGACGGTTGTTGTCACGAACGATGTAACCTACGCCGATCTGCTCACAGAACTCGCGGAAGTCTTCGCGGCGACCGTCGTCCAGCACGTGCACACGCAGTTTGTCCTGAGGCCAGTCGATGGCCTGGGCCGCAAAGATGGTGACCTTCACGATGTCGAGGGTTTCGTTGTACGACGGGATGAACACATCGACTGTTGGCCATTCGCTCGGCGGGCCGCTCATCAGTACCGGTTTGCGACGCAGGGGCCAGGCGGTTTGCAGGTAACCGAATACCAACACGATCATCGCGTACAGCTCGGCCATCACCAGGCCGTAGCCGAATAGCATGTCGACCCAGCCTTCAAACCCGAGGGTGGATGTCAGGCGCCAGTACAAGTAACGCAGCGAAGCCGTCAGCGACAATCCGATGAGTATCAGTACCGTAAGGCGCCCTGGAATCTTGCGCAACACCAGTGCAGCGACAAAGCAGCCAAGGGCGAAAATGCACTGAGAATACAGCTCGAAGGGCACCGTTATGATGAATAGCGCCAGGAGACCGCACAGCATGGTTACGCCAGCGACCAGCACCCGACGCAACGTTTGAGGTAGACTTTCGAGGCGATCGGAAGCCGCATCTGCCCAGCGCTGAAAACGGGTCGGGGTAACCGCTTCTGGAGTCGAGGCTTCAATCACGAGGCGTAAAACTCTGAAACAACCATTGATTTCAACTGCGCCTTCAGCATGTCACTCAATATCAGCATGTCTTGGCAGGCCGGAGACGACTCGGCTTCCAGCAGCGGATTTTGCCCATAAGCCATGGCCTCGCCCACCGCATGATCGAGCGCCACCACACCCAACAGTCGGGAGCCCAGACGGCGCTTGATCACTTCGTGCATATCCCGGCAGAACACGCGGGAGCTGTCGAACTGATTGATCACGTAATTGCACAGCGGTGCCTGACCACGGGCCATGCGCTCGCCGAGCAGATGCTCCATCTGGTCCAGAGTGACGAAACACGCCGCGTCGGCTGTCGTAACGACGAGCACTTGGTCCGCCACCATCAGAACTTGATCCAGGTAAGTCGTACGGCCTGGCGGCGTGTCGAGTATCACCACATCGTTTTCGCCCAGGTCCATGCTCGCTAGTTGGCGCGCCAGCCAGTAACGATCATTCTCCAGATAGCGCTCCAGCGTTCGGCGCTCCTCTTCAGTCATCGCGCCATAAGGCAGCAGCAACGTACCCGCAGAGCCAGACAGCAGCAGTGGTTTCCATTTTTCTCCCATGATGCTGGCATTGCACATGCCTAACACATCCGGCGCGGCACCTAGGTGATATTGCAAGGCGTTTTGGGGGTCCAAGTCGATGGCCAGAGTTTGGCCGCCTTCCAGGCGCAATGCCGTGGTGAGGGCCGAGGCTAGCGTGCTTTTACCGACACCGCCCTTGGCCGAAACCACAGCGATAACATGGGCACGCGTCTTGGCCGGACGACTATGAGGCGTTACCTGACGCAAGGCCTCTTCGTTACGTGCCTGCGCTTCTGCACGACGTGCCAGAGCGACTTCGGCCAGCAAGTGGCGAAGCGGTGTACCGGACTGCGCAGCGTTGACGGGCGCCAACTCAGGCTCGAGATTAGCCTCGCTCTCAGTCACGGTTTGCGCCAGCTTTTTTGCGCTGAGGTCAATCTCCGGCTCAGCAGCTTCTATGGCAGGCACAGGCTTGGAGACTGCTGGCACGAATGCCAATGGTCGTTCCTTGTAGTCAAACTGGTTGCTGAAATCCAGATAACTGTCCGCACTTGCTCCGAACCCATTGAATAGGTTTGATATATCGTCTGTACGATTCATAAAAGTCTACCGAGGGCACTGGAAATTGAGGAGCAGACAGCTCGAAAGGTTTCATCGAAGCGAGCTTTCAAAATGGCCTCGTTATTTTGTATGCCCTAAGTGTAATATTTGATCGCAATTAAAAAAACCTTTTTTATCGCCATATTTCTGACGAAAAGGACGTTCTTTAATTTGGCGCGCTACTTTAACAACGAATTACGAACGCACCCAACGCAGCGCAAACCATGGGCTGAGCGGGGCGCGCGGTATTATCCGGCAAGACTCGAAATACCGCACCTGATTTGCGCCAGATGGCAGCTAGGGAGAGGGACGGCAACCGGAAAACAGCGGAGAGTGTTGAAGCAATAAGTGGACCATTTGAATTATCACTAGTTGGTGCATTATTTCTTACTTACACATATGCTTTCTAAATCAACATCTTAACTGCAAGTGAATGACCGCCGTCAAAATGAGGTGGGTTAAACGATTGCCGCCAGCGTAAATATCGGTGCGAGACAGCCATGACGCGCACGCTACTGGCGCGCCGGTGGCTATGCTATAGCAGCATGCTGCGGTTAACTTCTGGGGGGATGATCATGTTCTGCGTTCAATGCGATGCAGAAGGACAACTTATGCGCGTGGAAGCCACAACCTACGCCGAGGCCACGCAAACACTGCCGGCCGACCGCCATGAAATCCAGGCTTGGTACGCCAACGAGATGATTGAAACCAGCCTTAAACAGCTGAAGCAGAGCGACTTGGAATGATCAGGGTACTCGACGGCTGGCCACCCAGCCGATGACTTCTTTAGCAAAAGCCGCCAGTTCCTGGGGGTGTATTTGTTCCAGCGTCTCACAAATTGTCAAAAGCATGTACAAACCGGCTAACACTGCAGAAGCTGTTACTGGCTGTGAGCGCTACATTTGGCGACCCGA
>Ga0065714_10002528_pt1 | contig 18092 bp, 13 predicted proteins | sample MisRhiReplicate2_FD_59101 | JGI IMG/M metagenome (GOLD analysis project Ga0065714, IMG submission 59101) | Miscanthus rhizosphere microbial communities from Kellogg Biological Station, MSU, sample Rhizosphere Soil Replicate 2: eDNA_1 v2... | ecosystem: Host-associated > Plants > Roots >...
CCAGACCGCCCTCGCCAGTGCTGCTACCCTTGCCGGCTTTTCGCCGCTTAGCCAGGCTGCCTTCTTCGAAGACAGTAGCGCGACCCTGGAAACCCGCAACATGTATTTCAACCGCGACTTCCGCGACGGCACCAGCGCCCAGCAATCCAAGCGCGACGAGTGGGCCCAGGGCTTCATGCTCAACCTGCAATCGGGCTACACCGACGGCACCGTTGGCTTCGGCGTGGATGCACTGGGCATGCTCGGGGTCAAGCTCGACTCCAGCCCCGACCGCACTGGCACCGGCCTGCTGCCCACCCACGACGATGGCCGCGCAGCCGACGAGTACTCCAAGCTGGGCCTGACCGGCAAAGTGAAGATCTCGGCCACCGAGCTGAAAATCGGCTCGCTGATCCCCGAACTGCCGATCCTCAAGCCCAACGACGGCCGCATCCTGCCGCAGACCTTCAACGGCGGGCTGATCACCTCCAAGGAGTTCAAGAACCTGGTGTTCACCGGCGGACGCCTGGACAAAGCCAAGGACCGTGACGACAGCAACTACGAAGACATCGCCCTCAACAACAAGAACAGTCGCTTCCTCAGCGGCGCCACCGGCAAGCACTTCAACTTCGGCGGCGTCGACTACAAATTCGCCGACAAAATCACCGGCAGCTACCACTTCGCCCAACTCGACGACGTGTACCGCCAGCACTTCCTCGGCCTGGTGGCTTCACGCCCGATGGGCCCCGGCACGTTCGGCACCGACCTGCGCCTGGCCATCAGCGATGACACTGGCAGTGCCCGTGGCGGCAAGATCGACAATACCTCCCTCAACGGCCTGTTCAGCTATGCCCTCAATGGCCATAAGCTCAGCGCCGGTTACCAGCACATGTCCGGCGACAGCGCGTTCCCATATGTGGATGGCAGCGACCCGTACCTGGTCAACTTCGTGCAGATCAACGACTTCGCCGGCGCTGAAGAGCGCTCCTGGCAGGCGCGCTACGACTTCGATTTCGCCAAGCTGGGGATTCCCGGCCTGAGTTTCATGAGCCGTTACCTCTCAGGTGACAACATCAAGCTCAAGAACGGCGAGACCGGCAAGGAGTGGGAACGCAACAGCGAGATCAAGTACGTGGTGCAGAGCGGCACGTTCAAGGACGTGGCCGTGCGCCTGCGTAACGCCACCTACCGCTCCAACTATTCAGCCCGTGATGCGGATGAAATGCGCCTGCTGGTCAGCTACAGCGTCGCGCTTTGGTAGTAGCCACTCATAACAACAAAGACGGAGAAACCCATGACCCTTTCACTGCGTAAATTGGCCCTCGCCGCCGGCTGCATGCTGTTCGCCGGCCAACTGCTGGCCGCCGACGAACCCAAGCGCCCGGAATGCATCGCCCCGGCCTCGCCTGGCGGTGGTTTTGACCTGACCTGCAAACTGGCGCAAAGCGCGCTGGTCAACGAGAAACTGCTGAGCAAGCCGATGCGCGTGACCTACATGCCTGGCGGCGTAGGCGCGGTGGCCTACAACGCCGTGGTCGCCCAGCGCCCTGCCGACGCCGGCACGCTGGTGGCCTGGTCCAGCGGTTCGCTGTTGAACCTGGCCCAGGGCAAGTTCGGTCGCTTCGATGAAAGCGCCGTGCGTTGGTTGGCAGCCGTCGGCACCAGCTACGGGGCTATCGCCGTGAAAGCCGATTCGCCCTACAAGAGCCTCGACGATCTCGTCAAAGCCCTGAAGAAAGATCCGGGCAGCGTAGTGATCGGGTCCGGCGGCACCGTTGGCAGCCAAGACTGGATGCAAACCGCCCTGATCGCCAAGGCCGCCGGAATCAACCCACGCGAACTGCGTTACGTGGCCCTCGAAGGCGGCGGTGAAATTGCCACGGCCTTGCTCGGCGGCCACATCCAGGTGGGCAGTACCGATATCTCCGACTCCATGCCGCACATCTTGAGCGGCGATATGCGCCTGCTGGCGGTGTTCTCCGAGCAGCGCCTGGACGAGCCGGAAATGAAGAATATTCCGACCGCCAAAGAGCAAGGCTACGACATCGTCTGGCCAGTGGTGCGCGGCTTCTACCTCGGGCCGAAGGTCAGCGACGCCGACTATGCCTGGTGGAAAGATGCCTTCGACAAACTGCTGGCCTCCGACGAGTTCGCCAAGCTGCGTGACCAGCGCGAGCTGTTCCCGTTTGCCATGACCGGCCCGGAACTGGACACCTACGTGAAGAAACAGGTGGCTGACTACAAAGTGCTGGCCAAAGAGTTCGGCCTGATCCAGTAATCGCCCCTCTGTGGGAGCGGGCTTGCTTGCGAAAAACATCAACGATGACGCGTGCTGCCTGGATACACGCGACGTCCTGGCGTTCTTCATGAGCAATCTCGCGCCAACAGGCGTCTCCAAGGAGTTTCCTATGCTCTTACAACGCATTTTCGCCGCCGCGCTGTTGCTGGCCTGCGCCGGCTTGGCGCTGATGGCCTGGCCGTATCAGGCGTCATTTTCCTACGAGCCGGTGGGGCCTCGTGCCTACCCGCTGTTGATGCTCGGGCTGATGAGCCTGGCACTGATCTACATGCTGTTTCGCCCACAGCCCACCAAACACACCGTCGAGGAACCCGCGCTGGACCGCGAGACCCTGATCAAGATCAGCGTCTGCGTCGCGCTGTTGATCGTGTTCGCCGGCACCTTCGAACCCCTGGGTTTCATCCTCAGCAGCATGCTGATCGGCATCCCGATGGCGCGCCTGTATGGCGGCCGCTGGCTGCCCAGCGTGGTGATCGTGAGCCTGATGGCGATCGGTCTTTACCTGCTGTTCGATAAAGCCATGGATGTGCCGCTGCCCCTGGGCCTGCTTGACGTTCTGGAGAACTGATATGGATACTTTCGGCTACTTGGGCCAGGGCTTCGGCGTTGCACTGTCCCCTTACAACCTGGTGACCGCGCTGTGCGGCACCCTGATCGGCACCGTGGTCGGCCTGTTGCCAGGCCTGGGGCCAATCAACGGCGTAGCGCTGTTGATCCCCATCGCCTTCGCCCTGGGCCTGCCGCCGGAATCGGCGCTGATCCTGCTGGCAGCCGTGTACCTGGGCTGCGAATACGGCGGCCGTATCAGCTCGATCCTGCTGAACATCCCGGGCGAAGCCTCCACCGTGATGACCACCCTCGACGGCTACCCCATGGCCCGCAAAGGCCTGGCCGGTGTGGCCTTGTCGTTGTCGGCGTGGAGTTCGTTCATCGGCGCGTTTATCGCCACCTGCGGCATGGTGCTGTTTGCGCCGCTGCTGGCCAAATGGGCGATTGCCTTCGGCCCGGCAGAATATTTCGTCCTGATGGTGTTCGCGATTGTCTGCCTGGGCGGCATGGCCGGTGACAAACCCTTGAAGACGTTCGTGGCGGCGCTGATCGGTTTGTTCCTGTCGGCAGTAGGCATCGACGCCAACAGCGGCGTGTACCGTTTTACCGGCGATAACATCCACCTCACCGACGGCATCCAGTTTGTAGTGCTGGTACTGGGCCTGTTCTCCATCAGCGAGATCCTGTTGCTGCTGGAAAAAACCCACCGTGGCCAGGAAGCCGTGAAGGCCACCGGACGGATGATGTTCAACCTGAAGGAAGCGTCTGCCGTCTTCGTGGTTAACATCCGTTGCGGCCTGCTGGGCTTCATCATGGGCGTGTTGCCGGGTGCCGGTGCGACCTTGGCCTCGGCCGTTGCCTACATGACCGAAAAACGCCTGGCCGGTGCCAGCGGTAAATTCGGCCAGGGCGACATGCGCGGCCTGGCAGCGCCGGAAACCGCCATCGGCGCGTCCGCCTGCGGCGCGCTGGTGCCGATGCTGACCCTCGGCGTACCCGGTTCGGGTACCACGGCGGTGATGATCGGCGCGTTGTCGCTGTACAACATCACTCCAGGCCCGCTGCTGTTCCAGCAGCAACCGGACATCGTCTGGGGCCTGATCGCCTCGTTGTTCATCGCCAACATCATGCTGGTGATCCTCAACATTCCGATGATCCGCATCTTCACGCGCATCCTGGCCGTGCCGAACTGGGCGCTGGTGCCGGTGATCGCCATCATCACGGCGATCGGCGTCTACGCGGTTCACGCCACCACCTTCGACCTGTTCCTGATGGTCGGTATCGGCATCTTCGGCTACATCCTGCGCAAGCTCGACTTCCCGCTGTCGCCGGTGCTGCTGGGCTTTATCCTCGGTGGCTTGATGGAGCAGAACCTGCGCCGTGCGCTGTCGATCTCCAACGGTGACCTGCAGATCCTCTGGTCGAGCCCGATCACCTCTGGCGTGTGGGTACTGACCGCGCTGATGCTGGCCTTCCCGTTGATCCGCATCTACCGCAAACGTGCCCTGCAGCGTCGTGCCGTGGCCGATGTCTGAGGTCACCTTCAGACATTGGTGGGGAACACCGCTGGTCGGCCTGGCCGGCGGTTACCTGGCCAGCCTGGTGGGCTGGCCTTTGCCGTACATGGTCGGCTCGTTGCTGGCGATCATCCTGGTGCGATGCCTCACTCCGTGGCAGTTGGCGGAGATACCCGGCGGGCGCAAATGCGGCCAGTGGGTGGTGGGCATCGGTATCGGCCTGCACTTCACCCCGGTGGTGATCGAGCAGGTCATGAGCCACTTCGGCCTGATCTTCTTCGGCGCACTGGTCACCAGCCTGTCGAGCGTGGTTGGCGTGTGGTTGATGCGCCGCAGCGGTGAAGACCGCGCCACTGCGTTTTTCTCCAGCATGCCAGGCGGTTCCGGTGAGATGGTCAACCTCGGCGCACGCAATGGTGCCGTGTTGAGCCGTGTCGCGGCGGGGCAGAGTTTGCGCGTGCTGGTGGTGGTGCTGTGTGTGCCGGCGATCTTCAAGTATTGGCTCGAAGGCGGTACACCGCAGTTTCATCCGGCGCCGGTGAACTGGGCCTGGCTGGCGGCGCTGTTCCCTATCGGTGCGCTGGTGGCCTGGGGCTGGCAGCGCTTGCGTCAGCCTAACCCTTGGCTGTTCGGGCCATTGCTGGTCAGCGCTACTGCCAGTGTTGCCTGGGACCTGCACATCGGGTTGCCCAACGGCGGCAGCCAGATTGGCCAGTGGTTGATCGGCAGCGGCCTGGGCTGCCATTTCAACCGCCAGTTCTTTCGACGCGCGCCTTCGTTCATGGGCCGCACCTTGATTGGCACAGTGCTGACCATGGCGCTGGCAACGCTGGCGGCCATGGGCCTGAGCGCACTGACCCACTTGGACCTGCGCTCGCTGACCCTGGGCATGATGCCCGGCGGCATCGCCGAGATGAGCCTCACGGCCGAGACCCTGCAGCTGTCGGTGCCACTGGTGACGGCGATGCAGGTGATGCGGTTGTTGTTTGTGTTGTTTTTGGCCGAACCGTTGTTCAGGTATTGGAACCGCCAGCCGTGAGCCCCTCCTTAAAGACGCCTACGCTGGGCCACTGCCGTTTGTCGGTAGATTCGTTTTCACCGGCCTCTTGATAAAGGCGCTTGAGGCTAAACGCCCAAGGCAGCTCGGTCTTGGCCAGCAGAACTTAGAGTTCACCCACTGAATGCAAAATGCCCCGTACTGTTCAGTACAGGGCATTTTTTATTGAGCACTTGCCTTAAAAATCGTACCGCACCCCCACATTCACACCCCACGGCTGGTCTATGCGCTTGCCCATGCTACGCTCCACATCCGCATGCACCTTCCAGTTCTTCGACACCGCCATCGCGACACCCGCCGCCATTTCAACCCGGGTACCCGACAGCTCGTTGTTGAAGCTGTTGCCGTTGACCGAGACCTTGTTGCTCCGGTTGAACTCATGGGCCACTGCCGTACGCAGGTAAGGCTGCAACACACTGCCACCGTCCAACTGGATATCAACCCCGGCCGTCACGCCCGCCTTGCCGACTACCGAAGCGGTACGCGCGCCCTTGGCTTGCAGGCCGTTGTCCAGCTCGTAGCTCTGCTTCTGGATGAACGCCGTGGCCAACTGGCCATAAGGTTCAACGAAGAAACCGTCCTCCAGCTTGATGTGGCGACCCACTTCAGCCGACGCGGTGACCGCATTCTGTGCGTAGCTGCCCTTGGCTTTCTTGCCGTCGCTCATGGCGACATCGGACTCGTTGTGCAAGCGGTTGAACTTGAGCACGCCATCGAAGTAAAGGCCACTTTCAGCGTCCATCCAGGTTGCGTAACCACCCAGGTAGTAGCTGTCGACGGTGGCTTTACTACCACGGCTCAGGTCCAGGTCCGAGGTGCTGTGGCCGGCCATGAAGCCTGCCAACCATTGGCCGTCGCCACCGGACAGTGGCGCGTCTGCACCCAACGTGAAGCCGCGCTGATTCTGTTTGTACTGCACGCCTATGTCGCCGTTGTTCACTTCAAATTTGTTGCCATAGGCACGCGTCCACAGGCCGCTCGATTGGCCATCGCTGTGGCGCAGTTCGCCCATGCGCGTACGCAGGCTGGTCATCTCACCGTACAACGCGCTCGGGGCCGCATTGGCCAGGGCCAGCACCGCGTTAGTGCTCGGGCTGATCACCCTGCTGTCCGCGTCCAGCAGCCAGTCCTGGCCTTCGTTTTCATTGATCAGGCTGTAGGAGTAGGTGCCCACGTCCACGCGGTCGCCCACCAGGCTGAACGTGGCAACGCCGTCTTCGGTGTGAACCACATGCAGGCGGTCCTCGCCCAACGGATCGGCACCGGTGCTGGCGATCAGCAGCTTGTGGTCGCCGGACGACGTCCCGGTGACGTTGAGGAAGTCACCGGTCAACGTGGCGAAATCCGCGCTCATGATAAAGGTGCCGTTGCCCGACAGGTTCTCCACGTCCAGTTGGTAGAACACGCCCGGGTCGCCGAACCGGACGTTGCCGCCGCTCAGGGACAGGTCGCCCACTGTCTGGTTGTCGACCATCACCCAGGTGGCGTCGCTGTTGATCGCCAGCGCGTCGACGTTCTCCAGGCGACCGGTGAGGATCGAGCCGTTGCTCAGGCCAACGCTGGCGCTGCCGCCATTGTTGATGATGTCGCCGTTCATGATGGCGCGGTCAAGGCTAAGGTCCAGGGCGCTGCCGGTACCGACCAGGATGTTGCCGGTCAACGCACTGTTGTTGACGCGCATATTCGCGTTGCCACTATTGGCCAGCTCGACCATCGTGCCGTCGCTGCCAATCAGCGTGGAGCCGTTGTTCACATCGATTTCAGCAGTGATGGGTGTATCGACCCTGATCGCGGCGCCTGCCAGCCCTTCTACGCGTGTGCCCTCCAGCCGCAGTTCGGGGGAGTCGGGCACGGTGCTGTGTTCGCGTGTCATGCGGATGCCGTTGTTAGCACCGATGATCTCGCTGTTGAACGCCTCAGCCCTACCGCCGCGCAAGATCAGGCCAGCCTCGCTGCCACCGACCAGTTTCGAGTCGTTGAGGTACAGCGTGCTGTGCGAAGTCACATTGGCGCCGTGTGTGGCACCCCGTACTTCACTGGCGTTCAGGTACGCTTCACTGCCCGTATCACTCGTCGGGTTGCGCACGACATCCAGGCCGCCCGCCACGGTGCTGGTGATCAGCGAGTTGTTGATCTGGGCCGTGCTGTTGGTCAACACGACCGCAGTGCCCGTGGTGGTCGACATAACACTTGCGCCGTTCATGTTCAACGTCGAGCTGGCCGCCACGATGCCACGTGCCATTGCGCCTTCATGAAGATTCAGGGTGGCATCGTTTCGCAGCATGAAGGAGTCGACAAAGTCGCTGGCGTAGACGTCTTTGGTCCGACCATCAATTTCCTCCAGCGCCATGGCTTGGGCGCTCATGAAATAGAGGGGCGCAACCGCGATCAGCTTTATGGCTGTCGTTAAACGAGAATATTTAAAACGAGAAGAGTCAGTCGTATGCATTTCCAGTCAACCTCAGAATAGGTACCAGTTCGAAACCGGAGGCCATACCGACAAGGCTTCCGTTTTCCACGGCGCGAAGACTAAAGACTGGAGTTACCGCTTTATGTAGGACTTTCCTTAACTCATCCCTGTCAATCTGGATGGCACTGAGACCGGTTGCTGGCACTCAATAAAAAACCCTGTGGCTGCCGAGGCAGACCACAGGGTCAATGGGTCGATCAAAGCGTACCGGCCCGCGTCGCACCAGGTACACAGGAGTTCACTGGTGGCGCCGAGATACGGAAATCCCACTGGACTTGCACTACGTCCGAGGTGCCTCGGTCTCCCGTGCTTGGCCGGAAAATGCTCCAATTGACACCGACCCACCCGCGCCCCCCATTGGCAGTGTGAGCCCGGAACCACTCACCAAGGTCGAGCGTTACGGTGAAGCCATTCTGGACATCGTTGAACGTGACCTCTCGCGCAAGCGACTCGATGGGATCGCCTACCGGTACGCTTGGATCGAGAAAGGCGTAGCGGGCGGCATGAACAGTGACCATGTCCCCCACTTCCAGCGTGGCGGTGTCTTTGATAAAGACAGGGACTCCCTCCCAGGGTCGTGGGCTCAGCCCCGCTTCACAATTGAGCGTACCCTTAGAGCTCGTCACGGTGAACTGCGCATCCGCAAGGCCATCCAGGCTGTAGGTGCTGACTGCCACGTTTTGACTCGGTGAATGCTTGTAGTTGGTCGCGTTGCGGATCCGGTAATAGCAGGGAATGTCTCCATTGCCGTAGAGCTCGATAATCGACCAAGCGATCTCCAGTTCAACCAGGAAATCCGGAGCTTCAGTGCCCGTTACCGGATAAGTGTCACCCTGCGTACCTCCCATGGAGCCGTAGAAAATGTCAATGAAGTCGCCCGACACCAGGTTGTCCGGAATCGTGAAACTGGCGATGGCAGGCTCGTTACGATCCTCTTCTACCACCTGGTTGTCGCGCATTTCTACGCCGCCACGCACAATCGGCCTGATAAGACGGTCATCCACCGGCCCCGGGCCGGGGTTGCCGGTGCCGGGCTCGACCAGGTCTACGTCCACGGTCGTGGTGGCGGGAGTCTCTGCACGGCTTACCAGACACTCAATATTGGCTGTATACAGATCACCGGGCAGCGCAATCTGGTCATAGCCAACAGGGAAGTCGAAAGGAAAAATCGGAAACCCTCCAACAGATTGCTCAGCGACCAGCGTGTCGTTCCAAAACACCCGAACAACATCCATAGACAGCACATTTGTAATCGACGAAAGGCGAACCGTCACGCCATTACGCGCTTCTTCCTTATCCACCAAAGGCGCTTCCAGGACGGACAGCGTACCGAGTATCGGCGGTTCGTTGACGTTCACCGTGACCGTCCGGGGAAAGGAGAACTTCGAAGAATTACCCGCACGGTCAGTCGCGATATACCTGATAGCGTAATCGCCAGGCCCGGCAGCCATGATATTAGCGGTGGTGAACGTAACGCTGGCGTTACCAGTGTCCGGAAATTCACCGCTGATGCCCGTTTCATCTGCGTCGCCGAAAAAAGCCTGCAAAGTGTCTCCCGGCCTGGCGTCGTCCATCCGTGGAATGGAGCACACCAGGCCGAGCTTATCTGCCAGATATGCTGGCGTAATGTCCCCCGTCAAATCGGTAGGCAGGGTAATCGCTGGTGGCTGGTTGTTGTAGTTGGGATCAATAGTGTCGACAAACACCGTCATTATCTCTGAGAGCGAGGTGTTGCCGCTGGGATGCTCGATCTTGTACGTGATCTCCTTGCTCCCGTGAGATCGTAACGCCGCCACGGACGCAAGCGAGATCTCGACCGGATCAGGAGGCTCAGGATCATCCCCGTCATAGACGTAGAAGCCGATCATCGTGTTACCGGCGTAAATATAAACGGTATCCAAGTCACCCGGATCCGCGAGAGGAAACCACCGCGTTATCGAGAGCTGCAAACCCGCGAGCTGAACATCCCTGGAAATCACATTTTGTTGATCGTCTCCTTCTACATCAGGGAGCGCATTCATGATCTGCGGCGCGGGCGCCAACGGGTCGTCGGCGACTCTACGGTGATGCGGATGCCGCGCCTGATTGGCGAGCAGTTTGGCACTCTTGGAAGGCTGTTTGCTTGACATGATCCTAAGCTCCTTGCATCGATGGACGGATCAGGACCGGACAACGGCATTTCACCCACAGACCTGCGACCCTGTTGTTGGAGAGAGCGTTTTTCATTCCCGGGTATCACTACAACCTGACATCGGTTAGCTGATTAAACCGCGGCCTCATTCACGGCGTAACTGTCAATGCTCACAACTTGTCAAAAGCAAAAAAATATGCTGCTAGGCATTCGATAGCTAAAGGCCTGTGAATCGTCCTTTTTTCACTGCCCGCGCGCATGGACCAGGCGTTGAAAGCGCGAATGGTTCTATTGGAAAGTGCGTGCAACCGCGCGCCAATGAATGGGAAGGGCGTTGCGCCCTTCCGCGTTTAACGCTGACTCAGGCAGGCCCGATGCAGGGCGGTGCACCATTGGGGCGAATCAACGTGACCAACACCAGGCTCCGATTCGACTCGCCGACGGGCACCCCACTTCGAATCACCTCGTAACGCGTAGTGGCCGAGCCGTGGGAAGGCTTATGGGCGTAGTCGTCTGGTTTGACCAACCCAGGCAACAGCACATAGGGCTCGAATGGCACCGTGAACGGGTAACCGTTTTGCACCCAGTCCAGGGTCAAGGGCGGTGACTCCCACACGCCTTCAGAGTCGCTGATCACATGGCTGAGGTTGCCATTGGGGCTGGCATAGCCCACCCAGGTCAATCGCAACACATCGCCGACTTGCAGGCGCGTATCGTCCCCCGGGACAAAGACCTGAACACCGAAGGAAGGATGAGGGTCGAGCCTGCAACCAATAAACCCGGAGTCGGGTCCTGGGGCATAGTTAACGTCGGGGTATTGGCTGGCCTTCAGCCCCATGATCGGCGAAACCGCCACGGTCACCACTTTGTTGTTTGAACGCTGGCGGTTCACGCCATTGAACGTGCGGTAGAAGAGATTGACCGGCCCATTGCCAATCGGCTCGATGAGCGCCCAGGGAATCTGGAACCGGATCAAATCCCCCGGATTCTCACCGATAGCGACAGCGTGGGTACCCACCGGCGTGGCGTTGTCATTCCAGATCAGCTCCAGCAAATCCCCCACAGTGAAGTCAATGCCCAACTCCAACACCACCTCGGCGGGCCGATCTCGGTCCAGAAGGGTCAACACATCATCGCCCGTCAATCCCTTGACCGTTGGACGCAAAAGCCGGGGGTTCATGTAATTGGGGTTATCCGGGTTGAGTTCGCCTGCCGCGGTGAGGTCCACGGGGACGAACCTGGCAACGGATGGCCGCGCAATACCGGTTTCTCGTCGCCAGGTGTAGCTGGCCCGGATGCTCCCGCCCACCAGCTCGAAACCGCCTAGGGCCAGGATCGGCCAAGGGATCGCGACACGAACTGGCCAGGCCTGAATGGGCCCCACGATGATCTGTGGAAGGGTAATCAAGTTCCACGAAGGCGTCACCACGTCACCCTCCAGTGCGCCAGTGATTTCCAGGATATTCATGTAGACGCCGCCGATTTCGCGGGCATCCTCCAGGTCAATCCGCCCGTTCGCACCCACGCCGAACGCTTGTGGCACCTCAGGCGCACGAAACTCAATGGGCGAGGGTGTGAGGGCATTCAATATTGCGAACGTCCGCGACGCTGGCCCCTGCCAACCGGCGCGGTCAATCAAAAAGTACTGGGCGGAGTACTCTCGATTACTGAGCAGAGAGCGAAACGTTTCGCCTTCAAATACCAGTTCGATGGGATCACCGTCTTTGTGAGCCTGGGTGATTTCAACCGATGCCACGATGTCGTCGCTGCGTAAAAGCGGGCGGCGGAGTGCCGGCAACAGCGTCAACTTACCTTCAACGCGATCCTCCAGGCGCATATCGGGCCATGGCGGCACGATTGCCACGACTTGGTCATTGTGGGTGGGGTCGGCCAAGTAATCATCCGTCACGCCGTTGCTTTCAATATAAGCGTCAAATATCAACTTGTTGGTTTGCTGCCCTTGATTGGGCGCAACCTTGTCCACGTCGATCTGGATCGGAAAGGACGGCTCCGTAGGGTTACCCTCCACCAGCTCGACTATGTATTGCAAAGAGTGCAGGCCGGGCACCGCCAGAAGGATGGCCGGTATGACGCCTGCCACATTCGGAAGATTGATTTCTCCATAGGGGGCTACCAACTCCTTCTCATCGACCTGCTCGCCATCCCACAGCCAGGTAACGCGTGTCACTTCGCCGGGATCAAGCAGTTCCCCACCTGACCAAAGCGTAGGGACTTGCACGGCCAACGGGGCGAGTTGGTCCAACCGGTGTATCTTGTAGGCCACTTCATCGGCCAGCAATGGCAGCGCCACTGGGACCCAGGGCTGGTCCAGCATGCGAGGAATAGGGGTCGAGGGTTTGTATTTGGGCATGTCCACTCTCCTTGGGCAATCGATCAATGACCGGCCATTGACCACCGATGGGAGTGCACCCAACCGACAAGGCCAGGTGAATCATTTAATGCGCAAGTAGACCCTCTGGATACTGTCGGATATAACAGGTATCCCCGCTGATCAGATGGGCGGCAACCGCCACTCGATCGGCGTTTCGCCATTCTGCTCGAGAAACTTGTTGGTGCGGCTGAAGTGCCCGCAGCCCAGGAACCCGCGATACGCCGACAGCGGCGACGGGTGCACCGACGTCAGCACCAAATGCTTGGTCGCATCGATCAATTTCTGCTTGCCTTGGGCATGCGCGCCCCACAGCAAAAACACCAGGTGCGGCTGATGCTCGCTGACCACCTCGATAATCCGGTCGGTAAAGAACTGCCAGCCCTTGCCCGCATGGGCGTTGGCGTTGGCACGCTCGACGGTCATGGTGGTGTTGAGCATCAGCACGCCCTGATCGGCCCAGCTTTGCAGGTAGCCGTGGCTGGGGATGTCGATGTTCAGGTCGCGCTTGAGCTCTTTGTAGATATTGACCAGCGACGGAGGCGCCGGCACCCCGGGTTGCACCGAGAAGCACAGGCCGTGGGCCTGGCCGGGACCGTGGTAAGGGTCCTGGCCGAGGATCACCACTTTGACCTTGTCCAGCGGCGTGGAGTTGAGCGCGTTGAAAATCAGTGGGCCAGGCGGGTAGATCTCTTTGCCGGCGGCATGTTCCTGGCGCAGGAACTCACGTAACTGGGCCATGTACGGCAGCTCGAACTGATCCCGCAGTGCGTGTTTCCAGCTGGGTTCGAGTTTGATACGGTCGTCTTCGGTCATGGTTCAATTGTCTTGTCAAAAAGAGTGAGGCGAACCCTAGGAAAGCCGACCCCGCTTGTCAATTGATCTGACACACCACCGGCGCTTTCCTGTGAAGCGATCATACTCATCCTTCACCTTCTCGATTGGGGTCACGATGAACTTGCACTTCGAAGAGCTGACCGGCAGCGACGGTGCCCGCCTCGGCATCGCCAGCCTCGACGCTGAACAATCCCTCAATGCCCTCTCCTTGCCGATGATCCTCGCCCTGGGCGAACGCCTGGACACCTGGGCCAAGGATCCGAACATCGTCTGCGTACTGCTGCGCGGCAACGGCGCCAAGGCCTTTTGCGCCGGGGGTGAAGTGCGCAGCCTGGCGCAAGCGTGCCGGGAAACCCCCGGCGTGGCACCGCCCTTGGCTGCGCAGTTCTTTGCGGCGGAATACCGCCTTGATTATCGCCTGCACACCTACCCAAAACCGCTGATTTGCTGGGGCCACGGCTACGTGCTGGGGGGTGGCATGGGTTTGCTGCAAAGTGCCGCGGTACGCATCGTCACACCCAGCAGCCGGTTGGCCATGCCCGAGATCAGCATCGGCCTGTATCCGGACGTCGGCGCCAGCGGGTTCCTGTCGCGTCTACCCGGCAAGCTCGGGTTGTTCCTGGGCCTGACCGGTGCCCATATCAACGGCCGTGACGCCCTGGACCTGGACCTTGCAGACCGCTTCCTGCGCGACGATCAGCAGGACGCACTGCTCGACGGCCTGCTGCAACTGAACTGGCAGGAACAGACCTCGATGCAACTCAACAGCCTGCTCAAGGCGCTGGCCCAGGAAGCCGTCGATCAGCAACCGCAGGCTCAATGGCTGCCACGCCGGGCACAGATCGACGAATGGCTGGACGTGGGCGATGTGCGCTGTGCGTGGCGCGCGTTGAGCCAATTGCGCGAGCACGCCGACCCGCTGTTCAGCCGGGCCGGCAAGACACTCAGCGAAGGCTGCCCGTTGACCGCGCACCTGGTGTGGGAACAGCTCCAGCGTGGCCGCCATCTGTCCCTGGCCCAGGTGTTCCAGATGGAATACACCATGAGCCTCAATTGCTGCCGTCATCCGGAATTCAGCGAAGGCGTGCGCGCACGGTTGATCGACAAGGACCAGACGCCGCATTGGCATTGGCCGGATATCAATTCGATTCCGGATGCGGTGGTGCAGGCGCATTTCAATAAAGCGTGGGAGGGTCGCCATCCCCTGGCCGATCTGTCCGATTACTGAAGGTTGCCCATAAAAAAGCGGCGCTTCATGCGCCGCTTGCCTGCAGGCCTGTCAGCGATGACCGCCGCGGCCACCTCCATGGTCGGCACCGCGACCGTGACCACCATTGCCCCAACGGTTGCCGCCCCCCCAACCCTGGTTAGGGTAAGGCCGGTAACCCGCGCGCGGACCGTAGTAACGCGGCGCCGGCTGATAGTAACGCGGTGCCGAGTAGTAACGCGGTTGTGGCGCGTAATAGCGCGGTGCAGGGTAGTAGTCACGGCGGTACTGATACGCCGTGCCACCGCCGTAGTAATACACCGGCGCCGGTGAGGTGTAGACCTCGGACCGATAGTAGCTCTGGCCTCCATCGTAGTAAGGCACACACGCGGAAAGGGTCAGACCGAGTAAAGCGCTGAGCAGCAGTCGTCGATACATGGCGGCCTCCTGGACCGCGGAAGAGCGCCTCCAGCGACGCGGGAGGGCGGCATTCAGCTTTCACTGAATGACGAAACATCTGACATCAAAAACGGAATCTGGTGCGTTTTCGCAACAGCTTGATACATCTGCGCCAGCTTTATCGATTCAGTAAATTCACCAGGCTCGCAACTTTGTTGATTACGATGATGTCACTATGGCATCGCATAGTGCCAGGGAGGCCCTAGCGTGCACTCTTCGCTACCCTGCCCGGACTTGACTGATGAAAATTTCAACCAAACTGCTGCTCTCGTTTCTGTTGTGTGCGCTGGTCACCCTCGGGGTCGGCCTGCTGGGGATCAAAGGGGTGGTTCGCCTCTCTACGGCGCTGGAACTAACGTTCTCCAACAACTTGGTGTCCGTCAGCAATACGGCCGCCACCCTCAACGGCCTGGTGGCCCATAACCGCGGCCTGTACCGCTTGATGGATGCCAGCAAGGGCGACGTCTCCCCTCAGGATCGCGACCGCGTGCGCCAGGACATCACCCAGGAACTCAAGCGCAGCCAGGCGTCCTACGCGACCTATCGCGCAACCCCACTGGAAGATGACGAACGGGCGGCGGGCGACAAACTCGACCAGATGTGGCCCTCCTATATCAGCAGCTCCGAACGCATCATGGCGCTGCTCGACAGTGGCCAGGGCGATCAGGCCCGCACCCTGCTCAACACCACCAACAATGAACTCTTCCGCCAGGCGCGCGAGCTGATCCGCGTGATGATCGAGTCCAATAACCGCCAGATCAAAGAAGGCGCGATCGCTGCCGAGGAACTGCGTAACAGCGCCTTGACGTGGATGATCAGCGGCATTGTGCTGGCCTTCCTCATTGCGATCATCATTGGCGTGTTGATCACCCGCTTGATCACCCGCCCCATTGCTCAGGCAGTCGAAAGCGCACAGCGCATTGCCAAGGGTGACCTGACCCAGGCCATCATCACCGAACGCACCGACGAAGCCGGGCAATTGCTGATGGCGCTGTCGGATATGCAGGGCGGCCTGAAAAGCACCCTGCTGGAAATCGCCAACGCCTCCGACCAACTCGCGTCGGCGGCCGAAGAACTGAGCGCGGTCACCGATGAAAGCAGCCGTGGCCTGACGCGCCAGAATGATGAGATCCAACAAGCGGCCACCGCCGTCAACCAGATGACCGCCGCTGTGGACGAGGTGGCCAGCAACGCGGTCTCGACCTCTGAAGCCTCGCGCCAGGCCACCACCGAGGCCGAAGATGGCCGCCAACAGGTGGAACAGGCCGTGTCCGGCATGAGTTCGATGGTGGTCGAGATCAACGACTCGACACAATCGGTTGCAGACCTCGCCGGCCAAGTGCGCGAGATCGGCAAGGTTATCGATGTGATCCGTGGCATCGCCGACCAGACCAACCTGCTGGCCCTCAACGCGGCCATTGAAGCCGCCCGTGCGGGCGAGCAAGGGCGTGGTTTTGCGGTGGTCGCCGATGAAGTGCGGGCGCTGGCCCACCGTACGCAGATATCCACGGTGGATATCGAGAAGATGATCGGTGAGGTGCAGACCGGCGCCGACGATGCGGTCGCAGCCATGAACAAGAGCCTGAGCTGGGCCAACAATACCCAGGCGCTGGCACAGAATGCCGGCGAGGCGTTGCAACGGATCACCGCCAGCGTGGCGAAGATCAATGAACGCAACCTGGTGATCGCCTCCGCCTCGGAAGAACAGGCCCAGGTGGCCCGCGAAGTCGACCGCAATCTGTTGAACATCCAGGACCTGTCCACTCAGACGGCCGCCGGCGCCCATCAGACCAACGCGTCCAGTCAGGACCTGTCGCGCCTGGCCACGTCATTTAACGTACTGGTCAGCAAGTTCCAGCTCTAAGTAGCCTGGGCAGGGTCGGCCCTGTATCGTACACGTCACACCGGGACTCTCCGGGAACTTGTCCGATCCAGCCCGAACCTGCCCATGACCACGCCGACACTCTGCCCCGCCTGCGGGGCCCGCAACGACTGCGCCCTGGCTGACCCACGTACGGCCGACCAGGCCTGCTGGTGTTACAGCGTCACCCTCGACCCGGCAGTGCTGCAGGCCCTGCCCGACGCGTTGCGTAACAAGGCCTGCCTGTGCCCCCGTTGTGCCCACGTCGATGCACAGTTGCGCGGGGTTGAGCCGACGTAATGCGGGTTGATCGTTTCCTCAGCAACCTGCCGCGTTTTAATCGCAAGCAAGTGCGCCTGTTGCTGGTTGAGCGGCGTGTGTCGGTCGACGGCGTGGCGGTCAGCGATCCCCATCACGAGGTGCGGGCTTTCAGCCGCGTGTGCGTTGACGATGAGGTGCTGCAGGCGGGCAAACCGGCGCGCTACTTCATGCTGCACAAGCCCAAGGGTTGTGTGAGCGCCACAGCGGACCCACAGCACCCGACCGTGCTGGATTTTCTCGATGAGCCGGACAAAGATGAATTGCACATTGCCGGTCGCCTGGACTTCAACACCACCGGCCTGATGCTGATCACCAACGACGGCCAATGGTCGCGGCGCCTGACGCAGCCGCAGACCAAATTGCCCAAGGTCTACCGCGTGGAGACCGAACAGGACATCGGCGCGGATTACGCCGCGACGTTCGCGCAGGGCCTGTATTTCGCTTTCGAAGACCTCACCACCCAACCCGCCGAGCTGGTGTTGCTGGGGGCGAGAACCGCACGGTTGAGCATCATCGAAGGGCGCTATCACCAGGTGAAGCGCATGTTCGGGCACTTTGATAACAAGGTGATTGGCCTGCACCGCGAACGCATGGGTTCCTTGGTGCTGGATGCTGCCCTCGCGCCGGGCCAGTATCGGGCATTGACGGACGACGAGATCCGCCAGGTCTGACGACCGTTCGGCCGGTGATGGCAAAAAACCGCTTCATCGTCTTGCGGGGTGCCCGCTCTGCTGCTTGAATCAGGATCACCAGTTTAAATATGACTGGCGAGTCGCCTATAACCTCCAAGAAACACCTTGCCCCGCCCGCGCTTGATCTTCGGGCCTCCCCGGCAAACAGCCCGCCATGACAACACCCGTCGGCCAGCCGTCATCGGATCGACATGGGCCTCCATTTCCAGGCGTATGCCTACCTGTCACAAAGCTCGTGCAGAGTGATCTGCGCGCCCTACCCGCTTGCCAGGAGTCTTACGACATGAGGCCAGAAATCGCTGTGTTGGATATACAGGGTCAATA